>JAABUP010007577.1_pt1 | contig 14430 bp, 11 predicted proteins | sample 5559201 | NCBI WGS metagenome assembly JAABUP01 (sample SAMN10711887, study PRJNA513373) | rock metagenome | isolation source: Antarctica rocks | place: Antarctica | reverse complement strand
GCCTGTTCAGTCAGCAAGCCTTTGTTTTCAGTGAAGTAACTTGCATATGCACAACACAGCAGTTTACTTACCAGCTCCAAAAAAATTGCCAGAGTTTGGCCCTCCCCTTGCCCCTTGACTTTGACTTCGACTTCGACTTCGACTTCGACTTCGACTTCGACTTCGACTTCGACTTCGACTTCGACTTCGACTTCGACTTCGACTTCGACTTCGACTTCGACTTCGACTTCGACTTCGACTTCGACTGCGACTGCGACTTCGACTCCGACTGCGACTCCGACTCCGACTCCGACTCCGACTCCGACTCCGACGCCGACGCCGACGCCGACGCCGACGCCGACGCCGACGCCGACGCCGACGCCGACGCCGACGCCGACGCTGACGCTGACGCTGACGCTGACGCTGACTGCTGACTGCGCCAGCAGCTTTCTTGCTGAGCAAAGGCTACCCCAAATTTTGAACGAAGCTTTGGCTTTCAAACTTGGTCACGTAAGTCACTGGGTTGTCATGGTCTTGAATGGCAATGCACCGTGCCATCTCCAGCAATGCAAATGTCCTGATCAGGACTTATGGGCCCCACTGTAGTTAACGGTCAAGTGCTTTCTTACTACTATCTCCAAACGCCCTGACTATTTTTTGCCACTATACTGCCACTGTTTTGCCGATACTGTAAAGTGCTATGTGTTACATACTGAGCATTACGTGTTGAGTATCCTGTAGGCTGCACTCTGGAGTCGTATTGTATGTTGACAAGCATTTTCACCATAACTGTACGACAGGCATTCATCCCAGGACTCCCTTGGTCACTACTGCTGATCCTCAAGCAACGACATGGACATCGGCATTCACCGTTAGCATGGCAGCAACAGCAAACTTACCATGGTCCTGTATGGCAAATAGGAGCACTCCCCACTGGCAGATCAGTCCACCATCAAATTCCCACATGCATCTTCCAACGTCTCAGCAGCAGCTAAGTATGGAGTCATCACCAGCCAGTACCACAGATTTTGGCGCATTATCATCCTACATGATGACTTCACCAACAGAATGGCTGGCCTCCTCCACTACATGCAGCCAAAGGGCCAAGATACTGACTGCATGCTCAAACAAGTCAGGGGGTTATGCAACAGATTTACTGAGCTATATGGCACGGACCCACGGTGCCAGTCCAAGACATTCATGACACCCTATCCCAGCTCACAGAAACTCATGCTGCATAACTTACCTGCCCCTGCACAGCTGTGACAGGGGGGCATGCTTATACAGCATTGTGCTTGCGACAGCTAACCATGAGTGTGTGTGGTCATTGAAAAGTGGATGTTGGCATACGCAGCACAGAATGGGGCACATTTTATTACTGTTCATTGTTGCCTGCACTTGTTTTTTTTGTCCCATTTGCTCAACTTGTTTTATTTCTCCCTGGCATCACCAACACAAGTTTTGGACTGAGCACTGCCGACTGAGTGCTGCAGCATGGACCAACTTGAAGTCTTCGGATGCATAAATGGACTGTTCACCCATATCATGCGCTGGTCTCGCCAACTAGCTAGATCTGAATCACACATTCTTGGTGGTGGCTCTCACCCAGAGGTGAAGAGGATGATCATTCACAGACATGATGAGGCTCACAGATTCATGATCAATGCCATCAACAAAGGAGACCACAGAAGCTTTTTCATCGTAGCATATGTTGGCACAAAAGAGATGCTGAGAGACCTTGGGGTGCATCACAAGCAAATCGTCAAGTGGGTGCTGCCAAACAATATGTTGGCAATGCACAGTGACGATCCTGAAGAGGCTAGAGCAACGCTCAGGCCAGACAATAGGATGGTCAAGCTGACGCTTAAAGAGCAGCGTCGCTACTCACAAGCAAGGCCAAATGACAACCACCGGGAGCTGTCATCTAGAAATGGCAGCAGAGTGAGGCAAATTTGCATAGTAGAAGGAGGATACGTATCTGGAACCAAATCTAAAGAAAAGTTTTTGCAGAAGACACAACACCATGAACTGTTAGTCAGTTTATTCACACAATGTAGCCACAATGTACTGATGAGACTGATGCACTTCAGGTATGCAGGCACAGTATACGAGAGTAATCTACCGCAGTGATGGATTTTGGATTGACCAGATTGCAAGGGAGGAAAACTCTCCAGAAACTGTATGTGCATGCTGTCAAATGTCTGCACAACATTATCATACAACGACGGTATCTGGAAAGGCAGGGTGTATATGCACGAAGAGCTCAAGGTGGGAAAGGCTGAGATACTAAGAGGCAAAGGAGACCAGGCCTGAGATGAGAGGAAAATCCTCATGCCCCAGTGCCCCACAGGGAAGCCCAATAAACCTCATCTTTGGCCTTTTCTTTAATCAATGCCAACAGGCGTAGTCTTTTGTTTTCTTTCCTTTCAGCAAACTGCTGTGCACACAGCCTGAATATCTATGGGATGCTTGCTTACAAGCTGAATGATTGCCCAACCATTTGAATCTGAACCCATCTAGGATAGACTTGCGTGTTACATGCTGAAGCAGCTTTGGTTACGATTAAATTATTACTGCCTATGAGTTAATCCCAAGGACAGACGCCTGAAAGCTGATGATGTCATGCAATGTAACAATATACAAGCTTTGAGCACTCCAGTAAATACCTTTTCTGGTCACCTTTTGTGATTTTTGGGCCTCATCTAAGAGGCTTTGCCCCCATGCTGGACCTGCAATGCATGTTATGCAATGCAGCATGATGTGCTGATAGAAGGCTGCATGCATATGCTGCACCACCCATCTCATGCTCGCTGGGCTCTCTAAGCTGATGGCTGCATGAGAAGTGCATGTTGGCTGCTAAGCTGTGAGCCTATCTTATGCATTTCTTGACAGTCGTTAAGTGCATACGCAATTGCTTGTAGCCTTGCATGACAAAATCGTGCACCTGTAATTTAGGCTTCTGACAAGCATATGCATGGTGTCTCTGCCTACATGCATGTTGTGACAAGCAGCACATTGCATCAGTGCGTCAGTAAACTTTTCCATGTATTCTGCTGTTTGTTACGTACATTCTGCTGTGACAGGCAGCATAATGCATTGCTGGAGCACACTATTGCAGCTCTCACATGTTGCATCCACAGTGATTGGATTGCCAGTTTGCATTGGGCCAGTCTGCCTTGCTTGTGTGCATAGGTGTTGTGGCAGTATCTGCTTTTCCAGCTCAGCAGCTTGTAGCTCACCATGTGCATGCATGCTGCTGTGGCAGGCAGTAGTGCCTAAACACTAGGGGAAAGCCATTCTGGGATCTGACACTGAAAAGCTCTTGCACTCATGGGTAGCAGTTTGTCATGTGTGCACATTCAACTATGGCAGCTTTATGCTCCCAGCTCAGCAGTATATAGCTTATTATGGGGATGTCTACAATTTGCTGTACATGTGGCAGGCGGCATACTAATTGTCAGCTCACAATGACGTCTTCCTAAAGTCCTGTATCAAAGTGGTTTCAGCATGTGCTGCTTGTACTCCAGTGCAGTCCAATGCATCATGGCATAGGGCAGTTGTCAGCATCAGCAGGCATGCATGACTTTGACAGCCATATTGTATTTAGTATGAGGTGCATTGTTTGGTGAACACCTTTGTGGAAAGCTGTAAGGGGGAATTCACACGGGACATGTAATCTGTCACATTAAGGTTAACGTGGCTAATGTGCGTTTACACGTTAAGGATACAATGGCGCCTGGCCGCTCTGCAGGCAGTTGCAGCCCTGAAAGCTGTCATATGACCTTGACTATGAACTATGCAATTGTACTTGACACTTATCATTGCATCTAAATGCTGCATATGCCTGCCAGAAGGTGGTCTTGATCATCTTTGTGGAGCTGCCTATATACAGGGACACGCAAGAAATTAATGTTTGTTAGAGATTTTCTGTTTTCCTCTGCAGGAGCAGGCAGTCTGTGAGCCACTCCACATGCAAAGGGTTGCCTGGGTTCCCAAATAGAGTCAACTTTGCTTGATGCATAGTCTGTCTTAGTGCTAAGGAGCTCGCATCTGGTAAGGGCTTGTGACAATGGATTGGGTGTGCATGGATTGAATGTGCAGTAGACTCCACCATACTAATGCACATTGCTCCTGAGACTGTCAGCATGTCACTTGCTGAAGCAGCATTGGTTAGTCAATAGGTGACAGTGATCTGGCCAACATGGCAAGGGTGCCAGCAGCTGATGGGGGCACTGATCCTGATGTTGATTCTCACAGATTCCCATGGGACTCCTATTGTCCCATGTGTCTTGTAGCGGACACCTTTGAGAAATGTCCCAACATAGGAAACTTTAAGAAAACAGCCTTGCCCAATCTTTGTTTACCACCACGTAATAGCTACTCTTGGATTGATATTGTATCTGCATTGGGGTTGTCATACGTGCGGGAGTGGCGCCATGGGAACCTAACCATGTTGTTAGGTTAGCTAGCAGCAAAGGTCCAAAGAAGCAGCGGAAACAACTTTAAAACCTTTTGAGCAGCACATGGTCCTATGAAAAGAAAAGTTTACGCTTTTCAGCGATCATAATGGGAGCCTCCTAAGGCGGCAGCCCGGAGCTATGGCCATAGGCCATAGGCCATAGCCCAAAGGGGAAGGGAAAATCCTGCCTACAGCCAAGGGGCAAGAAGAAAATTGATGGATCCATTTCGGCTCCTGCAGGCAAGAAAAGGAGGACAGGTGCAACAGAACAGCAAGCAGCATATGCATCTCAAGCAATTGAGGCAAAGGGAAAGAAGCTAAGGATGAAGAATTGGTCATTGCCAGTAATTATTGTCGTAGGCTACATCACTTGGCTTCAAGCTGTTTCAAAGCATTTGTTGCTGATGTTTGGTGTGCTGTGCAGATGATCAAGCTGTGACAGAAACCTGGCCAGATTGGTTTGGCCCAAATGCAATCAATCCAAATGCGTGCAAGTCTCTGAACAACAAGTTCGACATTCAGTTGGAGTATTATCTTGTCAAGTTGGCTGCACAGATGGGATTGCCAGACAAAGTCAAGTTTTCAGGGTGATGATGATGTCAATGCTGCTGCTGCACAGCCTGTCAACGGCTGCCTGTAAGAGAAATCTGGTTGCGCAGCTGTTCTTTTTCATTTAATGCTTAAGTTGTGCATTCAACATGCTGCAAACTTGGAGCAGTGCCCAAATAATGTCATGTTGTGTGCAGGTCTGGAGAAGACTGCTTCAACAAGTACCACAACATAAACAAGGAATTTAAGATTTTGGATTCAATGCTGACCTTGTCTGGCGCTCTGGACTGGTCTGCAGCAACCGACAAAGAGCAGATCATGTTAAATTGTAAGCATTTTGTTGCTACTCTATTTTGTTCCACTGTCGATGCATGCTGCTCACGGTGTGATCAGGTGCAGCTGCTGCTTTGTGATGCATTTGGTAGACTAGGTTCTGCCCACTGCCATGGCCTTAGACATGTCTATTGTGCTTTGCTGTTGCAGTCCCCAGACACTTTGCTTGCTCATTATGCTGCTTTGGGCACAGCACACAGAGTTCTGCTTGCATTTGCTACAGGTACGGCCCAGAAGGGGATTATGGCTGCCTTGTTGACGGCCGAGGGGGTCCCCAAGACACAAATGATGGACTCTAGAGAGCTGTATGATGTTTGGTTTGAGCTTAAGAAGGCTGCTCTGGGAGGAAGGCACTTGCCAATGGTGCAGTAAGTGAGGATTGAGTGTGGGTGTTGTAGGCTTTTATGCTGATAGCCATTGTGCAGTAGCTTGCCCAGCTGTTTTGGTCAATGTCTGCTGTACTGCTAACAGGCGTGCATGTAGCAGCAATCAGCGCTGCTGTGCAGTTGCTGCACCTTGGTGCTTTCACAACTACACATCAGCAGTAGCAAGTCTTGTCATCCAGCAAAGCTGCGCGCCTTATTCCATTGCAATGTTGCTGTAGGAATTGTGGCAGGCTTTAAGGTGGAGACCAATGAGTACATTGAAGCAGAGGTAAGGTCATCTCAGGGACCTGCTGTCAGAAGAAACAGGAACTTTGATGCACCCCAGGAGAAGTATGCAGATGACACAGATTATGAACAGGAGAAATACATTTTTCTGCTCACACACAGTGTCATGGCTGCATTGCTTGATCTACACATCAACGCTTACAGTTCTGCATGTTGTGTCAGGGTTCTCCAGCAAAAGCACATGAGGCGCGTGTCAGTAACCGGTATGCACTCAAGGACAGCAACGCCAAGGCAGGTGCCGCCACCAAGGCTCTGGCTAGTAGTACAGCAACTGCTGAGGCTTTGCTACAGCAGTCTAGACTGGCTGCAGCAAGAAAGTGATGCAAGGCAATTGCAGAGGCAAAAGCTTGAGGATCAGCGCTATAAAGAGGACAAGCAGATTGACCAGCAGCGCTATATATATGAAGAGCACAGGCAGTTCATGCAGTCCACACATGTAGACATCTGTACAGAGCTTTGATTGCTCAGGCATTGAGTGATTTGTCCTTGCCGTCTGGCCCAGCTCCTGGCCCAAAATGCAGTGCCATGTTGTGGTGCAGTCCTGCTGATAACACAATTTTAGACTGTTGCAATATGCAAGATGGCTGCAGCGCTGTGCCAGTTGTAGCCAATGTGCTGAATCTTTGACATCTCTTTGGTGTACTCATGTACTTATTGATCAACAACTTGTGCTTGAACAGCAGCTTGTCCTGAACATCTTGGATGTAGTAGTTTTGCAACTTTCTCAATCACATAGTGCAGTGAGCACATGTGGTCTTACCCTCAGCTTTGACTCAAGAGTTGTTTCTGCTGTAAAAGTAATTGCACAGCACATCCCTGACACCTACAACTCCAAGAGCATGATCTTTCTCAGGTCGCACTCGGGTGCCACACCTGAGCTTCAATACTTCAGCCCACTTCACGTCACTCTTGACATCCTTGTCCATGCAATTGTTGTGCAAGGTGCATTCTACAGTAACAATACCAGCATGCTCTATAGGGTTGTGAACAATGACCCTACCTATCAACCATCTGAAAACGGCCTTTCAATCTTCCACAAGCCTGCTCAACTATAGTTCTTGTGGATGACTGCCAAGAATTGAACATTGCTTTTTCATCATCGTCCAGCTCGTCACTGCCGTAAGAGATGATCGGAAGTTCCTCAAGCTTGTACTCAGCAACTCCTACCATACAGGGCCTACATTGATGCCATCTATCTCCACGACAGGCTCAAGCAGCTTGCCATGATACAGATGATCGGCTATGGTAGAGTGTGCAAACACGCAACAGTCACCAACAGAACCAGGCCAACCAGAATAGACGTCTAAGACGCTTTGAAGGAACTCCTTGAGAATCCACTACAGCTTGCAATATGATGCTTTTCTGATGGTTCCTGTCATGATACCCTTTGTAATCAGAAATGGAGGGTGGGCTGCATTGTAGTTGACTGCAATCTATAGCCCCAAATCAGTTGGGCATTTGCCGCTTGCTTTCAAAGCCTTTCGTGACTTCCTTAAGGGCATCCAGTAGAAAAGCAAATGACGTGACTGAATTTGATGGTCATAGCCAGTGTACGCAGCGATATTACAAACCCCCGCACACAATTAGTAACTTTAATATGTTTCGCACTTTCCGCACGACCCTCTGTCAGTGCGTCAGTATCGCACTGAATAACGCATATCGCACAGTGTTATCGCAGCCAGATGATGGGCAATCTAGATGTCTGAAAGTGACGTGAGCAGCAGTGCATTCAAGTCTGAAACAGTAGGCAAACCGCCTGATCCTTGCTGGCAATGCTTTGAAAAAGTGTGTGAGCCTAATGCTGTTGGAGAGCTCATTGCACAAGGCAGAAACGATAGGCTCCATAGGAAATATTTCGTCATGTTGTTCTGAGTGTCGTGTGAATGTCGATCTGATAAAGTCATATACTGTCAAGGCAGGATTGGACAGTCATGTACAGTCAAGGCAGCATTGAGCAGTGTCTTTAGCTGATAATATTGCAGTCGGTTCACACAGTGTAAACATGTTCACTGACTGACTGATCTGTACAGTGTACATGACGTGCGCTTTGTAGTGCCACATGTACATGTTTGAAGTCAAAGCTATTCCAGACCATCCAACTTTTTCCAGCACAAAATCAGAGGAGCAGCTCAGCTTCAGGACGTCTGCCAGATGTATAGTAACTCACCAGAGAGTATCCCTAGGCTTCACATATTACTCAGAGTGATACACTCTGGGAGCTCTGTATAGGCTATTCAAATCTGGCCCCAACAGACTTCCGGAAACTTCTGAAAACAGACGGCCTCCGGCATGGCAAGGGGTGAGAGCAGCCTGACTGATGGCCACCTGGGCCGTCAGCACCGCAACAACAATATGGCACAGCAGGACTTGACTCTTTGCAGAGGTAGCTGGCGGAGCAGGACTACAGTGGGATTGTTTGAATCGTCTGTTTGGTGATCCTGCTTAACAGGATCAGGCGCATGGCAGCGACCAACAGCAGTACACGCCCGCGCGAGGTCATAGTAGGCTGGTCCATCGGAAGCTCGAACTAATCGCATGTGCAATGCAGCAATTGCGCAGCGAGATTTGCGTAGTGCAGCAATGGTTGAACGTATGTGAACGCAAGTTGCACCCCCATTAATGTTAAGTTAAAGTTAGCGGTGTGCTGCAGCCAGAATCCCACTTAGCGGAAGCTACCCGTGCGAGATCCCCCTATGGGCTAGTCCCTTTGGGGTGGGGTCAACAATGTCCTAATCGGGATTATGGCCTTTTCCACAAATTGAACAGGCGCGATTGACTTTCAGCTACGCCTGGCCCATCATGATGTCAAACAGCTCTCCGATTGTCTCCATACTTGCTGTCATGTCCGGTGTGGGCTTTACCATTTTAGTGCAGTATCTCATGACGCTTTCAAATGCCACCATCGAATATCCAACTCTCCTCTCCATTCACAAGCAAAACCTGGGCCTCTTCATCAACAAAAGCTGGCGCTGTCACACTAAGCTCGGCCAACCAACGGATCGTAGCACCTGGCACAGACTACAGCGTCATTCCTGCTGACACATTCTCCGCTAAGTCACCGTGGCGAGCGACGCCATCCTTCACCCTCATGTGCCGTACGTTTTGGGACTCCTGGGAAGATCTTCAGCTACTCATGTTCAGCTATATGCTTTGGTGGCCTCATGAAGACATTGAGAATGAGCTCATATTCATCTTTGATGAGGAGGAGTCTAGAGATCGACGTTTGGCCGCAGTTCTAAAGGCGACATGGCGATCCCTTGTTACTAATGTCTATCTCGAAAAAATGCCGGACCCGTCCACGTTCAGCGCCAATCAACGCAATGTCGGGTACAGCCGCACAATGTGGTCCAATTTCTATTCCGATTTGTACTCCAATGCTGAGTACGTTGCCATCATTGATAGTGATATTCAGTTTATGCGGCGACCTAACCCCGAAGACCTCTTTCATCCTGTCACTCTCAAGCCGATCATTCGTTGCGCCGCGCAGAGAACACCACACTGCCTAAACGCAGGTTCATTCCTTGGCGTGACATGTCCAGCTGACTGCATGATGGCTTTCCCTTTCATGGTGAAGCGCTCTCACTTCCCGTTGATGCGTGAATTTATTACGTCAAAATGCACCTCTTGCAATTCTTTCGAGGAGGCTTGGGCCGAGTACCAAATGCTCTACCCCAATGAATGGGGTCAGTTTGTGTTGATGGGCACGTTCCTGTTCAACTTTCAACACGATGAGTACGACTTTCGGTTCGAGCGACTCTATCCTTCCTCCTCACAACTCAACATCTTAGACGATTACGTTGACAAATACCGCGTTCCCACTCCTTGCCTGACAAAGCATCTTCCACTAGACAACAGTCAAAGTATAATAGCGTTGCATTATCAGCAGCTCTGCGTCACGAGTGCGTACTTGGCAGTGGATTGTGATCAACATGAAACGAATGAAGTCATGAGGGATTATGGTCTTTTCAATCTGTGGACTCCGCTGACACCTTCTGAGGAAAAAGTGAGCAACTTTCAGCCAAATAATGAAGTCAACTATGATGGAACTTTATGGACCAACCTCGTCGATACGCCCAACAAAACTCTAGGTTTCCGCGAGTTTTCTGACGTGGTCATCACGCTCAACCTCCAGTACTATGGAGGCGAACAAGCCTTTACAGCTACCCATTATCGTTTAGAAGATCAGACCAAGAGTCCGGCCTTCAGCAACTGATCCACGCATTTACACACGGAATGTAAAGCAGCACGCATTGTGTGTTTGTGATGCACACTAGCAAATTTGGTGAAGCAATTCTCAGCAAGGACAAGTTTGCCGTCAGCTTGAGGAAGCAATATCCAGTTATGTAAACATATGCAAATATATTGGCACCCAAGGGTTGTAGTGTCTCACTACCCAGCAGAGACTGTGCAGGCGGTATCAGGCTGGTGCCAGGCTGGTCTCCTGGTGTTGATCCCTCTGGCCCCAGGCGGGCAGTAGTGTGCGAGCATCTCGCGGTCCAGATGATTGCCTAAGCTGTCAAGACCAGATGAAGCAGCATGACAGTTTGGTTACCTTGCTGCGCAGGTGTTTGCAACTTACTGCATGCCTTTTGGGGCCCAAGGCCTCCAAACACGGGGTAGCAGCAGTGCGCTCCAAAACCAAAATCAGCTCAGTTCTAAAATAGCTGCAACACTTGTTTACAAACATGTCGGAATTGGAAGTCCTGTGTAACAACTATACAGCGAAAGCTATGAATCCTAGGGACGGACATGAAGCCGACAGGTGGCTCTTCACAGTACTGTGTTGGGTTGCTCTGCATATTGTGCCATCAGGAACAGGTTCACTACCATTCTCTGGGGGGCAGCCTTCACACTGTCTCCCTTTTCTACCCTACATGATCCAAAGCCATAACTAGGTTTTTAAAGGAGTACTATGAACAAAGGAATACCATCTGTGTTGCAACTGGTTGTGCTCTTTCTGCAGCTTCTGATTGCTCACAAACAACTGTGCACACTTACTGAGTAAGGTCTGCACAGCCTTGAAACCCTCAGGAACCTGTATGCAGGGAAGCTCTGCTTACAGGGAAGTCCAATACATCCCATCCTTAGGGTTTTCTTCAACAATGCCAACAGGCATGGTCTTTTTTCCCCCTTTTCTGCACTCTGCCATCCACTGCACATTGCCTATGATGCCTGTGATGAACCCTGTTGCACTGGGTGGATTATAGCTGAGAAGCTGATGTTGAGCATCTTCAACTGCTTGTTCCTCCTCTTCTTCATCATTGTCATCATCAGGTTGATTTCCTGCTGTTGCTGAGCTCTGCATCTGAGCATCTGCGGGCTCAGCGTCATTCTGCTCCTCCTCCACCCTCTGCCATGCTTGCTGCACTGTAATGTTTTGCACCACAGACTCTGTCAACAGGCTGAAGATCAGCTGAGCGCAGGCAGGCCGCGCAGTCTGCCTGTTGGCAATCACACTGTTGCTGCTACCTGACTGCTGCTGCTGGGGTAGCGCTTGCTTGGCACTGTTGACTTGGCTGCTGGCGCCGCTGCCTTCCACCTTCTTGCAGCTGCTGCTGTGAACCCTGTTGCTGCTGATCATCTTGTGCTTGTGAAGGGTCCTATTGTCTTGCGGCATCTTGAGGAGGCCAGCATAACATGCTTGCAGTTTGACGCGGTGGTCTGCGTGACTGTTGCTCATGACTTTGCTGATCATGTGATGTGTGGTCTTGCTGCTGCTGCTGCTGCTGCTGCTGCTGCTGCTGCTGCTGAGTCTTGTCTGCTTCAGCTTCTAGCACCCTGCTGCACCGCGTCAAACTGCACAGGCAAGGCTGCTATTTACCTGAAGAGCATGGTGGTTCAAGCACCGGGTGCCATGTATGCTGCGTCAATGTTTCTGAAAAAGTGTCAGGCATGTGTACACTTTAAAAAAGTTCCTGCACCCTGTGCGTATGTTGTGGACATGTCAGAGGTGCTGCTTTTATTGCCATTAGCAATAGCTGGCTTGAGCACTGTTTCTCCTGGGCTTCCTTCGTGCAGGCAGTGGCTGATGATTGGACCTGACTGCAGTCGCACAATGTGTTGCTTAAACATTGACAGACACCAATGTTGCAAGCGTAGAAGGTATGTTTTCCCGCCCCATAACAGCAGTAGTCAAGAGCCTGTATCCATGTGGATTGCTGTACATTGTAGCATTTCTCTGCATCCCACCTGCTGTGACATCATGAGTCAGCTCATCACTGGGGATTATCTCATCACCATAAAAAGGAATAGCTAGAGAGTTCAGCTGTCAGCAGGGAGTATAGCAACTTGCTTTGCCTCAGCGCAGCCGAAGGCACAGGTGAGCAGAGGTGTGGATTGTCTTTGACTTTGTCTGCCAGCAAAGACTAAGTCAATGTCAAATAGCAACCACTCTGGCAATGTATTTTGCACCTGCACGCGACTGCGCTGGAAACAGGCACTTGCTGGTTGCACAAGCTTTGCCTCGCAAATTGGATACTACAAAAAAAGCTGACCATTTCACAGACTGCTCTGTCCTTTTGATGCCTGGTTGCTCAAGGCTTTTGCTTGCTGCTGTGCCGCAAACTTGCCCCCCTGCTGACAAGAGACTTCCTAGCTCGACCTACAGTCAGAGCAAAGCTTTGCAGCTAGCACTATGGACGATATCTGCGGCACTGCTCCCACCTACACACGCATACGATGGTGTACTAGACCTACCTGGCCGTACCGCCAGTCAGATGGACCTATCGTCTCACATGAATTGTCCTGCTGAGCAAACACTGGTTTTGGACACAGACGTTTGTCGACCACGAATTACGTGTAGAGTCCCTGATCCCTACAACAGATTTCAGTATAGACTCTACGGGCACCCAGGGTACAGAGCAGATCAGCTTTAATGCCCTCGCTCAACTCAATGCAGCGATCCGACTAAGTTATAGGTTTTAGGCTTTCTGGCTGCAAGCAAGCAATTACTTGACAAGTAAGGGTCAACTTCAGACAGGTCCAGCATTGTTAATAGGCAAGCACTTGCTACTCTGTTGCCTTTGTTTACTGCAGTGCTTCACGAAGTGCATCCCTGCCGGTTTGATTGGCAGCAGAAGCTGTACTGCGTGAGCAAGAGCAGTAGCGGCAAATTGAGCAGATTGCAGAGATCAGCTGTCCCCGTGATCTTGCAGGCAGCTGACTGTTCTGCCTCTTGCAGGCTGTTGGCACATGTGGTGACGAAACAGCGCATCAGGCCCTCTCAAAAAAGTTGTTGGGAAGCTGTAAATCTTTGAAAGCACCATCAGCACTGGTCATTCTCACTGATAGCCAAGGAGATCAAGTGCAGACATGCCTTTGTCAGCAGATGGGTGAGAAGGTATCAGCAGTTAGGCCATGTCAATGACCAACTCAGGTCAGGCAGGCCTCCAAAAGCAGATGCAGCAGCAGTGCAGCACATTCTGATGGTATCACAGCTTCCAGATTGCAATACTGCTGATGCTGTCGCAACCAAAAGTAAGCAGGAAATGGAGGTACATTTGAGCAGAAGCACAGTGAAGCGCTTGCTCACGGGTCAAGGCCTGCTTCACCTGCCACCCAAGGTCATTCCACTGCTGACAGCCAGGCAGGAGCTTGCTAGAGTCAAATTTGCCAAAGCAGCCTTGAGGAGAGAGCTTGCATCATGGCGCAGAGCGATGATCACTGACAGCAATTACTTCTATTTGCACAACATGAGCAGACGTGCAGCCAGCTGGTGTACCCCAACTACGATAGGAACATTGGCCAGGCCCAAGACAGGCAGCTCTGCACATGTGTACATGGGAATGAGCAACTGGAGCCTTGTGATGCTGCTGGGGCTCATTTTCAGACCCTTTTCTTGCTGAGTTTTGGCTGCAACATCAGCAGCACTACTGCACTCTGGAAGCTGAGCTGCCAATGCAGTTCAAAGCGCAGTCATATATACTCAAACTGCTCACCCGGGATGATGACTAAGGCTTGCTTGCAACCTTCAAGTGGCTTGCCATAGCTGATTGCCATGTGCACAGGATCTACGTTGGGGTTGAGCACTGAAGGTTGGCTTACCCCCATGCTGCCTACCAGCAGGAATCTAGTCTGCCCTGAGTTTGCTTGCAGACTCCCCAGATACTTCATGTCTGTAACACACAGCCATGTTGGACTTGTGAACCACAAAATTCAGAATTTGGGCTCTGCATGGCATCCTTGTAATGTGCTTGTAGATACACTCTACAGGAGGCAATTCAGACTGTAAATATTATCATTACATCAATGTTTGCTATTTTCACGTGCAGCATATGTAGATGTACTGTTGTGCATCAGCATCTGCTTTGAGGGGTCTACCTGACCTTTGCTGGTCACTGACACCTTTACCCTGCTGATGTCTTGCCACCCATCTGCTGACAAACTTGTGACTGCAGCCAATCTTCTTGCCAATTTTGGAGTAAGACCAATCCTGGTGGT
>JAABUP010007576.1_pt1 | contig 14431 bp, 14 predicted proteins | sample 5559201 | NCBI WGS metagenome assembly JAABUP01 (sample SAMN10711887, study PRJNA513373) | rock metagenome | isolation source: Antarctica rocks | place: Antarctica | reverse complement strand
AGCGCCGGCCTTGGCCATGGAGCACTCACCTCGGCCTGCGGCATACCCGGCCCGGCGGGTGGCCCGGATGCTCACGGCTGACTTGCCGTCGCTTGCAGAACCGGACCGCGCCTATGTCGAGCGGCTGCTGGGGCTGTCGCCAGCGCTGGCCGCGGCTCGCGACCTCGCCCTTCGCTTTGGTGCCCTGGTCCGCGCCCGCTCTGCGGATGCGCTCACCCCTTGGCTGGCCGATGCCGGGAACAGCGAGTTGCGCGGCTTCGCCGCCGGCCTGCGTCAGGACGAGCAGGCCGTGCGCGCAGCCCTGACGCTGCCCTGGAGCAGCGGCCAAGTCGAGGGACAGGTCACCCGCCTCAAGCTGGTCAAACGCCAGGGCTACGGGCGAGCAAAGCTCGACCTGCTCAGGGCACGCCTGGTCCGTGCCGCATGACAACGACCTGCACCGAGGTTGCGGATGAGCCGAGAATACCGGCCGACATTCATACCGCCCCGCGTGGCTGCTGACTTGGACGTGAGTTGGGGCGGCGCGGGTGATCTGATTCTATCCTGGTCCAACTTGATGCGGAAAGGGCAGCCCACCGCAGTTGATTGCCGCCCGATCAATCCTCGCCTTGTTCCGGCCTTTCGTCCTGGCCGAGCCTTAGAATGAGGGTGTCGAGCGCGCGGAACACGTCCTCGACGGCCTGTTCTCCCAACTGCGCCCCGATGCCGGCGTAAAGCGGCTCGGACCCGGCAGCGACCTCGGCGAACAGGCGCCTGCCCTCGGGTGCCAGGGACACGCGAGTGCGCCGCTGGTCGGTGCTGACCGGCTCGCGCCTGACCAGGCCTCGTTTCTCCAACAGGGGCACCGTGCGCGACAGGCTCGGCAGCAGGAGGCAGCAACGGCCCGACAGTTCCTGCATCTCCAGCGCGCCCGCCTCCGCCAATACGCGGAGCACGCGCCACTGCTGCTCCGTCATGCCGTGCCGGCGCAGGTGCGGCCTGAACCGTTGCATGACCAGCTCGCGTGCGCGGAGCAGCTTGATCGCGAGCGACCATTCCCTGTCCTGCAACGCGGCTGCTGGGTTCCACTTGCCTCCGCCAGCCATCCTGCCTCAGTGCTTTGCGGTCCGCACCATGCCGGTGCCGGCAGCCACGGGCAACACCGGACCAGGCCCGCTGGGCTTCGGCCCGCTCGCAACGGTGTCCGGCCCGTCCGCCTGGAGCATCGTTCGGGGCGGGTTCTGCGCTTGCCACCATTCACTTAACAAGTTAAGTATCTGCTAAGGGGGAGATGCAGATGCCGCATATCGTTGTGGAGTACTCCAGCAACCTCGAAGCGGACGTGCCGCCGCGGCGCCTTGTCGACGCCCTGCATCAGGCCGCCCTGCAAACCGGCGTCTTCCCTCTTGGCGGCTTGCGGACCCGGGCGGAGCGGCGCGACATCTACGCCGTCGCCGATGGAAATCCCGACAACGCCTTCGTGGCCGTGGTTGCCCGCATCGGCAAAGGCCGGGACCCAGAAACTCGCCGGCGCGTCGCAACGGAGTTGATGGCTGCGCTGGAGGCGGAAACGGCCCAAGCGTTCCGCACGCGCGGCCTGGGGCTGACCGTCGAGGTGCAGGAGATCGACGACACGGCGTCGCTCAAAACCAACAACCTGCACGAGCGCCTGAGGCGCGTGGAGGCCGCCTCATGAACCAGGTCACGAATCCCAAGCTCACCGCGAACCTTGCGGCGGCGGACCGCCTCATGCAGCGCTTCAGGGGCGGCATCGTCCCGCACCTGATCGCCGGCGAGCGCGTGGCGTCCGCGTGCGGCACCACCTTCGACACGCTCGATCCGGCCACGAACGAGTGGCAGTGCACCGTCTCCATGGGCGGGGCGGCCGAGGTGGACCGGGCGGCGCGCGCCGCTTCCGGGGCGTTCAGGGCGTGGGCCGCCGTGCCCGGCGCCAAGCGCCGCACGGTCCTGCACGCCATCGCCGACGCGATCGTGGCAAAGGCCGACGAGATCGCGCTGGTCGAGAGCACCGACACCGGGCAGCCGATCCGCTACATGGCCAAGGCGGCGCTGCGGGGCGCGGAGAACTTCCGCTACTACGCCGACCTGGCGCCCGCCGCGCAGGACGGGCAGTCGCTGCCCGACGAGCACCACCTAAACTACACCATGCGCCAGCCTATCGGCCCCGTGGGCATCATCACGCCCTGGAACACGCCGTTTATGCTGAGCACCTGGAAAATCGCCCCGGCGCTTGCCGCCGGATGCACGGTCGTCCACAAGCCGGCGGAGTGGAGCCCGCTCACCGCCGTGATCTTGGCCGAGATCATGGACGGGGTGATCCGGGAACACGGACTGCCACCCGGCGTCGTCAACCTGGTGCATGGCCTTGGCGAGAATGCGGGCCGCGCGCTGACCGAGCACCCGGACATCAAGGCCGTCGCCTTCGTGGGAGAGACCACGACCGGCTCGCACATCATGCGCCAGGGCGCCGACACCTTGAAGCGCGTGCATTTCGAGCTCGGCGGCAAGAACCCGGTGATCGTGTTCGAGGATGCCGACCTGGACCGCGCGCTCGACGCCGCCCTGTTCATGATCTACTCGCTCAACGGCGAGCGCTGCACCTCGTCCTCGCGCGCGCTGGTGCAGCGCCCGATCTATGAGCGGTTCGGCGCGGTCCTGGCCGAGCGGGTGCGGCGCATCAAGGTCGGCCACCCGCTGGACCCGGAAACCGAGGTCGGCCCGCTCATCCACCCCCGCCATTGCGAGAAAGTCCTTTCCTTCCCCGATGCGGCCCGGCGGGAGGGCGCCCGCGTCGCCGCCGGCGGCGGGCGCGCCATGCAGGGGGCCGGCAACTACGTCGAGCCGACGCTCTACCTCGACGCCGGCAACGCGATGCGGATCGCCCAAGAGGAGATCTTCGGCCCTGTGCTGACGGTGATCCCGTTCGAAGACGAGGCGGACGCGGTGCGGATCGCCAACGACGTGCGCTACGGCCTGACCGGCTACGTCTGGACCCGCGACATAGGCCGCGCGCACCGGGTGGCACGGGACCTGGACGCCGGCATGATCTGGATCAACTCCGAGAACGTCCGCCACCTGGGGACGCCGTTCGGCGGCGTGAAGCAGTCCGGCATCGGCCGCGACGGCGGGGACTACTCGTTCGAGTTCTACATGGAAACCAAGAACATCGCCGTCGCCTACGACAGCCACAAGGTCCCGCGCCTCGGCGCGTGAAAACCAAGGGGGAACGAACGTCCATGCCGATCCCGCAATCCGTCCTGCATCCGCCGTTCCAGGTCGTGCGGCTGAACCACGCCGTGCTCACGGTGACGGACCTCGGCGCCGCACGGGCGTTCTGGGCCGACACGCTCGGGCTGCAGGTGACGGACACGGCGCCGGACCGGCTTTATCTCCGGGCCATGGAGGAGCGCGGCCACCACTGCGTCGTGTTGCGCCGGGGCGAGAGGCCCGAGGCGAACCTGTTGGGCTTCAAGGTCTTCAGCGAGGAGGATCTCGACCGCGCGCACGCCTTCTTCCGCGCGCAGGACCTGCCGGCGCGCTTCGTCGAGGAACCCTACCAGGGGCGGACGCTCCGCACCCAGGACCCGCTCGGCGTCCCGCTCGAGTTCTACTTCCAGATGGACAAGCTGCCGTCCATCCACCAGCGCTATGCGCTGTACAAGGGCGTCAAGCCGCTGCGCATCGATCATTTCAACTGCTTCACGCCCGACGTCCAGGCTTCGGTCGAGTTCTACAATGCGGTCGGCTTCCGCACGACGGAGTACACGGAGGAGGAGGGCACCGGGCGGCTTTGGGCGGCGTGGATGCAGCGCAAGGGCGGCGTGCACGACATGGCCTTCACCCACGGCGCCGGGCCGCGGCTGCACCACGTCGCGTTCTGGGCGGCGACGCCGCTCAACATCATCGACCTGCTCGACCTGATGGCGACGACCGGCTACGTCGGCCACATCGAGCGCGGCCCCGGGCGGCACGGCATCTCGAATGCCTTCTTCCTCTACATCCGCGACCCCGACGGCCACCGGATCGAGATCTACTGCTCGGACTACCAGACGGTCGATCCCGACCACGAGCCGATCCGCTGGGATCTGCGCGACCCGCAGCGGCAGACGCTCTGGGGCGCACCCGCGCCGCGGTCTTGGTTCGAGGAGGGCAGCGTCTTCGCCGGGGTCGCGGCGCGTCTGCCCGTGTACGAGGCGTCCCCCGTCGTGGCGGCGTGATGGGCGCATTGGACGAGGCTGCGGTGCTGGCCGCGGCGCAACGGCTCGACGAGGCCGAGCGGACGCGCCGGCAGGTGCGGATGATCTCGCTCGACCACCCCGGCATGACGCTCGACGACGCCTACCGCATCCAGGCGGCCTGGGTTGCGCGCAAGCTCGCCGCCGGGCGGAGGGTCAAGGGCCACAAGATCGGCCTGACCTCCAAGGCGATGCAGTCCGCACTCGGCATCGGCGAGCCGGACTCCGGCGTGCTGCTGGACGACATGTTCTTCGCCGATGGCGGGACCGTGCCCTGCAGCCGCTTCATCGGGCTGCGGGTAGAGGCGGAGCTCGCCTTTGTCATGCGCACTCCCCTGCACGGGCCGGGCTGCACCATCTTCGACGTGCTCGACGCGACGGGCCACGTGACGCCGGCGCTGGAAATCCTCGACACGCGCGTCCTCCGCAGGGACCCCGAGACCGGCGCCACGCGCACGGTCCTGGACACGGTGGCCGACAACGCCGCCAACGCTGGCATCGTGATGGGGGGCCGGCCGTTCCGCCCGCATGACCACGACATGCGCTGGATCGCGGCGATCTGCTTCAAGAACGGAGCGGTGGAAGAAACCGGGGTCGCGGCGGGAGTTCTGAACCACCCGGCGAACGGGGTTGCGTGGCTCGCCAACAGGCTTGCGTCGCTTGGCAAGAGGCTGGAGCCGGGCCAAGTGGTGCTGAGCGGCTCGTTCATCCGCCCCATCGAGGTCGGGCCGGGCGACACGGTCCAGGCCGACTACGGGCCGTTCGGCACCGTGTCCTGCTATTTTGCGTGAGGGGGCTTCCATGAGGCTGGTGACGTTCGAGGCCGGCGGCGCGCGCTCCTTCGGGCTTTGGTCGGAGGACGGGGTGATCGACCTCGGCCGGCGCCTGCACGGCCGCTATGCCGCCTTGCACGAGCTGGTAGCGGCGGGCGACCTGGGCGCGGCAGAGGCGGCAGCCTCCGCCGCGCCGGATCACGCGCACGCGGACGTCCGGCTGGACAAGCCGCTGCTGGGCTGGGGCAAGTGCTTCTGCGTCGGCGTGAACTACCCGGAGCGCAACGAGGAGTACCGGGACGGCTCGGCCGGTCCCCAGTACCCGAGCCTGTTCGTCCGCTTCCCCGAAAGCCTCACCGGCCCGGACGCGCTGCTGGTGCGGCCGCCCGAGAGCGTGCAGCTCGACTACGAGGGCGAGGTCGCGCTCGTGATCGGCAGGCGCGGGCGGCGCATCCCGCAGGAGCGGTGGACGGAGCATGTGCTCGGCTACACCGTCGCCAACGAGGGCTCGGTCCGCGACTGGATGCGCCACGGCAAGTTCAACGTGACGCCGGGCAAGAATTGGGCACGCAGCGGTTCGCTCGGCCCCTGGATCACCACCGCCGACGCGTTGCCGCCCGGCCCGATGCGCGTCACCACCCGCGTGAATGGCGAGCTGCGGCAGGACGACACCACCGACCGCATGATGTTCCCGTTCGCGCGCATCATCGAGTACGTCTCCACCTTCTGCACGCTGGAACCTGGCGACCTCATCCTTACGGGTACCCCCAGCGGCGCCGGGGCGCGGTTTGCCCCGCCGCGATACCTCGCGCCCGGCGACGTCGTCGAGGTCGAGGTGCCCGCGATCGGCACGCTGCGCAATACGGTCGCCGACGAGTAGCCTGCCGGCGCGCTCGCCGATCCGGCCTTGAACCCAAGCCGCCGGCAATACGCGAGGATTCGCTGATGCACCTTCCCCGCCGCACGCTCCTGGGTAGCGCGCTTGCTACGACCGCCACCGCGCCCTTCGGCGCACTGCGGACCGCGCGGGCGCAGGGGGCGCAGCCTGTGCTTCGGCTTGGCGTGCTGACCGACCTTTCGGGTCCTTACCGCGATACCGGCGGCCCCGGCTCGGTCGCCTGCACGAGGCAGGCCGCGGAGGAGGCGCAGGCGGCGCTGCCCGGCCTTAGAGTCGAAGTGCTCCAAGCTGACCACCAGAACAAGCCGGACGTCGGCGCCGGCATCGCCCGGCAGTGGTTCGATCGCGAAGGCGTGGATGCGGTGGTGGACGTGCCGAACAGCACTGTGGGCCTGGCCGTTGGCGAGGTCTGCCGCGAGAAGGACAAGGTGTTCCTGGCGTCCGGTCCGGCCACCACGGACCTCACGGGGCCACGCTGCGCGCCGACCACGGTGCAATGGACCTTCGACACCTATATGCTCGCCCGCTCCACCGGCGGCGCGCTGGTGGAGGCCGGGCGCAAAACCTGGTTCTTCCTGGCCGCCGACTACGCCTTCGGGCACGCGCTGCAGCGGGACGCCACGACATTCATCGAAGGCGCGGGCGGCCGCGTGCTCGGCAGCGTCAGCTACCCGTTCCCGCAAACGTCGGATTTCTCGTCCTTTCTGCTGCAGGCCCAGGCGAGCGGCGCCAAGGTGCTGGCGCTCGCCAACGCCGGCACCGACACGATCAACTCCATCAAGCAGGCGGCGGAGTTCGGACTCACCGGCGCCGGCACGACGATCGTGGCCATGCTGATGTTCATCCCCGACGTCCATGCGCTCGGGCTGGAAGCGGCGCGCGGCCTCGTGCTGACCGAGACGTTCTACTGGGACCTGAACGACCGCACCCGCGCCTTCACCCAGCGCGCGCTGCCCAGGATGAACCCGAACTGGCGGCCGGACATGGAGCACGCCGGGTCCTATGCCGCGGCGCTGCACTACCTCAAGGCTGCGGCAGACCTGGGCGCGGCGGAGGCGAAGCGCAGCGGCGCAGCGGCGGTCGCGCGCATGAAGGCCATGCCCACCGACGACGACGCCTTCGGTCCCGGGCGCATCCGCGAGGACGGGCGCAAGCTGCACCCGGCCTACCTGTTCGAGGTGAAGCAGCCCGCCGAGAGCAAGGGGCCGTGGGACTACTACAAACTGGTCGCCACCACCCCGGCCGACCAGGCCGCGCGCCCGCTCGACCAAGGCGGATGCCCGCTGGTTCACGGCTGAGCGCTCAATCGTTCACGCAGCACCCAACACGCAAGGAGTCCCCCATGGACACAACGTCCCGAATCGGACGGCGCCGCCTGCTGCATGCGACCGGCGCGGCGAGCCTGACGGCTAGCATTGCGCCTTTACGGCCTGCCCGCGCCGCGCCCGATGCCGACGCCCAGCCGGCGGCCGCGCCGCCCGGCGATGCCGGATCGGGCGGGCGCTCCGGTGATCGCATGATCGCCGAATTGGGCGTGGCGCAGGCTGTCGCCGCCATCCGGAACGGCGAACTGAAAGCCGAGGACTATGTCGGGGCACTGCTGCGCCGGGCCGAGACGCTGAAGGCGCTGAACGCGTGCATCTCGGTGAACACGGACGAAGCGCTGCAGGCAGCCCGGGCGGTCGACCAGGCCCGTGCCTCCGGCCAGCCCCTGCCGCCTCTCGCCGGACTGCCATTGCTTGTCAAGGACAATATCAACTACGCGGGCCACCCGACCACCGCTGGCACATGGGCATTGCGGGAGTTTCGCCCGACCGACACGGCGCCTGTGCTGCAAATCCTGCTGGCCAAAGGCGCGCTCGTGCTGGCCAAGACAAACATGCACGAGCTGGCGCTCGGCACGACCAGCAGCAACGCGGGGTTTGGCTTCGCCAAGAACCCGTATGACATAAGCCGCGTCGCCGGCGGTTCGTCGGGCGGCTCGGCCGCGGCATTGGCAGCGCGGATCGGGCCGGCGGCGCTGGGCAGCGACACCGGCGGTTCCCTGCGCATCCCTTCCTCGTTCTGCGGCGGCACCGCGCTGCGCCCTTCGGTCGGCAACGGCGGCGCGGAGCGGCGATACCCATCCGGGGGAATCGCCCCGATCTCGCATACCCGCGACACGGTCGGCCCGATGGCTCGCACCATGGCCGACGTCGCCTTGCTCGATGCCGCGATCGTCGGCTCCGCGCCTGCGGGACCGACGGCGCTGCGCGGCGTCGTCCTGGCGCTGCCACGGAGGTACTTCTGGGAAAACCTGGATGATGAGGTGGCGCGGATCTGTACCGCAGCGGTCGAGCGGCTGCGGGATGTCGGCGTTCGCTTCATCGAAGCCGATCTGGACGGTGTGCCCGAGGCGAACGCCCTGGCGGCCTTCCCGATCGCGCTTTACGAAATCGGTGAGGATTTCCCACGCTATCTGGCCGCGTCCGGCAGCAACCTGAGCTGGGCGGATGTGCAGGGCCAAGTGAAAAGCCCGGACGTGCAGGGCGACCTAACCGCTGCCCAGGGCGTCACCTGCGAGATTTATGAGCGTGCCATGCAGGTCTATCGGCCGCGCCTGCAACAGCTTTACGCGGAATACTTCCGGCGCCTCGGGGTGGACGGGGTGATCTGCCCCACGGTCCCCGTCCCCGCACCGCTCATTGACCCAAGCTTCTCCGGCGCGATCGCGATCAATGGCCACCCCCAGCCTGGAGGCCCCGCCGCCGAGTTCGCCGTGACCATCCGCAACACCGACGCCAACAGCGTTGCCGGGATCCCCAGCATCGCCTTCCCGGCCGGCATCACCCGGTCCGGATTGCCGGTCGGCCTGGAGCTGGACGGACCGCTCGGCTCCGACCAGCGGCTGCTCTCGATTGGCCTCGCAGTCGAGGCGGTGCTAGGATCCGTGCCGCCGCCGCCCAACATATGACGGAGCGATAATGCGGATGATGGACAGGCAACCCTGCCAGCTCGCCCTGCAGCTCTGCGTGCCGCGCGAGCAGCTCGGGGCTGACGACCGGTACTGCCCACAAGATGGAGGATGCACCGAGGAACACCCCGAAGCCCGCCATGGTCACGGGCAGCACGCGCCAGGAGCCCGCGACCCGGGCGAAGCCGGACCGCAACCGCTCAACGGGTGTCTCGTCCGGGTAAATCGCCAGCGTGATGTGCGCCGCATAGCCGAGCTGGTGCCGGTTGGCGTCGATGCCCGCCACTGCGAGGGCAGCCACATCTCCTCGAACACGGAACCACTGTTCAGGTCGAGGCGGAGGGTGATGGCGAGGGGTATAGGCACGATGCTGGCGCCTGCGCCAAAGAACTGCAAAGGGCTGGCAACGCGGCATGGGATGGACAGCGGGTCTTCTGAGTGAGCTAAGCAGGATTCCCTCGACCACGCCACATTGGGTAGGTGTTGAGACGGGAGTGGCTGAAGCTGGATCGGGTCATGGTTGGTCGGCCTCGGGTTATCGTGACGGAGTGCGATGTCGCGGAGTTGGAGGCGCTGGCGCGGTCAGCGCGTCGCGACGAAGCGGACCGGGGGCGTGCCATTTTGTTGTCGGCGCATGGCTGGACCAGCGGGCAGATCGCTCGTGCTTTTGGCGTGACGCCGGACAGCGTGCGGCGGTGGCGGACGTGGTTCATGGCCGCGGGTGTAGATGGGTTGTATGCGCACCCGCAGGCTGGAGCGGCGCCGATCAAGAGCGAGGCGGCCTTGACGCTTGCGCGCGAGGTTCTGTCGGTGCCGGTGGCAGATCGGCCAAACTGGACCCTGCCGCGATTGCAAGCCGAACTGGCGGCGCGCAGCAGGCTCTCGATCTCCCGAGCACAGCTCAGCAGGGCGCTGAAAGAAGGGGGTTCCGATGGCGACGGCCGCGTCACTACCTGCACGGGCGGCAGGGCGCGCAGGCGGTCAATCGGTCTGGGCTGAGGCTGCGTGTGTTGCGCCAGCAGGCCGCCGCTGGGGACATCGTGCTGCTGTTCGGCGACGAATCCGGGGCGTTGACGCATCCGTATCTGGCCCACGCTTGGGCCGAGCGAGGTGCCGACCTGCGCGTCCCGGCGCCGGGCCAGGCGCGAAAGCGGGCGCTGCTCGGCGTGCGCGACCACGGCAGCGGCGAACTGGTCGTGCATGTCAGCGCCAGCAAACGCAGCACCGATTTCATCGCACTGCTGGAAATTCTCGACTTGCGCTACGGACCAAAGCCCGGGCGAGCCACGGCGCCGGTCGTGTTGGTGCTCGACCACGGCCCAATCCACACCAGCAGGCTTGTCGCCAACATGGTGATCGATCAGGAGACGGTCACGCGCACCTTCCCGGACGGCCCTGGCGAAGTGGATGTGGTTGCCCTCGACGAGGTCGAGAACGGCAGGATCGCTAAAGCCTGGTTTAAGAGGGGATCACCGTGCCTCCTGTGAACACTGACCCATTCCATCATGGCGAGCACGAGGCGCAGACGCGGGCTGGCGTGCGGCTGCTTGGTGCGCCTATCCGGGACTGGATGCCCGACCAGCACCGATTGTTCTTCGCCCAGCTCCCCATCCTGTTCGCCGCCGTGGCGGATGGGGCGGGATGGCCGGTGGCGACGGCGCTGGCCGGGCCACCCGGCTTCGTATCCAGTTCGGACGTGCGCACGCTGCGAGTCGCTGCCCTGCCGGACCGGGCCGACCCGGCAGGGACCGGGCTGCGCGCGGGCGCCCCGGCCGGGCTGCTCGGCATTGACCTGGGCACGCGCCGGCGCAACAGGGTCAACGGCATCGTGCTCGCCGTGGACGGGCACGGGTTCACCCTCGACGTGCAGCAGAGCTTCGGCAACTGCCCGCAATACATCCAGGCGCGCGAGGTCGAGGGCGGGGAAGCACCGGACCGGGCCGGGGCCGCCGAGCGCCTTGGCGGCCTGGACCCGCAGGCACGTGCGCTGATCGCGGGCGCAGACACGTTCTTCGTGGCGTCGGGCAGCGGCGCGGGCGGCGGGGACGCGGGCGGGCTGGACATGTCCCACCGCGGCGGCCGGCCCGGCTTCGTCCGAGTGGACGGGGACGTGCTGACCATCCCGGATTTCCGGGGCAACCGCTACTTCAACACCCTGGGCAACCTGATGCTGGACCCACGAGCCGGCCTGCTGTTCGTGGATTTTGCAAGTGGTGGCCTGATGCACTTGCAGGGACGGGCAGAGTTGGACTGGGACGGCGGGGCTGCGAGCGGCTTCGCCGGAGCCGAGCGGCTGTGGCGCGTGCAGGTGACGGCCGGCTGGCGGCGTCCTGGCGCCCTAGCACTGCGATGGGCGTTCCGGGGTTATGCGCCGACAACCGAGCGCATGGGCAGGTGGGATACGCGGGATGACGGCTGAAAGGCCCGCTCGTGCTTACCCGTCTCACCGTTGCGGTCGGACGCGATGGCTCCCAACGTTTAGGATTACCTGATTACGCATAAACCTCAGCCAGTTTCAGGAGCTGGTAGGGCATGGGCGCGGTCCGCAGACCGGCCCAGCACAGGCGCGGGATCATCGAAGCCAAGTCGTATCGTCGGTTGAAGCGGTATTCGAACTCGGCCAAGTAGCGCGGCACGTGCTTGCTGCTGATCGCGCGGTAGGTGCCGGTGATCGCGGCCTTGATGTTGCCCAGCGCCGTGTTCACCCACTTGAACGCCGGCGTGCGCGCCGCGGCCGGACCTGATCCGGTCTTGATGGCCTGGTGGGTGCATCCGGCGTCGGTCACGCTGGCAAAACACTGCGGAGATCGTGCCCTTGAGGCCGAGCAGAAGCCGCCCGTCGGGCAGGCCCGGGTCGTAGACCGCGTCGCGGTCAGCGATCAGGCAGCCACGGTGGCCGCAGATGTCGAGCAAGGGACACCAGTCCGAGCAGTTGCGCGCGAGGCGGGTGACCTCGATCGAGACGATCAGGCCGACCTCGCCGAGCGCGATGCGTGCGACCAGGTCCTTGAAGCCCTGGCGGTGCGCCGCCGACGCGGCGCTCAGGCCAAGGTCGGCGTCGACGACCTCGATGTCCGCCTCACGCCAGCCCAGGTCGCGGGCGCGCTGCCGCAGGGCGTATTGCAGCCGCAGGCTTTCCTGGTTGCTCAGCACCTGCTGCGGGGAGGACTGGCGCACGTAGACCACGGCGCGGCGGTCCAGGTGATGTGGCTTGACGAGTTCCGAACCCATGGCTCACCTCCTGCAGGACGGCGCCGAGATCGCGGGCAATCTGCCCGCGGAGTGCCGGTCGCAGGCTGGGCCACACGTCTCGGGGTTCGATGGGCATGCCGCCTCGCTCTCACCGGCGACTGCGACCAGTTCCGCCAACGTCTCGGGCGTGAGCTTGGTCCGCGCCCGCCCATCCGCCGGGCCGGGCGACAAGTTCGTCACCCCCAGCGGCAACACAAGCGGGTTGCCGGGCCGGTAGTCTACACGCGCGTAGCTCCCTGATTGCAACGTCCTCGTGACGGCGATCAGGCGGAAGCGACGGCCGAACAAGGGGTGGGTCGGGTCCGTTACCTCCACCTCGACCGGCAACGCGCCGTCACCGTCCGTTTCAGGGGTGTCGTTGTGCCCTGTCGTGCGACAACGCCTTGTGCAAGCGCCATATCTTCACCGAACGCCTGCCCGGCGTTGCAGCACCTTGGGCACGCAGGACAGCGCGGCTTGCTGACCGGCTCACGGCTGTGGGCCTGGCGCTGGGCGGCTCAGCCGGCGTGCGCCTCGGTCGCAAGTTTGCGCTTGTGGCCTGCCGCAACACGCTGCTGAGCGTGATACGACAGGCGCCCATGCCAGTCGTCGTGACCCCGTCCGTGCTTGGCGTCGACGATTGGGCTTTGCGCAAGCGCGACACCTACGGCACCGTGCTGGTGGACCTTGAACGCACCGCCCGGTGGCGCTACTTCCGGGCCGCGAGGCGGACACGCTGGCTGCGTGGCTGCGCGAGCACCCCGGTGCCGGGGTGATCTCGCGCGACCGATCGGGCGCCTTTTTCAAGGGCGCGCGCCATGGCGTGCCTGGGGCGGTGCAGGTCGCGGGCCGGTTCCACCTGCTGCAGAACCTGGCCGAGGCGCTGGAATTGGTGTTCAGCACCCATGCCGCGGACCTGCACGCAGCCGAGCAGGCTCGTCGCGATGCGGTGCTCGCCGAGCATGGCACCGTGCCCATCGCGCCGTCCGAGCCGCAGGCCAAGGCCAAGCTTCTGGCAACCGGGCGCCGGGCGCGGCGCCGCGGTGCCACATAGCGACGGCTGAGGCGACGAACGAAGCTGTGCGCCCCTAAAGCTGCTATTGGCGCAGATCACTCATGCCCGTGTCTGGCCATCAGCGAACTGGCCGGGCGGCACACCGACATGGCGCGCGAAGGCGACGCTAAACGTGCTTGCCGAGCCGTACCCCACGCGCTTCGCCACCTCGGCGATACCTCCCTGGCGGCGCCGCAGCAGGTTCTGCGCCAGCGCCATCCGCCAGGTCAGCAGATAGTCATCGGCGCAGTGCCCACAACGCGCCGGAACCGGTCGAAGAAGGTGGAGCGCGACAGCGCCGCCCCGCCTGCTAACTCGGCCACGGTCCAGGCGTGGCCGGGATCTTCGTGCATGCGCCGGATCGCGGCCGCGAGCCGCGGGTCGGCCAGCCCGCGCAGCAGACCCGTCGACGTGGCGGTCTGTGCCGTCGAGCGGAGTGCCTCGATCAGGAGCACCTCCAGCAGCCGGGCCAGCACGAGGTCGCGCGCCGGCCGCGTCCCACGCGTCTCCTCGCCCACCATCTCGACCAGGGTGGCGAGCCGCGCCTCGCCACGGACATGCACGAGCTGCGGCAGCAGCGAAACGAGCAACGCGGCATCTGGCGAACCGAAAACGCAGTGCCCTACAAGGAAAAGGACATCGAGCGGCCCGCCAGGTGCACCCAGCCTGACTTGGCCACCAGCGAGCACGACCGGCTCGGTGTAATGGCCCGGTGCTGGCGGCTCGACGCTCGAGAAGGTGAATTCGTGCGCTGCGGGGATCAACACGAAGTCCCCGTGGGTGAGCATGATCGGCTCGTGCCCGGCAGCCGCAAGACGGCACGCCCCCTCCAGGACGACGCAGTAGAAGGGTTGCGGAACGTGTCAACGACTTTGGGTTCTTGGCCACTTTCGGTGAAGCTCGCGACGTGGTCGCCGACGTTGGGCCCCGCTGACCTGGGCTGCGGCGCCGTGCTACGCTTTCGGTTTCACAGTTGGTGGCCCTCCGATGCTGAGCAGGCAGGCAATCAACGCTCCTGACGGGCCACAGCCTGTTGGCGGCTATGCGCAAGCCGTGGAGGTCGCGGGTTTCTCACGCATCCTGCACGTCAGCGGCCAGATCCCCGTGACCCAGGACGGCACCGTCCCGTCCGGCTTCGGCGAGCAATGCCGCCTCGCGTGGGTCAACGTCGAAGCCCGACTGCGCGCGGCCGGGATGACGCTGGATCACCTAGTCAAGGTCACGACCTACCTTTCCGACCGCCGGTATGGGGCCGAGAACAGGGAGGTGCGCCGGGCCGTGCTCGCC
>JAABUP010007572.1_pt1 | contig 14441 bp, 18 predicted proteins | sample 5559201 | NCBI WGS metagenome assembly JAABUP01 (sample SAMN10711887, study PRJNA513373) | rock metagenome | isolation source: Antarctica rocks | place: Antarctica | reverse complement strand
GGCCGTGCCTGCGTGTTCCCCGCCGGCGCCACCGTCGCAAAGTAGTCCCCGCGCCCATGCCAAGCCACATGCGAAATTGCATGGGCATGCAGCAGCTCTGCCCCATCGCCGCCTTCGCGCGCCTGCGTAGCAAGCCACACATACTCATGTCATACGTGCAATGCATGCAAGAGCCTGAAACACAGAGCACAAGCAGGGCGGTCGGCATGCATGTGTGCAACAGGCATTTTGAATCGGTATTGCAGCTCCCGTGCTCGCTTGCTCGGTCACAGCTCAATCCTGCCATGTGCAGCCTTGCAAGAATCAACGCGCAGCAGCGGATCTTGTTGTTTCCCCAGCTTGCCTCGCAAGTGTGGCAAGTCCCGCAGAATGCGCGCCTGCCACTGGCAGATTGCGCCGCCGCCCAGCGCGCGGCCATCCGTCGCTGCTGGCAGGCCAGCCAGCGCAGCAGCGGCTGCGGCCTCCTGCTCCTCCGTTCCAACACCTGTGCACATAAGGCCTGCTGACGAGCTCTGCGCTAGGCTTGGCCGCCCAGCTGCGCCTGCTGTTCAGGCATGCAAGTGCTGCGCCTGCAGCGCAGGCAGAGGCGGAACTGCATCGCACAGCCCAGACCAACGTGCACTGATCAACAAAAGGCGCGAACGACGGCGCGCCTGGCGGCAGCAGCAGGACACTCTTGCCGACGACGGCCGACAGCAGGCGCGCAGCGGGCGCTGGGCACCAGGCGACGCAGACCACGGGCCCGCCCAGCGCCCAGGTGCGCAGGCAGCGCCCGGTGCGCGCCTCCCACAGCCGCAGCGTGCCATCGTTGCTGCCCGACGCCAGCCACTGGCCGCTGGGGTCCACCGCCAACGACCGCACCTGCGCGGGCTCCAGCGGCGCGGTCGACCCGCTGCGCAACCTGTGCTCAAGAGCAGGAGCCCAGGATTTGCCCGTGAGGAAGGCACAAGCACGCTGACCCGCCCGGCTGCAAGTACAAGCAGTGTGGAGGCTCGGGAGCGCACCGGCGCGGTGTGGCCCAGGAGGCGCAGCGCGAGGATGCTGGGGAAGGGCTGCAGGTCGCGCGGCTTGGGCAGCCGCGGCAGCAGGCTCTCCGCGCTGGCCAGGAACGCGCGCTTCTTCTTCGCGCGCGGGCACAGGTACAGGTCCAGGCAGCGCTCAAAGCGCTCCTGGATGAACGCGCCGTACGCGGGCACGCGCCGCAGCGAGTCGTACGCCGTGGGCAGCAGCGGCGGGCGCTCGTCCTCATCCACCTCTGCCGCTGCCGCCAGCCGTTCCTCCTGACGCCAGCGCGACATGGCATCAGCTAGGGGAGGGGACCCAGATGGCGCGTGGAAGCGCGACAGCCCTGCCCGTTGCGCCGTTCTGTTTCGTTCTCTGTGCGCCGGGACCGGGACGTGGAGGGCATGTGCGCGTATACACAAAGCACCTCACGCTTAGCACGAAAGGGAGGCGGGCGGCCGCACCTCGGAGGGCAGGTACTCCTTGGGCGGGTTGTAGGACTCCTCATGCCCAGGCAGCTTGGGCTTTGGCGCTGGAATGTACGACAGCCCTGCACATGCACGGGGCATCCATGCAGGCCTGTTTTTCCAACCTGGTTTGCCCGCTCTTCACTAACAGCACAGGCTCGGCTGCCACACATCAACTGTACAGGGTCGCAAGGCAGCAGCCTTGCTTCGTTTGTAATGCTACCACCTGCACGAGCTGCCGGGCGCCCCACAGCACATAGCAGCCACCCGTGGCAGATGCCAGACCGACATCGTCCATCGAGCATGCATGCCCGCCAGGCATGCCACTCATGTCCGTGTCAACGCTGCAGCATGCGTGCAAGGCATACATCGGCTCCGGGCACACCGTTGGCAGTTTTCTCAGCGACGAGCCCGTCGTCCGCCCAGAGCAGGTATGCGGGCGGCTCCTCAGGCGGCGCGCCCCTGTCCGCCTTGATCCAGCCCTTGCGCAGCGCACGTACCAGCTTCACGATCCTGCACGCGCCCAAAGACCCGTTCATCTTCACGCGCTCCCATGAGGCTAGGGCAGCGCACTGAGTGCAGTGTACATGCACAGTGCTCCCTATGGGAACACCCTGCACCAGACAAGGGTCCGGGGCGTGGAGAGCCTGGCGAGGCAGGGCCGCACTTCTTCTCCTCCCACTTGGAGGGCATGAAGCGGCGCTTGGGCTCCGGGCCCTGGTGCAGCGAGTGGATCTCCGGCTCGCGCGTGAACCAGTCCACCTCTGGCTCGTACGGGTTCACCTGCGCCCGCTCACGCGCACGCCTCGCCAGGGCACGGAGCGGCAGCCCTTGCAGCAACGCGCATACAACAGACAACAATTCAAAGACAGGATAGCCGCTGCAAGGCGTGATGGCGCGCCTCGACGTGCGGGAAGCGGCCAGAGCGGATCCGCTGGATGAGCCTGATCTCTTCCTTGCTGAGCACGACCTCCTCGTCGTTGTACGCATCGTAGATGGTGCGCAGCGCTGTGCCGGGCGAGTCCGCGCGAGCCAGCAACTGCTCTAGCCTGTGGGGTGAGCCAGCCAACGTGCATTGGCACCCGCCTGCTTCCACTGTGCCCTCACAAGACAGTCTCTGATCTCCACCACTAGCTTGACTTTGCACTCTGTCCCGCTGGGACCTCGTTGCCGCATATTTTCTTCCTCGCAGATAAGCAACAGAGGTGCCCTCATTCCGTACGCCCTCCACGCTGGGTGTGCATAGCAGGCCCCGTTAGGCGAACATAGCAGCTGGGTGAGGGAGCACCGGTCGGGGCGCGGGCGACGTGCGAGCGGGCGCCCATCCACGTCGTACCCAACATGCTCCTCAGCTTTGTACCACTCCAGTGGCACCTCGCCCACTGCCAACACAGCCCCGCGGCAGCTTAGGAGAGCCGCGATCTGCTGCATTTCTTTTGCAGCCTCACTGCGCCAGGCAACATGGTGCGCTTGAGGCGCACAAAGTCGACAGCGCCCAGTCGTGCTTCTGGCCGCGACCAGCCAGGTCATAAGCACATCTACTGCACTGCGCCCTGGGCCGGCCACTACAAGACCGCCATGACCATCACAGGCCTTGCCTGTGTTCCGGCTGGGGTGCTCGTCCTCGGACGAGTCGCTGTCCTCGGCGGCGCCCGGCTGCGGCAGGCCGGGCCCCGGCTCGCCGCCGCCTGCTTCCCCGTCGTCCGCGGAGCCGCGCTGCGCGGCCTGCGCGGCGACCAGGTCCACCAGCGCGCGGTCCAGCTCCGCGTCCTCCGAGCGCCCCGCAGCCTCATCCGCGCTGGACACGCCCGCGTCGCTGTCGTCCCCGCTGGCCTCACCCTCGCTGTCCTCGTCCTTACCAGCCTCCCCATCGCTGGCGTCCTTACCGGAGCCGGCCGCTGCACCCCCGTTGGCGCGGGGCCCCGCTGCCGCAGCGGCGGAGGCCAGCCGCACCGCGGCGTCGTCGTCGCCCTCCTCGTCGCTGGAAACGCCCAGGTCGCCGTCCAGCAAGCCTAGCTCGGCAGGCTGCTGGGCATACGCGAGCGCAGCAGCGCGGGCGGCGCTGCGCTTGCCCATTTGGGCGCCGCCCGAGCTGCTGGTCTCTCTGCTGCTCCCTTGTCTTAGGCTTACACCAAGAAAAGCCTTCAGCAGCGCCTACCGCTTGTATCACTCACTGGACCCTCCGTCCAGGCGGAGCGCACTGGTGGTTTCACCCCTGCAATCCACAAAACGTTCAGCACGCAGGTAGTTGCATCAAAGCCTCGAGCTTGGCTCCTTTCGCTCGCCCGCCTTCCTTTTGTTTCCTTTTCTTTCAGCAGAAGCAAGCTTGCGGCCCGCCCTACCGAATGTACTTTAGGTTTATAAGAGGAGTCTCGACTGGGAGTAGACTTGGGACTGTAGGAGAGCGGAGCAGCACATCCTCGCTGAGCCTGTATTTTCGTGTAACGAGCAGACGCTGCGGTCTGGTTTGCATCCTTTTATGACAGGCGCTGTCAGAGCTGCGACCTGACACGCCGTGCGCTACAGCAAGGAAACGATGAAGCTTCGTACGTTTCGCATGCTCCACGTTGCCAGCAGATGCATGTGCAACTGCCCGCGTTCGCAAGCAGCGGGCGCGGCGGAGCTCGTACCTGCTGCCCTCACACAAGCGCAAGCCCTGCGTCCGGTGCGGGAAAAGCTGCTTGTACTTCTTGGTCACTTGCAAGGGCAAGCAGACTCACACAGGCTTCAAGCGTGGCAGTGGCCGCCCTGGAGCGGAGGCAGCGGCGCGTGGAGGTCGCTTGCCACTGCAGAACACCTGCGGGCGTCGGCTGAGTGTACGGGGTGCGCGCAACACCGCCCTCCCACCTCACCTGCTCTGCGGGCACCCCGCCGTACGTGAGTCTCAGCCTGCTGTGCAGAGCTTGGGCAGACATGCGGCGCAGGGGTGCGAACGAGCCTGAGGAGGAGTTCCACAGGGCAGCGGACCGCGCGCTCGAGCACCTGAGCGACAGGTTTGACGCCTTGCTGGACGAGAACGACATAGCTGGCTCAGACCTGGAGTATGGGGTGCGCTAGCAGCCCTCCTCAGTCTCATGCTTGTGGCTTTGCCTGTGTCCAGTACTGACGACGCGTTGCGCCGCAGCAAGGCGTGCTGACGCTGAAGCTCGGCCGTTTGGGCACATACGTGATAAACAAGCAGGCGCCCAACCAGCAGATCTGGATGTCTTCGCCGATTAGGTGAAGCGTCTTTGCAAACACACCCCTATGTGTGCGCTGGTCATGCGACATGCTGCCTGCCGCATGTTGTCTGAGGAAATGGGGCGCTATCCATGCGACCACTGCGTCCAGACCAGTTACTAGGATCAACACATGCGTGTCACTGCCCCTGATATGCATGCCTACAGCAAATGTACTATAAAAGAGGCGTATTTGACTGGGATGATGCGTCGCGCCTGAGCGGGCGCGCCGTGCAGTGGCCCCGTGCGCTACGACCATGAGGACGGACGGTGGGTCTACCACAGGGATGGCCATGACATGCACGAGCGCCTTGCGGCCGAGATCGAGCGCTTGTGTGGCGCCACTGTTGATCTTGAGTAGCTGATGTGAAACACACAGTGTTCCAGGAAGACAATGCATGCACCGATGATTTGTGGCCTTGCCTATGGATGTTGCTGGTCCAAGCGGCCGTTGCAAGTCTTTCAGAGGAGGCTCATGTCACTGCAGAGGCCGCAGGTGTGTCACTGCAAAAGCCGCAGGTGTTGACGTCAACAGCATCGTGCAGCAACAGCACGCGGTTGACTCCGAAATTGATCTGGCCCTTGGCAGCGTACATCGGACGCGGTGCGACCTCGGCCTGTCACAGACTCTGTAAACAGGCTGTTGTCCTCACAAACACTGCTCTCTCCATCCCTCAAAACGCTCCTCTCCTTCCCTCTCAAGATTCCCTCTGAAACAATCCCCTCTCCTGCTCTCAACACACTCCTTCCTATCCTGCGAGCCCACATAAACCAGGCCCCTCACAGCACATGTTTTAGAGCTTGCAAGGGGAGAGGTGACGCGGGCGGGACTGCTTTGATAGCGTGCACGAAGAGCCCGCGTCAGAGCCGGGCAGCGCTACGTCACACGCTGCCCTCAGTGCACTCAGCGCAGAGCGGGCCGTGACAACCGGCACCGTCGCTGCTAGTGCACCAGCGCGGCGGCCGCCGGCTGCTCCAGCTTGGCCAGCGCTGCGTCGAGCGCCTGCCGCAGCGGCTTGAGCACCTGCGTGATGTGCACGCGCTCCAGGCCGTGCGCGGACTCCTGCATGGCGGTCGTGCGGTCGTACTGCTCGCACAGCGCCGTGCGGATGCGCTGCACGCGCTGCTCCCGCGCGGCCGAGGTCAGCGGGAAGGACGCCCAGAAGTGGCGCAGCAGCTCGTTGCAGGTCAGGACCGTGCTGCGCAGCAGCCCCTGCATCTGCGGCACGATCTGCTCCGCTGGCGCGCCCGCGCTCCAGCCGGCGCCCGCGTCCCAGCCGCCGGCGCCACCCCCGCCCCAGTGCTGGCCGTTGATGTCGGCCAGCACCCTGCGCGCGGCGGCGGGGTCCACGGGCGGGTTGCGGAGCCGCGCGCCCTCCAGGGCCTGCAGCGCAGCGGACAGCCGCTGGGGTGCGGGCGCCGACGCGGCAGCGCAGGGCTCGCTGTGAGCGCCTGCGCGCGCGCCGCTGTCAAAGTAACGCCGCGGGTCGCTGATGTGCAGCGCCATGAAGCTCTCAGCCGCGGGCTGCCGCAGGTCGTCCAGCGCGCTCTCGGCGCGCTCCCGCAGGTCCTCCGGGCGCGTCGCGGGCCCGGCCGCGGCAGGGGGCCCGCGCGCCGCCTGCCCTGCGGGCAGGCCCTGCAGTACGACCGCAGCATGGCGGTTGATGTCCTGGAACATGCCCTCGGCACCCTGCGGCATGGCGCGGCTGTCAGGCGCGCGCTCGCGCTTGCGCATGGCGCACACAGGCGCAGGTGGGGTGGCAGCCCGCACCCCGGTCGCCGCGGCTCGGGCCTCGCCCTGCGCGCTGAAGCCATCGTAGCGGTCGGCCGCCAGGTTGACGGTGGGGTCGACGCTGCTCACCATGCGGCGCGCCTCGCGCTGCACCTCCCCGGCGTCCCTGAACTCGGCATACGGGTCCTCCTCGTCGGCGGCGCCTGCGCCTGAGGCCGTCCCGGCGGCACGCGCCTCGCGCTGCCTCGCCTGCACGGACTGGCGGCGCATACACGTGTTGGCTGTAGCGCCCTCGGCAACCGCACTGCTTCGTATCCACACCCAAGCGTACTGGCCACGCACGTGAAAGCGGCACCACCGTCCGTGCCGCTGACCAGATGCCGCGTGCTTTGCACGCGCGCTGGCACAGGGTCGCACCCGCCTGGCCATCTCGTGCTTGATGAACTGCGACCAGAACGTCTTCTCGTCCAGGCTCTGCGGCACCAGCGCTTCGTGGGCGCGGCGCACGTGCGGCCGCTCGGCGAAGATCTGCTGCACCAGCTCTGGCGTCAGCTTCATGGTGACCTGCGCGCGCGGGCGCGCCCGTCGCGGCTGCCTCTGGCACCGGGGTCGGCGCGCGCTGGGCGGCGCGCTGCGCACCGTGTTGCTGCGGCCGTCTTGGCTCCCCTGCATGTGCGCGAGCATCACCGAGCTCAGGCCCGGCCGCTGGCTGGAGCTCTTGCCGCTCTGCAGGCGCTGCTGCAGCTGCGCCTGCCTGCCCCGCCAGAAGTCGACCTCGCTGAGCACGCCGCCCTGCACCAGGTGCTTGAACAGCTGCTGCAGGTCCCTGCGCGAGAGCGTCCGGCCGGTCAGCACCGGCCCGCCCGGGGTAGGGCGCTCCAGACGGACAGGGCGCCGCGCCTGTCCTCCTCCAACAGCTGCTTCTTGACCGCCGCGAGCGGGCCCGACAGCTCGGCGCCGCGCTCCGCCGCGCCGGCCCGCGCTGGGCCGGCAGCCTGCTTGGCGAGCGGCGTGAGCACGTCGACGACCTGGTCGCGGTCCGCCTCGGACTCAAACTCCAGCACGAGCGCGCCCGCCACCAGCGGCACGCGCAGCAGCGGCTTGCCCTTGGCCTTTTGCAGCGCGGCTGCGCGCCGCAGCGCACGGGTCGAGTCCCCGGCCGGCTGCTGTGCGAGCGGCTGCGCGCGTGCGCGCGCCGGCACGCGCCTGTCAAGGCGGCCAGAGCCACGTCGACCGCCTGCGCCGCATTGGGGTTGTCTGGCCGCCATGCCAGGCACTCGGGGGACAGAGACAGCACGCCCTCCACCCGCTCCTTGCGCACTGTCAGCCGCGCGCGCTTTGTGAGCAGCACCGCGGCCATACCAGCAGCCCCTGCGGGCCTGAGTGAACGTGTAAACTGTCCCCAACTCTCCCCGCTCGCTGGCCACAGTCCTCAAGCTGAGCTGGGCCTTCAACTGCTTTGAGCTTGATGAATCATGCTCATGGCCTCCTGCTCATGGCCTCTGAAACGTAGAAGCTGTGCTAAGTACATGTCTAAGCAAAAGGATGCTGCGCAGAAAGGATCAAGTTCATACTTGTGAGTAGACTCCGCAGTTGTCAACGTTCACCGCATCCCACCACCATCAATGCAGTGACTTGCTAGCTTAGGTCGTCAGCAGGGTTGCAACAAGACTGGCAAGTTGCCAAGTTGGGGAACATTGGAGAAGCAGGCTGAACGAGAAAGGTGAGACATGGGGGCTGGCAGCACGGAGACCGTGCTGCACAGGTATAGCTGCTGCGGCAGCCCAATGCGCTGAGCACGGCCAGGATGCTGCGCAGCTAGGGCTCAGCGTGGACGCCTGCGCATGGCGACCCAGTCAGCAGCGACGCTCGCTGCATTCCTCCACTGCACGCGGCTGTCGTGCGCAATTGCAGCGCTGCTGGTGGTCGGCTACCTGACGCAGCTTGTGCTGCCGTCGACGCGGCAGTACCTGGCGCTCGTGCCCGGGCGCTTCATCCCTTGCATCTGGAACGTGATCAGCGCCGGCTTCTTGGAGACGAGCCTGCCCAAGGTGAAGCGCCCGTTGTGCCGCTGCATGATCACGCGGGCCGCTCGCTCACCAACGCTCACCAACCGTCGCGCGTGCGCTTGCAGCTGGTGCTGGGCGTGGCGGGCATCCTGCTGCTCGCCAAGGTCCTGGAGCCAGCTTGGGGCTCCAAGGAGTTCATCAAGTTCATCCTGTTGGTGGACACGGCGGCGGGCATGGCGACGCTGAGCCTGCTGTACGTGCTGTACGTGTGCGGCGTGGACCCGAAAGGCAACCTCCTGTGCGCTCCCTTCCGGTGTCGTCTGAGCGCCTGTGCCCTCGTTCGGTGGGCAGCTGAGGTTTGGGCGTACAGGTATACGGAGGTCGGAGGCTCTGAGGGTATCATTGCTGGTTGCCTGGTGGCGGTGAAGCAGCTCATGCCCGAGAACGAGGTCACGCTTCTGGGCTTCATCCGTTTCCGCGCAAAGGTGCGAGGGCGCTTGTCAAGTGGTTGTTGGTTGTGGCTCACTGGTCACGGCTATCGCGCTGAGCGGCGCGCCCTGTGCGCTTCGCAGTTGCTTCCAAGCCTCTTCGTGGTCTGTGCGGGCCTGACGGGCGTTGTCCTGGGCAGCGCGCTGAGCACTGTACCATTTGTATGCTTCGGCACCTACCTGTCCTGGGTGTACTTGCGCTTCCTGCAGCCCAACCCTGAGCTCAACGTGCGGTGTGTTTCCCCGCTCGCGTGCCGCTCCTTGGCGGACGCTCGTGTCAGGATGGGGTTGTGTCAGGATGCATTGACATGACCGCGGTCGAGGCACAGGGGCGATGCTTTGAACGACGACTTCCGCTTCGCCACATTCTTCCCTGAGGTTTTGCATCCTGCCATTGACAAGCTGGCGGCCGTCCTGGGCAAGCTCATTTGTTTTCAGAGGACATCGCCTGAAGCTGCCGGCAGCTTTGCGCCCGGCGCTTCTGCCCAGCCGCATGGGCCAGATAATGCCGATGCCGCCCGACGCAGGTGATAAGCCAACGAGCTCGCCCTCCTGTTGAGCTCTTTCTGCTTGCAGCAGTGGTATGGTGACGTGTTCGCTGCGCAGAGAGCGGGGCGCGCGCGCCCTGGAAGAGAGGCTGGGAGCGAAGAAGGCTGCTGCAGCGCCCTCCGAGCCTTCTGAGCCCAGTGCAAACCGTACTGGAGATGACGAGGTGGTTGCCAGTGCTGTGTGAAAGACCAGGTTGTGGTGGCAGCTTCCGCGGGGGTTGAGTGCTCGCCTATCATGTGCGGTATCCACCAATGGCGGAGTGATGTTTGGGCATGCAAGTACAGACGATCTTGGTAACTACTGCATAGCCTTCAACGCACTGTGTAGCGCACCCGGCGTGAAGCACGATTACATTTCGCCAGCGAGAATGCATGTGAGTGTGCAGTGCAGCAAGACTCTACTGCGCCCTTATCAGTGGACTGAGGCGGGATGTGCGCATTTTATGTGGTAAATGTAGCTCAACGTCATGCGACGTCCAGGACCCCAAAGCATTTGCGGGTGAGAATTACGTGGGGTAAATTGCTGCAAGATGTTCCTGCGGGGGTGGGGACCGCCCATGCCCTTATGCGTCCAGTTATGAGGTGCGGGTCGGGCCGGCCAATGCATGTAGCTAGGATGTGAGCACGCAGACCCCACCCTACCGCCTGTCAAAGCTGCGTTGCCGCCAGCATGGGCGGCGCAGCTGCAGGGTACGCCCGCGGCCCCGGACTGACTGTTGCAAGCGCATGGCGCGCCCACCTGGAAGCGCGCGGCGCCCGCGCCAACGACTCTGGCCATTGATGCCACATGGGTGCCTTGGTGGGCGCCTCGAGATGCGCTGTGTCGCACCCTGGACTCCCGGCACTGCTTCTACTACCATACGCGGCCCTGGCGTTGGCGCTGCCCTGGGATACAGTCGTGCCATGAAACGTGTGGAAGCACCAGCGGCCCGTGCTGCTCCCGAGCCGGTGGCCGACAAAGTCGGCAGGACTTCGGCCGAGGTATGCCTGTGCGCAACTTGCAGCGTCCGGAATCTGAATTTGCTCCTGCCCGACCCCGTATACTATGCTTTACAGTGGTGTGCAGAGGCGTGCACAATGGTCATTATAGTTTGCGCTGCACCATGCAGGCAGCGAGATAAAGGGGTGGAAACCAACGCTAGTGGATAGTTAGGCCAAAAAATAAGTAGACCACCTGTTTTTAAGAACGTAGGTTGTTTCATTCCTTCTGTATCACGTTTCCACCCACCTAGCGTGGCAGTGTTCCAATGCGCACTGTGATTTGCACATGGGTATCCGGTCTTGTCGCCGCACATTTCACCCACAAGGCGCCATGCGCGGCACTTTGTAAGCGTGGCCATCACGCAGCCTTGTGCGTATCGCCGTGCGCCTATGAGGACGTTGCTTGTGGCTGATGTGGCTTCCCAAACACAGTTTCTGCTGCGCATCACGGCATGCTCGGCCGCCCCTGGCTAGAGTATGAGCGGGAACAATCTGCGCGCTTGCAATCGCGCGGGGCCGCTTTGTAGGTGATTGGTGAGGCCAGCGAGGGGCCAGCTGGTAGAATCACCGGCAGTGGGGTAAAACCGCATGGGACGTGCTTTGCGAGGCCAGGGGCTTTGTCAACACTGTGAAGGATAGGCCCAGCCTTTGGTGTATGGGTGGGTGGAAACGTGGTGATACATGAGTGCGGAGTTTTTGCATGTGATGGTGATCCACGTAACGGCTGTTAAGTTGACAGCGTTTTTTGGTAGTGCAATGCCTTGATCAGCAAAAGCAGACAGAACATAAGAAGGTGCCTGTGGGAGTCTAGCCGCCTGTTGTGTCCTGCATGTCTAGGGGGCTCAGCTGTCTTGCTGCAGCTGCTATACGAAAAATTGCTCTGCCATGACAGCACACCCCAGACTGAGGGGCAAACGGACACGCGGCATCTCAAGCAGCAGGATATGCCCTACCAAAGAAACAATAAAGACGGGCGCACGGTGCTGCGCATGCGGTTGCGTAACGGTATACGTGCATCCCAAAAGGCAGTAATTAAAGCTGTGGCCACTGTACTGGACAAGACGGACTGCTGCTTGACCAACAGAGCGCGTTACTTGCCACGCTAACAGGCCCTGCCTGCTTGGTGCAGTGCAAACAACACTTAAAAGCACGACGACCTGCATATCGAGTTGCAAGGGTTAAAAGAGAGCAAACTTGGGCATTTTGTGCCGTAATCTGTGCTGAAAACCTCTATTTTGGATTCATATACAGCTGTACAAGCCCACTGGCATAAACTTCCATCCACGCAGCATTACACTTCTCCCTGCGCACCCACATCACATGGAATAATGTGGCAGCTTTCGCACAACACCCGTTCCATCTGTGCTGTTCTGCTGCATGCAGCACGGTATGTCAGCTGCCTGTTGAAGATGAGCAGTCTGCCTGACAGTGTGCTCACACCGAGCCTGGCACGTGTCAGCCACCGCAGGGTATTAGGGTTACATCCTTATAAGTATGGAGCACACTTATAAACATACACTGTTGGATATTCATCGTCTCTCTCAACAGGTTATGGGCCCGCTCCTCTAAGAGGAGTGCGTGAGAGAGGTGAACAGCAGTGCGTGACAAGGCACCCAAGCTCACGCGCGGACTACCTGGTTGGTAGGCGCGGATATCCTGGGCCGATTGGGTGTACTGGTGTGATCCAGTGTTCGTCTGTAGCCTGGAGTGCGTGCCTGCCACTTGTGGTGGAGAGGCAGCTTTCGGTTGGGCTGTGTGTGGGCCTGGACCAACGGCTAGATCTGCCGATCTGCCTGGTGCCTGGCGTGTCTGCCTACCGCTAAACGTGCTTGGTAGGGGACTGACGCCACTGTTGTGACGGCCTGACCAGCGAGCTGTGCTGTGTGGGACTAGCATCGCCTGGCCTGTCCAGGGTTGTCTGACGACCAGATCTGACGTGCAACTGTGTGTTGGGCTCACGTGCCGAAGTGTAGAGCTGGACAAGGTAGCCCTGACCGCCTGAGCACCTGACTTGCGAGGTGGGACGCAGGGAGACGCAGGGAGACGAACTGCCTGCTCAGCGGTCAGATTGCGGGGTAGTGCCTGTGGGGTGCCTGTTGCCTGCACAATGGAAAAGCTGGACATTGTGAAGCTGGGGGCTGACAACTACACGCTGTGGAGCGCACAGCTCGAAGCAGTCCTGACCATCAAGTCCCTGAGCTATGTGTTGTCCCCTGCACCTGCACCTGCACCTGCACCTGCAGCAGAGGATCCTGCTGCCGCTGCACAGGGTCAGGCCGCCATTGCTGAGGCCGCTGCCAAGTGCGAGGCCGATGACGCCAAGGCCAAGGCCTTTCTGCTCCTGTCTGTTGGGCCCCAGCACGTGGGGACCGTGCAGCGGGCCAAGTCTGCTGCTGAGGCGTGGGGCACGCTGAAAAGCGTGTATGCTGCGCAGAGCACTGCGCGGCAGATGCAGCTCAAGCAGGAGCTGAACCTGCTGGTCAAGGGCCCCGGGGAGACACTGACGGAGTACATCACGCGCGCGACAGACCTGCGCGACCAGCTGACATCGGCCGGCTACGAAGTTCGCGAGGTTGAGGTGGTGTTGTCTGTGCTCAATGGGCTCCCGGAGAACTACGCCATGATCAGGACTGTGCTCGAGCAGAAGCAGGATCTGCGCCTGCTTGAACTGCTGCCCAACCTCTTGCTTGTGGAGGCACGGGGTGCCCGGGACACGGGCACTGCCGGGGTGCAGATGGAGAGGGCATTCTACTCCGGACGGGCTAACCCCGGCAGCGCCTCCAGCAGGCGGTGCTGGAACTGCAACCAGTTCGGGCATTTTCGCTCGGACTGCCCGCAGCTGAAGGGGGCGGATGTGCGCGGCGCGCAGATGGGCACGCGCGGGGGCGGCCGCGGCTACGGCCGCCCCAGCGGCCGCGGGGTCGGGGTCCCCTGCACGTTTGCCATGGGTGCCACGGCGGCAGGGTGGAACGATTACTGGGTGCTAGATTCTGGGGCGTCCCACCATGTGACGGGGAGCACTCAGGCGCTGCTGGATGCGCGCCCGTGTACTGACATGACGATCACCTTCGGCAACGGGCACCAGCACAAGGCCGAGCTCGTCGGCGACGTCGTGCTCGAAATGCCATTTGGATACCAGCTGCGGCTACAGGACGTCCTCTACGTTCCCGGCGCTTCTGCCAACCTGTTCTCCATCAGCAGCGCCACCAAGTGTGGTGCGAGGTTCTCCTTCGGCCCAGTCTCGTGTCACAGAACACAGAACAACGTGTCGGTGGGCGTTGCCGGCCGTGACAAGAACGGACTGTACAGCTTGTATGAGATGAGCAGGTGGAACCGCCCCTCTGAGTACCTGGGAGATACCACCCTGTCGCCTGCGGCAGCTGCGCTCTTGGCTCACGGTTTGCCCCCTCTGCCGGCTGCGGCAGCTGCTGATGCCGCAGATGCCGCAGCTGCGGATGCGCAGCTGTGGCACCGCAGACTCAACCACCTGGGTATGGACAACATGGTCAGGTTAAAGAGGACATGGTACAGGGTGTGGATGTTCCTGCAAGGGACTTTGCAGCATATGCAGTGCTCCCGTGTGAGCCCTGCATTTCTGCCAAGCACCACAGGACTCCTTTTCCCAAGACTAAGCGTGCAGAGGACGCCAAGGCGCCCATGCACGTTATACATATGGACCTGTGCGGGCCGCTGCCTGAGCCGTCCGTGGGCGGCTGCCTGTATGTGGCGACCTTCTTGGATGACTACTCCAAGCTCTCGGTCGTGCGCCCGCTCGCCCGCAAATCTGATGTGCCTACCGTAGTGAAGGAGGTGCTCACGTGTCTGGAAACACAGAGCGGACACCGCTGCCGTGTTGTACGCACTGACATTGGAACTGAGTATGTGAATGCAGAACTCAAGCAGTTTTTCACAGCGCGGGGCATAATACATCAGACCTCTGTGGCGTACACGCCAGAGCAGAATGGTGCTGCCGAGCGCTTAAACCGCACGCTTCTG
>JAABUP010007570.1_pt1 | contig 14443 bp, 13 predicted proteins | sample 5559201 | NCBI WGS metagenome assembly JAABUP01 (sample SAMN10711887, study PRJNA513373) | rock metagenome | isolation source: Antarctica rocks | place: Antarctica | reverse complement strand
TGTAGAAAGTGAGAAGGGCGTATAGCCACACCTGAGATCATTGAGAAATTTTTATTGCATGTGTCAATTATTTGTTGTGATATGAAGCGTCAATATTATTTGAACGATGGGTATCTATCTATCTAATCTGATGTTTAAGGATCACTGATACTCCATCAATGCATATATGAAAGCGAGGTACCATCCTGGCCCCCTCTCCCTCCATCACCTTCAAGATCATGGAGTCGGTGAGTCTAATTTACAATGAAAACCTAGCTGCAGACCCCTTTCAACTCCTCATATCAAACCGCGGCCTCCGTACTCTCTCGCCTGGGACCTTCCTCACCAGATCTTCAATTGGAACTACCCTTCCCGCTTTAGTTCTATCGAAGTTCGCCTTAGCTCTCCCCGACAATTGACTATTCTCCTCTCGAGCTTTCGCCCTATGCAGATCTCTCTGCGCTGAGCCTACACCGTAGCCTGGCCGCACGACTCCGTTTTGGGGTGGGTCCTCGATCATGTTGATCAGAGCATTGGTTGTTTGGGTGAGAGAAGATAGATAGTGGTCATCGCTAATCTCATCGGTTTTCTGTTCCGACGCATCCTCATCATCGTCCGTCTTAGCTTTCTCCAGCTGTCGCAGCTGTTTCAGACAAAGCTCGTCTCTTCGACCGCCGAGCTTTCCCGCCTCGACGATTGTGTAGGTCAGGTCGGCCCACGAGCCAGACTTGTGGAATGGAAACACCATGTCGTTTCTGTGTTCAAGCCCGGTAAAAGTGTACTCCACTTGCTCGTGTTCGAAGCCGTCTCCGCTGCGACCATCAAGTATCGGTCCGAGAGCATGTGGTGGGATAGAAAGCGTCAAGCCAGGAGGTGTCCTAAGGCGGCCGCCGCTTCGGATGTCGAGATGGCTGTCTTGGATGAACTGTTCGATAGAAGGGTCCAAGCCGCCACCTCGGGAATAAACGCAAGTCCGCCGAGCAAACCGTAAGTCCATAGTGTTCTGAAGTAGCAACAGATCCAGCTCCGCTCTGAGAACCAGCCGAACGTCACGAATAGTTGGAGTCTTGCTAATTTGATCAAAGGCAATTCTTATTTCAAGATCTGGCAGAGCTCCAAAGGGAACAGACACGGTGTTGTCAATTGAGGGATTGAGGCGGATAAGCAGGAATTCTTCGTTCAGGGTTGTGGTAGCGAGGTTCCCCAATCCTATATTCTCAAGTAAACCCACAACCCCAGGAACCCGAGTAACGAATTCTCTATGGCCTTGATTCAACCTTGGCTGAGAACCAGGTTTCTTTGAGTCAGGTTTGGCGTGAACTCCTTCAGTCTTAGACCGTGGGGCAGGAAAAATCACTTGTCCCAAAGTTACTGAATCCCAATAAGTGACGTTGGACTTCCAATGAGGTCTGGTCTTCTCAGCTACCTCATGTTTTTCAACTGCTGTTGCGAAAAAGTTCTTTAATGCTGGCCGGATAGTCTTTTGATTAAGAGGGTCGTTAAAAGTATTAAGAGCTGGAGTAGATGCTTTCTGCTGGTCTTTGGGATCAATTGCTCGTACTGAGCGACCACACCATCGCGACCAGTGCTGAGATCTGTCTGTCAAAGACAGTCCGTTGCCTACATCGACTGGAACGAGTACATCTTTACTAGACTTGATAATCTGAGGAATTAGAAGCTTTCTGTCTTTCGTAGGCGCTGCTCTCAGAATTTGACCAATGAGTCTCCGTGCATCTTCCAAGTCATCGTCATCGGGTCCAAGATAGTAGATGGTCAGCTAAGAAAGAATTAGTAGCAAGCAAAAGGTGGATGTCTGTAGCTCTTACTTCTCGATTCAATGCCGTCGCCGTCTCTCCTCTGATTATCGTGTTTGTAGATTGCATGATTTGTTGAATGATTACTTCGTACTCTTTGAGTGGATTTGACGATCTTAATTTGGGTCTAAAATCTGCAGGGAAATTGACAAGTGAAGATCGAATGTTCTCTGTGGTATGGATAATTAGTTTAAGTATATCCAAGCAAGTCTCATAATCAGAAGTGACACGGATGGCTTGACGTTGTGGAGAAACTTCAACTTTGGCACCATATGTCTCGGATATTTGTTTGAGTATGCCTCGCACTGTGATGAGAGTCAGCCTCATATTTACCAAGCTCCAGCAGTTTTGAAGTCATACCATGACCGACAATCAACTGCAGATGTATTGACTGTAGCTGTATATCCAATTCGCCTATGGAAGTTTCATTCTCTTCAGGTCTGAGTCGCCAGCAGTGACGCAATATCGCATTAATGAGTGAGAGCTTAGGCGATACGTGCTCTTCCGATGTTTCCTGAAAAGCTCTTCCAACGGAGGCCCCGATACCATCATTGTTTAGAATATTAGGTGCCCTGATTTGCAAGAGGTCTGTGGTTCCAGCACTCCAACAAGACCGTGAGTACAGAGCGCTAGAGAACTCGTTATGCAGATCCAAGGGATCAAGAGAGTGCATCTGTGCATTTCTCTCTAAGTATGTAGCCAGCTGACTCATCGTAAACCCATTGTATAGCTTTGAAGCGAACCCGCCATAGTATTTTGTAGCAAGAAGACTTCCAGTAATTTCACGCGGTAGATTGAACTCTTTAATCCACTCGCCTTTGGCAATATCTATATTCTTACAGACCTGATCAGTGTCGATTATGCCTCTTTCTGCGTTCATCTCATCCAGCATGTCCGAGGAACTCATTGCTGCCGCCGGCGATTCGTCACTCGGCTCTGAATACTCTCGCTCAACGTCCGGTCTGATTCTGCCGCGCTGCTTATGTCGTTCTCGTAAAATGAGGACTTCCGCTGGCTGGCCCAGGCTGTCGATTCCAAGACGATCCTTCATTGAAAGATGGCGGAATGTCTTGTCAAGGTCCGGAGTCTTGGACGGGGGGACGGTAGGTTCCCATGTTACATTTAGTCCACCAGGGCCATCTGGATCGAAGTGAAGCCTCTTTTCAACATTTCGTCTTATTGGCCCCTTGTCATAAGGGTGATATGTCAATACCGATTCTCTGGTAGTATGCTGGTCGTTATCGGTATTTCCGAGGTCTGCTTGCTCTTGCCATAAGCGACGGCTGGCTGTGAAATATCGAATTGTCTGGGGGCTTCTTTGGTGATGTGGTAGTGGCCGGTGTCGTGGCCTCAGGCCGAGACGAATCAGGCAACGCAGACATATTGAGCGCTCTTGCACGCCGGATCCAAGTTTGTACATCGAGCAACTGGAATCACAGGAATCAAAAGGGTTGTCGACCTTGAGAGGTTGCTTCTCGATTAATTAGCGTGTCTCGGCAGAGTTGCCTTCACCAAAACTTTCGGTGATGGATCTCGTGATCTCGTTATCTCGTGATTTCAGTTCTAGAGCTGAATTGTCGAGAGTGCCTCATTGACTTAATGACTAGTCGAGATAGACTCTGCTCTCTACTTAAAGTCAGGGCCAGGTACAAACAGGTAGACTCCTATGTACAGAGAAATCCCTAGCTGTCCAGATCAAAAACTGCTTTACTTGAGCAATCGAGGCAATGTCCTGATCAATATTATCAAGAAACAAGTCTACAAATGTCAGAAAATTCACTAGCAGCACCAGCCATCTTAGGCGACAAGCTCCTTGCCGCCGCTATTGCCTATGAGAAGCTCAGGCCTTTGCCTGCAAGCTCAGGCTGTGCTTTGATCGATGAAACTGCGTTGAGTGGAGGCTTCACATATGGAGAAATCACTTCAATGGCTGGTGCGAGTGGTACGGGAAAGACTCTGGTGGGTTCATCAATTTGGATGTAAATAGGATTACTTCGAGTCGATTTTAATCGCACATTTCGAAATACGTTACAGTCTCGATCAGTAGACTGACGTCTAGCATAGATTGCGTATCATGCCATCGCTAGCCATCTCCTTGCATGCGAAGGCTGGGAGGCGGCAGTGATTGATACCACTGGATCTTTCTCGCCCTTGAGGTTACGAGATGTTCTAGCTTTCCGTCTCGAGGCTCGAGTCCAGAGAGATAGATACCAGCAGTCGGGGTTTGTGTACGAGAATAAATCCTCGCGAAACGAAGAGAACAGAACTGAGCTGATAGACCAAGCCACTTCAATGCTAGACCGAGTCAAAGTGATGAGAGTATTTGACTTTGCCGGAGTGGTAGAGGCTGTTGCAGAAGTCAAAGAGACGAGGGAAAGGTCGTCGCAAAGGGAGTACATGCCTAAAGATCCAAAGACCAGGACTAGAGATGAAGTGCACGATAGCGAAGAGGAGATTGATGACGACGATACTCCATCAGTTAATACGTTACCAAAGACTAGGAAGGCAGCCAATGGGACTATTGGCATGATCATAGTCGACACAATTACAAACGTTGTCAGTTCAGTGATGTCCAGGAGCCAAGTCCACGGCCAAGCTCTGCTTGCAAGTTTCATGCGCTCTCTCCATCACCTAATAACTCACTATCACATCTGTACCATCCTCACTAACGCTGTTGTTGGTGTCAACCCGACGAAGAATCCAGAATATCAACGGCGGGCAGAAGAGCACGTATCGATATTCTCGTCGACGCTGGGTAAGCCCGCTCTTGGAAAGAGCTATACTTATCTGATCGACACATCGATACTCATATCCGCTGTGCCTAAGACGAATGAAGATGCCGTTATTGCATCTCGAAGCAATCTTGAAGCGCCGTTCAGAAAAGCGCTCGTCATCGAGGTAGTCAAGGACAGATTTGGGGCACGAGAAGGGCGATGGGCACCCTTCGAGATAGTCACTGGTGTAAAGCTTGTGCCTTGTCCTGGGTGAGGCGCTTCAACCATTGGCAGAAATTTCCCAACTTCGCAGATCGTCTCTTGCGGCAAACTCATCTATTTCATGCGACGGTCTTTGATCGTGCCTGTTCAAATCGCGACTTGAACGGACATTCTGCGCAATGCTCCCTCTTCCACTTACGGCGTCAGTACTAGGATCGCTTTTGATACTGTTTCGCTGTCGGTGACTTGGCTTGAGCGTATCGTGACTGCCAGAAGTGTTCCTTTTATGGCCTCGCAATGTCCGACTGTCAGCATCGCTCTCATCTTCTTCTGTGCTGCCGCCAACTATCCTTGTACGTGGAGCCGCGGAAACACCTTCCTCGCCTCCCCAGCCGTCCCCACCAGCAAAAATGTCCTCAATGCACTTATCTGCGGGCAGCTCTCCTGCCTGCGCTGCCCATGAGGCTGCCAGTGTCCGTCGGTACATGTCCTGAAGCTTACCACTTTCTCGAGCCTTGGAAGACATAGATGGGACATTGCTGCCGTCATCAGTATCACCTTGCTCAGCCGTCATGATACCAGCTATACCTCCGAAGACCGGAGCTGTTCTCAATTGAGGAGCCATAAAGTTCCTATCACCTTCGGTTTGCTTCATGTAGACGCTAATCTAATGTCTTTCAGCCACTACAACCTCATAAGACTAGATTCCATGTACGTACCTTTAATGTGCTGTTGATTTTACTCTCCTGCATGAGATACCTTCTAGTAACAGCTTCCTCCCCATCATCACTGCCACCAACGAACTCCGACAGATTTAATTTGACATTGCCCAAGACGATCCGCTCAGCTCTCGTACCCGGGGAATATTCTTGCAGTACCTCGAAATGTATCTCCGACTCTTGCAGCATGCCAGCGCGGTCGACAGTCAATCGCACAGGCAAGTTCTTGACATATTCCCATGCCACCTTGTGGTCTCTAATGACTGCCTTTGTGGTATGACCGCGGTGTTCTGCAGAGGTGGAGGATGGTAAATGCCATTTGACATATGAAGTTCCAGAGACGAGGGGGACGTTGTTCAGGTCAATTATCTGGTTGCTTCCGATCAGTCCGGGTACTTACTTTATCGAAGACAGTAGCTTACCTTGAGCTGCAGGTCGAATTTTGGCTGCGAGGACTTTCAGTACACGTGAACATATAATGCTTACCAATCAATAGCATACCCTACGGTTTTTTGGTACTGTGAACGGCATTGTTAGTGAGTGATGCATCTTGCGGCATAGCGTGCTGAACGACATGGTTATTGAAAGACAAGATTGAACTCACCGAAAGCGTTCATCGCGAAAAGGCACACGAAACACTCCTACACCCACCTAAGGAAGGTATAGCCTATGGCGCAATATGAATTGCTACGAGGAAAGAACAGCTCTTGATAAGAGGTGAATCCAAGCGCAGAGTGCAGCTAAAATTCCCGGGACTCTAGCCCCCGGGAGCTGCCGCCCGAACCGTTTGGTCTTGCGGAGAAGCCACGCGAGCCAGGTCACTATCGCGTTCTACCAATTTTTGTCTATCGATGTTTTAAACGATACAGTTATTCGTTTGAGCATTTGGCTTTCTTTTATGGAAATTGCTGAGGACCGCGTGGTCAAGTCTATTCATGAAAAATTCAACTCATTACCAGCCAAGAGCAAACCTAGGGTAAATCAAGCTGGAACTCGCGAATGGGTGCCTTTAAGCGGCATTGCCGTAATAAGAGGTTGATTCAGCTGTATGACATTGGATAGGGACTGAGGAATGACTCCGTAATAGGCAATGACGTGACTTGTGTCTCTGTAGGGTCTGTCTATCCCGTAGGCTACGCTCCTAAGGTCTACGTGCCTAATATCTAGAAGGACTGGCATGAAATGTCTGTCCAGCGCCAAGCAAGATGCCCTTGCTCAAGGCAATGTCCTCCATGATTGGCACGCAGAGGTAATAGCAATTCGAGCTTTCAACCACTTCCTTCTTCAGGAAGCCTCCAACCTAGCCTCTTCCAGCGAGTTTGAATCCACAGTTCTGAGACGCCGAGAGTCCAATGAGATCTCCCAAGTCGCTGGAACGTCAAGTCATCATCCCTTCACCATATTTGACGACCTTAAGATCATGATGTACTGCTCTGAAGCCCCTTGTGGGGATGCAAGCATGGAATTAGTGATGGAGGCACAAGATGATGCGACACCCTGGCCAATTACTCTTCAAGATGGAGACTCTTCGACGTCCCTTCTCGGCCGAGGATCTTTCTCCCAACTAGGTGTCGTGAGGCGGAAGCCCGGTAAGTTAACCCTCGTGGGTGAAAAGAGATCAATGATTGATCAGAAGAAGCTCGAGCAGACAGTCTGCCGACACTTTCAAAGTCCTGTTCAGATAAGCTTGCTCTGAAGCAGTGCACGTCGTTACTTTCTTCTGCCACGTCACTCGTAGTATCACCGGCTCATGCATACCTTGATACATTGATTTTTCCATGTTCACAATACAGAGCAGCTGCATGCGAAAGATCTTTTGGCTCTGAAGGAAGAATGAAACCTGTGGCTAATACCGTCTGGTCAGAAGGCTACGCTTTCCATCCTTTTCTGGTTGAAACAACGATGGTTGATTTTCCTTACTCCCGTCAAAGCACAGCGAGCGGCAGCAAAGGGTGCAACATTGCAACAATGTGGACACCATACGCTCAAGAGACCCTAGTCAACGGCGTATTACAGGGCCGAAAACAAACGGATCCAAGAGGAGCAAGTCTACTCTCCAAGAATCAAATCTGGAATACCTTTATAAAGTTGCAATTCACGTCAAATGTACAACAACGGGATAATGTCAATGCTATGCGCAAATATCAAGATCTCAAAAAATCGGATTTCCTAAGGGTTCGTCGGGAGGCTAAGATTAAGGCGAAAGAAGAAGCACTTAAGGGATGGGGTGGAGGCTCTGATCAGGGCTAAAAGTGGCAGTTGACCGACGATGCTTCTGTTACAATGGAAATCAAGCTGTCAATTCGCTGTGATATGGAAAGAATCACAATTGAAGTTGAAAGATGATCGACGCTTGCTCGAGCACTCGCCTCGATATTCATCAAGGACGGAACGGGTAGGCACGGGGCGCAAAGACATCGTCTCTGGCTCTGACATCGAGCTTGACTGCAGAGAGCAGTATTGATCGGCACAGATAGCTGATCCATCTCCATATCCAGGAGGATGTGATATCAGACAGCGGAAGTCGCAACCAAATCTGCCTGAGAAGATAAGCACCCTTTCTCGTTTCGTCTTGATCCTGCATAGGCTCTGCGTCCAAATATGACCCCTTTTCGAGATGCACGAATCGCGTTGCGACATAGGATCTCAATACCTCGGTATCTTTTGTGTCAAGGGCAATGATTCGATCGCTTACACCAGTGGCTTTGCTGGGATACTCCTTTTTGCAGATCACCAATCTTCTTGGGCTTTTGGCATGAAGTCCGATAGCATGAACGCGAGCTGTCGTGTGCACACAGCAAAACACTAAAGGCTGTTCTCCACTCGTCTGTCAATATGAAGGTTCAAGCACCTAAAGGATCGAGCTCCTTTGTTCACATCGACAATGCAGCTGCTCGATTCGTCGAGAAATGTACTCAGGAGTTTGATTGGACTTTCGTCAAATGGTAGTCGTTAGAAAGAGTGTTTCTGACGTAAGAAAGAATCTCTTTCTCATTCTCGCAGATCGCAGAACGTCAATTGAATCAACTGTTCGAGCGACGAAGGCTTTCGGGACAGTACAATGTGCCAACTCTCCCTTCCCGCGGAGTCTCTGATTGTATCCTATTCTCCAATCCGAGAACTTAACCCAGGAAAAAGCGCCGAAACCTCAAGATCCCTTTCCAAAGCCCTGTATAAGATAAGGCACACCTCAGCCATCGTTCTCGGTGTCGTCAATGCCTTCGCTCTGGCCCCTCCCAGTGAGTGACCTATTTTCAAATCTTCGATGATCTGAGGACGTACTAATAAAGTGTGACAGATCGAATAAGCTCCTCATTATTACCCCAAAGTGCTGGAGCTTTCGCAAGGCCTCAGACCATGGCTGCGGACAGCGAAGTCGATGGTATCAACGCCAGAAAAGCTAGCCCCAATTCAAGAGGTGGAGGGGCTCAAGAAGCTATCGATCAATTCGGCGACCGGTCGCGCACCTCAGCGCTGGAAGGCAACCAACACATAATATCATGGGTAGACGGTGTGGAGAGTGAGGGTATTCTTTGATAAGTCTAGTACCGAGATGGGCATTGAATCGGAGTAGCGTCGCACTTTTAGGTAATGATCGATCCTCGTGGGCCTACGGATAGCCAAACAGGCAAACAGGGAGTCGACTGGCGTTTGGATCAGGCGAGCGGGGAATGAGGACTATGACTGTAGCTTAATACGGTTCTCGGCCGGGTGGGCCTGAGTCTGGAACACTACCAATACAAAATTCAGTGATAAATCCGAAGGCATTGTTCCATGTTCTTGACCAAAACTGCCATCCTATTTTGCAGCCAATTTGACCATTACCAGACTCAAAACTTGACACTACTGACAGAAATCTATCAACGAAACCGCCAGGGCGCCGGTAATAAATCCATCTTGATGATAATAAAACGGATGATGTATCCTTTGATATATCTAAGTAGCATGCCGAGTAGATTTCAAAAGAGCGAAACTCAGCGAGACTAGGATTTCAACTTAGGATGTTTAGTGGGATGTATCTTATTATATGATAGATATTAGGGGGAGGGAAACGGATTGTAGCAGAGGAATTAGGGCGGAAAAGGAGCGTGAATAGTGATGCTTTGGGGTAAGTGTTCATCCGGAAAGTTATTTGAAGGGGTAAATTCCCTAATGACGTTAAGTTTGGTTATGGGATATTCCTTAGAAGTAATGTTGAAACGGGATGAGGTTTAAGGAAGAGTCTGGGTTTAGAGGGAAAAGGCATGACTGAACAGTAAATGTGATAGGGAGAGTGGACCTAAGGTGTGTGGATCAAGGGCTGTTTATTTGGAGTATTTCGTGAAGGTCGGTGGGATGATAAGGAAAAGCGCGGACACTGGAAGTGGACAGGATCCAGTAGGCTATTGCACGGATAAAGTGTCATGGATGCAAGCCTTGGGGAGGGTCATTCAACTTGGTTGTTTCAATTATCTGCCTATACTATCGCATTTCATTAATGGATGACCAGTGTCTGCTTACGCCATTTCCTCGACAAGTGCTCTTTCATGAAGTAGCGCTTCCCATCACCCCACGAAAGATCTTCTGTCCCTCGCCTAGCTTCCCGATGCGATCCTCCAGGAACTTCCTCTGTCGCTGCGCGGCAGCCGGCTCGGACGCAATGGCTGCAACTTGCTGGTCTGAGAGTTGAACGACGGTGACGGGGGAGAAGATCTTTTCGAGGCCGCGGATGATGTGGCGTTCGAAAACCTGCGTGGTGATGTTGGCGACGAATGTCTTCTGCTGGACCTGATATAGGGAAAGCGTCAGCGAATACATACTCTGGGTAGATTGGCATGTGCTTACCTTGTAGATGGCGTAGAGACAGTCAAGTGCTTCTTCGCAGCTGACATTTTCCATGTTGGGGTCGATCGCTTGCGAGTAGTTGCTAAGAGCTCGCTCCACATCGATGCTTGCAGAGGTGTGTTTGGAATGACAGCCATCTAGATGCTCATGGCTTGTAGCGTCGTTGATGCATTTCGTAAGGGATTCCTTCTGTCTGTCTTCGCGACGCTTAATGATTGTATCGGTGTAGTAGTGGTTGTAATTGATAGGGTAACTCCTGATATCCTCCATGATCTTGTCGAGCTCTTCCATTGCATTATCGTATCTGGATTTTAGGGCATCCTGCACCAGATTGACTTTGAGCCGAGAGATCATGTCTTTTGGGCATTTATCCTCCAACAGATTATCAAGAAAGCGGCTGCAGAGCGCGGCGATCACATCAAGGTAGTCAATGGCGAGGCGATGCCACTTGGAGCACTGCTCCCAGAACAGTTCTCCGACAAGCAAGGGGTTGAAGTTACCTATCAATTCCTTCCCACGGGTGCGCACGAGAACCGATCGGACCCATGCAATCGCCTTTGTCTTGTTCATGGGGAGGGGCTTCGATTCCGTGTCAAAAACGGTGCTCGTGGACGAAACTATGGTATCGCCAGAAGGGTCAATTTGATACTTATGACCATTGATGAGGTGTGTGTTGGCGAAGGCGGTGTTCGCGAACTGTACTACAGCACGAATCCTGCGGATTGTTGCGGGAGACGCAAGATCGAAACCGTGACTTGCATCGGTGGTGAAGTAGCTGCCTTCATAGTGTCCTTCTACCGCTGCCTTACACACTTCGTTATAGTCAAGGCTGAGTTGCGTCAGGTAGGCTTTGCAGTCGGGAACCGATGTCCGAGCCTTTCCCATGACCTTGAGCTCTTTCCTCGCTGTTGACATTGCTTCTTCGAGATCGGTGCGAAGCTTTGGTAGTTCTCGCTTGACATGTTCAAAAAGTAACACGCTGAGACGACTTCGTAGCGCATTGATGCCGCGGTTGCTGTCAGGCAGAGTCTTGAAATTCGACGTGCGAAAGTATTTGTCTTCTGAGTCGTTACGGTCTGCCAAAGAGCACTCTCGTTCCACAAATTTCCGATTTTTAAGAACGTGCCAACCAAGCCTGAAAAAGATGTCCTCGTTGCGAGCCAATTCAAGAAAAGAGGCCTCGGTCCCTGACCCCTCTGGAAGCATGTCCGGCTTGGTGATGATACCGAGCGTACGATCTCCGTCTGGATCGACCTGCCTCACTTTTGTCAAGATTTTCTGGTTCGCACAATCATAAGCGGCCGAGACCACAGCTAAGCAGATTGTTCGAGGCTGTGAGATATACTGGTCCGTAATCTCTGCCACAAGCTCGACATCGGCCTTAGTCACCTCTTTCGTATTAGTCTGGATGAGTCCTGGTATGTCGACCAGGGTAAGTTGTGGTCGAGAAGGCCCCCCGATATCAATACTAAGGACGTCTCTGGCAAAGGCTTTGGTTGCAGATGAAGATCTTGTGGTAGAGCCGTCGTCCATGACGGCTTTCGCAGCGGCCATTATACGAGGCAATTCGCCAAAGTCAGTTATTGATTCTTCGAAGGCCTTAATCGACGTTTGCTCATGAGAGGGTCGTTTGGCGTCCGGAATAATCTTGATGGTGAGACTATTTGTTGTGGCACGTCGCAAGATGATCTCAGTAGCGAATCTTGTGCATAAGTTATCGCTACGAGGGAAGGGGATTTCTGTAAGGGCTTCAAGAACCGAGCTCTTCCCAGCAGATTGATCACCGCAGACCACCAACTGGGGTAGCGAGAGAATGCTCTCGAGGCCACATTTGCGGACCTGAGCCACAGTGTCAAGCACACGTCGCTGCTCGTCGGTCTGGAGATCCTCGATCGACGTGGTGATGTCCATTTCCTTTTTCACAACGGTGGCTTCCTGGTCAACGATTTGTTCATCGACTGCTTCTTGGGCACTGCCGTTACTAGACACGTTCAAGTTTCCCATATTGAGCGACTAATGCAAGACAAGTCGTGCAGTGTTGAAAAAAGGTGAGAGTCTGATGTGATGTCACTGATTATATCCTCAATTGCATCTGATGAAGGACGTGAATGTTCAGAAGAAATTTTGAATCTTATGACCAAAACCTGTGAATCTCAAATTAGTCTCACACGCAATCCTTCGAGTCACTTCCATGCGGGAATCCTCTAGTAGATACGAGGTGACCAACGAAATTTGAGACTCAGCAAACTTTCTGGCCTCATTCATGTTTGTAGCAAACATCAGAATGTCACCCGGAAGCTCATCGAGTAGGCCCGCTCGCTGCCGTTAATGTGATTCATATTTGATGTGACTGTCCATTACACGGGAAGGTCAGGATTGCTGTTTGCCCTGGGAAGTGTCGGCCGTAGCGAGTACTTCCCCTGACCGCCAATTTCTACGCTGTAATTAGACCAAAGTAGTAGGCAATTCGCATACTTGCCGACTAAAGCAAGGATAGCTCCGTTTGGGAAATAGCATAAGCATATACTATTGAGCAAACTTGGAGGCAGGCGAGGTACATACCCACAGAAACTTTGATCTCGTTGCCAAGAAGGGTTGTGACGCTTGAGGAAGGACTCTAAGCCTGTACAGAACGGAGGGCTATTGCAATGACACTCGTTCTCTCTTACGTAAGTTTTGTGCAGAGGGAATATGTAGAGGGCAGTATGCCATGGCTGGACCATCGGCGCCGCACCAACTGCTTAGTCTATCTATCAGCGAGTTCGAAAGGGGCAAGTACTGTGGTGAATAAGACTATCCAGCGCATGTACTCAACCACCCTGAGGTGTGTCTTGGAGCCATGATCGGGGGCTGCTATAATACCGTTATGTATTTGGGGGTATGATACAAGTTCTCGCATGCTTTGATGCATAAGCACGCTTTGCTGCTTCGCTGTACTGATACATCAATCTCATCGAGGTAAATCTTCGCATGCTGCATGCATGATGCTTGCTTGGTGGAAACAGATGGGAAATCAGACATTCCCAATAATCTTCAACCATCAGCCTATTTCTTCACCGCTGGCTTCCCTGTCACTTTGCCGGCAGGCTTCTTCGCCCCTCCAGTTGCACCCTTCGCAGCATCAGCTCCGCCGGTCACTGTACCTCCAGTCTTCTTTGCCCCCGACGCTGGTGCCTGCTGCCCTGTCACTGTTCCAGTAGGCTTCTTTGCACCTCCAGCAGCGCCTGCAGCTGGTCCTTTTGCAGCTGGTGCACGTCCCGTCACGGTCCCGCTAGTTTTCTTCGCCGTATCAGCTGGCTTTGCAGCTCCTCCACCAGCTGCCCTCGCTTTCGCCGCCGCTATCGCTTTCTCACGTGCTGTGTTCGCAGCGTTCTGGCTAGCTATTGATCGAGTGTTCTTCGCAGGTCCGGTCGTTGGTGGTGCAGCAATGGATTTCTGTGCTCCGCCCGATGGTGCTTTGTATGGGGCGTACTTGGGCATTCCCGTGTACCTCGCTGCGTCTTTTTCTCTCGCTAAGCCTAAGGGGTTGCTTGCCGAGCCAACCCTTACACCACCGGCGCCGGTGGCATCTTTGACGTAGTTGGCTGTGTCATTGACATAAGAGCCGTAACCGCCTGCTGCACCAGCTATGCCGTCACCAACGTTTCGACCTGTCTGAGAGATTCCGTCACCCACGCCAGCGATGGCACCGCCAACTGTGGAGCCGACACCTGCGATAGTGGTGTCAACTGCTGTCCAGAAGGGATCGAGGAGGCCCATTGTGATATGGTAATACAGGAGTAGGTAAAAATGAGAGAGTTGAGGATCTCTTGTAGATTTTGTCGCGTTGTGAATTGGTAGGAGCAGCTGTGTTGTATAGTAGAAAGTTCAGGTCATGAGGCTCAGGAATAGGAACAGGATTGAGCAGCAATGACGCACATGGACAGGGGTCTGATGGTCGGCCCAAACATCACCGACTGACAAACCGGACCCTCGAATTACCAAACAGCCCTAGCGCACATACATTCCAATGCGCTTTTTTTATCGTATGGGGAGTCTGAAGTGGAGGACATGAGATGAGGTCGCAGCCAATTGGGTATCTGAGAGCGTAAAGCGAGTTGTTCAGCAGCACTCACTCCGAACCAACCAACCTTTGAAATGGGGTGTGGCCGGCCTCTTTCAAAGCCTGGTA
>JAABUP010007569.1_pt1 | contig 14443 bp, 19 predicted proteins | sample 5559201 | NCBI WGS metagenome assembly JAABUP01 (sample SAMN10711887, study PRJNA513373) | rock metagenome | isolation source: Antarctica rocks | place: Antarctica | reverse complement strand
TTGGTACTTGAAGACAAAACATGACACAGATTACAACATATCATATTCATTTGATGCCAGCTACTCACAGCACACTGCACGTGATGCTCTTTGTAAGTCATGCAAGGGCATGTGATGTAGAAATTGGTCGATATGGACTTAGTGTCTGACTTAGCAACACTGCCAACATGCAAAAACAAAGTCTGACAGCTGACACCACACTTTGTTGAAAATGTTGCCTCAGGCATATATAAGCATGAGAATATGTGGGTACAGCAATAGGCATGTGGTGAAGCCGGCCCTCCACCATGTGCAGCACATAGGTAGAGCACAGGTGTGAGCTAGTGCACACTCTGAGCTTTGCACTCACCACCATGCAATGCATCGCACAACAGCAACTATAGTACAGTGTGAATTACCTGACTGCTTCCTGCTGCAGGGGCAGGTGTTGCCTTTTCACTGCTCACAATGCCCTTTGCATAGGGGGATGGAAAGGCAGGCACAGCCTTTCCAGCTCCTACAGGGGCAAGGTTGGGGTTGGGAATGTTGGCAGCCAGGTTGTTGGGCTGCTTGTCAGGCACTGCTGCTCCAGCCTGCACAGAGAATACAAGACTCGCTGTCTGTGTGCACGCAACTCCTGACAGAGCAACGGACTCAAAGTCAAACAGTGCAAGTTTGCTGAGAGCCATGCAATTGCAGATCCATTGTGACAACCAGGCAAGTCTTGTCACTGACAAACACAGACAGTTCAAGAACTTTGCAGGCCAAGCGCAAGTGCTGTCACACAAGCTGTATGTGCAACACTTTTCAGAACATGTTTGCTTCCCCAGCTGGGCCAGACTAATGCTTTTAACACTGAGCAGGATGTGTCCTGGTACTTGAAGACAAAACATGACATAGGTATGACACATCATATTCAAATGATGATACCAGCTAGTCACAGCACACTGCATGTGATGCTCTTTGTGAGGCATATTGCAGCGCTTCCCCACCTCAAGCAGAGCCCTGAGCCTTGTCACCTCCTCACTGTGAACCCTTGCCTCCCTGTCCCTCTGCTGCTGCAGCTGCTGCACATCCTCAGCATGCTGCTCTGCCTTGCGCTCAAATCTGGCCCGTGCCTGTGCTGACATGGTTTCCAGCTCAACTCGAGAGAGGCGCAGATGCTCCAGAGAAGCGTCCTGGCGGCTCTGCAGGCCAGCCAGCTCCTTGAGGGACTCTGCCTTCAGCCTGCTCACATCTGCCTCAAGCTCACCAACTTTGTCTGCCAGCTGCTGGTTCTGTTCAGACTTGGCAGTCAACTGGACCTATACCAGAAGAGCTGTGTTGGAGCCAGACAATGCCACGGCGCAAAGCACATGACTTGGTGTGCAATGACTAAAGCACAAGGGCAGCATGTATTCGCGCGCGGCCTTATATCAGATGCATGATGACTTGTCAAACTGCAACAGCTGAGTTAGGCAAAAGATCATGGCGAAAGCTGTCTGGCCAAGCACGTAGAAAGGAAGCTGCCTGGAAGGCGACACATGTTCGAGACTCAAAAAGCACGTCTGTGCAAGGGAACAGTGAGTACCTGCAGACGCTCTTGGGCCACAAAGCTGCGACCTATGTGGGTAGCATGCTGTGCAGCCTCTTTTGCAGCAGCCGTCAGCTGAAGCTGCAGCTCCTCTTTCTGGCCTCCAAGCACAGCCAGCTGCCTTTCTGAGCCCTCCTTGCCTGCTAGAACATCCGCCATCTGTGCATGCAGACTGGTGCTGACTGCCTTCTGCTGCTGCAGCTTCTGGGTGGTGGTTGCCAGCTCTTCAGCAAGGGTGGTGTTGCTTGTCTGCAGCTGGTGTAGCTGCTTCTGAGCTGCTGATCCTGATGTCAAGGCGTCCACCAGCTGAGCAGAGAGCATGTCAGAGCCTGCCTGTAGCTCTTGCACCTGTTCTGCAGCTTTTGATCTGCCTGTCAGAGCCTCGGAAAGCTGAGCTGACAGGTCAGCATGCCCTGCTTGGAGCTGCTGTGCGTTTTGCTCAGCGGCAGCCTTGCCTGACAAAGCAGTTGCAACCTGAGCTGACAAGTCATCATTGCCTGCTTGTAGCTGCTGTGCATGTTGCTCAGCAGCAGCCTTGCCTGACAAATCAGTTGTGACCTGAGCTGACAAGTCATCATTGCCTCTCTGCAGCTGCTGTGCATGTTGCTCAGCAGCAGCCTTGCCTGACAACACTGCTGTGAGCTGAGCTGACAGGTCACCATTGCCTCTCTGCAGCTGCTGTAGCTGCTTCCTGTCATCAGCTTTCTCTGTCACCGCAATTGTTAGCTCTGATGCAAGCTGAGTGTTCTGTCCTCTGACTTGCAGCAGCTGCCCGCACACAGCAAGCTTCTCTGCTGTAAGCTCGTAGGCGTGCAGAGTAAGCTCTGTTTTGGCTGAGTGGGCCTCTGCCAGCTGTTGGCGCAGGTTGACACACTTGAACTCAGCAGCCCTGACCTCTTGATCCTGAGCAAACTTGCCATTCCCGAGGGACTCAACCTGGTCAGCAAGCCTGTCACGCTGAGCTGTGAGTTCCTCAAGGCGCTGCTCTAAGCCTTTGCGTAGATGATCTGACATATACAAATCAGCACCAGACTCGGCGAGCTTGTGTGTTTGACTGTCACAGAAGGATTTGAGTAACTGGAGTTCAGCGGTCAAAGAAGCTGAGTTGTTTGCTTCAGCTATACGAACTTGTTCTGAGTGCACAAGGTCCTGCAAGACAAAAGGAACCATGTCACAACAGGAAGTGACAGAGGGTGTTGGCGTACAGATGTGGCATGACCATAAGTTCACTGCCTATGTTCTGATCACTCTTAAACGCCAAACAATGCAACCTATATCGGACATATCCAAATCTGAGTACATGAACACAGGTGCTGCCTATGTGATGTCTGCTGGCAATGACATTACAGTAACATGCACAAGTGCATCAGGCAGATTTATGACACTGAAAGTGACGCATCAAACAAGCAGTCTTGTCTGCCGTGTCTTAACAAGCCATGCAGTTTGCAACACCCCATGCCAGATCTTGCACATTATGACAACAATGAGCACTATCTAGCTGCAAATTTACAGTCAGGCGCATGCATAGATGTGCTTAGCTCATTGTTGACTGATAGTGGACAAATAATCGAAATCTGGTGGTCACTGTGACTCATGGATCACGTGTATTGATGCGAAGCAAACGTGATTCAGTGCGAGGCATGACATAAGTTACACATCCTTCCCATGAGGCATTCGCAAGACTGCGCGCACAGTGCACGACATACATTTTTTTGAGCAGTCTCACCTTCTTGCTGAGCTCAAGGTTGGTGATGACATCAGCCAGCTCAGCTGCATGTGACTGCTCAGCCCTGGCTGCTTTCTGCTCCAGAGATGACACATGGGTGAAGGTGCCATGCAGGCGCTCCTCAACTTGCCTCTTCTCTTGCCTGGTGCGGCTAACCAAAGCAGTCAGACTGTCACATGTCTGCGCCAAACCACCGTCAGACTGTTTGTCCTGGAACTTCTGCCACTCCAAGGTCCTGACTCGCTGGCTGTAGTGCCGGGTTTGCCCTTCAGCCTCAAGTGCCCTGTTCTCGCTCTTCCTCAGCAAGTCATGAAGGTAGTCATCAGTGGAAGTCCTAGCACGTTTGGCAGCCTGCAAGCATACACACTGGTCAAAGGACGGCTGATTACAATCAAGCACAGTAGAGGCAAGGGCAGTGTTGTTACACACGTTGGCCATGCAATATAGCAGTACTTTTGCCTCTACTGTTGCTTGAAAAATGCAGACCTGATGAAGATACAGTGGCATTAAATGCATCTGCAAGGAGCAAACGCTCTGCAACTGCATAGCTGCATTGAATCAAGGGCTTGGCTCTGATGTACCCTGCAAGCAGATAATGTTGCAAACTGCTCAAGAAATTTGTGTAACATGTGAGCCTGTGCAATACCTGAAGCTTGGCTGCCAGCCCATCACGCTGTGCTGTCATCAGCTGCAGATCAGCTGTCATCTTGTTTGCACGGGCCGTCTGCCCTGTGCAAGTCTTGAACACACTCCCGATCCTGGACATAGAGGTGCGCAATCCCTGCTTTGCCTTGGCCAGGCATGAGGTAAAGAATGACCTGGTCCATCGAAGGGGAGTGGACAACAGACGGGTTTGTGCAGCAGCAGCAATGAAGGCACAAGCCTGCCAGGTCATGGCTAGGCAGGTAGCAAGGCCAGAGGCCATGCGCCACACAAGATGAACGCCAATCAAGAGAGGGACCACCTGCAAGACAGCATAACATGCTCAGGCTCTGCTTTCCCTGCATCAGAAGCCTATGTTGCAGTGGAGCAGCCAGGAGAAAATATGATTACATTTACTGAAACACTGTGGTGTTCAGACTCCCTCTGGACAACAAACACAGACACAGCATCAATGATCTAGACCACATACGAACAGTATATTACACTTGACGTAAGCAAACATCAAGAGCTGCTTTGATCCTGAAGAATTGCAGCCCAGCACAGACTTTCCTTCCAGTAAGCCCAATGTTGCAGATATCAAGCTGTGCATCTCCAGAGGCCACAGGCACGTTGCAGCTTCAGAATGTCAGCAGCAACTCTCATGTTGACAGGATTGTGTGACACAATTGCATACCATGGCGTCAAGGTCATCTGTGTGAGTGAGCTCCAGTAGCTGCAGCAGTGTCAGGCGCTTTGGCATGGGACCTGTCACCCCCTCTGTAGAGGCCTTTGCCTGGCAGTGGGGTTGCTGCTCGTAGAAGTAATGTTTATGCTTGATGACAGTGATGAACATGAAGGCTGCCAATGTTGCAATGATGGCAAGACTCAGCACCTGCAAGGCAACGCTTGCTTGGTTCATGTTGACAAATTGTGACTGCAACTGCGCCATCGACAATTTTTGAAGAAACAGCAGACTTTTGTTCAGCAAGCTGAAGCTAGCTTGAATCTTTGCAGTATTAGTTGAGTTGCGGCAAACAAGTACAACCAACCAGATAGACAAAACCGCAGAAGCTTACCACTCTGCCGCTCTCAAGTGTCTGCAACAGTGTCACAAAATTCCTGCCCCAAGCTTGCAGGGGGTTGAATGGAGTGACAACCTTCAGTGTTACTTGGTGGATATGAAAGGCAGCCCATGCTAAGTAAGTTCTGCACTGATTGCAGACTTCCAGATACGCTTGGATCTGGGCTTTGGATTGCCGATACAAGCGAGCACCTTCTGGAGAAGTGCTGTTCGCTTTCATGGGACCATCAACTATGGCCTTAGCTAACAACAGCTGCTCCAATACGCTGTCCTCGCAATATGTAGTCTTGAAACCTCTTATACGCCCTGTAAACAAGGAGACGATTGCTGAAGCGTTGACTGACACTATTGACACGTCGTCATTGTTATGCCAACCTGCTATAGTCAACGAGTCTACTTACCTGTGTACCCTGTCAAGGCGCCGAGGCCAAGCACCAGAGCTACAAGCAGGAGGCAAAAGATGCACGCCAAGTGCCTTCTCATCCATCGAAGTGAGAATCGCACGGCCGAGGCCTCGGCACTCACTTTACGGTGTGGTGGAATGCTGACAAGCAACCTGTTCCAGGATTGCTGAACCATTTTTAGCAGGCTTTGCGCTATCGCAACAGGACCCGAGATCGTTGTGGCATACCATTACGATGCATTGCTTTTCGTTTATCTTAGTGCCCGTCACCGAAAGGCATCTAACAAACTGTGTTGTTAAGCGAAAGTGCAGAGAGTTGACCAGAAAGGCCGAGATCTTCTTCTTCGTGGGAATGCTAAAATACATGATGTTATGCCTCGTGTGTCTGTCGGTGATCAGTGCGTGTGTTGCTTGTGACGGGGGTGACACCGAAGTGACACTCAAACGCGATCCGAAGACAGACGGACTGCGAAGAGCTACGCAGAAAGCAAATATGAAATGCAGAGAGCGCAAATTAGTTACAAATCTGCAAGTACACAAAAGCTGTGAGCTGGCTGGAAGATGCCGCTGCGCTGACTGTGCTGAGCTGCTGCTGAAGCTTCTAAGATCTGAAAAAGCCTCGCCGGTCACGAGCGGACACAGCATCAAACGCTGACACTGACAGGCAAGTGGCAACCCGGCTCAATATACCTGAATGAAGACAAGTCGAAGCGGTCTTGTAGGCGATGACAGGAAGCAGCAGCGACAAGGATAGGGTTGGCAAGGCACACGCTCAGGCACAGGCAGGACGCGCAGGCACACAGGCACTCGTGACCGGCTGCAGCTGAGCTGTGTGGCTGAAGGATGTGTCTGATGAAGACCGGTGAATGATGGGAGCGTCGCGAGCAGACAAAACCTGCAGCGCATTGCAGAAGTAGGGGTGCAAGTGGGGCGCCCAGAATGGCCCTGGGCGCCCTTGAAACAAAGAGTCCTGGAGGGTGGAAATGCATGCGTGTTGCTTGTGACATAATTTGAGTCATGCATGCGCGTCACCCCTACTACCACTCTAGTGTCTCGCAGCAAATCCATGTATGCATCTATGCCTCTTATTCTGCAGGAGCGTCAGGGCACATGAGCGCAACATAGGCATGGTGCCGCATAAAGTTGCTTTGTGCATTTCAAGGAGTAGTATTGGTGACCCAAAGCTAATTACGCTTATCAGCATCACCTGTTCAATGTCAGGATAGACCTGTGTCTGGTGTAGCGCTGCTGGCTACAGCAGCTGCAGTTGTCACTATAGTGTTACTATAGTCTAGCTAGACAGATCTGTCTAGACACACTGCCGGTGGCTAGGCGTCAGGGCTGTACAGCCTGTTGCAAAAGTAATTCGCAGTACAAGGTGGATATTGATAAAGTTGGATGAAATAGAACACCAGGCAGACTGCAGTGAATGATCTAACAAGCAAGTTACACACACACATAGGAGCAGATGGAGCAAAATATAACAGTGTCAAATAACATGTCCAGGCAAGCCTGCATGCACAGAGTCATCAGCTGTTGTAAAGTCTGCAGACTTGGGTTGACATGAGGTCAGGGTCATGTACTGCCAGCATCTGCAAGAAGGTGGTTGAGCAGGCTGCTGAGCATAAGTTTGGCTGCATAAGTTTGGCTGCATTCCAACTTATGATCAATTTATGAGGAGCAGGCTCCTGATTAAAGGCTGCTGCTGTACTTGAACCTGCTCCCGATGGCTGACACGTGCATGCACTGTGCGTGACACACAAACAAAAGGGATCTATCTGCCACTCTCCCACTTCTTCATTGTTGCCAGCTTGGTGGCAGCAATCAAGCGGCTTTAACAAGATCTTTAACTATGTCTGGTCTATAGAATATATCCACAACATAGGGACATCCAAAATCATTGTTTGGATCCCTTGTCTGCATGGCGCAGAACTTGCAACAAGCATGCGTGAAGCACTGTGCAAGTAAAAGAACCTTTGAACATGATGTGCATCATTGCACAACACACGTATCTCATTACCTATGGGGGCTCTGGGTTGTCAGCAGCATCTTCCTTTAGGGAATTTGCAGACAGGCGCAAGGTTGTTAAAAGCATGACTTGCCTGGGTAGATACAAGCATGCTTGTGTGCCTTAGCTGCTTCTTCTGGCATGAGGTAGCTTCCACAATGGGTATTCTTCCTTGTTTCTGGCACACATGTAAAGGCACGCATGCCTTGCAGGCTGCGGCTAGTTTGTGGCTGATCAATATGTGACTTGGCAAGCGCTTTCATTGCCTCAAGTCAGCCGCAACTGAGCGACTGAGGTGAGCTTAAACGCTTTGGAGATGTTCCTTGTGTACAAGTGCAGTGACAAAGTCTTGCTCCTGAAAGACTACTGCACGCAAACGCCACAACAGCAAACTCAACAATTGATGGCAGCATGTCCAGGCAAGCTTGTAAGCTGCAAAACATGCAGCTACCACACTCAAGAGCAGCTGCAATTAAAATCTGCATCTGCTTGGCATGTGCATTCATCTCTTGCCAGTCTGTCTGCCACCAAAAGCATGTGCTGCAACATGGCCAGATGAGGACCTACACACGGCTGATGACTGCCAGCCAATATTTTGTTGGCTAGGCAACCTGTGACTGGTTCTACCATCCTTTTGAATGCAGCAGGAAACCAATGAGTGTCTCAAGCTCACTGACAATTGGTATTCTGGTGCATGAGCTTACAGAGCTTACAGACCTTACAGAGGCCTGGTCTGACTCTCAACTATCTGGCTTCAAGTGCAGTTCATGGCCAAGTGAAACATGATGTTATATGTTGCTGTGGAAAGAGCCGGAAAGGCCTGTCAGTTTGCTCACCAGCAACTTTTTGACAAGCAGTGTATGCGTGTCTGCAGGTCAGTCTGACCACAAGTGATTGGGTTGAATGCAGCTCCTGGTTGACAGCTTTGAAGAGACTCATCACAGCAAGGCAAATGCATGGCTGGAATGAGTCAGGTGTTGGTCAGTTGTTGCTGAGCTGGATGCTGGCTAAGCTCGTGCACCAGAATACCAATCGTCAGTGGTTGCAAGCTTGGAACGCAAATGCCAAGCGCGACAACTGCATTTGCGCGATCTGCTCTTGCGAGTCACATGCAAAGTCGTCCTCTGACGATACCCAGCTCATCGTTTACCTTCCGCCTGAACCGCCTCCCGTGGACGCTGACGCGAGGCATTAACCGATACGTACTTGGTCGGACTGATCACCGGGACGCGACCGTCATGGCTCAGGCGGAGCCGCCGGTGCGACAACTTGAGTTGCATGCATTGCCTTTTTTCAAAGCAGAGTAATGCAAGGCGTGCACTACAGAAAGTGCTTTCGACTGCAGTACCTTGCATGCCAATATACCTTAGTAAGGATGACTCTTGCGCAGGTGCTGTCCAGCATTGACAATGGTATCGCCACTGTCACACTGAACAGGTAGACTTGCATGCATGGGTGTATGCATGCACCATGAAGTTTGAAGCAGGTCAGCATAGCAACGCAGATGACAAAGCCTTGGATGTTATGCAGACCAAAGGCCCTCAACTCCTTGAATCAGGACATGGTAAGCAGCCAATGCAGTAGGTGATTGAGGCTGGATGCAGCCTGCACTGGAAGAGCATCAAAGAAAACGCAGCACGCACAGTTTTCAGCTGCTGCTTGATTGTTGACTACCCGGTGCAGGTGGACATTCTGTTGAGGCTATACAGAAACTGGCAGCACAGCAGTGATGTTCATGCTGTGGTTGTGAAAGGAGCTGGTGGCAAGGTACTGATGACACAACTGGCCTGATGAGGCACACCACAGAATCCTTTATTGACACAACAGCACATCATGCAAGCAAGATGCTGCAAAGCATCATGCAGCCACACAGTGCTGAGTCATGCCTCAAAAGCCAACGAAGGCAGTTATTTAGAGTCTGGAGTTCTGATGCAAGACTTGCATGTAGGCCTTCTGTGCTGGAGGTGATGTCAAGGCCACTGTCCAGCAGATCATGAAGGGCGAGCGTGAAGAAGCCCCAAGGTCTCTTTTTGCCTTGGCATTGCACACAGTGTCAGATGTGCATGACCACCAATAGCCCCATGAGGCTGTGAACCCATGCAGCACACCAACGCAGCTTGTCAACACCCACCTGATCATGCAAGCTGACCATCTGGCAAGTTTTCCCCTCTTGCATTGTTGCCATGTGCTGAACATTGCATATGGTCGTGCAGATTCTTCACTCATGAGTATACCATGAACAACCTGATTGCCAAGTACCCCAAGCCCTACATCTCATTGCTGGATGGCATTGTGATGGGAGGAGGAGCTGGCGTATCCATACACGGTTCCTTCCGTGTCGCAACAGAAAAGTAGGCTGTGACACGCTTCCTGCCATGTAGCCGTACATGCTGTTGCCTGCCCAATGCTCCTCTCGCACTCTTGTATTGAACTTGAGTCACTTTGCTGCCTGATCGCAAGCACTTGGATGCAGTAAGCCTTGCATCTTGGGACACTTCACACAGAACAGCTTTGTGACATTTTGTGAACATGCTGGGACCCTTGACGCTGTGCACTCACCTTTACTGGCAGACATAGCTTCTTTGAGTCGTCAAGCATGTTGATGCATGCAGGTCCATGTTTGCCATGCCAGAGTGTGGCATCGGGCTGTTTGTGGACATTGGCTCTGCCTACTTCCTGTCACGCCTACCAGGAGAGATGGGCATGTACTTGGCCCTCACTGGCCAGCGCCTCAAAGGTCATCCCAGCTTTGACTAATGTCATGTGCAAAGCATGGTTTGTACCCAGCTTGTTTCAGCAATGCTTGTAAGCTGCTGTCAGCCAAATCCCCAGTCTGCAGCCACAGTTTACCTATGAGCTTAGTACTGTGTATGTGGTTGCTGTAACATTGCATGATGTTTGCTTGGCTGGGCCTGTACTTGCACCCGGATCGTACTGCCAACATGCCGTCACAGCATGTGCAGACAATTTCCTAGGCAGTGGTTGATTTTGCCAAACACAGCTCCCCACAAACAGCTCAGCATTCGGGACACGCCTGTACTTAGTACGTTTCGCTACTTGTAGGCATTGAGCTGAAGGAGTCAACACTGGCTACCCACTACCTACCTTCCAGCAGGCTGCCTGAGTTGGAAGAGGCCATCCAAGGGCTGGGATCCAAGGCTGGGGAGCACTCAGCAGTGCACCACCTCATCAGCTCTTTTGAGGTAAGCCTGCTGGGCTCATGGCACTCTTCAGCTCCTCTTCTTCAGCTGTTCACAAACGACACAACAGTGTGTCCAGACTTACAGTTGTTAACTGCACTGATCTTCTGCCAGCCATTGAGTTTGGTGCACAGTATACACAAACAGCTGGAACAGCCTAAACAGCATTAACAAATCCCAGCTGCAGCAGTTTCATGAATGTTCAGTCAGCATTTGCTGATTGTCGAGGTGTACTGGTGGCTCCTTCAGCCAAACAGAGCCATTCGGTTGACAAGATTGTTGCTGTAGGAGAAGGACACGCCTCCACAGCAGTCAGACCTGCTGCTGCATCTGCCAGAGATGAACGCCTGTTTCAACCAGGACAGCGTTGAGGCCATACATGCATCACTGAAGGAGTTGGACAATGAGTGGAGTCAAGCCACCCTCAAGCTCATGAATGGGTAGGTCAAGGCAGCATTGATGTCCCAGACAGAAAAATGCAGCTCATGTCTGAGTTGCATTGGCAGCCATGAGCTTGCCTTGGCATGTAAGCACAGCTTGCCGCTTACTGTAGGAGGATGCTCAGCATGTTGCTGATTGAATGATGTGATGTGCTGTTGACATTAGCCAAGCTCGTTACCATGTTTTGTTTCACGTTCTTGTCCAATTGCAAGGTGCATAGCCATCTGTAATAGTTTCAGAGCATGTAGCCATGCCCTGCTTTGTTTAGCAGAGGCAGTATCTGATGCAAGGCATGATGGCTGCTTGCAGGGGATCTCCAACTTCTCAGAAGATCTGTTTCAGGCACATCAAAGCTGCCAAGAATATGTCCCTAGCCAAAGTGTTGGAAGAAGACTACCGGCTGCTGCACCACATGTGTCACATCTCCAATGACTTTGTAGAGGGCATCCGGGCAAAGCTCATTGAGAAAGACAACAATGCACGCTGGAAACCTGCAACTGTTGATGAGGTAGTTGCATTTCTATTTCTGACGCTCAATGGATGGACTGTATGCAGCTCAACTGCATTTGAGTTGCATTGCACAAATAGCATGTATGGTATGATTCCCAGCAGGATATATAGCTGAGGTCAGCATCATTGGCATCACCGTGAGAGGGTAGTCTGTGTAGTGCGATACAATATGTTGCTGGAGTAAAATGTTGGTCTGCAGGTTACTGATGAGATGGTGAGTGCGTACTTCAGACGGCTGAAACCCAGTGAGGAGCTGCAGCTGGAAGAGACCACACAGCACTTACACTCACGGCTATAGCAATGACAGACTCTCAGCAGCCGGCTCTGACAGTTCAGTAGTCATCAAGTCATACGACCTGCACATGTCACCCATGCAAGCAGCTATCTGCATACTTGGCTACAGCATGCTACATAAGCTGATGATGCCGAAGATTGCATGCATTGTTCCGCATAGCGCTGCGCAAAGGCTGCAAAAGCTTGTTTGGAACCAGGACTGCAACTTAGGGTAGGCTGTGACAATTGCAAGTAAGTGTTACAACAGCTGACTTTGATGGGGCATTGGCTGGATTGATGCCAAGCATGTTGCACAAAGCACACAGCTCTAAAGTGTGTATATTGGCCTCATGCCACTATTGTATGTATGTCAATGGCCAAACTCATAGACACAATGTCGATCTAACATCCCAGGTCGCCTACTGTTGGGCAGTTGACAGATTGCAGTGACTATATTTAGCGGCCAATGTCTGTGGGAGCCCCTGTGCCAACCTTGCTCTTCTTTGTCTGTGTTCCTCCAATCGCACTTGTGTTGTCTTCATCCTCAGTACTGGCCTTGCCGGACGCCTTGTCTGTTTTGTCTGTCTTGCCACCCCTGTCATCTCCAGCATCACCCTGTGCAGCTGCTGAGCCAGGTGACATTTGTCCACCACCCAGACCGCCCTTTGCATCACCTGTTTGTCACAACAAGGATGTGTTGCCTGAAAGCAGAGCATGTGGAGAATGATGTTGCTGCTTCAAGCGTGTCTGACAGACAAGACGGTCAGAAAGCTACTCACCGGCCTTGCCCTGAGTTTCCTTCAGGTTTGACATATAGTCTTCGTCATGCTGACTTGCTGCAGACTCTCCACGTTGGTCATCACCAGTGCTTGGAGCTTTGGTGGAGTTGCCAACTCCTGCTGATCCACCGGCAAAGGTTCTGCATACACCACTTTGCCCAAAATGCCTACGACAAACAGTCACCATTGTCATTGTTTGGCAGAAGCGCCTTTGGTGATGTGAATGTCTCGCGTTGACGGCGTTATCGCTAACGTCCAGTTGTCACTGCTGCGTGTCCATGCACGGAATGCATGCAAACAAATTGCATGTGTTGCAGTTGGACAGAACGAGGACGGGTTCGTTTATACAATGAAGGCAAAGACTCTGGTACGACCTACTGTCCTAATGTCGGAGTGTCTTTCTCCAGATGGCGACACAAGGCATACCTGATGAGAACCTCTTGCTGCAGTACCCTTCTGAGCATGACTGCCAGAAGCACTTAAGATATATTTGTGGCTGAAAGCACAAGCACCAGCAAGACAAGTAGCTTGTTCAGTGACTCGGTTCCGTCGCCAGCGATGCGGGAGTGATGCAAGAGTCTGTACAGAGCGAAATGCTGAAACTATTTTGCGGAATGATGAGACCCCGGTCTGGGGCCCCGAGAGCCTAGGCCTGGGGCCCTGCTGCATGATCATGAGGCTGACTTCACAAGCTTTGCAAGCTTTCCAATGACGACATCTGTTTCAGATAATTCGCAGAGCATGTTTGAACGAAATGAGAGCCGTGTGCTGACTACAGGCATACCTTGGCAATGCCCGTGTATTTTGTCCTGGCGTAAAGTTGATCATTCTGCCCATGGGCCTATACCTGTGCCGGAAGCTCATCTGTCATTCACGACGTTGGATACCGAGCTAGTATGCAGGTACAAGCTTGTCATTGAGCAGCCTATCTCACAGCCAATGTTTTGACTGCATGCACTCTTATATAAGGAGTTAGCTCCACATCGTCTCCATGAACAAGCTTGTATGCGCATCTGCTCAGACACTGAACAAGCTTCGCTTGATCTGGCAGACTCAGCAGCGCAGATGGTGGCAGAGTACGGCCGGGCGTGCATGATGCGTATCTATGCATAAATATAAATTTTGTACATAGCACTTTTATCTTCGAATATATCAAAACCAGGCAGAGCAGTGCCGTTTAGACAGGTAACTCTTGTTTGGTGGCAGGCGCAACGGTACACAACGCATATCTGCATTCGCTCAGTCTGCAGTTGACTGTGCGGTCAGCTGACTGACCGGCCGTGGGTACCCCATAGACGGAGCACGACTGATCTGGGCTTAGCGTGATCTCTACCTAGTTGTCAAAGTCACACACAATTTTCTCAGGTATTATGCTTCTTCGCATCGTCAGTCAAGCTGTTACACCAGCCACAGGAGTTGAGTTGCTACCGACTCGTGGCTGTGACAGGCTGGCCTGACTGCTGAGAGCTTAAGCTGAAACAGTCTTCAGCAGCACCTTGACCGGGTGCTTGCCAAGGCAGTCAGAATGAGTGCAAACGGTCGTGACTTGAAAGACGACCCACAATTTCTATGTGGTGTGGCGGTCTCTGTCTACCAGAACTCAGGTGTGAGCAATTGGGCTTCTAGCAAGTCTGCGGCTGCAGTCCTGACCAACAGGATGACAAATACATATTCGTGGTATGCACAGGCGACCCCAACTCAAACTGGGCCTGGTATGAGAAGCAGAAGATGGTGGCAGTTGACCTGAAACTGAGCTTGTCATCTGGGGACACCTCTGGTCTTGACCCTGCGAATCATGATGGCACAATGGTGCACTCATCATGGAACA
>JAABUP010007567.1_pt1 | contig 14450 bp, 19 predicted proteins | sample 5559201 | NCBI WGS metagenome assembly JAABUP01 (sample SAMN10711887, study PRJNA513373) | rock metagenome | isolation source: Antarctica rocks | place: Antarctica | reverse complement strand
CTGGGGTGGGTCTGCTGGCTAATCAACGCTAAATGAAACAAAAGTAATTTCACTGTCAGTGGGCCTTCGCAAATATGACAGTCTCTGTTGCTGATTGACCGGTGAAAAAACAAGTAAGATTGCTGGAGTTTTGCTCAAAAGGTATGCATCGCAAGGTTGCGCCGGTCTCTTCCTTCACCTTTGTTTCATCAGCATCAGAACCTGCATGCAGTACCAGCATTGTGGAAAGCCAGCACATTGCTGCCATGTTGCTGCCATACACAAAGGCTTGAATCATGAAATCTCTAGTCACAGCAGGCACAGCGCGACACAGCCATATACCACAGCATCTTGAGGTGAACAAATACCTTGTCGACAAGTCATCAGACAGGCTTGAAAATCACACATGTAAGAATCATTATTAGCTCTCAGCAAGTGTTAGCTGCTGCTGACATGTTGACTTGCAACACGATGCACTTAGAAAGTTTGAAAGCAGTGACTGGGCAGAGCATGACCTGCCCAAGGTCCTCTTGCCCACTTGCGCTCAGCCACAGCAGCCTTCAGCTCCTCATAGCTGCCCACATCCACAATGTTGGCTTCAGTGAAGGCGCTAGCCTGCACACTCAAACCATCAATCATGCCTGCATGGAGTCCTAAGCATCTGAGTGCACGGGCAAAGGCATGTTTCAGTCTGCACATATGGCAACAGTCTGGTACATGGCAACAGTCTGCATGTACATGAAGCTCATGGTCACTGCAAATACAGTGCTGTGGCATATTGAAGTGTGTGTGGAGTCCAATCACATATCACACTAGGTACACAGACTCACCTCCGCGTACAGATTGTCCTGAATCTGTTGCAGGAGGTCCTTCACATAGCTGACAAAGCCCTCTGGCTCTAGTGGAACTCCAAACTGCTTGCCTGCTTTACCAGGCTGGTCTCTACGGCTGACCACACAGGTGCCCTGCAGTACATCTCTGGGACCCACCTCTACTCGCACTGGTACACCCTGGAAAAAGTTGTCAGGTTTGACGGTTCATTGGGTGAATTTTAAGAGTAAGATGAACAACAAAGAGAAAAAGCATCAGCAACAGTCGTCGCAATAATGCAAGAGCAAAGTGTTGATCTGTGATGACTGCTCATGCTGAGCAACACTGCAATCATCTTGAGCAATGCTTCAACAGCTGGCTCTCAGGTCAAGCAGCAAATTGACCATGGCGTTGCAAATTTTGCGAGAAAAGGCTTCAAAAGGTGCACAAGAGTAGATGCCACTGGCAGTGTTGCAGCTTCCATTCGACTCCGCAAACAGCCTGACTAGTGCTGGGAACAGATGCCAGGCACAGGCCAAAGTGGCACCTTCATTTCATAGTGGTTGAACTTCCAGCCAGGCGTCTTCTCTGTGCTGGCATCCAGCTTACATCTGAGGCCTGCTTGCTGAGCTGCAGCATACAGAGCATCCACAGCTTGTGTCACTCCCTCTTGGTCAGCCTCCTTCTTGACGATGGGGACTATGACCACCTGAAAGCAGGAGAGTTTGGCAAAGCTACCCCTCAGATTTCATTCACCTCGGAAATTAGTCATGTTGATGTGTGTATGCACCCTGTGCTGCAAGCTATACACTGATGACCAACAGCTCAGTGATAGTGCATACGCATAAAAGTAAATTGAGGACAACAGGGCATTTCCCAGCGCTTGTTGGAGAGGAGGTCATGCTACAGACAGACCTGTATTGGAGCCATCTGAGGTGGCAGCCGGAGGCCCATGTCATCACCATGAATCATGATGATTCCACCAATCATGCGAGTGCTCATGCCAAAGCTGGTCTGGTGCACAAACTGGCGCACGCCTGTCTCATCCAAGAACTGAGTGCCAAATGCCTTTGCAAAGTTGGTCCCCAGATTGTGTGTGGTACCTGCCTGAACACAAGCAGGAGTGACAGAAAGGCCAAAACACCATCTGACATTCATCAAAGCTATATGCAAACACGGACACTCAAGTTTGTGCCCATGGCTTCAGAGTGTGTGACTTACATAGGAGCGCAGCAGCAACAATCCACATGTGTTCTTCCAGAGCAAAAACGCAGTCACAGATGAATCAGTGCAACAGTTTTGATGCAAGATGAATTGCAAGGATGTATTGCAAGGCACAGTGCAACTGGGCAGACTAAGTGGCAGCAGAGTACAACAATAAAGGTAGTGATGCATTACGCTTGGTACAGGTTTGCCCACTGAGCAGCCAATCAGTGTTACCTGCAAGGCTCTTTTGTCACCCATCATGGCTTCAATGGTGTATGTGCTGTTGGCTCCAGCAAAAGATTCCAAGCGCGACTTGCGTCCCACTATGACAGGCATTGCTGCTACATTGCGTGCAAACTCAGCATAGACACTGATCATATCCTGGGCTTCTTGCTCGGCCTCCTCTGCCTGTACGCAAATCATGATGGGCTGCAATGTAGCATGGCTGCTGTTCTGTAAGAAACACTCAAGGCAGATGGTACAATTTGGGTCGCAGATGAGTGCCGGCACATGTTTCAAATGCAGAAGCAGCTGTCACACTTGAGCAGATTTGTGCACAACATCAGCAGAAGAGCATTGGCACAGCAACAGCAGGCAGCTTCTGCACATCCTACAGAGCAATGGCAGCTCTGCAACCAACCGTGGCATGTGCAGTGTGTCCCTCCTGCCAAAGGAATTCCAGGGTTCGGATGAATGGCTTAGTGCGCATCTCCCAGCGGTGCACGTTTGCCCACTGATTCAACTTCAAGGGCAAGTCGCGATGGCCCTGGATCCATTGCGCAAACATGTGATTCACCATGGTCTCTGACGTAGGCCTCACTACTAGAGGCTCGTCCAACTCTTTCCCTCCACCTGCAGACAGAAATCAATGCAACTCTGCAACTGTTTGCATCACTTGTGCATATGACAAGATATACAATGTGCAAGTGTCATGCATGCACATCAGTGCTGATGACACAGCTGCAGTAGAAAATAGGTAACAAGCTTTGAGAGTGTGTCAACAGCTGACCTTAGTAGTGACAGTTGCAACAAAGGTGTATAAAGAAGGTCCTGTTGGCATTATTCAACAGCTTGCACATTATCAAGCCGTGAAATACTGCTTCAGCATAAGCTCATGCAAGTTAACATTGTGAATCACCTTTTGTGACAATGGCCAGCTCAGGTGCAAAGCCTTCCACATGGCTGGCTTCCTTCTGAATGAAGGACATTGGTATGAGAGTGGGAAAGTATGCATTCTCATGCCCTGTCTCTTTGAAGCGCCGATCTAAGTAGGATTGCAGAAACTCCCACAGAGCATAGCCATAGGGCCTGATGACCATGGTGCCGCTGACTGGGCCATTACTGGCTAGTTGGGCTTCACGCACAATGTCCATGTACCATCTGTATTCAGTGCAGTGTTGTCATATGACACAATGTCTGCAGCATGTCCTTGCAGATGCTTCAACTCCTTGCAGGTGATTGCTGGATCATCTGCTTGTTCTGTGATTCTGTGCATGCAGGCGTTCGATCAAGTATGTTACTGAGCAGTACCTGGCAAAATCTTCACTTTTGGGTGTGACTGCCAGCTCTGACTTTTTGTCAGCTTTGCCACCAGCGTTTTTGCCGCCTTTCTGCTTTTTCTGCTGCTGAGACTTTGCCTTGGGAGCCTCAGTTGTGGCCGTAGCTTGCTCAGCAGAAGCTGCTGTGGCATGGCTGTGTCTAGCTGTGTTAAGAGAACTTCTGTGGGTTCTTGTGCTCAAGCATGGTTGCCAACTGGTCACGCCATAGCACCTGTGAATAAAGCCGTGTGCGAGTGACAGAATGAAGCCATGTCACAACCCCGTATCACAGCTACAAGTGATCACAGTGCGTGAGGTTGAACGGCGACACGTGAGGCCTGTCCTTGCAGGCGATAAGTACAGTGCGTGACTCTCCCAAGCAAAACGTACCTCACAGGCAAAATATGTGCACACGTGGTGCGAGCAGTCAGGATTGCTCGCCCCATGCCGTGCACACCATGTGTAGCGATATGCATAGAATTGCGGCAGCTTGCTATTGAAGCGGCTACAGACCAGCTTGCAGTGCACTCATGGGTCCGCCTGCGGCATTCGACCCGGTAAGGGGCTCATCTGGGTCCTGACGAGCCTTGGGATTGCTCCGAAGAAGGCTTCGGGAATGCGGACCTATGCACGTTCAGCTAGGGTTGAAGGTTGTGGGCACTTCACATTATGCATTCACAATTGCTGTTGATGCCTGATGCACGGTGGTCGCACTTTGTTCCTCCAAGCTGTCGTCTGTGAATAGCGCTGCTGATCAAAGCTAGTCATTGGGCGTCACGCAGCAGAAAGCTCCACGCATGGGCGAATCTGGGCTAAACTCAGAACGTGACATCATCAACCGCTTTCAAGAGCTGAAGCAAGAGTTAAACGCCCTGTCTAGCAAATTCAATGATATTGACAATCAAGCTCAGGAGCATGACAGCGTGTTCAAGGCATTGACCCCTTTGGACAGCAATAGAAAGTGTTTTCGTCTGATCGGAGGTGTTCTGGTCGAGCGCACCGTAGCTGAAGTCCTTCCCGCAGTAAAGGGCAATGGCGAGCAGATACGCATGGTGCGTCAGCGAGTCTAGCCTGTTTTCGCTCTGGAACCATGTTACAAAATGCAACTGATCCAGGCCAAAGCAAACCTGCAGATAGCCACGTCCTTAGAGAAACAGACACGAGCGAAGGAGAAGGAACTGGTTGACTTCCAAGAAAAGTATAAAATCAGAATGAAGGTATGCATTCCATCCCGACACACATTTATTGTACATGCCAAACATGGTGAATTATACAGTCCTAGTCTCGAAGCCTTGTCCATGGACACACAGGGTGAAGGAGATGAAGATGCAGCTGCTTCAAAAAAGGCCAGTAGCAAAGGCCAAAAGGAAGGAGCTGGTGTGCTAGTGTCCAAGCAGTAGCAGTGTCTTTTCAAGACAATCCAACACGTGAAACTTCACCACGTGAGTTGAGGCTTCAGCTCAGGATGAACGTGCCCCACATTGGCAGTGTGCACAGTGAGGTCATGTGTGATGAACACATGCATTGACCGCACGTGTTTCAACACAATCTGCTTCAGTCTTGAGCACGTGCCCTAGAGTGCGCGTGTGAGCGTACATGGTTGATGCCGTGTGCATGGAGGCATTGCAGATCAGCAAGCTCTTGATGTGAATCCCGCTTTCTACCCTACTTCCCACTAGTTACAGTGACCTGATGAAGAAACAGTACCGCTTGCTTGTGTGTCTGCTCACGCTCATTGTTTACCTGCTGCACATGAGATCCGAGGTTCAAATTCAAGGTTTAGGCTGCATGTTTTCAAGCCACCAACTGCTCTAGCATTTTCAACCCATAGTGCAATGCACAATGACTCATTGCAGCCAATCCAGCAAGCATATCAAATCCTTTGTTTTGCATTGACGGTACTGCAGTGCTGAACATTAAAACTTCAGCACAAGCCAATAGGTCCAACTTATACAGAATGGACCGTCTATTGCGGATGCATGGCCACACAATGCTGATCAGTCATGACCGGGAAGGTATGCAGATTTTTGGGCAGAGGCTTAAACTAAAATAACCAATCTGGTCCTGCTTGTCAGCCTGGAAGGCATCCGTCGATTCAAGTCAAGTTTTATGACTGGGCTGATGATGGGAGAGAAGAGACGTCAAGCATCACGTTCACATGCATGGTGGCATGTGAGGATTTGTGCATCTTCATGACTAATTAGTTATACAAAAAAATTCACGGCTGTTGCGCTGCGCTATTGACCAAAGTCAATACCTTTGCCAAGCATGTTGAGCCTGTCATGCTAACGGCATGTCAGGAAGGCTAATGCGCATCGTCGTTGGGGGCCTGTAAGGACCTCTTTGCCGCTGATCTCCTAGTACTTGTGATCAACAGACCTGAGTCATGCATTTCATTTTAAACTTTACAGTCTGAGGTGTGGAGTCTGACTGAGTTCCTCCATCTCGGCGGTTACTCCTGACTGCACTCTGCTTGTCCTCGTCGCGATGACACGCGCCTGGACAAAAGTCGAAGTCCAGAAGGTAGAGGACGAGCTCTTGGCCCTGGGTCCAGATAGAACAACCAGAATTTGGTGCAAGGCAAGCTTACCAAAAACATTGCAACCAGTCAGCCCCATGCTGCTCATAGCAGTCTGCTGAGAAGCAGTATTGGTTACTGCAACCACAAGATAGCATGAGAAATGCACAATTTAGTCACATATTGTCTGGTTGCTTGGGCCCTGGCACAAATTCTAGACCTGAGCTAGATGCCTGATGACCAGGTGCACCAGCATCTGCAGACTTTGTGTGCAGGCTGGCTTGTCAGAAACCAGAACCTTTGAGGAAGTGAGGGACCTTGTGCAAGCTCTGAAATTTCTCATTGATAGAGCTGGCGGCATACGCAAAGCCCGCGACGAACGTAATCAGACAGCTTCTGCCTTGATCGACATGGAAGACGACCGTGCTGCCTTTGGTCTCTACCTTTCTGGCAATGGCTCGGTCATGGAAGGAACACGTTGGCATGTTGCTCAGAAGGAGAAGCAAGCTCATGACCTTTTGAGTCCAAAGGCCAAGGCAGTTGCAATCTGGGCGGATGCTGAGTTCATCACGCCTGATATCAGAAGCCAGCTGCCTGCCTGTATGCACAGGGTACTGCATTATGCTGTTCAATGCTGGCATGATTGATTTGCAGGCCAATATGATGCAGCATATCTGACAAAAGCTTTGCGTTGTTGTTAGCAGCTTGTCTTGAAGTGGATCAAACACCCTTGCCTGCTAGCAACCTGAATCAGTTCTTCACTCATCATGTCAAAGCCTGATACTTGAGTATGCTGTATATACACATATACACACATATGTAGACAGAGTCTCTCTGTTGCGCAGGCACCAACATTTAGCTGTTCATGCCACTTCTTGTGTTTTGGAGCTATAGCATTTGGTGACATGCAGGCGTTGCTGGCTGACAGCACCATCAATCATCTTTGGGATGACAGTGGCTTACACATGAGGCAGCTGGACGAGCAAGCAGCCCTCAAACAGCTCCTAACAGCATCAAATGCTGGTGAACCAGCAGCCGTTGCAAGACTGGATGCCCTCACCAAGGTGATTTTTGCAGCCATGCCTGGGTTCTTGGCTGCTTTTGGGTGCCTCTCGTGTCCATCTTGTACAAGCTTGATGATGCATCACTAGCTGCTTTGATGCTGCTCATCATCTGCCTTCTGACAGGTTTTTGCAGTGCTGCCTCACACTCACAAACTCACAAGGCACACCCAAATGCCAGTTTGTGGCAATGTGTTACAGCGATAACACCCAGGTGTCACAAGGAGCTCTGCCAGCTCACTGATAATTCTATAACATGCTTTTGCAGCTGAAGCGGCCAAACCCTCAGCCTATGTTCCCCTGGTGGGGCCAGAAGGACAACCGCGCCTTGCTGATTCAGTTTTTGGAACGTGGACTCTATCTGTACAAGCGGAACAGGCAGGGTGTGCGCGCCTTTGCAGCAGGACTGGCTAAAGACTCAGGCACTACCGTGGACTTCACTGTGCAGGCAATCTTCTGTCTGCATACATGCATAACTGTGGATTGTCATATGCATGCTTCATCCTGCATGCCCATGCTTGTTGCAGTCAAACTCCTGCATGGGTCCAGCACTCGTGTGAGCTGCTGTAGCTGGCCAACTGGCTTCTACACAGCCAGCTGCCAGGGGCCTTGGTAACACTTGCTGCATGGTGATACAAGACTGCAATGTCGGTCCAGTGTGATCTTTGCTATGCTGTTGTGCAGAAGTTCAGCAGCAATGCCAAAAACAAAGTAGCCAAGCCATGCAGATCCTACTAGATCCTGCAAAGCTTTGCATTGGAACAGGACTGCAGCGTGCTCAGACAAACTGTCGAAGTTTTTGTTGTTTGTCTGACAGGTACGGCTCAATGTATGGGCTGGCTATGATTGTTCATGCCCTTCACCCCGTGCTGAAGGTCAGCCCAAGGTACAGTCTATGGCTTTCTCACCCCCTGCCCTGACGTCAGTCCTTAGTGTGTACGATTCGTAAGGCAGCAAAGTAGTGGAAGTCGTCCTTACATATGTGACTGAAATACTTTCAAGAATGCAACTGAAGATGACGACAGCCCTGCGTTTGCAACTTGGAACAATGCCATTGCTTGGCTTTCTGAGGATAGACGTAACATGGAAGCTTTTGCACCTGTATGCAGTCAGCGTCGCTGACATGACCTAAGTAGATTTGTGCAGCAGAGTATACTCTGTCCTGTCACACTGGCTTCAGTGGAGGGATTGTTGACTGCCCTGGATTTTGTGCCCATTGAGCTTGCCAGAAGCAACAAGCCCCGCCCTAGCAGTCCCTGGTGCATGCACGTACTTCACTATGACACACATGTGCACAGTGAAGTCCTGATAAAGCTGCCACTTGCTTTATTGCCATTCTACTGGCAACAATTGTTGAAGCTAGCTGCAGGCATGATTATGTGACTTGCTGCCTGTACATGCCACCTCTCAGAGACGGTAAAATGCTTGCACCTTGTGCTGGGTTTGCAGTGCCTTACTAAATGCAAGCAGAGATTACCAATGGTCATCACAAGCAGACTGGCTGCACAGGCAGTCCTGGTATGGGGAGAGAAGCACTGGGAGCTGTTCAAGACCTTCCTCACAGATCAGCTCAAGCTTTTGATGGAAGGCTTGATGGACCCCAGCAAGCCTCAGAAGTATCTTGCTGATCAGGAGATGTACAGGATGTACGTTGCAAGACAGAGAAAGAACGAGGCCACCAGGCAAGATAGACTTTGTTACCTGCACCACTGTCTGCAAAGCTGCAGAGAGCCCACGTTACAATGTCTGTGAGGTGCAGGTTGCTTTCATTTTGCCTGATGCTGACTGCAGATATTTGTATAGCATCTTCAGCACTTGAACTTGCTGAAGGTCCATGCTGATAGCTGCAAGGCGGTCAGTGACAGTTGCCCTTGTCAGACTTGAAATATTGTGCACTCGAGGCAAGCAGGCCACTTGAAAGGCAATGTCTCAGCTGGTGTACACAAGTCTTCGCTTCAGCAATGTGCTGTGTCTGTTGCAATGTGTGCAACATCTGGGTTTGCCTACAGGAATGAGCTTGACGGCAACTGCCAGGCTGACACAAACTCAAGTGCTGGCACGGATGACCAGGAAGATGACTCAAGTGGTTCAGATGTCTATCAACAGGCTGAAAGCAGCAGGCAGCCTTCTGTGACCATTCACGCCAGCAAGAGAGCCAAGACAGGGGTTGATGCCCTGTCATGCCATGCAGCAGCTGCTCAAGCAGGACCAAGCACGACTGCTCAGGCTTGCCCAAGCCTGACCACAAATAGCTCCATGCCGCAAACCCTGCCTGACGCTGTTGCAAACAGGAGCGCTTTTCAACAGCCAGCAGACATTGTGCATCAGCAGCAGCAAAAGCAGCAGCTTGACCAGCAGCAGGACAAGCGCCAAGATGCTGCTGTTCAAATGCTGTCACAAGCTGCACCATCTCAGGTGTCCAAAGGAGCTGCCGCAGAGCCACTAGCACAGCAAGGTCGCTGCCTGCAGCCGCTCGTCCAGCAAATGCCTGCAACTGGTGTAACGCAGCACAATGAGCCAACAGGTTCCCTGCAAAAGCTTCAGGCAGACCAACAGTCTTTCAGGGTTTTGCTGCAACGATCGGCTGGAGGATTGAGTCAGGCAGATTCACAGCAGCCAGGTTGCACTGCCAGCCAGCTTGCATTTGGAGGTCCTGCCATGCATGTACAGCAAGAACGCCTCATTGCGCACCTGCTGCAACACCATCAGGTTGCTAAAGCGGTTGCTGCCGTGCAACAGCAGCAGCAGCAGGTGGTGATCGCAGCACACAAGCTGAGGCAAGATGCTATCAGTGTGCACAAGCAGCAAGGTCTCATTGAGGACTACATGAACCAGCAGCAGCAACGCTATGTACAACCGCAGCCTTGCTCTGATGGTGCCAAGCAGATCACTGCAGCAGATCAAGCTGTCATAGCAGCGTTGGCAATGCAGCCACCTTTCAACAACAAGGAGAACGTGTCATGACTCTGTGACTGTCTTGTCACGCTGTTTAGCATGAACTGTCTCACCTGCAAGTACAATAGTTTGATGTAGGTACAGGGTGCAGAGGGATTGCAGGATGCTTGATGTGTATGTGCAATGATGCTGTTCATGAAATTAGACTCTCAACCATGGTAAGTCAATGTCAACAAATCCTAACACTTGCATTTTCGTCAAGACGCTACTCACTGGGGGTGACTGTTAACAATATATGAACGCGTGTTTACATTGAAAACTGTTTCATCACTTTGAACAACAGGCTGTATGTACATGTGGGTATGAAGTGACAACAAGGTCTCCTGGGACTACAAGCTGAGGCAGTAAACACTGTGAGCTACCCTGCAGCACATAAGTTGTATTCAACGCTATCAAGCTGTTGATAATACGCTTATCAGTAAACTCTACAGTGAAGGGCGTACACCTTGCTCTGCTCTCAGCCCTGTCATGTTGAAACGCAACGAAGCCTGACCAGGCAATTGTGGGAATCTAAATGACATCTGCTTCAGCAAAACAGGTTAGGGTGGGTCAAACTCACGCTGTAACAACAGAAAAGTGCACACGGCCGGTCAAGAAACGACTACGCGATGCTCGCTCAGTCACGGCCGAATATAAGCTTTGCATGCTCCACACAGCTTTTGCCCTGAATGGCTTATTCACGGTGTCAGGCTTGGTCACGGTGTTAGTCAAGACTTCAGAGCGCCTCGGTGCTCCTGCTGTCGTGGTCTTGCTTCATCGCTGAAGTTGACAAGCCTCCCGGCAGTTAGAAAGGGTTTCGGCCCTTCAATCCTCGCGACGTCTCTTGCTCAAGCAGAGCTTCGACACTTGCTGTCATCTGGCAATAGCTGCCATGCGTTGTTTCGTCGGCAGTAGGCTACAGAGGCAGAGTCGCAGCGCTGCTAATGGCTTCTGTACAGAACTTTGATCGCTTCTAAGGTATGGAATGCATAGAAGCAAGGTCACAAGGTCTTCACGCATGGTGGCACATGCCGGTGGTTGACAAGGGCTTTCGTTGCTTGCAGGCTGGCTGTCTACGACTGTCCATGCCCATTCGACGGCTTGTGAGGCCTTTCAAATGCTGCTTTGGGGCTCCAAGCTCTCATACTGAGCCAGCTGGGCAAGTCCAGAACCAGGTATTATGCTGTGCAAACTGTGGACACACACCCTCCTGAAGTGGCACCCACCATGGCACAGCCTGCAGCAATTTTTGTCATTTCTGTGTAGTGGTGACAACCTGCTGAGGATTTTTCGCTTTCAGGTGTCCAGTACCAGCAAAGCTGCTCCTATGGCTGTGTTGACACCAGATTATGATGGGCCCATTTTGGACCCTTGCACTGGCACCCAGCAGACGTACATAGGTGGCATTGTGTTCGTGGACTGCATTGCCACCGCTGGCAATCAGACATCTGTTGGTACCTCAGTTGCCGACATTGTCTCTTCAGAGGCTGGTGCGGCAGCTGACACGTCCTCTTCTGACAACCTGGATACAACATCGGCTCCCACTGACAACCCCACAGTGGCCCAGGCACCTTGTCATCATTCTTCTGCTTCAATGGACGTCAGCATGGCTGCACACTGTGCATCAGCCACATGCAGCTTTGATGCTTCTGACCGGCCTGATTATGCGGCAGATGTAGCTGAAGCCCTTGCAAGACTGTGCAAGCGTGCCTCAGAGGACGGTCAAGGCCAGTCTGCAAACCAAGCGGTCACAGACTGCAAGCAGCAACATGTGCAGACTGCAGCTGACATCACTCTCAACCCACCAGCAGCCGCTGCTGCCAATGATGATTGTACTGCGGCAGACAGCCCACAGTCTTCAGCTGGTCCACAGGAGAACCTCAGCACAGCCTGCAGTGTGTCAGCTGGTGATGCATGTGACAGTACTGATGTTGTTTACACTGCAATGGCGGCTTCCTTGGTGAGCAGTGAAGTTCAGCATGCTGCAGTAGACCAGGTACTGGAGGAGCTGCTGGCTGAGGTATCAGCACCTCTCCAGTCAGTACAGAGCAGCACGCCAGCTGACAGTGCAGCTGACATTGTCAGTGATGATCTCGTAGCAATGGTAGCTCAGCATGCTGCAGTGGATCAGGTTGTTGATGACCTGCTGGATGAGGTAGCAGCACCCTTCCAGGCAGTGCAGAGCAGCATGCCAGCTGACATCAGTGGCATGGTCAGCCCCAGGTTCAGCCTCCTGGCCAAGTCTTCAGAAGGTCCAGTGGAAGACCTCAACTCAGGCTGCAGTGAGTCAGCTGATGATGCAGCTGAGACCATCAGTGATGATGACATGGCAATGGTGGATGCCATGATGACCAATGAGTTGCAACATGCTGCAGTGGACCAAGTGCTGGATGACCTGCTGGATGAAGTAGCAGCACCTCTCCAGTCAGTACAGAGCAGCACGCCAGCTGACATTAGTGGCAGGGTCAGCCCCATGGTCAGCCCCAGGGTCAGCCTGCTGGCCACCTCTTGTGCTCCCCAGCAAGCAGGCAGCATGCCAGCTGTGCCTGCACCTGACAGCTGCTATGTCAGCAGTACCATTCACTCCCAGCCTCTGCCTCCTGCCACTGCAGACAAGCGCAGCTCAGCAGAGTTGTCACCGGCGGTGCCTTCAAGCAGCAGCATGAGTGGCAAGGAGAACATTCCAGTGGTGGAGGCAAGGCATGTCAGCAAGGAAGTGAAGCAGGTGGTGGGTGCCATGGGTAGGGGCAGGGGCAGGGTGTGCTGCCTGGACAGGAGCACATTCCAGGAGATGGCTCAGGCCCTGCCAACTGAGCCCTCCTCTCAGGTACTCCAGTTGACCATGGTGCCTTCACACTAGAGACGACTGTAGAGAGTGAAGCTTCTGCACTGCTAAAACAGCAGACACTTTTCTGGGCAGCCTGGTATAATACTTGGCGTCTCATCAAATTGACTTCGAAAGGCGTAGTCTTTTCTTTCTTTTTCCTTTCCTTTCCTTTCCTTTCCTTTCCTTTCCTTTCCTTTCCTTTCCTTTCCTTTCCTTCTGTACAGCTTTTCTTTTCTTTTCTTTTCAACTGTACAGCTTTTGAGCAAATATGCTTTCCATGTTTGACATGCAATACACAGCTGTTATGCTGTTGCCATGCACAGTTGTGAGACACCTGTAAGTGCAGCGTTTGAATGTCTGGATGCTACTGTGCATATGCCAACAGCTGGTGCATGCGCTTCAGGTGTGCTGGATGCAAGGGAAGATGGCAGACTTGGGGTGCGGCCCAGCCCACCTCACCACCCTCACCTCCCTGCCCCCTCCCAGCTCAGCCCTTCCCATTGTGCTAAGACTGTCCACTGTAGGCTCCCCTCACTTCCTTCACTACTCCTGTGCTGCCATGTCTGCCCCACAATAATGCCTATCACCATTCAAGCATCTGATGCCCGTTCACAAGTTCATCAACTGCTGTTGAAGCTCACCGAATTGCTGAGAAATTTGCTCGCTGTAATGTGTACAGGAACTTGCTCAGGGGCCACCAGGATCTTGTGGTCAGTCAGCTTGAGGTCTGCACCCCGTGTTCATGTTGCACTCAGTATTGCTACTGCCCCTTTGAACTGCCCAAACATGTTTGCAGGACAATGAGGACAGAGAGTCAGGTGATTGCAGCAGCGTGGCAGAGGCAGCTGTGCTGATGTGGCGGTGTGCCCACCCCAATGTTGTCCCCATCACCCTTCTAGGGCTGAAGGCCCCTGCCACCCCTCTTACCCCCCTGGACCCCTGCCGGGTTGCCTACTTTGGCATGCCCATGGCTGACCTGTCCCTAGAGAAGCGCATGGGGTGAGTGGAAGCATCATGATGTTACTGTGGCAACCTTTTGACATATGCTACGCAACTGAATACCCACTTGTTGTCAACACATGCAGTTTCTAAGTGTTGGCTTAGGCTGTTGTGGTGATGCTCAATGTCTGTTGCTGGCTTGTTGGCAGTGCATACGTGCTTGCAATGAAACTTACTGCTGTGCGCGAAATGAACAGCCCACTTCCAGACATGTTAAGCAGCATGAATCTTGTAATTGCGCATGTGCACACACGCAATGATGTGTCTGACACAAGCTTCTCATAAGTTTCAGGATCCCTGTAGAAATACTGATGCTGATGTTGATGTGGTGACAGGCAGCAGGCATGGGGCAAGAGCAGTGGCATGGCCAATGGGTACCGGGGCCCTTCACTTGCTACCCTGGTCCAGCATGGGAAGGCCATCCTGAAGCCCCTGGCCCACGTACACAGACAGGGAGTTCTGCACCAGGGTCTTACTCCTGACCATGTCCTGGTATGAGCCATGCCTCACTGCCTCATCAAGACGCTTTGCTTTTCACTTATGTTGCATGTGAATCTCACTCAATCTATCAAGCGCAG
>JAABUP010007566.1_pt1 | contig 14453 bp, 14 predicted proteins | sample 5559201 | NCBI WGS metagenome assembly JAABUP01 (sample SAMN10711887, study PRJNA513373) | rock metagenome | isolation source: Antarctica rocks | place: Antarctica | reverse complement strand
GGGGTCTGCGAGGTGGGGGGCGAGAAGGCGGCCGAGGAGGGTCTCGGTGGGGATGGAGGTGTTGCCTATTAGGATTGGGGTGAGGGGGGGGAAGTTGGTGGGGTTGGTGCCGTACGTCCTAGATAGGGTCAAGCTGTGAGCGTGGTGGCGAGGTCGATCTTGAGGCAGAGGTAGTGGGGGATGGGGAGCTTACTTTGAGAGCATTTTGTAGATGTAGGGGAGGTGCATTTCTAGGCTGTGCTCGTCCTCGTCGACGGACTGGGACATCCATTCGAAGTGGCCGGTTTTGTGGAGCTCGGCGGTTGTCTCGCGGTCGATGGGGAGGTTGCCGAGGGGAGTGGCGTAGTGCGTGCAGCGGGTGAGAGCGGCTTTGGTCAAGTAGTGGTGGTGAGAGGGTCCGAGAAGGAAGATCCGCTTCCTGTTTTATGGAAGGTCGTCAGGACTGCGTGTTACGTGCTTATCGCGAGCACCGATACGGTCCGTATGTTACTTTGAAAATGGGGAATATGGAATAGTATAGGAGCCTTTCCATGACCAGAATTATGAAGAGCCAAGACGGAGGTACCGCGTTTGATATGCTACCACGGGGCTTTGAGATGTCCCCAAGCCAAAAAGAAAGTGAAACGATGGATGAATGGATGTCAAGTAGCCTACTCACGCTTTCGAAATGTCCCACGATCTGTACGCCCAAGCAGCCGCGGGTCCAGAGTAAGAGTAGCCGGCATGCCTATGACAAGACGAGGCCTTAGCACAGTTCGCCACCTACCTGGACAGCTACAATACATTATGACCTACGGCGCAATGATGATTCTCGCTCCAGGGACGGGCAACTCTGCAGTGCTCTGCCCTTCGGTTCGTGGACCTATGCACTTGACTGGTGTCTTGACCGCAGCGAGCCAGCCGTCGAGTTGGGTGTTCAGCTGCGATTTGGAGGCGCTGTACCAGGAGTCGGCGTGGGTTGCTTCGCGGATGACTTCTTTACTCGCCATATTGAGAGGCGAGTCGGTTGGTACTGGGGAGGTGTGCAGATGTAAGTGCTTGCAGTGAGGTGAGGGAGCCAGCCTCGTTGACAATTTACCCGACAGTCGTGAGACAGAATTTGTTGCTGTTCTGCTCATACATTGATACATCTATACATCTATACAGCCTCCTGCGTCAGTGTATCCATTGACCAAGCCCATGCTTTTACTGGTCTTTATCGTAAGTCGTGTGCTAGATATGGGCAAACAAGAGCGACAGAGCAGACAACATACAACATATATTGTCACCCGGTGTCATGATCGCGTTTCCGAACGCGTCCTCCGAATGCGTACATCGCCTCTCACTCTTCCCTCGTTACACTGGTCAGTGGGTATTTAGCATATCGACCATAGGACCGCTCTCAAGAATAGCATCTACATATCGTACTCATCGAAAGATGGCCCTCAAACGCAAACGCTCCTCGATCTCCTTCTCCTCGCCCGCCACTGTCTCCAGCACATCAATCGACTCTCCGTCTACTGCGATACCATCTTACTACCAGCAACAGAAGCCAACTCCGGCGTTCTACGAGAAGCAAACATGGGCCTTTCCCACGTACGACGACGGCCCCTCGGCGCAGCATCTCAACAGTCGCACCCGCAAGAGGCATCGCGACGATCGACCAGACGAGCAAATAGTCCACGGTGTGTCCTGCTGGCTCGGTGCCGTCATACAGATGAGCATGCTTGCTGATGCCTGCCGTGCCGCAGCGTCGACTATAAGTCGACTCTACGATGCCCAACGAAAGCACAGGGATGCAGAACCTATGCTGTCCAGCCAGAGTATGGCCCCTGCGGCTGCGCACGAGAAGCCGCAAAAGAAAACGCTACACGCTTTCTGGAGCCTACCGAGGGCACCGGCGAGAACAGACGACATGCAGATGCACAGCGGAAGGGATCGTACAAGCGACCTGGATTCGAGGTGCGAGGATTGCGAGAGACCCCTACGAGAAGAAGATGCCATGGAGGTGGACGATGAGGTATCAGAGCGAGACACGGCGTGCGCGATGTGTCGGAGGCGTGTCTGCGGCCTATGCTCGATAGCAGGCGCTGAGCGGTTCTGCTTGGGCTGCGCCTCTGTCCGGTGACATGATTCGGCTTGAAGGCTGCAGGTTCGGTGCCTTTCAGCATCTCGACATATGCTCGATCTACGGAAGGATCATTATCGAGCCAGACTTGATCCTTGCGAATGTCCGACAAGGGAGACCGTGATTTACAAAATTCTGATGACGACGCATCACGATTCGTTCAGCAGCTGCTCGAACGTGGTCGTCAATCATCAGCCTGGCGGTGTCCACGACGCGCAGCGTCCATACGACAGAGAAGCAGGTAACAGGGCGTCCAAAGAGCATCTTCGGAGAAACCTCGGTCGATTGTTACTTGAGCTCCATAGCTTTTGGGCCCCGTTCCTCCGTCGCCTTTCAGGGTTTCGTGGTGTAGTGGTTATCACGTTTCGTTTACAGCATGTCTGACATCCTGCACCGAAAAGGTCCCGGGTACGTGTGCTATGAATGCCCACCTACGTCAGAAACGAGTGTAGGAGCTAAACGTTATGATGTAGGTTCGACCCCCGGCGAAACCTTTTGCCTTTCCACAACGGGGCCGCAGGACTCAGTGCTGCTCAAGTCAGTCTTTTTGGCGGCGTGCGTTGAGATAGGGTGAACAACGAGCTCCTTCTTTCGACCTTGTCTTCATATGCGTCCGTCCGAGACCCAATTCGCGACGACAAGCTGGCACACGGGAGATGTAGTTGATCGTAGTCTGCATACCTACTGCATCGCTATCTGTCACTGGATGACCGACTGCTATAGCCAGTCGCCTCGGCACAGTACATACCGCTCCGAACATCCTCGCTCGTGTCTGCGCCGCAGAGTAAGACTACATACATACTCGATCCTTCATCACAGCAAGTTTCCCCAAGCATGGCCGCTGTTCTCAGCGCGGGTCCGAGTCTACTTCGATTTCCCGAGCGACCGCTGGATCGTACGTTGACCATGCCGGGCACGTCAGGCGGGCAGAAGTGGTGGCCGAGCGCTTCTGTAGGCGGGAGCTGCAGGACTCGACCATGTTCGAAGAAAAGGTTGGAGAGGATGAGTACCCACGATGGTCAGAAGGACTGAGAAAAGAGTTCAGGCCGTCGGGTGTGCAGATTGTCGTCTGTGATTGGGAGAATGTGTTCGTCTTGAAGATGGAAACCGCGTTGCTGGAACATCGCCGGTTTGAGGACCACGCTCAGCGGGAAAGCTACCTATCTACTTCATTGATACCAGCGGGTCGAGCATGGCCGTGCCATACAGCGCTCGTCCTTGCCGGCTCAGTGCGGGTTGCTGCGTGTGAGCGGCCGTCCAATCGAGAAGAGGCTGAGCGCCCCAAGATCATGTTGTTTGATGAAGACAGTAGATTACCACCGCACGAGGCCAAAGTGCGCTGTCCTCACTGCTTGCTAAAGCGATAGCTCGCCCAATAATTCGAATTGCGACCGAGTACATCAAGTACATCTCAAAATGATGACTACGTGTGAATGTCAGCAAATTTTAGACTTTGTTAGCGCGATGTACCGTTTGCGTCGACGGCAATGTGGAAGCACCAGCGACTTGACTCCCCCGGTGTGTACTCGCAGCCTTCGAACATCCTGAAAGTCTTGCTGTTGAGGGCATCTGCTTACCACGTTTAGTCTTCTTCAACGCCAATAACGCCACAGTCAAAGTTGCTTGCCACTTGAGGACCAAACGCCCAAAAGCTTCAAGCGAGCCCGAAATCTCTGGTGAGGACATTTGGATAATTGGGCGTTGCATAAAAGACTGTCCGCAGTCCCTTTCAACGGACTCATGATCATCTCAGAAACACTTCGTCTCCGAGAAGCAATTCCAAACTGCTCGCCCAGGACTCGTTCACACCACCGTCCGAACAAGCCAAGAAGCCATCGAGACTTCATCGTTCCAACCACCAGCACAGAGACTCGTTCTCATCCCGCCAACATCTTCCACATCCGACCAACGCCACAACCATCCAAACATCTCAACAACCGCCGAGACTTTGCTCTCGTGACCTCACACACAGAGCCTCGTCCTACATCTTCCACATCCAACATACATCCAAGATGTCTTTCTCGACTCTTCATACCACGACCATCGAGTGCAGCGTCTGCGGCGACGAACAGACCGCCTCGACTATCGCCTCCGTCCACGGAGATGCAGCGTGCCACCCCTGCATCACCGAGATGTTCACCCTGGCCATCGGAGACGAGAGCAACTACCCTCCTCGTTGGGCCGAGCACAGACTGGACGTGGCCGACTACTCCCACGCCATCCCGGCCTCTGTCCAAGAACAGTTCAAGATCAAGTCGAGGGAATGGGACGTCAAGCCAGTCGACCGGATGTACTGCCAAGGGCGGGTCCTGAAGTGGCTGCCGGGCCATCCATCGGATGAGGCATGCGGTAGATTCCTGGGAGGCCGTACAACGGACGGAGGCCTGAGCAGAGCAAGCTGCTCGTACTGCTGCACGACGTCCTGTTCGACCTGTGGTGATGTGATCACCAACATTTCCCACAGGTGCGATCCGTCGAAGCTCCGTCCCAAGGACGAGGAGGCCATCTTCGCCGGCCTGAAGCGCGGCAAAGACTACCAGATCTGCCCCTCGTCGCGCTGCGGACGCAAAGTCGAGCTCAAGGACGGCTGCAACCACATGCACTGCTACTGTGGCGCCCAGTTCTGCTACATCTGTGGCAAAGAAGCGACGGCGAGCTCCGGGCACTGGCAGACGACCTGTCCGAGGTACAACCAGCCGGACGCACAGAACGCGCTGTACGATCCTCACCTCGACCCTCGTCTGCAGCGCGAGCAGCCGCAGCAGGATCCCCGCGATATGGCGCCCGGTGTGGATGCGGATCGGGCTCGCATGTTTGCTGTGGGACGCGCGCTGCTGCACAACGAGCGCGTCATCGGCGCCCGGAGGTAGACAGTGCTGGAGTCGGAAGCAGAGGCTTCTGCCTACTGAGCGCGGACAACGATCTCGCCGCCGCCGAGTGCCGCCACGGCAGCGATACAATCTCGCGTGCCATACCGCCTCCTTTCTCTTCCCGAGAGACGAGCAGCAGAGTCAGCCAGCAAATGACACAACATGTCACGGCACTCGAGCTTGCATCGATCTCGCCGCCGTAGAGCGTCGCAAATGCAGCGATACGAAACATCGACGCAAATGCCGATGCCGGACGACGGAGAACCCCGCGAAACCTCAACTCCCACCTCTCACTTCTTACCTCAGGTACCTTGACAAAGTGCCGAAAGAATGGCCCCTCTTGGAGACAACGATAGCCTCCAGCACCCTTTCCATCACCGAGAACCACCAGCTATTCAGGTACACCAACACCAAGAATGCAGCCCTTCGAGTATACCGCCAATCCAGGCCGAGTCGTATTCGGCAGTGGCAGCATCAAGAAGCTCCCAGACGAGATCAAACGACTGAACAAATCTAAACCTCTACTTCTCTCGACACCACAGCAAGAAGAACAAGTCCGGGCCCTCGAACCCATCCTCAAAGATGCCTCGATCACGCCCGCAGGCTTGTTCAGCGAGGCGACGATGCATACACCCACACACATAACGGACAAAGCTCTGGCATACACCAAAGAGTGTGGTGCGGACTGTGTCGTTAGCTTCGGCGGTGGTAGTACGATTGGACTGGGGAAAGCGATTAGTATCCAGACGGGGTTGGAGCATGTCTGTATCCCGACGACGTATGCTGGGAGCGAGATGACGCCTATCCTGGGTGAGACGGCGGAGGGAAAGAAGACGACGAGGAGCGATCCCAAGATCTTGCCGGGGACTGTAATATACGATGTCGATTTCACCATGACCTTGCCGGAAGCCCTGAGTGCAACCAGCGGCGTCAACGCAATTGCTCACGCTGGTACGCCGCGCTGAACCCGACTTCTTTCCAACGTACTAAACCACATCCCAGTCGAAGCCCTCTACGCCCGCGCCAACAACCCCATCATGACCCTCTTCGCCCTCGAAGGCACCAAAGCCCTCGCCGAAGCCCTCCCCATCATCGTCAACCACCCCCACGACACCGACGCCCGCTCCAAAGCCCAGTATGGCGCCTGGCTCTGCGCCATGTGTCTCGGCTCCGTGGGGATGGCGCTCCATCACAAACTCTGCCACACCCTAGGCGGTTCTTTCAACCTCCCGCACGCGGAGACGCATACTATCGTTTTGCCGCACGCGATTGCGTATAATGCGCCGAAGATCCCGGAGGTGATGAAGCAGCTTGCGGGGTTATTGCCGGGGTCGGATGGGGATGCGATTAAAGGGTTGAATGTGCTGTTGGCGAAACTGAAGGTGAAGAGGGGTCTGCAGGAGTTCGGGATGAAGGAGGAGGATGTGGATAAGGCGGCGGAGATTGCGGTCAGTAATCCGTATTGGAATCCGAGGGAGATTGAGAAAGGGCCGTTGAGGGAGACGATTAGGCGGTGCTGGGCGGGCGAGGACGCGAAAGCGGATTTGTAGATGTACGGCTGGTGGTATGATAGATCGAGCGGTATGTGACCGGGACGTATAGACTTGGTATCCGCTTCGAAGGTCTCATTCGCCCTTCGTATCTCATGGTTGCCACCACAAGCGCTGGACTGCTGACAGGTTTCCGGCGTCAGCTGATCATGCATGCTGCAGCGCAGCAAAGACATCCGGCGCTGCAAAAGCTCCGGTGGCCGTGACAATAGCGGGCTTTATGTGTGTCAATTCTTCCTTCGATGCGAATTCCCGGGTGGCCGTGACAATGGCCGGCTGTACACGCTCCACCAGTTCGTTGTAACGTTCATTCAGAAGATCCCGTGCCTCCAATACGTCAACGAGCCCGTTGGCCGGTTGTTGGATGAGCTCCGGACCAGCTTCCACATTCGCCGTCAGCTGCTTGATTACCGCATCAACCCGATGGATCTCCGCAAAGTAGTGCTCGACGATGCTTGGCAGTTGAGGCAGGAAGTGGATGATCATTAGCATCTGCAAGCTTGCTTTCCGGTAAAAAAGCAAGAAGTCGACAGCGTGCCACCTGTGTGCGTTTACCGGGTCCGAGGTTGCGTTTGCGAGAGCGCTACGACGCATTCTCCGCAATGGAATCATAGCTGGGTCGTGCTGCAAGCGATCGAGTGTAGCGAGCCTAAGCCGTCCTGCTGCGCGGGCTTCGAGGGTCTGCGCGTCGAGTGCCTCAACGAAAGACTCGTGGCGTTCTCGATAGAGCGTCAGAGCACTCGCGATGATTGGATGCAGTGCATGGGCTTGCTGGCACTGCAGTGCTGCAGGCGTGGTCACATTTGCGGCCAGATATTCAATCTGTTCCACTTCCCGAAAGTACTCGTCGCGAGCGTCCTCGTTGATCGGATCAAATCTTGGGAGCTCTGCGAGAATCAAATGAAACTGCAGAATGTAGTGGAGAGCGAACACCAAGCGCCGAAGCGCCTCCAATGTTTGTATGCGTCGGAGCACATCCCGTGATTGTGTGCCCGAAGTCTGGTCCGACCGCAATTTCACGGCGAAATAAGCGTTCAGATTATAGAGGAGGTCCTGCAGCGTGATTGTTTTCTCGTCGCGATGTGCTTCAGTCCTCCAGATGACTATCAGGACTGGTGATATGTCATAATGCGCAGTATTAGAGCCAGGCTGGTTCCATCTCGGGCATGGCTTCCCTTCTTCGAAATGGTTACCTTTGCCCGCATCCGCGTTTGAAAACAACTGAATGCCACATATGTAACAAAACCACGCCCTGCAGCGGCAGGTCATGAAGTTGCACCCAGCCTCTAGCTCGACCGGCACATCGCACTTCGGACAGAGCTGGTAGTCTTTGCCTCGCTTCATATCTTTGTACGGATCGTCTCCCGCCGGCGCATCCTCTGATAGGACGATGCATACGTGCTCGCACCCGCCCTGGAGGTAGCTGACCGCGCAGATACCGCAAGTCGACCTTTTGCATGCAATGCAATCGTAGATGGATCGCGCGCCCGTGGGTGGTAAGATGATGCCCAGGAAGCGACCACACTCACGCGTCGAGCACTCGGCATCGACAGCGCGCGAATCGGCGGGATCCTTGAGAGCTGCGTTGCTGCTCTCGTTGGACGCCACAAGGTGCCGGCAGTACACCTTCTCTTTCGCAGGTCTATCGTACTCCCGTTGTCTGAAGATCCATTTTGTGGCGAATGATGGATGTAGCAACTTCGCAAAATGGGTTGGGTCGAGCGTTGTAGCGCCCCATCTGGCAGGGTACTCGTGCTCGTGGAGAAGCGCTTTCTCAAAAAGAGGCTTGACGCCCTCCTCGAAGCACTGGAAGCAGACCACGTCTTCCGTTGGCGTGATGGGAATGCACTGGTCAACGGACACATCGTAGGTGCAGACGCCACACTCTTTGAGTGGAATGCTCGGTACAGCCACAGGCGTTGGTTGCAGCCTTTTGGAAGGACTCATGCATCGCTCCGCTTCAGTATCTGCCGCAACCTCGCGTTCCGCCGTCCCACGATCTTCCTGTGCACGCATCGCATGCTCAAGCTTCTGCTGCTCAAGCTTCTCCTGCTCACGCCCCTCCTGCTCACGCCGACCCTTTTCCGCCTCTCCTGCTCCCGCTTCCCCGCCACGCGCTTTTCTTCCTCGCGCTGCGCTGCTATACAGCCAGAATTCCGGCGATTCGCTTCACGCCCTGCTCTCGCGCGCTCGACCTTTTCGCGCTCCGCTTTCCTCCGCTCAATCTCTTCGCGGTGCTCCGCTCCGTACTTCTCTCGATCTGTACTGCGATGCGCGCGGACCGCCTCTCGCAGCTCCTTGTTTGGCTTGCAGTCGCCTCGTGTCACGGAGCGATGCGCACATACCGGGCACGTATCGTACAGGATGACGGAGCACGTATGACAGATGTTTGCTTTGCAGCAGGGTAGCTTCACTGCACCCACCGCAAGTCGGTGGCAGTCGGAGCAACGCAGCGTAGGCGGGGTAGTATCGACGATTTGTAGTTTGGCCAGTGACAGACCGGGGTCGTCATCCGCTGCCATGGGAGTCACGTTGTTGTGATGGTGACTGACTGGGGTGGAGGAAGATGCAGTCTCGGTCGAAGAGATGTGCACAGAATGGTTGATACCCACACTGCTCGGTTAATGCTTGCGGAACGCCACTGCAGACTTCGGCCATCAAGTAGCAATGTGGAGGTGCACCGGTGGTCATTCGGTTCGGCAGTGTAACGAAGGCGGGTGTTGAGAGATTGACATCTATTGGAGCCTGGAAGCCTACGCGTATCGAGTCGGCGCTTCTCGATGCGCGAGTGCCTCAGAACCCGAGTGAATGCTCGAGTGTTTGCGCACATTCAAGCCACCCAAGTCAACGTCTTTCACAGGACTGAAGGGCCGAGGCTGGCGGCTGCTATTGCCACCCGCTACGTGTGATGTGCCGCTTTCGAATTAGCGACTGCGACAGCAGGAGAGGGTAGGCTACGATGCGCGGATTTTCGAGGCTTGTGTTGGCTGGAATTGGAAGATGAAGTGATGTTGACACAGAGCATCCAGTCGCTTGCTGAGCGAGTTCTACTTCGAGGGCCTTGGCGGAAATGCCGAGCAGATGCCGAGCAAATGCCGACCCCGGGACTCGCTCCTTTCATTGCTCGTGATACTGCAGTCTTTGCTGATGGATGGCCTCGCCGGGAGAACATGTCCTTTCAGTCCAATCCAGTAAGACTCAAGCCACCACCGGCCGTCACCGGTCCTTTCCCTCGCTTTCTCTTCTTTCTTCGTTTCCGCGGCTTCTCCTCATCCTCCTCGCTCTCATTTTGACCCTCGCCCGCCTCGTCATTTTCGCCACCGCCCTCGTTATCGGCGGTCCACTTCGCCCCCGCAGCGAACCTCTCCTCGGACTCGATCTCCTCCTCCTCCGCCTCAGTGACACCTGCAACATGCTCCCGCCACACCTTGATCACCTGCCCACCTCCACTGATCATCCTCCCTCCGACATCGAACCCTAGCCCGACCACGCCTTCCACGTCATGATGCCGCACTCCACCTACGACTTGCTTTGAGCCAAGCCGTACGAACCGCACAGTACCATCGCCCAGGCCCACAGCGAACCTTTTCCCAAGGCCACCCACACCATCCGGTAGCTCCGCCATGACATCCAGCGTCTCCTTTTCCTTGCTGACTATGATCCGCTCATCTTGATCATCCCATTGACCCTTCTGCCATAACGTAATGACACCGTCTCCGCCACCAACTATGGCCTTCTCGCCTGTAGACCCGTTGCTTATATTGACTGGCAGTCCGGTGATGTAGAGCGAGGACATAAGGATCTCCTCTTGATCCTCGCTCTTGACCAGTACGCCGCGACGCAGATCTGTCAGGGCAAGGGTCGTGCCACCCGTCGTTAGCCATTGCTTGGAGAAGCCTGAGGTGGACGAGTCGGATGCTGGTATCGCCGAGAGCGATGAGATGTAGTCAGTGTGCGGGTGATGAGTCTGCGCCGGGTTTGAGCCCGTGAAGGCGGTCTTGAGCTGGTCCACTGGCAGCGACGGAGCTGGATCTCGCAGATCGTAGAGATGTAATGCGCCGGAGTCGGTAGCCAAGAGCAGAGTCTGCGGACTCAGCGCATGCAGCACCGTCGGCGCGTCAACACTGCCACCACGTGAGGATATATCCAGCGGTACAACGACCTTGCCCGTCACCTTCCCAGTCTCACTGTCCGCGGCTTTGACAACGCCGTCCGTGCCGGCCGAGTACAGCTGCCTTCCATCGACACTGTACGCCAAACACCTGCAGCTTCCCTTGTGGCGCTTCGTCCGCCAGGCTGTTTCTACCACATCTTTCCCATGGCTGGCCCGTCTGCTACCCGGCGCACTCGACTCCAATGACCCGTCACCCTCCAAGAAGGGTAGTTTCAACGTTGCAACATGCCCGCTGCTCAGACCGACGGCAACCAGCGGCTCGCTCGGATGGATGACCTGGGCGAAGAGGTCGGCAGAGAGCGGGAGTGTGCAGATAGTGTCGAACATTGGTCGCGGATGCTGATTTCGTGAGGTGTGAAGTTGCGACTTCGGCCGGTCGAGCTTGCTTCTCTTTTGGGCAGAAAAAGTGGGAGAGTCCGGATACGTCAGATTGACCACACAGCAGCAAAGTGGACGACAGCTCCAGCTGTTCCTGCAGCAGCGGCGGACTAGCGAGACGATGAGGTAGTTGCCGTCGTCGTCTGCTGGAGGAGGTACGTGTGAGTAGGTAGGCGACTCTGTCAAGCATTCCATTCCCTTCTGGTCCTACTAGAATTCACCTTGTCCGGCCCGAAGCATACACAAGCATGGTATTGAGACCAGTGAAACAGAAGGGCATATCCTTTGGCTGTACGTCTTGAAAGCTATCGTGACAGCTCCGTCGCTTGAGCATTGCGGTATTGACATCACCAGACTGTGACACCCGCACCGGCCAACGAGTCTACCCACCGCCACCGCTCACGCCAGCAATGACAGAGCATCTGCCCGAGCAAGAGCCCCCGGATCAGAGGCCGGCGTTCTACCCGGACGAAGCCTCGTCGAACGAGATGAATGCCAAAGTGACCTGCATTCCGCCCCTAGGCCAAGCAACCCAAATCGCCCGCGGTGGCAAAAGTGTCCGCTTCACCGTCCTACTCGAAACCTCGAACCCTTCGCTATTGGAAGACCCGGACGAGAAGCCAGCTGTATGCCTATGGCACAACCACAATGGTCACTACGACTGGAGCGAATTGGAGCTCGAGCCGACAAAGGACTACGGTGATGTGACTCTGATCAACCGCCCGAAAAACCGGAGTCTCACGCGGTATTGGTTTACTGCAGAGTTACCCGGCCAACCCAAGCACGCGCAAGTCGTGAGCTTCACGGTCAAGTTCCGGATGTCGAGTGAGAAAGGCTGGAAATGGGTAAAGGACAGCACGGGCATGGATGATGGAGCATTGCAATATCACGGGATGGACCACAAGGCGCACAAGTCTCACGAACTAAAGCGATTCTTTGCTGACATCAGCCCGGACATTGAGGTTCAGAGCGAGAAGCCTGATACCGATGATACGTATCTGTACAGCCTTACGTGTCCGGTGACAGCGGCGAAGGATCCTGACTCCGGGTATCAACATCATCGACTGGGAAAGCCAATCCACTCTTCGAGGTGGTTTGCTTTGGTACGCTTATGGACTCCTTGGCTGGCACCTCGACAAGGTAAAGGCCGATTTGAGCTTGACAAGGATGGTGTATCGCTCTCCTTTCTTCGCGAGGACGGCTTGCACGTCGCCTGCCTGGCTATAAGCGGAGTGGAGGACGTGGTGACCACTTTCGTCCATGACAGTGAAGGCAATGTGATCATCAAAGGCCGCAATGACCGCACGGAATCAGGTACAAGCAGGGTTCTTGTAGCTGTCGCGGATACTTTTGAAGTAGCCAACGCTGCTGTCTGGTACCAGGCTCGTAAGGTGGTTGGCGCATACGGCGCGCTTACTGCCGATGCGGAGACCAAGGAGCTAATGGATGACAAAGTGAAGCCGGAGTGGATGGAAGAATGGTACGATGGCTTGACGTACTGCACCTGGAACGGACTTGGCCAGAATCTCACTGCAGACAAGATCCACACGGCTCTGGACGACCTGTCAAAGGAGAACATCAACATTACGAATCTCATCATTGACGACAACTGGCAAAGCTTGGGCACTGGCGAGACCCAGTTCTTGCGTGGCTGGACCGACTTCGAAGCAAACAAGGAGGGCTTCCCGGACGGCCTGAAAGCGACAACCACCGAGATTCGAAAACGCCACCCAAACGTCAACCATATCGCCGTCTGGCACGCTATCCTCGGCTACTGGGGCGGCGTCTCACCCGACGGCAGCATAGCGAGCAAATACAAAACCATCCGAGTGGAGAAGCAAGCCGGTGTAGCCGCGGGAAGTTTCACCGTCGTCGCCGCCTCGGACGCAAAGCAGATGTACGACGACTTCTACCGCTTCCTCTCGGCCTCGGGTGTTGACAGCGTCAAAACAGACGCCCAGTTCTTCCTCGACCTCCTCGAGCACGCCCCGGACCGTCGCAATCTCACGACCACCTACCAAGACGCCTGGACGCTCGCCCACCTCCGCCACTTCAGCAGCCGCGCCATCTCCTGCATGTCGCAGAACCCGCAGATGCTCTTCCACTCCCAACTACCACGCAACAAACCGCAGCTCCTCGTCCGCAACTCAGACGATTTCTTCCCGGAGGTCGCCGCCAGTCACCCCTGGCATATCTTCTGCAACGCGCACAACAGCCTGCTCACGCAGCACCTCAACGTCTTGCCCGACTGGGATATGTTCCAGACCTCGCACCCTTGGGCCGCTTTCCACGCTGCGGCGCGCTGCGTGAGCGGGGGTCCCATTTACTTCACTGATGAGCCTGGGAAACACGATATCAAGCTTATCCGTCAGATGACGGCCCAGACGCCGCGGGGCAAGACCGTGATTTTGCGCCCGCATCGGGTCGGTAAAGCGACGGATCCCTATAATGGGTACGAGGACCTTGCGTTGTTGAAAGTGGGCACGTATGTCGGGCCTGCGCGGACGGGGACGAGTATTTTGGGGATCTTCAACGTTTCCCGACAGTCGCTGAGCGAGTTCGTGCATTTGCTTAACTTTCCCGGGACGGAGGAAGGAGAGTATGTTGTTTCGTCTTTTGTGGGTGGGGATGTCAGTCCGGCGATGAGTAAGACTGGGCAGAGCGCTATGGTGGGTGTGGAGCTGGAAGTGCAGGGATGGGATATCCTGAGCGCTTATGCGCTGCGGTCCTTCACGATCAAGGAGAAGGAGGTGAAGGTCGCCATGATGGGCTTGGTGGGGAAGATGACGGGATCTGCGGCCGTGACAGGGCTGAACATGTATGTCGAGTCGAGTGGGCGGCTGCGGATTTGGACGAGTCTCAAGGCGTTGGGGGTTATGGGGTTGTATGTTGGTGATCTGGAGAAGAGGTCCATCTCAAAGGACTTTATGGTTATGATCTACGGGAAGCCGATCCCGGAGGCGTGTGTGGCGGTCAGCGAGAGCTGTGCGAAGGTGCTGGAGGTTGATGTGGAGAGAGCGTGGCGGGAGAGTGGAGAGAAGGCCGGTTGGAGCAACGAGGTCACTGTCGAGGTGTTCATGTCATAGGCTGTACGGGTCCATAGATGTATTTGCTTTCATGAAGCGCTATCGCGATAGGCTCTCGAGGTATGGCTGCCCTACCCGAGCCTATCCCGAAGCCGCATTCAGGTTGTGGATGCGTGCTGAGCAGTTATGGCCGGATGTTGCTTTCTTGGTGACGCTGTGACATCGCATGGTCGACATGTATTCGGCTCCGTCTTCGCTTGGTGCCTATTGTTCTATCGCCTTGGCCGCATGCTCGCGGTCTCGCGGTCACCATGAGATCACCATGAGACAACGGCCGGTTCGCTTGCC
>JAABUP010007565.1_pt1 | contig 14454 bp, 13 predicted proteins | sample 5559201 | NCBI WGS metagenome assembly JAABUP01 (sample SAMN10711887, study PRJNA513373) | rock metagenome | isolation source: Antarctica rocks | place: Antarctica | reverse complement strand
TTCTGAACTGTGCAAAATTCACATATTTCAGATCATTCTCATCTGTCAAATTGTTGATATGCTTGAGTCTGATATCCTTCTTAACTAACATGATGATGATGAGAAGATCAAAGCCAGAAATGCTGTCTGAAATCAAAGTGATGCAAGTTCATAGAAAAAGGTTGTAGGTGAGGCAAACACATATCAGAATGCATATTTAGGTCACATTCAAAAGTAGAAGGTTAGAAGAGAGATTCAGGTGAATACTTGACTGAAATGTTATTGAATTTGACACATATATTTTGATGAGTGAATCCTTGATCAAAGATGTGTTTGCTTAAAGTAACACAGTACAATGTTCAAATAACATCTGTGCTGTAGTACAATGCGTTCATTGAACCTGACACATGTTCAGTGAATGTTGTAGCAAGCTGGTTTGATTCAGTAGTGTGCAATCTAGTTGACTAATAGTGACATGTATTCAACACAGATGTACTGCATATGCTCTCATTCTCTTGCAGAAATTACAGAGCATGATCAAGATCATCTTGATCTTTTAATTGTCAGTGTCTCTTACTCAGGCTGATTTCGCTTTATCTTCACTAACATGAGTATTTGATTGAATTGTTGCATTTCAGTCAACATCAAAAGCATTTGGCAATGCAGCTGCTTATCAGTTGATTGAAGCATTCAGCTTGACATTCACACCTCAGTCAATGTTTGAAGCATTTGGCTTGACAGTTGCACTTCAATTGATGACAGAAGCATTTGACTGTGTAGTTGTATCTTCATCAATGACAAGAGTATCTGACTGCACAATCACACCTTCAGCTGTTGCTAAAGTTAGATTCAGTGTCAATATCTGCTCTGTTTCAGTGACTGGCACATCTTCTTGTATGTCTTTTGGCTTTATATCAATGAATTTTGAGACATTTGAGTTCTTCAGCACGTTCTTGATTTGCTGAATCAATTTTGACTGCTTGAAGAGACTGATGAGCTTTCTCAATCAACGCACAAATTCCTTGTTGTTTTGACTCTTGTTGACGCTTACATCTGTGATCATCATCAAGCTGTCTCATGTCTGTGTGAGTGCAATGTTGAGTTGATTCATTTCTTGCATGAAGCCTAACTTCTTAGTGATGACTAGATTCAGGATTATGATATTGGCCTCATTTTCTTGAAATGAGTCAATGATCTTGTTCTGAATTGCCTGCAGATTCTTCTTCTTGAGCTTAGACTGCAGTTGATATAGTGCACAATAGTAGACTTTCTGCTGTGCTCAATAAAGTGAAATGATTGCAAGATGCTTTGATTTGAATGTCTTCAAGAGGGTTTTCACCATATTCATGCATACTGTAGCATTGACTAGATTGCATCACAAGTTTTCTATCTGCTCTGTTGTGTCTTTGACATCTATCATCAGCATAAGGTTTTCTACTTGATATGCTCTTCTCATAAAGTTCTTTATCTTCAGACTCAGTGAACAAGAGACTAGCTGTGTGATGGCAACATCAGTCAGTTGACCATTATAGAAGATAATTGAGCCAATCTTAAAGATCTCAGGGCTCATCCGGTGCTGCTTAATGAACATAATTGATGAATGACCTAATTGAACAAGTCATGTGAAGAATGACATGATCATCTGAGCAGCAAACTGCTCACTTGAGCCTTCACAGCTTAATACTGTTGACTTTAGTTGCTTGTGATCTTCAATCATGACAACTGAAGCAGGTGCATAGTGCATCAAGATGATAATTACATCTGACTCAATGATCTTTGCCGCTTTGTTCATGAAGATAACTGTCAGTCTAAAAACCGTGAAGAGTTTAGCTGTGCCTGCATTGTTAATAATGCACACTACAACAGAGACTGCATGAAGAACATGCTCTTGCAAGTTAATGAGAATCTTTCTGAATTCAATCTGTTGTGTGGCATTCATGTCATCTTCACTGTATAGATTGTAGTATTCTCAAAATCTCTTTCAGCTATCAAAGTCAGAGACAGGGTGCAGTATCATGTCAGTGATCTGTAGCATTCAAGTTGTCAAGCTATGTTCAATAAGCTGCACTCTCTTATTCATGACAATTGATTTAGATTAATCTGTGCTCTTATAAACCTCATATATTGTTCTGACAACATCAAACTCCGCAAGAACATCAAGCTCATCTTCATTTATGATGAGTGAAAGTGAATTGTGAGGTTCTTTAACTTTATTTCAAATGATGTTCTGTTCAGAGAATATAACATGCAAGTGTATGATGATCTTGTCTTCTGTTTGAGGATTTTTGAGCGTCAAAGTCTCAATCTTTTCAACAAGTTCATCAACAGTGTCATTTGTAGAAATTATCACTAGAACTTGATGAAGCTCATTGTCATCACTGTGAAGGAATGGTCATATCATCTCTGCACATCAGTGGCTTTTATCTGTTTCTGATGGTTCTTGTATGATGCCAATTTCATATGGCAACTCGCGACAGTAAACCATTGCTTTTCTCTGTGATGATGTGAGCTTCAATGCATCAATTCAATCTTTAACAGCATCAAGTGAAATAATGGTGAAGATGTCTCTACTTTGAGCCTAAGTATAGTTTGAATTGCAGATTACATGATGTAAATCATCTTGAGTTTGCTGAAAAGCACTTAGTGCATTGATTTGATGCTTCAGTGTCTTTTCTTGCAAGATCACTTGAATTTTGACTATCATCTTGTCACTCATCTGACATTGAGCTTTGAACTTCTCATCAGTTTTGAAATTGTGTGAAATTGTCTTTAATAATTCATCTTTATAGATGTTCTTCTTCTTGTCTCAGAGTTTATGAAGAACAATGATTGTTTGACTGATTCATGCAAATGATAGTTGTTGAACAACAACCTCACTTCAGTCTTTCTCACAATCATCAACTTTAGCATTGAAGTTGACTCTTAACACCTTCTCTGAGTCAAATCAAAGTGACATCTTCTGCAAACCATCTATTAAAGTCATGTAGTGACGCTCTTCTTCTTCTGATATGATGATAGCTTATAGTGCAAAGATGAATTCTTTAATACTTGTGGCTTGATTGACTGTGACTTCTTGTTCAGCTATTGCTTTATATCTCATGATCGTTACTCATTCTGCTACAGTTAAAAATGATGTTTGAGATGATAACTTGATCGCAGACTGTTCTTCTGCAGATGCAGTCTGACTTAACTGAACAAAATGTTTGTCTGAATGAGCAAGGTGTCATGCATTGAGTGAATCAACAACTCTCTTCTGTTGTATGATGTTAAGAAACTCTTTGATGAATTTGATTATGCTCATCAAACTGCACACATATAACTCAAGAGTTGATGAGATAAATATCTTTCAGAGCTTCTGAAGAGTGAAGTCAAGTTTGATGAGTTTTGCAAGATTGACTCACAGTCAGTCTGAGAGTACTTCAATGAGGTTGAACAAGACATTGACTTGATAAATGTGGTCTTCATCATTGACCTGCTGCATCTTTGCAATGTGTCATGAGTTGAACCCATACTAAGGTCTTATGGTCTAGTTGCTTACTAAGACCCTAAGACTAAAGCACATTATCTTTTCGCTTCTGTATGAAGCTCTTCTTTTTCTCTTCATAGTATTCTTCTTGTATTTAGAAATTATCAATCAAGCGTCAGTCTCATTGCAAACTCGTGACATTAAAATACTATTCTCATTTAGACCTGGCCTACACTAGAGGCCTTGCTGTACAATTGTTGAAATCAGTGCAGAATGAGCACAGAAACCCCTATGACAGATGAAGTGAAGACTGTTGCTGAGAAGATTCCTTCTTGAGCGCAAATACTTATGACAGAACTACACAGCATGAAGAGTTGTATGAAAGAGGACATGCAGAACATGAAGGCTCATACAGATCTTCTTTACACCTTTGTGGTGAATTGAGACAACTTCACATCAACTACATCAGCAGGTACAGCTATCTCAACACCAGCTGTTGCAACATCTTCTTCTTCTCAAGAATCAGTTAATTGTACAAATGGTCTCACTCTAAAGCAGCTCATTGCAGCAATGAGTGTGAATCAGCACTCAAAATGATGTCTTTCTGATTCACTCAGGTTTGAAGAAAAGAGAGTGAAATTCAGACCTTGACTACAACAAATTATCGCTAAATTGAGTGTGAACATGTTGAACAACAATGCCGGTGTGCAGTTTTGATACTTACACAGTCGGCTTGAAGGGTTGGCTTTAAGCCAGGTCACACCTTGAATTGTGGCTCATATCAAGTCAAACAAAGTTTTAAACCATACGATCATTGAGGAGCTGATTAATCAGCTTCAACACGCATACAATGACTCAAAATCAAAGAAGAAAGCGACTCATACCTTAGAAACTCTAAAACAAATGAGAAAACCATTTGCTAAACACCTGACCACCTTTGAACAAATGCTGTTGAAAGCAGAAGGCTTGAAATGAGATGACGCTGTTAAGAAAACATTTCTTAGTAACAGTCTTGACACAACACTCATGTGAGCTCTGGTTGCCACCTCAATTTCTGTGTTGTATGATGAGTACATTATCTTGCTACAGCGGGTCAGTCACAACTTAAACTCAATTCAGAAGGCTGTTACTCAAGAGCGTTGTACAACAACTATCATCATCACACAACAGTCTCACTTGAACAACATGAACTGAGAACCCACTGAGCACACCATTGTCACAGTTACAGAAACTGAAAAGAGACACAGAGCACAATGAGTGTCAGAGAAAAAAGTGGTGAAACGTCATACAAAACAACTATGCATGCACTGCAGAGACAATGGCCACTTCATTAAGAACTGCAAACTTCTGCCTGCTGTACAACCTCACATCATCAATGTTGTCACTGCTGAGACTGTGAAGAAGGCAACAGAAGAAGAGAAGGACTCAGAAAAAGAGTAGCTTCTAGCAGAAGTTGCAGCTGAGAGTGTACAAGGTGTGGTAAAAGCTGAAAGAAGTTTGAGAAACAGATGAACAGTGCCCTCTTCACTATGTCAATGTTAGTCAATAAGAAGTTATATGCACATACCTTGTACAACACAGGATGCCTGTTTTATGAAATAATCACTTCTCACTTTGCTAGAAATCACAACCTACAGTGCATGAAGATAAGACCTCATATGATTACAGAGTTTGATGAACCTTCAGATTCATCAGTAGATAAAGTAGCTGTCATACAAATTGATATTGACGGACATCAGGAGTCAAGGGCATTCTTTTATATTGTCTTTAAGATAGCGTCCTACAACCTTATACTAGGTCTATCATGAATGAAGCAGAACAAGGTCATATTGAATGCAGGCAGAGCCTTTCTTATGATTGAATTCACAGAAACTATCATACAGAACAGAGAAGCTTCTGCTAAGAGCAAGTTCAATCATGTTATGATGTCAGCTACGTTCTTTACAAACCTTGTACAAAAGAAAGAAGAGAAACAGAAGAAGATTGAGGTGTTCTCGGCCAGCATGGCCAATATTGAAAAAGCCTTAACCTCACAGAAGAAGACTGACCTGAGGACTATACTTTCTGATCATTATCATGAGTTTTTAGATGTGTTCAATCGTACAATGACTGAGAAGTTGTCACCCTTAAAAGGAGAAGACACAGACCACCAAATTGAACTAGAAGAGGTGAATGAAAAAGAGTCAAAAGTACCCTGAGGTCCTCTATACAACATGACAAGAGAGGAGCTACTAGTGTTGCGCAAAACACTAACAGAACTTTTGAATAAGCAGTTCATACAAGTCAGCAACTCATCTGCTGCAGCACCTGTTTTATTCATACAGAAGTCAGAAGGGGAACTTCAGTTCTGTGTGAACTACTGTGGCTTGAACTGAATCACTTGAAAGGATCGTTACTCTCTTTCATTGATATATGAGACTCTGCAAAACATCAGATGAGCTCAATGATACATCAAGTTGAATGTCATAGTGGCATTTCACAAGATTTGAATTGCTGCAGAAGACAAATGAAAGACGGCGTTTTGTATGAGGTACAGGTTGTATGAATGAATGGTGACTTCTTTTAAGCTAGTTAATGCCTCAAGCACCTTTCAAAGATATATCAACTGAGCCTTGCAGGACTTTCTGAATGAGTTCTGTTCAGCCTATGTGAATGATATTCTCATTTTCACTGATGAATTGCTGCATCAACACCGAAACCACGTACAAAAGGTACTACTATGGCTTTGAGAAGCCGGCCTACAAATTGACATTGACAAATGTGAGTTTGAAGTCAAGTCAACCAAGTACCTAGGGTTCATTCTGAAAGTGAAAAAGAGTGTATAAATGAATCCTCAAAAGGTGAAGGCAATCATGAACTGACAAGCCTTTAAATCAGTAAAGGGTGTACAGAGTTTCATAGGCTTTGCAAATTTCTATTGAAAGTTCATCAAGAACTTTTCTAACCTGGTTATGTTAATGATGGCTCTCATACAAAAGAACACATCTTTTAAGTGAATCAAGAAAGCTGATCAAGGTTTCAAGAAGCTAAAGACTATGTTCATTTCAGCGCCAATCCTAGTTCTGTTTGACCATACACATATGACTGTGATGAAAACAGATTCCTCAGATTGATGCATAGGTGAAACCCTGTTGCAGTTAATGAACAATGTGTGAAGGCCCTGTGTCTACTATTCAAAGAAGAACGCACCTGCAGAGTGCAATTATGAGATTTATGATAAAGAGATGCTGATCATCATACAATGCTTGAAAGAGTGAAATGCAGAATTGAGAAGTGTGTCAAGTTTTCAGATTTGTACAGATCACAAAAATCTGAAATACTTTATGACAGTCAGAAAGATTACAGAGTGACAAATGAGGTGGTCTTTAATTCTGTCGCAATATAACTTCTTCATACTATACTTGCTGAGCAAGCAGAATGAAAGAACAGATGCTCTATTGAGACAGAAGCAGAATGTGTCAATGAACCTCTCAGATGACAGAGTACAACATTGTACAACGCAGATGATACATTCTGAGATGATAAGCAAGTCTATACAGGCTGCCTCAATGACAGTAGCAGACATACCAGTCCCTGTGCTTGTATGAGATCAGAACTTGTTTGATGAGGCCACAGACCTCAAACAGATGTGAGTGAATGCTGAAGCAGAAGATGAGTCATACAATGAGCTTTGTCAGACAATTCACAAGAAACAAAGATCGTTTTCTACTGTTCTAGAAGTGAGGGTATTCATAATGAAATGCTTCTTGAGTGATGAAGAAAAGCTACTCTTTCACAGAAGACGCTGAGTGTTATCATCAGAACCCCTTTGTACAGAACTGATTCAGTATACACATGACTCAACAATGGCTGAACACTCAGAAAGAGATGTAACTGATGCTCTCTTATCATGACAGTTCTTTTGGCCTGAGATGCTACAGAATGTCTGTACATTCTGCTGAAATTGCAACAAATGTCATATGAACAACAGCTGAAAAGACCGTCAGCAAGGCTTTTTGAAGCCTTTATCTGTATCAGAGCAGATTTGGCAAAAGATATTCATTGACTTTGTAGTAGATCTACCATCAAGTGAGGGTTGTATGAACCTTCTGATAATTACAGATTGTCTTAGCAAGGGGGTAATACTTGAACCGTGCAAGAATATGACTGCAGAATGGGTGGCTCAGACATTTGTACAACGTTTCTATCAAGCTCATGAGCTTTTTATCACAATAGTCTTGAATTGAGGCACTCAGTTTGTGAGCAGCCTATGAAAAAGAGTCTGTCAACTTTTGAAGATTGTATGAAGAGTGTTCACAGCATACCACTTGAAAACTGACGAGACAACTGAGTGAATGAACCAGAATGTTGAGCTGTACATTTGTACGTTCTCAAATTATAGTCAGGACAATTGAGCAAGCCTACTCCTCATGACTGAGCTAGTCATAAACAATCATGACTCCGTCTCAACAAGAGTGAGCCCCTTCTTTCTGTCTCATGAGTATCACATGAAGCCTCTACAACTACTTGAGAAGTTGAAGCCTGTATGGTCTGCAAAAAGTTCAGTACAGAAAGCTGATCAAATCATACAGAAAATGAAAGAAGTCACAGAGTGAGCACAGATGACTATGACTGTCACTCAACAGGTACAGAAAGAAACGGTGAATCGAAAGAGACAACAGTCATACAACTTCAAGAAAGAAGACAAGGTCTGGCTAAACCCTAAGAACATACATATGAATTGTCTGTGCAAGAAGTTTGATGCAAAGAATGCCAAGTACACCATTGTTAAGAAGATCAGCTCACATTCTTTCTGTCTAAACACATCATCAAGTATTCATAATGTGTTTCACTCAGCCATGCTTTAATCAGCAGCCATGAATGCTCTCTCTTCTCAGCGTATGACAGACTCACAATCCCCGTCACAAATTGTAAGTGATAAAGAAGAGTTTGAGATAGAGAAGATTCTAAAGAAGAGGTTCGTATGATGTAAAGAAGAATTCAAGAAGAAGTACTTGATGAAATGGGTCAATTATACCTGACCCACATGAGAACCGGCGTCTGCTCTGAAAGACACAGTGGCATTAGATCAATGAGAGTTAATGCAACCTGAGGTAGCTAAATCTTAACCATACAAAAGAAGGTTGAGGTGCTTCATGAGTTCAGAGGATTGTACGGAGTTCAAAATTTAGTGTTGAATTTATTTGATTTATTACTATGCTAATTACTAATGATGTCTTCTTGATTTCGTCAAAGCTACTTGTTCTGAGCACTGCGAAGAGGTGAGGCACACTGCTCAGGTGTCACACACAGCCCATACAACTAGGCTCTATAAGTGTCACACACAGCCCATACAACTAAACAAGCACAGTATAAAGAAGAAAGAAGAGTTGTACATACTTAAGAGGCGACATAGATAACAACCACCTTCACCAACAGCAGTGTTGATGTGATTCTTCTTGGCTGAGCAGCAGGCTCATTCTCATTGACATCATTGTTGTTGTCCTCATTGTTTGAGATGACAATGAGAACGTCATTGTTGCATACAGAACAGCGACATGCGTGGTCACGCCACTTGCAGTTACTGCAACACTCACTGAAATGTTCTGATGTACAACGACATTTCAGAAAGAATGCCATACCATGTGTCTGACAGTTGAGACAACCGGCAGAAACCAACACACCCCGACTCTGAATCAGGATCGTGTTTATGTACAACAGTCAATGAGTCCTCATCTGATTTGATGTAATGTGTAGCCGTACAAACAGAACATCCACACCAAGCAGCGTAAGAATGACTCTTGTCTGAGAGAAGTGAGCATACTGAGTGAGCTGCTGCTGGCCAACAAAGAGAACTGAATCAACATCAACAGCCACAAGGGTGAGAGCAACAACATACGCGTTGTAGAGAATGAGGGCTCTGTGAGCTGTCAGCTTTGAGACACGTACCTGTATGACACTTACATTGTTGTTGTTGTTGTTGATGTTGTTGCTGCTGAGCTTGTTGTATGAGAGTCAGTGCTGACATATTCAATCAAGAGAGGTTTCACATACAAAAGTTGTGGGTGAAGAAGTTGAAGAAGAAAGAAAAAGAGAAGTTGTATGTGAGGTGAGGGGGTTTATAACTCACTTCACTGACAGGTAAGCTCAAGTGAATTGTCGGATGAAACCACGCAAGCAATGAAAAAATTTTTCATCTGCAAACCTTACCTGTACAAAGCGGGCAAAACACGTGTCAACAGACATTGACAGCTGTGCAACAACCTTTTCAAAGCTTAAGGCACAAGCTTGAAGAAAAAGAAAGAGGTGATGTCATGAGTTGAACCCATACTAAGGTCTTATGGTCTAGTTGCTTACTAAGACCCTAAGACTAAAGCACATTATCTTTTTGCTTCTGTATGAAGCTCTTCTTTTTCTCTTCATAGTATTCTTCTTGTATTTAGAAATTATCAATCAAGTGTCAGTCTCATTGCAAACCCGTGACACAATGTGCTGAATGCTTGAAGAAAGATGCTCTGATGACAGCAACTTTGCAGTTACATTTTTGTCTTGAATTGTATTGCAATCAAGTCTAATGATGATGATCTTGTCATCTGCACCTTTTTTCTTCATGATAACTCAAACTTAAAGGCTGAACTTTCATCTTTGAATCACCTTGAACATGATGTAAATGCAGCAATATGAGGTCTCAGTCACAAGAAACTGATCAAGACTGAAAGTGTTGCCCTCATTGTTCATGTGCATGATGACAGCACAATACTTGACGCAATCTGTTTTCACTTCTTCATTGTCTGAGTAGTAGGCATTCTTGTCAATCTCTTCATCTGTGTTGTTTTTGAAGTTTTCTGTCAACATTTTTGAATTTGTTGTGAGTTTGACTTCAACTTAGTACATGAGGTATGACTGTGAGATATGAAAGTAAACTTTGAATGTGAGCTATGCACATGAGCTATGAACACAAGGTATGAACATTGAACATGAGAAACAAATCTGAGGTATGAACACAAGATTTAAACATGAGATTGAATGTGAGAAACAAACTTAAGAGTTGAATGTGATGTGTGATCTACAGTATGAAGTCTGAATGTGCACTTTTAACAGACATTTGAATGTGAGCTCTGAATGAAACAGTTAACTATGAGGTAGAATGATAGAGAAGTGAAAACTGAGATAGATGATTGCTGATTCTAAGTGTTGTTTTGAGAAACTGATTTAATGCATTAATGATGTGAGTAACTTGTGTGAATTCAATTCTCATCATTTAGCACAAAGCAAGTTCATGCTCAACAAATCTGTACAAAATGTGCAAGAGCAAATCCGCACCCAATAACGTAGAGATAAGATATGATGAAAGAGTATAGAGAAGTGAGTGTTGTTCTGAGTGTGAAGCCTATTGTTGGCCTATGATTTTGATATGATGATGAAGAATTGTGAATTACAAGTTGCTGATGCAAGCATAAGAGGTCTCAATGTGACATTCTGGCTTCACTTTCAACAGTCATTGCCTTGATGGTTTTTTCAAGCAGATGATGATAATGATTCAATGTTTTGACAGTAGTCTTGAACTCACAAAGAGTGAGTGTGAGACTTGACATGCTGTCAAAAGTAACTTCTAATACTGTGATCAGTTCATCAGATGAATTTTAAGGTATTGACTGTGACACATCTTCATGTCAAATCCTCATCAATCATTTATTATAAGCAACAGTCTTTGAATCATTATACTCAGAGAGGACAGCTTATCAACAATATTTCAGTATCTCTTCATTGACCCTCATAGTGTATCTAGCTGTATTGTGTGCAGTAGGTATCAAGTTTATCAAATTAGACCTTTTCTTCAAGCTGTTTCTAATCTTCATCATTATTTGACTGCTCTTCTGTCAATACTTTCTCAATTGTGACACTCAAGCAAGTACATGCATAGGGACGATCACTCAATATGATATGAATATCTTGATGCATCATTGGTTTCTGCAACTGCTGTGTTGTTGATAGGCTATGTCATTCATTTGCATTCTGTTTTAGTTGTAGCAGTTGTATCAAATATCGGGCTCAGCTAACCCTTACTGTATTAGAATTAGCCTCTGATTCTGCATGAGATTAACATCATGTGTGTGTGTGTGTAAGCAGTCATCATCAACATCATTTATCAAGTTTCTCAGAAACAGTTAGCCTTTTGAATATATTTGATACCATCAACTACTCAATGAAATTGAAACATATAGTATATTAACCCTATTCTGACCAGGTTGCATCTTGTTCATTGAACTAAGATCTTCATTCAGTGAATTAAGACCTTCATTCATTGAATCAGCAGTGCACTCCGTCATCTTGTTGCATGTCAGTAAACCTTACTCTGAACCCGCATGTGACTTGCGTCTTTGCTCAATGCAACTGCAAAGATAAATCATTGAAAGTGTAATGATCCTTCTGCTAGATCATGTACTGTTTAAAAGATTATCATAAATCAAGAGTAAGAAACAACGGCCAGTTAAAACAACACAATATTAATTATAGTGCTAGACAATCTATAAATCATGCTCAGAGCTCACTCTGAAACTGTGGTTCTCAATTCAAATCTCATATGCAGTTTCATCTTCATCTTCATCTTTCTCAATCTCATCTTCTGATGAGATAATCTGCAGATCATCATCCTCATTGTTACTCACTTCTCTTTTAATCATTTCTTGATCAAATTGAGCAGAGTTCAGAGTCAGTTTCATAAGATGTGTTCTTTGATTCTGTCAGTCATAGATGGCTTGCTTAACATTGAATTCAACACACTGTAGTAGGTAAGTAGACGTCATCTTTTGTTGGTCAATTTGATTGATTTGTTTTTTTGCCTGCTCTTGATCACATTTCATTCACTCTAAGTCAAGTTGAATCAGTCATCTGACTCTGTGTAGTGTGTACTCAACTTCAATGAGCTTAATGATGCTGACAATATATTGTGAGGGTGTTAAGGTTGAATATCTCGCTATGGTATTTGGCTCTTCTTGAAATAGTCATATAGTGTTCATAACATTCAACTTGACATTGCCTCATGAATCAGGGCGACAAAGGCCTTTAACACAAGTCTGAGATACTGTTGCAAGTCAATAACTGTCTGATTTGATGATCTACAGTTGTTGTGGTTGTAGCTTGAAAGTAAATAGCAGAGTTGAACATACTGAGTACAGAATGAGTGCATTTGTAGGGCTCATGAAGCAGAACACTGTTTTTTCATCTTTGTTTCATTCTTTAATTCTGTCATTGATGGCTTTGATCTTTGTACAATTGTTCTCTGAGCATATGTTCACAATGTGTTTCTCATAGGGGGAACTGCATTCTTCAAGCTTGTACAACTGCTTCTTTTTCATGTGCACTCAATTTCTTTCTTGATCCTCTATGTCTGAGAAGACAAGTGACTTGATGTTATTTAACTCTCTCAGTCATGAAAAGCTGCTCAAAACTCTGAGTTGCTGCACCTTCATCATTCAATTGTTGACATTGATGCTCAGTTCAGGATCTATATGACTGTTATCAACTCAATTGACCTTTGCAACCACATGCTCTTTCTTCAATTGATCAGTGATGATCATTAGTGAAGAGTTCACAAGTTCATTGTATCTAGTGAGTAGTGAACAATTGATAACATAATGAGTGTTGACAATAACCTAAATCAAGAGGTTGCTGAAGAAAAGAAATTGTGTTGCACTCTGTTTGAGTCAGAGGATTTCAAGTACATCAGTCAGTAATCTGATGTGTCAGTTCTTGATATTTTGATCAGCTTCTTTCTCAGCAACAATGCAGTCATACATCTTTCTCATCTGACAGAGTGAGAACACAGTGCATAATGAGAGTTTTACACAATGTGCCTCTTTTTCTGACCACAAAGGGTATTTCTGCTGCTCAGTTCAACCACTTGTTTTAAGAATCTCAATTCAATCTGTTATCTGAGCAGATGATCACTCAAAAGGGATGCTCATCAAGAATCACTTTCATGTCTTAGATTCATTTTTGAACAGTTGAATCATTTCTGAAGTGGGTGTCACCTCAAAATGAGCCTCATTTGCAACTACTTTATCTCAGAAAACCTTTCAATATATGTGCATTGACTGTTGTGCCTTTCTTGATCTTGATAGCTTTGATGAATAGTGAGTGTCTTTCATGATCTGCTTAATATGATCACTGTACAATTCTCTTGTGATGATGATAATGATGCGCAACTGTTCAAAAGTAGGTTGAAGATGAACAGAATTACTCACATTATTCAGTTCTAATTTCAGCAACTTTTGATCACTTTTGAAGAGCTTGATAGCAAGTTTATTTATCTTGACATCATCATAAGTGTGTCTCACAGCTCATTTCTCAGGCTTATTCTCAGGGTTCAAGTGTATCTGAGCCTCTTATAGCCAGTTAGCAACAAGTGCGGCTGATACCATGATCAGATTGAGCCTCATTCATGAAATCATCTGTGAAGCTGAACTATCATCAATACATGAGCACAGAAATCCTCACTGATTGTTGAAAGAACATTCTGCATTCTTGAGCTGAGGTTTTTCAGAGGTTTCCTTAGTCAGGTGTTGATGAAACTGTTTTGATTCACAAGCCTCTTTAACCTCATAATAAGAAATCTTCATAATGCAGTTCATAGTGATCAGTGCTAACAACTCTATTGTCTGATCATCATGTTAGCGTTGCACTTGATATTTATCAAGAAGGTCATGTACCTTTCTCAATCTCATGTCATCAGCATTGTAACCTTCACCTTAATATGCCTTCATCTCAAGCATTATGAACACTTCAAAGACCTGATAGAGAAACAATGAAGTTTGTAGATCAGGTATTTTAATTCTTTCATCTGATGTTGTTTTGAGAGAATCATGTAGAAAGAGTTTACAGCACTGTTCTCAACAGTCTGACTTATGAAGATGCTCAGTTGCTGTGAGTTTGACCTTTGTCATCAGCCTTTATAGTTGTGTTAGTTGAAGCTTGAGAATCACAATGTAGTGCGCAACTCACTGTTCTGCAGTAGTATCTGAGTTTTT
>JAABUP010007564.1_pt1 | contig 14455 bp, 11 predicted proteins | sample 5559201 | NCBI WGS metagenome assembly JAABUP01 (sample SAMN10711887, study PRJNA513373) | rock metagenome | isolation source: Antarctica rocks | place: Antarctica | reverse complement strand
GTGCAGTATACCTGGATCTTGGGTGAACGGCGGATGCTCAAACGGAGAGGACTAGCTGGGCCTTCTGTCCATATCCTCTGCAACGATCTTTCATCATCTCCCCAAGCTCTTTCATCCTTACTGCGCCTTTACCAGGTTGACATCGTCGCTCCTTCGTTTTGCTCGTATCGCGGCAGTGCTGACGCCAGAACTTCTCCTTACGCCTTTGCCGTTTTGTCTCGAGACCCTGGACTATATCAATCGGTCCGCGAGTATGACTGTCTAAACGCCTTTTTCCCATCGTTGTTGGTGATGTACCAGTGGAGGGCGTTTCGGCGCCGTGGAAGCGAGCCCTGCGATGCTGATTCCAAAAGGGGTTGGGTGTTCTTGGAAGTGAGGTTGTATGAGTAAGATTTGGACGTTGGGCTAGATGCGGCATGCTGATCCCGTGAGGCTTGGTAGATGGGGAGCCTGTTGGGGTAGGTCTGCGCGATGAGGGAGGAGAGTTGGGCTTGCGGTGTGCTGGGTGTGGAGACCGTAGATGCCGGATCGATTGGCCGAAGAGATTACGCGGAGGAGGGGATCGATTGGCCGTTTTACGCTTGAACGGGGGTGGTGGTGAATGATAGCGTTTTGGTGACGCCATAGGAGATTTCGTTGCCCTTGTCCAGGACGAGCTTTTTATTCGAACAGCCAGGTTCTCTTCCTCGGAGCTCTCTAATCGCCCAGTCACCCATTCAGGTTCATCGTCTAATTGCGTAGCAGCATCATCATCCTCGTCCTCCTCCTGGTCCTCCTTGTCATCGTCATCAGGTTCTGATGTTGGGAAGCTCGGGTCAATGTCTTGTGGGATAAGGTGATGCTTTAAACGTCGGCGTTCCTCGAGACAGGACTTGTAAGCATCTTCAAGGGGACGGTCTTCGTCAAGTGTTCCAATAACGAATTCGGTCGTATCCGGCAACTCGGGAGTTCCTGGCCGCATTTTCGAGCGTCTTTGCGTAAGAGGTTCCTTTCGGCGTCGAGCAGAGCCCTTCCTGTTATCGACTATAGATTCAATGGATGATTCCGAGGCCACCCGATGAGCTGCGGGACGGATGTGCTCCAGTTGCTCCGTGGAAGTAGCGGCCGTTGTGAGGCCTGGAGTCCAGAATCGATACTCTGAGCCAACATCACTTTCGTCATCAGATTCAGCAAAGCCTTCTTCATCGTCTGTCTCGTTGCCATCGTCGGACGCCTCATCCAATTCTTCGCCATCCCTGTCGTCATCATCTTGATCACTCTGGCTGTTACCGTTGTCAAAGGCTTCCTCGGCTTCTTCTTCGAGTGCCTCTTCTTCAGCCTCGTAGGCTAATTGTCTGATAGCATTTTCCTTGCGCAGCGTATCGTTGACAGTGATTTTTTGGCGATAAGCTGTTTGCTCATTAGTCCAGTCATCGTCCACTAGCGTGCCAGCGAATTCGTTGAATCTAGTGGCCTCCGATTTCTGGAAGTCCACACGATTGAAACCTCGCGCCGAAGGGCGAACAAAAGTATCTTTGGGTGGGCTGTTCTTGATAGGAGAAATATAATCTCGATGCTCGCGAAGCTTGGGCCCCGGCAACGATTCGATAGCTGCGTGAGTGATTGGCACAGGGTCTTTGTCCTTGGAGGATGGAATATTCTCGACACTCTCGGCTTTGGAAGACTCATTGCGCACCGGTTTCATTGGGCATGCAAACCTCAATATGCACGGACGTTTCAGTGGTTCAGCTGATTTCAAGGTCGAGGTGTCCTGGGCTTGCACGGGCAGGTCAACTTTCTTCTGTGCAGCGGCCTGGCCACCACACGCGAAGCTGATGCATCGTTTGCGACCTAAGCCTTCCTCCACTTTAGTTTCTTGTGACTTGCCGACATTGGCCGTGTGTGGGATTTGCACAGAAGTATCTTGGGCCTTTTCGTTTTTTGTGTCTGATACTAGAGTGCCTAGGTGCATGTGATTGATATATAGAAGGGGAGGACTTGGCGTTGACGTCCTGGCTGGACTCGTCATCCCACCGTCACTGGTAAGCACAGGAGCTTCAGCATCAGACAAAGGAGTCATCTCCGGGCTCGTGAGGAGTGCTTGAGTGAGCAGTGACTCGGTTCTGTTGTGTACATGCTGTGGTGACATGCTGAAACTGGATCCGGTCTTCGAATTGTGTGAGCTCGATGTCCACTTCTTCACAAATTGGATTTGCGTATCTGGTGGTTCATCCACCTCTGCTGCTAGATCATCATCGCCAATTGTAGACATGTTGGCCGGGCCTTGAAGCCCACCAATAGAGGACAGGTTTCGGGCGGCAAGACTTCGGTCATGACTCGTTCGTTGATGGTGTGCCATGAGGATTGATGATGCCTATGGAATAAGAACCTGCACGATTGGCGGGCCGTTGATATACAGAGGTTCTGACTTCGGAAAGGCTTGCAAAGGTAGAGGAATGTATGGCGAGGTTGTACGATGTAGGTCCTATCAACGAGATAGCTCCTCAAGAAAGCCCCCGACGGGTTGTCAATTTCGCGATCCCGATGGGTAAAGTGTCCCTCAGGACCGTATTGTTACGATTGTAATGCAGACATGATGTGAATGGCGGCGAGTAAGTCTACCCGCAAGGAACGGTGTGAGCGACCGATAGAGCTGTGCGCAGAGGAGCTGAAACTCAGCCCTGCGCGATGAGATTCAAAGACGAAGGATGAGTGAGATCAAGGACGGGTGTTCGTAGGATGATGTTGGTAGCTGTGGGTGGGTTTTTGATCGTGGCGAGGTGAGGTCCGCCAATAGCTTTTGTAAGACAGCCAAAGGAGTGCTATCAATTCCAGAGAGACGTATAAGCAACTGAGAATGGTGTGAGAATAACACGCAGACTGAGTGGAGTGGTGATGGATGATTTGTTTTTGTTTATGGAATCAAAGAAGAGTGGGAGATTGGCAAGGTTTTTGATTATGTTGAGCGGCTGGTGGGATTTTTCGCGGTAGATTTCAGTCTCGGTGCGTACTTCTGATACCATAGCCTAAAGACGAAAGCGAGTTCGGCGAAGATTGATGAACCCGCTTGACTGTACGGAGTATTACGACCCGATTTCAATTATCATGACTTTCATACGCTAGATGCAACATCCGCCATCTTGCCTAGCCCTGCATAAAGCTTCTGTGCCTAGAAAGCAGAAGAGATCGAACGATCTGCTGAGCCAGGATTCGCATGCCCGCCCCTCTTTTCGCGTCCGACGACCGGCGAATGCCTCGAATTCTCTTACGCTCCGTGGCTCCTAGTCTTGTTACAATTCAAGCGTTACAGCTTGGATTCGGATGGTCATGAGGCCTCACACTCTAGCAAGCGGAAGAAAAGACGGTGAGTGGTAACATGTAGGAGCTTCAGACTGTCCCATTCACAGCGCGCATGCACCCCACACTGTGTTGGCCAAATCTGGGGTTGCTGCAAGAAAAATTGCGTCAGTGGCTCAATGTTATTGCAATGGAGAGTGCTACGCCCAGAGCTACCTGAAATTGATTGCACGAAGGCCAAGGGCTAGGATTTGTTGTAGAGGGACCGTGCGGTTTGGCATTCTGTATTTGTTTGGCTCCGCCATTGATCATCTTCACAGTTTGGTCTGCGGACATATGACGGGAGGGTACCCAGTGTATATGGGCATTGCAAGAATGAGATCTGCCCGGGATGCTAAAGGTTCGAGAGCATTATACGCTCATGCAGGTCAATGGCGGTATGTAAATGAGGGATTTCTAGACCCCAATCATTCTATCCCATCGGGTCCACGAGCGGCGTGGACGGCGTGCTTTATCCATACCAGTGGAATTGACCCACGCTTGGGAAATAGACCGGTGGGAAGACTCTTCGCTGTACGTTGGTACATGGGAATAAATCCAAGAGGGGACAGGCCGAGGACGAGATGAAGCCAAGCCGCTAATCAGAAGCAGCTTAGCCACCGTAAATAGCCGCATCGACCGCGCTCGTTGCAAACACGAATGGGACAACTGTTACCTTAACAGTTGATCCAGTCAGGGGAGAATAGTGATAGCTATGAACTCCCTACGTATAGCTCGAGCATCTGCCCTCATTGGGTCTTCGAGGACTCGATTGCCCCTGCAGCGAAGAGGCTACGCAGATGCTGTATCAGACAAGATCAAGCTCACCCTTGCGCTTCCCCATCAGGTGGGCATCCATGCGCCCTCATCTATGTTCCGCTCAATGATGAGCTGTATCGCTTACATGACTCTGACCATATCTTCCCTGTCTAGTCCATCTACAAGTCTACAGATGTGTACGTCGCTCCTTAGCCACTGTCATTCCCTGGCACATTGCTGCAAATTGCAGAGGGTTTGAGCTAATCTTTGCCCAATCTTCAGAGTCCAGGTCAACATACCGGCGGAGTCTGGAGAGATGGGTGTACTCGCCAACCATGTGCCTTCCATCGAGCAATTGAAGCCTGGGCTAGTGGAGATAATCGAGGAGGCCGGCGGAAGCAAACAATTTTTCTGTACGTATGCCGAGAAGAGTGGAGATGGCCTACAAGGAGAATTGGAGAACCTCAGACCATCTAAATCAGAATTTCTGAAGAAATGCGGATGAGGCCGAACCTTGGCTAACAGGAATGCTAACCCAGTATCTGGAGGCTTTGCAATCGTGCAGCCTGGCTCGCAGCTCAGCATCAATGCTGTTGAAGGATTTCCTCTAGAGGAATTCAGCTCCGATGTAGGCTCCTTCGAGACCTTTTTGCGCCACGAAGTCTCGTGATCTAACGCTCGTCACAGGCCGTCCGATCGCAAATTACCGAAGCACAGAAAATCGCTGGAGGCAGCGGAAGTGAGCAGGACATTGCAGAGGCGAAGATTGAGCTAGAGGTGAATTTTCCAGTTGATTCTCGTGAATGATAGGGCCATGCTGAAATTATTATACAGGTTCTAGAGAGCTTGCAGGCGTCACTGAAGTAGATGTTGCTGCAGTATGTTGTGTGCCATTGTACCCCTACAGATTTTGTACAAAGAGGATGCTCCTATGGGTCTTCCCATCGCAAGCATTGGTTTCAAGCATCGTGCTTGCCATTCCAGATGGATCTTGCTGGCCCTTTGTTCCTTCCCTGCATTGCTAGCCCAGAGTTCGAAATCAAGCCTTCTTTACTTTGTCTTCGCTATCCAGTCTATGCATATGCTTGCGCTCAGACAAGAATGCTGCACTCTTGTCGATGGTATCTTACAAACATTCTTTAGACAGTAGCAATAGCCAACATTTCAATTCTGAACTCCTATTCTTCAGTACGTCTCCCACCTCTGACATCAGAATGGATGAGTGGAGACCTAGAACCCCACGCTCTCGTAAAGAACGGAGTCCCAGACCGCCAGGTTCCACGAAGTCAGTCATGCGCGAACATTCAGCATACTGCGAGGCAACGGGGCCAATTGTGCAAGAAGGCTTTGTCGCTGCCCGAGTTCGGGCCCTGCAGCAATTAAAAGGTGAGGGAAACTGTACGATTCGCTCTCATTCACCCATAACACCTTGCCCGCGACCCTGGACACAGACCCGCGAAGACCATAGCCACCCAAGGCATGCATTCACACCAACGCCAGAGTCGGTCGCTTCGAGGAGGTCAGAAATAGACACGAGCAACCATTCTGAAACAGCAAGACATTCTGATGGACATCAGATCGGTCCCAGCGAAGCTTCAACTCTGAACTTCTTTAGAGGTTCTCCGGCCCATCCTCGAGACAAGCCTCAAAGTCCTCATCTGATACCTGAATTGAGCGCATCACCGACGCCGCTTCTACAGGCCAGCCACAGTGAGGATATGTCCTCTGACGATACAGTCGGCACCGGACCGCAAAGATACTCCGACAATGAGAACCGGATCCACAGCCCTCGCGCCCTACCTCCGAATCTAGCCGACCCATCCACGACCGAAGACGGTCATGAGCCGGATCTACGGCCTAAGAGAAGCATTGCTGCTAGATTGGGCTCAATGGTGGAGCGTGGTTGGGTGGGATTGGATGTTTTTGGCAAATCTTACGACCGCAAAGCCTCTGATCCTGTATCTTCCAAATCCAAGGTGCACATGGAAAGGTCGGAGCGCAGAAGCCATTCATTAGGCGACGAGCCTCTTGTGGAGCTGCTTCCTCATAGGATGCCGTCTTTTCATGCAGCCCCCAAGAACCGGAGCTACCACAGTCAATCGATCCAGCACCGGGCGGCTCGTTCCAAAGAAGAAGAGGCGAAGCCCTTCAAGGAACATGCTTCACACCAGAAAGTGCAGGGCCAAGTGGCGGGCAAATCTACTACAAGGCGGCTTCTCCTACGAAGTAGTTCGGACGCTGCATTATATAATTCACAGAGCCTCATTTCGAGTACTGCTGGTAAACAAGAAGAGCGGCATCAACGTCGTTCCCATCGCCTAAGGGGAAGCAAAAGCCATGCACCTGAAAACCATGAGACGGATGGAATCAACTCCGAAGTCGACCGCAAACCAGCCACTACGTCCTCTGCGATTACTTTTAATGATGCCTCGACCGCACCGAGCTCGCGTCGATCCAGCACGAATACTCAAAGATCGGCACGTTCCTTCTCAGGGGTGACGAAATGGAAACTGCGCTGGCCTAAACTCGTCCAGCTGGATAAGCCAAATGCAGTCCAAGGTCATTCCAAGATGGAGTCAGTGGGCTTTGCAAGCTTAAAGGTCCCAAGGGACACTCAACAGGATCCTATTCCACTACACCATCTTCCGCGAGACAAAATCAACGAGCACAACACGGGTAAATATAGCCATGGCGATGGTGCTGGTGGGACGAATACCACTTCAGCGGAAGGCTCCGGTCTCGATGAGGTCAAAGAACGTCATATGGACGGTCCAGTGTCACAAGATCATTGCTCTGTGGCCCACCTACACAGGGTGGATGAGCTGCAAGCACCAGAGCGCTCAAGAAGTGTGACGGACAATTCTTCTAGTCCTCTGCTCCGACAGTCGGAAGGCCCAATGCCATGGTGGGAACAATCTCAGGAAGAGTGTTCACCAGATATAACTAGGCCTTTTACAGCGCGCTCGCTAAGCCCAAACAAAACATCAACGAAGAAACCGTCGAAGCGCCCTTCGATCTCCACGTCCACTTATGGAACCTTTTTCACGGCACCTGGTGGCAACTCTGAGACTACTTCGCGAGAAAATTCGTCAGAAATAACGCAGCACTCCCCTATGAGCTCACAAGGCCCCGCACCCATGGTCTCACACTCATTGGAGGGAACACAGGGTTCACCTCCGCGTTCACTGAGCTCTACACCTTCGGTATCAGACAATGTACGCACGGAAGACTTGCCTGAGCCAATTTCATCCGCCTCCGCTACTGCGCAAGTACAAGCTAGATCTAACGCCACTTCGCCGGAAGCACGACGCTCTGAGGTGACCGAGAAGCCTGTCAATCGAACGAGAGCGTCGACAGGGACCTTAATCGCTAGCGTGCAGGTCAGTGGCTTACAGGAGACGGTGAATAAAGAGATGAAGTCAAGTGGCAAGGGTGTTAAGAGGATTCAGGTTACTGTTACATTCGATGGGGCGGCGGATCTGGTCATTGATACAATGCTGGATCCACAGCTTGAACAGGAGAAAAAGTTGGCAGGCGATGAGGTGGCTTGATTGGGTAGGGCCCTCGGAACGCTGGCCTGAGTTTGATTGTTGTGGAGCTTTGGTAGAACGCAGGAGGGGTTTTTCTGGTGTTTTTGGAAATTAATTCGTGTTATTGCTACTTCTGGTCTGCGTAGCTTGGGTTTCAGAGCCTCTGGCATAATAATTCTGTCAGAAAAGCGCGCAGAACGCCTCTTCCTTAAGTACTAGTGCCCTTCAATTTATCTAAAGTCGTAGTTGTGACGCTCTTTTGGGTTCTCGTCACCCCTCAACTGCGCCAGCTTTAAACGCTTGCTAATATTCTTTCATGAGTATGACCGTGTATTCCGGACAGCCAAGGCGGTACCTCCAAGCCGTCAAATTGGGTTCTTCTGATAGTGATTTGTGGACGAGAGGTACGATGACCATACGATGTCGTGGTTTCTCGGCAGGAAATTCATAGAATTGCTAATCATCCATGGTATAAGTCCTCTGGCTCAACTCTAAAATTTCTCCCGTTCTTCCTTATGTGCTTTTGCTTCTTGTCTCTACTCAATGGTTTGCGCATATCAAACGCATCTTCGCCTGCTTTCTGACCTGTGGGATCGTCGCTGTAGTAGTCGACTACTCTTCGAAAGACGCTGTATCTGTTTCCAATATCGCATTAGCGGCACATCGAATTGAGGTTCATCGCGTGATAGAGTGGACGCATACCCTATGCCCTCGTACAAGCCCACAGCTGTCTTGTTCCCTTCTCGAACAAAGAGGTCGACGAACCATGCATTTTCTTCTTCGCACCCTCTTTCTAGAGCCTTTGTCAAGGTCTGAGCTAGACCTAGCCTTCTGTATTGCGGAGCAACTGTGAGCAGGTAGTGCTCCGTGAATTGTCTCCATGGTGGGTCTTCTTCCACTTTGCCCATCACTACGCATATAATCAGCTCAGGCCATTCGGCAGGATGGAAGATGGGCGGCTTGCTGTAACCTGTTATGTTGCCATATTGATCTTCCACTACAGTGAATAGTGATGGCCATTTGCTCAGGTATTGCAGATAGAAGTCGATATTGTAGTTCTCTGTGAGAGGGTCTAGGTTTGTAATGTTCATATGGAGTAGATCTTGGGGGCGAAATGGGCGAAGAGAAGTCATCTTGTCTGAAAGTAGGCTCTTCAATTGTGCGCGCCAATTGTCGCGTGTCAATAGGAATTTCGACTTTGCTGCTGAGATAAAGGCCCCTCCCCGCCCTCGTCATTGAAGCCATTCTTGACGGGGGGGAAGAGCCGCCGCTAGACTGGATCGTGCTTTGCCCTGAATCCTCCCGTGCCTCCCGTGCCTCCAAGACAGGGATTCGAGGGATTATTTGCAGTCGTTTAACATTCACAAAATACAGTACATTGTCACTTGCACAAAGAATCTTCTTCAACACGTTGTGAAGTGAACAGACAAAGACTAACCAGACCCCAGCGATCTTCTCCGCTCCAATACCGGAAACTGAAACCAGCCCTTCGACCCATGACGCAGACTTTCCTACCTACGACGCATCTACCTCAAACAACTCGCGTAAATACGCTTTACTTGACATCTATGGTAGCCAGTAGCTTCTAGTACCACTCCAATTGGCTGTAAAATTCCAGAATACCTTTCGATGCCTTCTTCTCCTCGAACGCCGGTGCGGCGCAGGAAATCGTCGGCCGTGAGCATCGACATCTCCTTCACATCTCCTAATCCCCAGAGCAATGGCTATCATTCGAAACGACCCTCCATCAGCAGCAGAAGATCGTCTGTATTCTCGATAGCTCCACCTCAAACCCCGCGACCGAATTCATCTCACGACCGGAACGGACACTGTGACCTGTCCGATGGGTATAGCAATGGGCAGGACGTGGAGAGCTCAAATGGGCTTGGCAACTTGGCAGACGAGTTAGCAGAAGTTTTCGATGAAGATGAGGAGGGCGAGGCTGTAGACGATGTCTCGGAATTCCAGTACGAGGCAGCGGAGAACGCGCGAGACGGACAACCCTCATTCCAGACCACGCTCAAGGAAGATAAGGGCATATCTATATCACAAAAGCCACGATCTGCCAGAGAACTCTCGCTGAGTCCGCCCAAGCAGAAGATGCGATCAAGGCATCATCACAGGGAGAATTCGGTATACGACGGCTCCGACTACGGTGATCACAGCGACTTACAGGGGGTAGAAGGCATCTCACCCTCACTCGACGCCCGGATGGCTGCTGTGGAGAGCCTTGCACGCCGGGGCGCAGAAGCCAACGGTAGCGACGGGGACAACGTTGTACAAAGGGTTGCCGACGCCCTCAAAGATCTCGGATCGCAAGCCGGTGTCGAGAACGGCGCGAGCAGGCTCATCACTGCACACACCGCTCTCACCTCGCACTTGTCTTCCCAAACACGCGCCCTCCAGGCACTCTGCCATCCTTTCCTTTCACCATTTGCCGCACCCGCGGATCCAGAATTCATCGAAGAGATACTGCCACTCCTTTCGGAATTACTCCTCACCCTCCCGACACCAGCGCCGCACCCCCTCTCATCGATGCACAGCCTACACGCCTCAACCGCCGAACTCACCTCCATCCTCACATTTCTCTCTGACACACTGCACATGACACATCAGACAACATCTCTAGCCTCAAGAAGGTCGAGAACAGCAAGAGAGACCGTGATCGAAATGAGAAAGGAGGCTGAAGCTAGAGAAGAAGGGATACGGTGGATAGAGAAGGGAGAATGGGAGACGAGGTTGGCGAGGCGAGATTGTGCTGGCATATGTGTTGAAATTGTAGGAGGGTTTGAGGAAGTCTGCAATGGATGGAGGGAGCGACTTGTTGGTGGATTGGGGGTGGAGGTTGGTGCGGCATGAAGTCGGAGGTAATGGCATGGCGTGATCATCTGTCAATATGTAAGAAGTAAATGAGGGCGTCGATAGCATTTTGTTGTAGTTAAGAAGCATCTATGAGACGAATAGTGGAAGGAGACATTTGTTACACATTGCTGGTACGGTCAGAGTACCTGCGACGTGACGGCAGTACGAATCTAACTATTAATGACACTGCTCGCACGCGTGTGCTTGAAAAGTACCATCTAGTAAAATCACATTGCAAGTAGCCCTTTTATTAAGAACATCCTCACTTCATTCGCAATCTGGCCAACTCCTATTCTCTCCTCATTCCCCCCTCGCTGCCCTCCTGCAATCTACCTCAACCCTTTGTTCCTCATTTGTACGGGCACGTACTTCCCTGGCGCAGGCCTCTCATTAGCTGGGCTCTCTGTCCTCGCCGTTCCAGAAGACGAGAGTGGTCTATCGCCATCAGCAGGACTCGTGTCTCTATTGCTTGGTTGCCTCAGGCCAGAGAATCTCGGCTTGAGCGAATCAGCTGGGGAGCCATCGCGGCCTGCCGCATCCCCTCGGGCCCCAGGGCGCCATTTAGCAGTTGGCTCGACGCTTGAGCTGGCGTCTCGTGGTGCAGCCGGTGAAGGTGCAGTATCAGTACGACCACGGGGAGGAGCTCCGTCAGCACGTCGAGCAGGTGGGACATAGCCGCCAGTTCTCTTCGGCAGCGCTGCTTCCTCGGTGGCGATGTCGGTTGAGGGATCGGCAGGCGGAGGGGCGCTGGTAGGGCCTCCAGCTGCTTTGGCCGCTTCCTCAGCCTCCTTCGCTACTTGACGTTCACGCCAGGTTGGCTTGTTGCCTGCAAGGTTGAGCTTGGGAGGTCCGCCGGATGCTGGTCTATCTCTCGACTCGTTTCGCGCCATCTCAGGGGCACGGGATGGTGCTGATCGATCTGGAATACGGCCCAGGCCGGCTTTCTTATCCGCGAGCTTCTTTTCAGCTTCTTCTTCGCGCTTCCGTTGAATGGCCGCCTTTTCGTCGAGTTCCCTGTGCGTTCTGTTTAGCATTTGTCAATTCGCAACTTGTGGGAGGAGCAAGTACCTTCGCTCTGCATCTCTCTTCGCCTTAGCTTCGGCCAGCATACGCTTCTTCTCTTCATCTGCAGCGGCTTTCTCCTCAGTTTCTCTAGCGATCCTCTCCTCTTCTTCTTGGGCATGCCTCTCAGCTTCCTCGCGATCCCTTTGTTCACGTGCCTTTCGCTCACGAACTTCGCGTTTCCGCTTGTCAATGGCACTCTGGTACTCTCGGTCGGCCGCCTTTCTCCGCTTCTCGAACTCGTCGTGACGGCGGTCTTTAAGGTCTTGGTGGAATTCTTCATAGACTGGTAAGAGGCGGGAAAGTCGGTGTTTGAGGGCAACGTCCTCCTCGTGCTTCCGCTTCGTCTCTTTGAGTGTCTCCGACTTCGAATTCTCATAAGCAGCCAGGTCTAGTTCTCGCTGTGCCTCGTAGTCCTTTGGCAAAAGCTTGATTTCTTCTTTCCTGAACGCACGCTCCAGATGGTCGATACGCTTCCCAGTCACTCTGAGATTCTTGAAGAGATCATTCTTCTCCTTTTCTAGCTGGGAGATTCTCAGAAGTCGAAGTTGGTTGCTATCAAGATCTTTGACGTCGACGTCTCCAATGTTGATACCTTTCTTGACAAGGTCACTCAGTTCTTTCTCATTGTTCTCACGGCGAATGCGATCCTGCTCATCCTTCATGCGCTTACGTTCACGCTCTTTGTGCTCCTCAGAAAGTCGCAAGGTCTCAGCTTCCTGCCGATGTTGAGCAATGATACGCTTTCGAGTCTCTTCCTCCTTTTGCTTCTTCTGAAGTGCATCGGAAGCTAGCTCCTTCTTTTTTTCGATGATGGCTCGTCTTGCCAAAGTCTCCTGGTGCTCTTGTTCAGCGCCAGCCTGTGCTCTTGAAAGAGCCGCCGCCTTGGCTTGTTCGCGAGACTCGTTGTACTCGGGATCTACGTATTGGCACGTAACGTAGAGTGTCTTTGCCAGACGCGTGAGTTGGGAGCGGACAATCTCTGCCGGGGTACGTTGCAATTGCTGAACAGAGCTTGCTTCATTTTCTGCAGAGCCTAAGCCGCTTCCAGGGTGCATCGCCTTTGCTGATGAGAAGACGTCCGAGTCGAAGGTTAAGACACCTGTAGCGTGGTCTATTCGGATTGCCAGGTCGCCTTTCTTGCACCCATTCATGATGAACTTCTCGATAGAGGCCGACGTCACTTCGAAGGGCGCGGGAAATTGAGCAAGCTGGTGCACGTAGGTAAGTTGGACGGACTCGTAGACTTGCGACAGCTGCTGGAACAGCCTGGTCAGGATGACTTGCTGCAGAGGCAGAACATATTTCTCCATCTCGGGATCTGAGCCAATCTGTGTCAGAATAGGCGAAATCTTCTTGCAGATCGACAAGGGATGGAAGTCAACTTCGAGGATCTGATAGAGCTCTCGGATCTCTGGCTTAGCACGCTTCAACAGCCCTTTACTCATAGCATCTTTGAATAGTACTGCCCTCGTAGGCGCATGAGACATTCCAAGTAGATTGGTAAGACGGTTGTTCTTATTCTTGCGAGCTTCATCGATATCAATGAGGGCCCCTCGAGAGCGAGAAGTACTGATGACGGGGATGGAGAGTGCCGACAGCAGAACGAACGATGCTGCCCTGCTCATTTCCGCTTCCGTCACCGCTGGGTTATCTTTCTTCAAGCTCTGGCCCGAAGCCACAATGTTAGCAGACTGGCGAAGAAGGTTGTAGTATCTGCTCCAAGCGGCAGCATGGAACAGATAGTTCTCGCTGACAAGGAAGATCCGAGTGAGCTTCTCATAATAGTTGGCCATCATGATGTTCTTTGCTGGACGTTTGCTCAAGCTAAGCAACGTATGGATGTCTTCCACACTTCGGAAAGCCTCCTGCCATAGCTCCAGCTCCACCGCGACATTAAGCTGCTGGAAGCGCGTGTCAAGATGACGCTGTAGGGTGTCGGGATCGCTCAGGTTGATTGCGTGCATCTGCGATTGGTATTTGGCCGCATTTTGGACGTGGTTGCGGAGCAACTCGCAAAGCCTTCGGAACTCCGTCTTGCGAGCAAAATTTTGGCAGAAGGTGAAGGCCAGCATAGCCGTTGACTGGTACATCACTTCCAGTCGCGCGTTGTTCTTGAGTATTTCTAGCACGGTTCGGTAGGTTTCCCATAGAAATTTCAGCCATGGTGTAACGATAGCTCTGTCTGTTCGATCTCTCGACTGTTCCCCTGATACCGTAGAGAGCAGGATTGATTCTGGAGTCTCGATAGCCTCAAGATCCTCCACGTTCGCGCCATTTCCGGCAGTAGGCTCTAGCGTTGATTGAACCTCATCTGCTTTCGCCTGTGCTTCGGTGACTTTGGCCTCCGCGAGCTCGATGAATTTCTTGAGGACAAGCTAGGGAAAGCACATGTTAAAAACTACCAGAAGAAATTCCCAGTCCTCGTGCCTACTTACTTCGATGGTGCCGACGTTTGTATTTTGTGCAGTGTTTTTGTATTGGTATAATCCATCTTTTGCAAGCTTTCCTTTCTTGAGATCTACGCAAAGTTCGACAAACTGTATCATCACCGGCTCCAGCGAAGTAATTGGGCTATTTCTTGATCTCTTAGAGGTGACATGTTCGTGTAGGATAGTGAGAGCAGCTGGCGATTGCTCAACAGCAATAAGTTCTTGTGCTCGCTGGTAATCGAGGCGTCAGCTTCGCTCTCTTTGTTTGTGTTATAGATGTCTTCGGTACCTACTTTGAGCACATTTTCCGGCTTAGTATGGGGTGGCGGAGGCATCTTGGGCGGTCTTATCGAAGCTCTAATGTCTTTGACCTAGAAGATGTCGAAGAGTGTCTTGTCGCTTTGTGGCCCCTTAGGGCTGAACTAGAGCTAGTCGAGCTAGTGTCAGGCTAATGGCTTCTGCATTCCATCCCACACTCCTCCAAACCAGCCAGCA
>JAABUP010007563.1_pt1 | contig 14458 bp, 16 predicted proteins | sample 5559201 | NCBI WGS metagenome assembly JAABUP01 (sample SAMN10711887, study PRJNA513373) | rock metagenome | isolation source: Antarctica rocks | place: Antarctica | reverse complement strand
GGCCTCCATGTCAGGCGATCGCGGCGCGCAGCGCGGCCAGCAGCTCGGCCTTGACCGCGTCGGGCACGGCGGCGCGGCCGCGCGGCTTGAGCGCGCGCACCAGCTCGTCGACGGTCAGGCCGCCCTCCGGGCGGCCGCGCATCAGCTCTGCGGCGCCGGCGCGCGGTGCTGTGTGCGCCGGGCGCGGCCGTTCAAGGACCAACGGGCGCGGACAAGCGCGGCGCACCGCGCGCCAGCGCTCGGACCTCGTCCTTCCAGCCGCACTCCTCCAGCCGGTTGCGCAGCAGGCCCTTCAGGCGCTCGCGCTCGCCCGACTCGGTCAGCTGCGCGCGTATCAGCTCCGCGGGCGTCGGCTCCTTTGGCTTTTCCGGCTCAGGCGTCGGCGGGCGCAGCACGCTCATGGCATGCTCGCCGGCGAGAATGCTGCGTCCAGGTCTTTACCAAGCCTGCTGCTCCAGCACCCAGCAAGGAGGCCTGTGCTGTCAGGTTGGCTACAGCTAGGTGGAGTCTGGAAAATGGGACTCGAGCTGCTGGAGTCGAGCAGCATGCCCTCGGGTCGCTGATGAGGCGGGCAAAGGTGTTTTGAACGCGAGAGATGCAGCTGCAGTCCCATCGCAGCCATGGGCTGGTGCGGGCTGCCCAGCGGCGCGCCTGCGCCAGTGGGCGCCGCCCTGGGCGCCGCCGCGGCAGGGTACCTCCTGTGGCAGCTCTGCAAGGCGCGATGCCTTGGCTCGGCCTGCGCTGGGCACGGCTGCGGGATATTCCGCAACCCCTGCGGACACGCGTGCCCCCGCGCAGGTCGTGCGCTTCGTGGCGCTCTTCGTCAGGGCGCACCGCCTGCTGGCCGCGCAGCGCAACCTGCCCGTCGTCTTCGACCAGTTCAACCCGCTCGATCGCAAGGCGCGCAGCTTCACCGCCGCGCAGCCGCAGCGCCTGGGCGTCGCCGACAGCCGGGCCCTGGGCGGCGTGCAGCGCATCCAGATCGGGCCCTGCTTCAACGTGCGCCCCGCCCCCGGGCGCCTCCCACGCTGGCCCCAGCCGCCGGGCTCGCGCGGCGCTGAGGCGGGGCGCCGCCGCCAGGTGCTGCAAATCAGCGACCCGTGGCTGGTCGCGGAGGTGCTGGACAAGCGCAACTACCCGCACGCGCTGGACAAGCCAACCAGCTTCCCGTACAACTTCTACCAGGGCTTCAACCAGGCGCGCCGCCCGGCCCGCGCGGCGCCCGCCCGCCCGAGGGCGCCGGCGCCGGCGCAGAGGCGGCCGGCCGCGCCGCGCAGGTGACCAGCAGCCCGCCCACGCACAGCCAGCTCACGTGCAAGACCAGCGACCCGCTGTGGCGCCTGGTGCGCCGCGGCTCGGCGCCCGCGCTGTCGCCCGCCAACCTGCGGTGCGCGGCCCGGCGCCCCGCACCCTTCAGGAGCGGCCCGCCTGCGTCATCAGCGAAAACAACCAACAAGGTGGGGGGCGCGGCCTGACGGGCGGCGCGCGCCGGCCCCCAGGAAGAGCCTGCCGGTGATCCTGATGACCATGCACCGACTGGTGGAGACGCTGGAGGCGGCGGGCGCCGAGCGCGCGGTCGACGTGGACGCCGCGCTCATGTGCCAGACCTTTGACGCGCTGGGCCTGGTCGGCTTTGGCAAGGACTTTCACGCGGCGGAGGACCTGTGCGGCTGCGGCGCGCGCGCGTGCCAGGCCATCAAGGACGGTGCGGCGCGCTGGATTAGGCGGCCGCGCGGCCGGGGCACATTTTGGGACACGCCGCGCTCGCGGCGCTGCGTGAGGGTGTGCTGCACTCGAAATGGCGGCGCTCAGACCCGCCGTAAGGGCATGATGTCGTCGCTCCCCGCTTGCGGTCCCTTCTCAGGCTGGCGCACGCATGCGCTTGCCGGGCGCGCGTGGCGCGGTGGCAGCCCGCGGCCGCGGCTGACGCGGCGCCCTGTGCGCGCGCAGCCACCGAGGTGCTGGTGGGCGACTTCCTGAACCCGTTCCGGAGGTTTGCATTCTGGACGGCGGTGCGCCCGTGGCTGACGCGGCGCAAGTGCGCTGTGCCCTGGGTCTCAAGCTCGCGGCAGCGCGCGCCGACGCGTGCGCGCCGCCCGCAGGGGTGGTGGGCGCGGCGGCGGACGGTGCAGGCGGTGCTGGACGCGATGCTGGCGCTGCTGGAGGAGGTGGAGTCGCGGTGCGCGCCGCTGCGAGCGCGCTTTGAGCGCCGTGCCATGGTTCCTCGCATGCGGCCCGGCCGCCTCGGCCTGCCATGCGGTCACGACGCGGTTGTCTCTGCAGGGGGCCGCCGGGCGAGGCGGACGAGAGCGTGGCGGCGCTGCTGCTGCGCCTGCGGGACCCGCGCTCCGGGCGGCCGCTGCCGCGCGCGCGCCTGTGGAGCGAGCTGTCGGTGCGCGCGCCCGGCGCGAGTGCTGCGGCGGTCCATGGAGTTACGCTCGAGGGCTGCATGCAGCGGTGGTTCGCGCGCGAGCCTGCACGCTCAGCAGGCTTGCGGGAGAGGCTAGCTCGCAGGCAGGGCAGCAAGCACGCGCTGGCGCGCGCCCGGCGAGGCGCCGACGCGCGGCCCGCGCGCGCAGATCTTCTTCCTGGCGGGCATGGAGACGACCGCGCACGCGGCCACCTGGGTGCTGTTCCAGCTATCGCAGCACCCCGACGCGGAGGCCGCCATCGAGCGCGAACTGGACGCGGCCGGGCTGCTGGTGACGGCCGACCGGCCGCACCCGCGCGCCCTGCAGCACGCCGACCTGGCCGGCCTGGCGTACCTGCAGGCGGTCATTAAGGCGCGCCAGCGCGCCCGCCGGCCCGCCCGGCCTCCATGCGTGCGGCTGCAAAGGGCGGTTGATGAACCTTGGTCGGCGTCGTGGCTGCTTGCGCATAGGCACGCTGCGCCGGCTGGGCCAGCGCGCTGCCGGGCGGTCAGCTTGTGCCCAGCGTGTTTCCGAGTGCCAAGGAGTATCACTCGACAGCACAAGCTCCGGGCCTGGTTCTCGCCGCGCAGTTGCGGCCGCAGCACGCTGACCCTGCATGGCCAGCTCAGTGGAGGCCTTGCAGTCGTGTCCGTCGCATCGCACGACGCGCCAGCCAGCCCCGCCACGCAGCGCCTGCCGTGTGCTGTCTGCGCACCGCGCGCGGCCGTGCCGACGCGCAGAAGCCGTGCGCGCGCGCGCAGGAGAGCCAGCGCCTGCTGTCGGTGCTGCCCATCCTGTTCCGGCAGGCGCAGGCGGACGTGCGCATCGGCGGCCTGCTCGTGCCGCGCGGCACCTTCTGCATCGTGCACCTGGTGCGCCGCGCTCCGCTTGCCGTGCTAAGAGCCGGGTGCGTGCGCGCACGGGTGCTGAGCGCCGCTGCCGCCGCGCAGATGGCGATGCACCTGTCGCCGCACAACTTTGAGCATGCAGAGGTGCGGGACGCGCCCGCCGTCACAACATTGCCCCGAGCCCGCAGCGCGACAACCCGCCCCAAACACGCGCTGAGTCGCTGTCTGCTCGCTGCCTGCGCAGGCCTTCCATCCGGTGCGGCCCGCGCGCGGCCCCTCTTGCACAGTGCCCTGCATGGGCACTCTACCCTGCCGCCGCGCCGACCAGCAGCCTCACGCCCGGCGCGGCCCGCCGCGCAGGAGCGCTGGTTCGAGAAGGACGCCGACATGGCTCGCAACATCCGCTTCGCGCCCGACGGCTCCAACCCCACGCGCGCCGTCCGGCGCGGCTTCTACGCGCAGCCGCCCGCCGCCGGCGGCGCGCTGTCGGCCGGCGAGGCTGACCCGCAGGCGCGCAGCGCCTCGTGTCCATTCCGGGGGTTGTGAGCGTGCTTGGCGTCCATGCCATGGCGCAGCTGTCCGCGCTGGAGGCGCCAGCGCGCCCTCCACGCCGGGCTGCCGAGCGCGCTCACGGTCGCGAGCACGCGCCCGCCCGTCCGCAGGCAGGGTAGCGGCGGCGACGTGCATGCGGGCGGCGGCGGCCGACGCCGCGCCACGGGCGCGCAGGTGAGGCGCTTCCTGCCGTTCGCCGCGAGGCCGCGCAGCTGCCCGGGGCGGCCGCTGGCGGAGGTCAGCGCCGCAGCAGGTGCACGCGCCCCCCAGCATGCCTGTCTGCCCGACGCGCCTGCTGTGGGGTTGAGCCTGCTGCTTTGCGTGCGGCGCGGCAGCGCATTGTCAGGATGCCTTGCGCGGGCCTCCCTGCTGGCTGCGGGCAGCACCCCGGGGGATGTGCTGCTGCCTGCATGCGCAGCGCACCGAGCCCGCGCCGCGGCGGCAGGCCTGGCGGTGCTGCTCTCGCGCTTCCGCTTCCGCCTGGCCAAGGAGGTGCGCCGGCGGCGCCCCCGAGATTGCTGTCGCCGTGCGTGCGGCCGCCACCCAGCACGATCGACTGGTCCTGTCGCACGCTCGCCGAGCGCGGCCCGCATCCTGCGTATGTGATATCGTGGTGAAGAGCTCGTGCTACAGGCGCATGTGACTTGCTTGCCGCTGAGGGAGGCCGGGCGGGGGCGCAGATGGGCCGCGCAGCGGGCGTGCGCGCGCAGGAGGAAGTACGCATCACGCTGCAGCCCGTCAGGGGCATGCTCATGCACTGCATCCCCCGCGGCGCATGACTGCGGCCTTCCCCATGCCCGGCCGCCCCAGGCGGGCTCGCCGACGCGCGCGCGCAGGGGTCCCTGTTGTTTTGGGTCGCGGCTGGGCCTGTGGCACGAGGCCTCTGCCGTCTCCGGCATGCTTGCTCATGTGTGTGTGCTGGGCCGGTGCACATGGCATCCGCTCCTGCACACCGCGTCTTGGGGTTCCTGTGTATTCGGGTCATGCTTGTGCAGCTCGCCCGGCCCGTAACTAGTTGGGTGCTTTTGCGGCTTGCCCGGCTCATTGATACTTGGTTGCAGTAGCTAACTCTCATTTGGGTTGTGTATTGTGCGGGTTTTGTGGGTGTACAATTCCCAACCTGCATGGCCCAATTGGCAGATGCACTTTGGGTCCCATATTTCTTTTTCCCATTCTTACCTAGCCTGGGTTCCATGGGAGCTTTGCAGGCCCGTCACAGGCCGGAGTTGTACATGGCCAAAAGGGGAAATTGTTGCTGTGCGGGGCCTGCGAACTGTGACTGTTTTCTTCTTGGACGTATGGCTAATGCCGCGATTGGCTGGCGTTCTGTGTGATGTGAAAGCGTGATGAAGGCATGATGCATTCAAGGTGATGCAGGCTGCAGGTGCGCGGTGTTGGTAGGAAAAAGGCATGACCTGTCCATAGGGAGCAGGGAATGTAAGCGGGCTCGAAGCATGCAGAGTGTCTGTGCGCGAGCGTCTATGCTGTGCGTGAGTGCGAGGGGGCAGAGCCGCCAGGGCGCCCCGCGCACGTGACGCCTGTATAAGGAGGCCGTGCGCATGCACCAGGGCCAGGCTCTCGTAAGAAGCTGCTTACAGGCGGCGCTCTTAGCGCGACGCGCGCATATGCAAACAGCGCATGTAATGCACTAACATACAGGCAAAAGCATGCCAGCATAGCACAAATAGGTTGGTTCCCAGGACAGGACGCCGATGTCCGCCCGCATGTCAGAGTCCATACGCGCACGGCGAGCGCCAAGAAGCGGCCCTGCGACGCGGCCGCGCTAGCGAAGGCCGCTCCGCGAGCACGTTTGCCGCCGCGCGCTGGGCGGGCTCAAGCCGCGCCAATGCCTCGTCGGCCCGCGCTCGCGCCGCCGCCCCCGGCGGGCGAGCGCGCCTCCCGCAGCATTGCCGCGTCTTTTGGCAGGTAGGAACGCTGGGTACCCTTGACTGGCGCGCGAAGCGCACAAACGCCTGCGCACAGGCACACAGCATGCACGCCCGGCGTTGCAGGCGCTTGCAGGCCGGCTTTGAAGTCACAAATCCAGGAGCAGTCAGCATGCTATGTGCTGACCACCGCCGCCGTCGCCTCGGCACAGCCTAAACCCAAGCCTGTATGCGCACGCCGGCCCATGGCCTACACCAGGTCGACGGAGTCTGCCTCGCTCAGCGGGTACCCCGCGGCCCGCAGGGCGACCCGAAAGTCGCGGCTTTCCTGCCGCACCATGCCTTCAATGACGTGAGTCAGCTTGAGCATGTCCGCGCGCCCCTGCCGCAGCAGGTCACCCAAAATGCCCATGAACGCCATGTGAAAAGGGCCGCGGGCGGGGTACGAGGTTTGCAGCTCCAGGCGCTCCAGGCGCGGGTGCGCGGCCGCGGCCTCGAAGTATGAAAAGAACAGCAAGCGGCAGTTTTCAAAGCCCAGCTCGCGCAGGTCTGGGAGACCGGCAGGAAGTATAAGGCCCGGGCGTCAAGGTCGCCCTCGACCTCCATTGCGTCGGCACAGTGCCGCCCGAGGCGCAGCTCCTCGAGGGCGGTGAGCGCGCGCACGCCCCCGGACAGCCGGTCGAAGCAGCAGTCGATGGCCCAGAGTTCCTTCAAGCGCGCCATGGCGCAGATTCCCAAAGGAAAGACCCGCATGTTATGCCCCGCCAGGGCCAAGTTCGTCAGCCCCCCCGCGATGCTGCTGCTGCTGCTGCTGCTGCAGCGCGACCGCACGCGCGCCCCCGCTGCGCCGCAGGCAGGCCAGCAGGCCGGTCACGATGCGCGCGCCCGCGGCGCACACACCGCGCGCCGCCGCCTCAGCGCCCAGCCAGCCGGCCTCGCTGCGCTGCCAGCCGGCAGGGGTGCGCGCGTCAGCCAGGTCGCGCGCTGCCACCGCCGCCGCCACCGCCGCCGCCGCCTGTACCACCGCGGCGTCAGCCAGGTTGCGTGCTGCCGCCGCCGCTGCTGCCGCCGCCGCCGCGGCCTGCGTCACCGCGGCGTCGTGCAGCCTCGTCCCGGAGAGCAGCGCGGTCGCGAGCGCCGCGACCCGCTGTTCCGCAGCCTGCGCGTCGGCCGCGGCCTGCTGCGCAGCGGCCTGCGCGTCCGCCGCGGCCCGCGCAGCCTGCGCGTCCGCCGCGGCACGCTGCGCAGCCTGCACGTCTGCGGCAGCCTGCACGTCCGCAGCGGCCTCCTGCCGCGCGGCCGGCATGTCGGCCGCGGCCCCATCCCGGGCGGCCTGCACGTCGGCCGCAACCCGCTGCGCAGCAGCACGCGCACCGACCAGCTCGCGCCGCGCGTCGACCAGCGCGCGCTCCTGGGCGGCGGCGGTGCTGCGCTCGGGCCCGGCTCTGAACGCCGCGATGACGGCCTCGAGCTCGCGCTTGCGGGCGGCTGGGCTCAGCCGCAAGTAGCTGTCGGCCTCGGCGTCCACGTCAACGCCAGCCAGCGCCGCCGGCGGGGCCGGGCGGCGCTGGCGCTTGGGCGGCCGGCGATCCGCCCGCGCGCGGGCGTTGGCCGCAGAGTGCACGGTCTCAAGCGGCCGGTTCTCCAGGGGCCGCCGCGGCATGACTGCCCACTATCGCCTCACAGCACTGCGCGCCCGCACGCGCGCTTCAGCGAGGCTGAGCCGGGGCGGCGCAGCCGGCGCGCTGCGGGGGCAAGGAGGCACTGTGAAGGCACGCACGCAAACAGGGCACCCTTTGCTGCACAGCGTGGCGAGCGCGGCGTGCCAGCGGGCGGGCCAGGCGTGCCTGGCGGCGGCGCAGCAGTGGCGCCGGCGCGGACTCACGGCCGGCGCTCGCCAGCGCGGCCCCGCACAGCGAGGCAGGCAGGCAAGCAGGCAGGCAGGCGGCAGCTCGTGAGCTGCACCGTGGACGCTGCTGCACAGAGAGCAACCGAGCCTGCAGGCAGCAGGGCCCAGCGCACAGACGCGGCGCAGGGGAGCGTCACCTGGGAAGCAGACCTGCGAAGCAGGCGCACCGCGGGGTTGGCAGAGGCGCTGCGCGGCGCGGCGCCTGAAGAGCGGCAGTGCGCGCAGGCGTTGGCGCACGTATCACGCCGAAAGGCTCGCCTGCGGAGGGGAGAGGTACAGTACGCAGCAAGTCATGAGGCGTACTGCAGCACTGCGCGCGCAGATAGCGGCGTTGCAAACTGGCTCTGACACTCGTCAAGCGCTCCTCACACTGCTTCAGCGGTGCACCACGCCAACAGGCTTGCGCCTGTGGAGGGACCGAGGTAATATGTAACAACGCGTGAGGCACTCCACAGCGGTGTGCACACAGAGCGGCACTGGCACTGGCATTCTTCCATCTGCTAAGACCGCTGCACCACGCTGAGATAGGGAAGCAGCTCGCCTGCAGAGGGCCGAGGTGGAGCGCAGAGCAGGTCGCCGGGTGCTCCGCAGCAACACATACAGCAAGTGTACTAGTACGTGACGTACTCGTGCCTGCGCTTGTCCGGCGCTCTCAGACTGTTCAGCCGCGCACCATGCTTACAGGCTTGCGCCTGTGGAGGGCAGGTGAAGTATGTAGCAAGTCAAGGAGGCGCTCCACGGCATCGCACATGCAGAGCGGCTGCGTACTGGCACTGGCGCTATCCTCACACCGCTTCAGCCGCGCATCGTGCCAACAGACTTGCGCCTGTGGATGTCATGGGTGATGCAGCTGTCACCCGAGACCTCAGCCCACCCCCAATTGCAATGCACCTCATGCACATTGTGGGTGGCCACATGGGGCCGAAGGATGTCACATCATTATTTGGCATGCTGATGTGCCAGGCCACAGCAGTTCACCGCCTCAACTTGCTTCGCAGCGGCTTGGGTGCCTGCATGCATTCACACTTCCACTTGTGTCAGCTGAGCACACCACAGGGCACCAGGTACCCCCCGGGAGAGCACCTAGTTTGTGGCTAGGCTGGCAGGCCACTTGCGCTACATCCTGGGCCTGAGGAACGGGGGCATCGCGGTAATTCACTATCCTCTGCGCTGCACGTCAGGGTTTGTCTGAAGGCGCACAGCTGACGTTGCGTTCTTGTGCTACACAGTCAGCCCAGGTTATATGCTGGCATTCTGTGGCGCATGTGCGTGGTGATAGTGCTGGCTCTTACACACATAGATTGCATGCATAGCAGTGCACATGCATCCTACTCACACACAAACCACGCACATGTTGTGTTTAATAATGACGTAGCACTCCCATGCACATATCAAGAAGCACACTGTCTCAGGCTCCAAGCAGGAACACCAATTTGTAGATGGCCCAACTCGGGCACGCTGGTCCATAAAGTGTAACGCGTACAGGCCTCTGCAAGATCATTGCAGGCCAGGCAAGCTCCATGTCAGTTCATAACAAGCTTCCAGTTGTAGACAATACTCCGTGCCAAAGTCCTCGCCACTGGTGGTTCCTACACACTGGAGCACGTTCCCGACTTCACCAATGCTGCACCACATTCAGTCATGGACGTCTGAGATTGAGCCAAAAGGCCAGCCGCTGCGCTCTCCTGCCCAGCGGCGCATTCGGAGACATTCCAGGTGAGAGCAGAAAATCACTAGCTTGACATAATACATGGTCTGCATGCAAAGGGAGCTGCCGGTGACACTTTCCTACAGGAGGCTGCCGGGCGGCAGCGCCCGTCAGGCGCGCGCTTGCTGCAGGCGCTGGCACGCGCCCCTGTGACCCGCGCGCCAGGCCGCCTTCTGGCACGCGGCCGAGCAGTAGCGCGCGACGTTGCAGCCGGAGCACAGCAGCGTCCGCAGGCCGGCCTCCGATGCACCGGCCAGGTTGCGGCACCTGCGCGCCCGGCGCGCTCAAGAGCCAGGGCATCGGCGACAGCAGGCACCTGACCGGCAGCGCTGCGTGCTGCGGGGCGCCGCACCCCGTGCACCAGCAGCCCATGGGGCGCAGCGCGGGCGTGCGCAGGCGCAGGTCCTCCAGGCTGGCCTCTGGCAGGGCTTCCGTGGCGACATGCGGCGCGACCTCGGCCTCCAAAAGCGCGACGGCGGCCGCCATGCCGGCCAGCAGCTGCTGGTTGACTGCGCTCGACTGCTCCGACCATTCCGCGTCGCTCGCTTCCCAGCTCCTGATGCTCGCCTGTGCAGGCGGCCAGCGCGAGCAGCTCGTCAGGCATCAAGCGCGCATGCAGGGTGCAGGGAGCGTGCTTCCCGGCCGCAGCCTGCGCAGGTGCTAGTCATGCATGCATGCGCACGCACGGGCGGCCTGATGTATGGCAAGCTGGAGCACGCTGGAGCTGCAAGCGGGACGCATACTGCAAGTATGCAATACAGGTGATCTACTCCATCCAACGGCGGGGGCCGCCTGGCGCGGCGCCCACACCACTCAGCACAGCAGCAGCTGCCAGCGCGATTTGTGAGTGGGAATGTCATAGGGCGTGCGCACCTCCGTCACATGCCGCACAACGGCGCGCAGCACCTCCTGCATGTGCCTCGCCGCCAGGACGGCGCTGTCCTCGCGCTCACGCTCGCCCTCGTGTGCGAGAACAGCGCGCTGCGCCAGGCTCATCGCTGCGCCCAGCGCCCCGGCACGCACGAGCGGCGCGGCCAGGGCGCGCGACGCGCCGGCCAGGCTCGCGACGCCGCCCAGCGCGTCCATGACCATTGCCTTCATGTCCGAGGCCCGGTCATTGCTCGGGCTGTCCTCATGCGGGCTGCCTTTGTCGCCGCCGCTGGCCGCTCCGCAGCCTGGTGCGCGCGCGCCTGGCGGGGCCTCGCCTGCGGGCAGGTGTGCCGGGCTGTCGCCATCGTGTGCTGAAGTCTGCAGTGTGATGGGCATGCATGGCGTCAGAGCCCAGCGTGTTTGTGCGCCCGCAGCGCCTGGTTGGGAGCCGCCTGCTCGCTGCTCGGGGCTTTGGTACCTCATGGAGCGCAAGCATGCGCCACATGGACTGCTGTACGGAAGCATGCTTGCAGCTGTTAGGATAAACACGCGACCGCCTCAGTGAGCCCCAACAGCTCCCATCAGGGAGGCACGCACATCGCTCGGCCAGCGTTCGCAGCGCCTCCACGACAAAGGGCACCAGGCCCGGGCACGCCAGCACGAGCGCCTTGCGGTCCTCTGAGCCGCCGCACGCCGCGAGCTGCCCGGCGACGCCCTGCACGCTCGCACAGTCAGGCGCGCATCACTCCCGAACCCACAGCAGAGCTCCCTTGGTCCTTGAGGGGCATCGCAGCGGGAAGCGGCGTGCGCACCAATGCCCTCGAAAGGAAACCTGACACCCGGTCGGTGGCGGGCGAGAGCGCAAAGTGCGCGGGGTCCAGCGCGCGCACGAGCTCAGGCGGCAGGAGCAGCAGGGGCAGCAGCTGCGCCGCCGCGTACGGCAGCAGCTCCGCCGGCAAGGCAAGCCCGTAGTGTGGTTGCGAATGCAGCAGATCCGGAATACAGATCAGGAGCCCACCCTGCGCGCCTTGCACAACACAGGTCGCAGGCAGTCGCTCCACAACACAACCGCTCAGACTCGTGAGGCGTGCCGTCTCGGGCCGCCACAGCGCATGCGGCGCTGCGGGAAGCGGTGCGGCTCACCCAGAGCCCTCCTTCCAGGCCGGCGCCAGGTGCGCGCGCCGCCGTGAGCAGCTTGGCCACGCTCCAGGGCCTGCACCTCGGCCAGCTCACGCTCCAGGGCCGCGGCGGCTGCGGCGTCTTCGCGTGCGTGCACAGCGGCTTCCGCTGCCGCAAATTCCGCGGTGGCCCGCTGGACGGCTGCTGGGCCCAGCCGCAGCAGCCTGTCCCCAGCGGCCTCCTCCGACGCGCGGTCCGGACCCGTCGGCGGGGCCGCGCGGCGCCCTTCCGCCGCCGCCGCGCCTGCGTTGGCCGCGGCCTCGGGCGCCACGTTCTCCAGGGGCCGCAGCGGTCGCCCCATGGCCGGGTGCTACAGCCTCACGGCGCTGCGCGCCCGCGCGCGCGCTTCAGCGTGGCTGAGCTGGGGCGGCGCGGCCGGCGCGCTGCTGTGGCAATGCGCGCACAGAGCGGCATGCAGACCGGCTCTGGCGCTCTTCCAGCGCTCCTGCGGCCGCATCAGCCTTGCGTGATGCTAGCAGGCTTGCGCCTGTGGAGGGTCAGAGTCACAAGGCGGTCCGCGGCATCGCGCACGCATAGCGGCTCGGCGAACCGGCACTGGCGCTCGTCCCGCGCTCCTCGGACGGCTGCTGCCGCGCACCACGCTCACAGGCTTGCGCAAACGCGCAAGGGAGTGAGTGGGTTACAGCCGTGTATCAGCGAACGTTGGTCGCTCACAGGCGCAGCGCAGCCTGGCGGGGACGAACGAATGGAATAGCCAGCCGAGCCGACCAGCGGAGAATTGCAAACCGTTTAGTATGCTGCTTGCACATACTAAACGATGTTAACTTGTGTAAACAGAAACTCCCCCGAGGGTCTAGGGAAGCTGGCCTGTTTGAGCAAACCAAGAGCTCATCAACCAGAGCTCGCTTCAGAAGTGCCTGCTTACAGCCCTTGGGCGCCTGGTGATGGCTGCAGCCTGTCGACTCGTAGCCGGCTTGGCCGCGAGCCGCACGCTGCGCCAACCGCAACGCCCAGGCGGTACGGTCAGCGCTGGCGGCGCAGCTCAGAGCCCCGAGCTCCCAACCAGGTGCTGCTGTGTAGTGCCTGCAGCTGTGTAGCTGAAGCAGTCGGTGCCTGCAGCGTAGCCAGTGCGCGCGCGTGTGGGGCGCGCAGGAGCTCAGGACCGTCAACGCGTTCAGCCCGCCGGCGCACGCGGCCTGCTCCGCGGCGTCTACAAGGGTGCGGTCGTGTCGTGCTGTAAGGCAACTGCGCCGGTGACATAACAGGCTGCAGGCCTGGCCTTTCCGTTGCCACGAGCTGCCTGCTGGCTTCAGGGAGTCTGACACTTATTTCATACTGAATGTTGGAGCCCGATGCTGGGCGCTGTCTGGCTATGCACAGCGGGCGCCTGACATGCAGCGCATCGCACTCACAACTGTTGCGGAGACTGCATGCTACCTGCCGCCTGGGTTGCACAACCCAGGCAGCCACGCTCTGTCCGCAGACATGCATGTGGTGCGCTGGCGGGCTGCAGATCTGGTCTTGTCCTGGCCCCCTGCACACATTCTTTCCCAAATGCATGTCTTAGGCCTTGCTGGCCATCGTCATCCTGACTACCATGACGCCTTTAGGATGGAATAGCATTGTTCAGGCATGTGCTAGGCTCCCGCCTGGCATGCCGCACGACTGGGTCGCATGCGGACTGCATGATATGCGGCGGCCAGGCCTGGCTGCGCGGCGCGCGCGCGGCAGGCGACGCGGTGGAGCACGGCGGCCCCGAGGAGGGCGCCGCGGACGCGGCCGCGGCGGAGCACCCGCCCAGGCGGCGCTGCGGCAGGCGGTCGGCGCCATTTTCGGGGGAGGCCGTCACACACATCACGCGCCGCTTCCCGGCGCCCGGGGGGGCCGTCTCCCGGGCGCACGGGGCCGGCGCGCGCGCGCGCGCGGGCACAGCTCGCGGAAGCGAGGCCGGCTCCCGGGCGCCGGCAGCGGCGCGTGCTTTCTCGCATCATGGCCTGCCGCGGGCCCGCTTGGGTGGGGGCTCCGCCACAGCCGCGCCCGCGTCGCCCTCGTCGGGGCCGTGCTCCACCGCGTCGCCTGCCGCGCGGCTCAGGCCCGGTTGCGCGCGCCGGCCGGCGGACGCGTCGCGGGCCGTGCGCGTGCGCTGCCGCTGCGCGCGGCGCTCGCGTGTGCGGGCGGCCCAAGGTGCTCGCCTCGGGGCAGCTTCCTGTTCGGCTCTGCTCTGATCGGGGGCCTCGTCGGTTGGGAGAGGGCGCAGCAGCATGGGGCTCGTCGTGTTTGCAGCATGAGCCGGCAGCTCCGCCCGCTCGCTGGCCAACTCTGGCTTTCCTGAAACGCCGGGCCCGGTGCTCTGTGCGCTCTCCTGGCATGCGCGGGCCCGGACCAGAGCAGCGCCGTCCGCGAAGCTGCCGCGGGGCGAGCGTGCCGGCGCCCCCATATGCGACCCTGGGGCGGCGGCGTTTGCGCGATGCATGCTGCTGTTCTAGGCTTTTTCAAGGTTGATTTATGATCAAGCGCGCCTGCCGCCAAGGTGGAAGACCGCCGGAGCGCGCGTCTGGACCCTTTGGGCCTGCATGCAGAGCATCTGTGCTGTGGGTGAGCGCAGACGGGCCAAGAGCCGCCAGGGCGCCCCGCGCACGGTGCATGTGTGAAAAGATGCCAGGCTCGCACAAGAAGCCGCTTACAGGCGGCGCTCTTAGCGCGCCGCGCGCGTGTGCAAACAGCGCACGCCGGCACGGGGCCTGCGCGCGCCCATCGCGGCGCCGGGCGGGCGGCGCGCGGCCTGCGGTCCTTGCAGAGAGGGCTGCCGGTGCCTCAGAGGGCCTTGCAGACTGTCGCAGGGCTGTTTGGGAGCCTCAATGAGCAGGTCCAAATGCGGACTCGAGCAAATGCTTGTGAGCAAGTCGCTTCGAGTGTTTAATTGGACAAGCATGCCTGAGGTGCCCGAGTCCTGGCCCTCTTGGCGGCCGCTGGAGCAGGCGGCCAGCTTATGCACTGGTCCGATATCGAGCGCCCGGCCGGCACGCGGGGTGGCGCGCGCGCCGCCGCTGGTTATAGGTTAGGGTAGGTAGGGGTAGGGTAGGGTAGGTATAGGTTAGGCAGGGTATAGGGTAGGTTAGGTATAGGGTATAGGG
>JAABUP010007562.1_pt1 | contig 14460 bp, 13 predicted proteins | sample 5559201 | NCBI WGS metagenome assembly JAABUP01 (sample SAMN10711887, study PRJNA513373) | rock metagenome | isolation source: Antarctica rocks | place: Antarctica | reverse complement strand
CAGCCTAGAAGCAGGAAATTGCCGACTCACCATCGCTGTTGGAATAATGATAGGTATTGCTGTTGGCTTGATTGCCCCCGGTAGAGGGCGTATAGTCGCGGCTGGTGTAGTGGTTGCCCTGGCTGTTGGTTCCAGAGCTATTCACATCGTATGCTCTACCGCTAGATCCTCCACCTGGTTGAGGCATGGTTGGGATTTAGGAGTCCTTGAGATGTTCTGAGGCTGGTGGGTGGTCTCAGTTGCTGAATATCTGGTGGGGATTGAGATTGGAGAAAACGGTGGGCAGGTGGGGGATGTATGGTGTCTAGTGTGGTGGCTTGCTCTGGACTTATTCCATTTGACCCCGCAGGTGCTTCGCGAAATCCTTGCTTGTGTACCATCAGCCTGTACGCTTCTCAATATCGTGATATAAGACGATCACTCTTCATTGCATGGTTTTCAGGGGGTCATCACAATCTCCCTGCGTGTTGGGTTGTCAAACAAAAGCTGGAGAGCCCCGAGAATACCTTCGCAAGCTGTGACCATCCCCTTGGAGAATGAAAGATGGTTCAAATCGAGAGATGGGATAGACAGACCAATGGGGGGCAGTAAGCTATGTAACATTGGTTTATAACGCAAGCTTTCCGCGAGATGTTGGGATACATTTGAGGTGAATTCTCTATTATTGCCTCTTGTACCTCGCATCCGCGAGTCCTTTCTTCGGCCTCCTTCCCTTTACCCTTGCCAAAAGAAGGAGCCTTCAGCATTTCATAGCCTACAAGTGAGGCGCTGAACAGCTTCAATCGTACGGCTGACGTAATTGCCAAAGAATCCCACAATGCCGAGACGTTCTCTTCGAATGAGGGTCTTCGATCACTTCCTGTAACTCCACGTATCTCTGCGTCGAATGAGAGGCTCGCCGCTGTCTCATCCAATGGTGTTCTCGCTTTGCCATTGAGTGGTCCCTCAAATAGAATCTCAATTTCTGTACATCTTGAATCTTCTCTTGAGGTTACCGGTATGTCTCTCCTTACGAATTCCGGCCGTCTATCTGAGTCTGGGGAGCTGGGAAGGACCTTCCTTGCGAGAAACCATCGTCTTCGGCAAAAGACAATGAGGCGGAAAAGTTCGAGGAAAAGCTCCCTACGTGACTGTACGATGACATGCCAGCATCCGAGACCACGCTTGGACTACCGCTCTCAGCCTCGGTTTCACGAAGACCTTCTCGCACAATCTTCTCCAGGGCAAGGAGTACGTCTTGAGTTTTCTTATTGATCTTGCTTTGGTGCCTCATCGTTGCTGCTTTCGGTATGAAGGCATCCAAAGGACGATCGATTTTCTTACTAAGGATTTCGTTCTTTTCCACAAGGGTCACGTTCTGTTTCTCGAGGACGGCGTTTCGTTCTGCAAGGATCCTGTTCGTATGCCAAATTTCATCAGATTCCCCTCCAGGCTTCTGGTCGTCCACGTCGTCACTAATGGATTCCGGTGTTGCTTCTACCTCTCGATCTTCATGTGGCGAAATCTTTGACCTTGTTTGGAGAGGAGCTGCTTGTGCCCTGGGCCGTGTGGAAGAGTTAGGATCTATGCCTTGCTGGAGCTTCGCTATGACCTCAGAGTCATCGTCGCCAAGGTGCTGTTTGTCCACCCAGTCAGTGACAACCGAAGTAGAGCTAGGCCATTGAGCCTTCCGGGCTGCTAACGGCTCTTCTGCTCGTTGAGCCTCCTGTTTGGCTCGTTGGACATGTTCTTCATCTCGTTGAATATCTTTGGCTTGCTGGGAGGTCAAATAAAAGACGATGGCATCATATAAATAAGCTGCTCTGTCGGCCTCTTCGTAAGAAGCTGCAAGATCCTCGTTGCCTGATGTGAGGTCGGCGACCTGGGCCTCGAGATCACCGATTTTGGCCTCGAGTTCCTGCTCCTTGGTAGATGATGAAGATATCAGAGCTGGTGGGTCAGGAAGAGTAGCTATAATCGACTCGAGGTGCTCGATCTGCTGCTGCTGCTCCTGCACAGTGGTTTCGAGCTCGAAGTTCTTCAGTTCTAGCTCCTGGTGCTTTGCTCCCAGCTCTGCTCTCAGCTCTGCTAGCTGCTTGCTTAAAGTATTATTCTTGCTTCTCAAGAAAGCTTCAACAGCAGAAGGACTACTCGAAGCGACCGAGGTCGATCGACTATCTCTGCCTGGAGGGCGAGAGGTGTTGTCTACAGGAGACATGGAGTAGCGGAAGCGGCGACAGGCAAAGCCCGAGGCGCAAGAGGAAAAGAGGAGAACTAAGAGGTAAGAGCCAAAGAGTTCCGCTTCGTATGCAGTAGACGGACGAAGTTGTGGAATCTACGAGGGTGATTGAAGAGGGGAGGAGCGCACACGATCATGAAGTTCCTCTGTGTGCAAGCAAAGCACGCCAGTGGGTTCAACACAGAGAACCACTAAGCCAAGTCAGATATAAATGAGATGTCAGCCTACTTTAAAGATGTCTACATAAGGTATTCTTGGGCCCCGAACCAGTTGACTCCAAGTAGTCTTTGACGTGCAGAGTACGCCGCATTGCCATTACACTGGCGCAGGAGGGGATACCCGGGATACGGGGCGCCGACCAGAGCACTCCTGAGTTTCGTAGACGTACAGCATGATGTAAATTTGATGGCAGCCCAGTAGAGTAGAGTTGTTGTATACTCAGCTCTTCTTGAATAAAGACTCGGGCCAGTGTCCAGCCTAGAAGGCTTCCGTTCGCCATTGGCATCACCTAGCCGTTACGAATCTACACCGCGTCTTTCAACAGTACTATTTCTTATCTAAAGCAATAAGCATATCTTCTTCAGATGTTGCTCCGTTTCGACTTCTTGCTAAGCAGCTTACCTGTGAGCATCAACCGCTGATCATGCTAACGTCTGAGACAACACAAGATTCAAAACCCCTTCAAGCGAAATACTCTCGATGTTCAACATGGCTCCGGAGACGCTATTTAGAAATCGTATGCACTTTGTTCTAAAAAATCACGACCAACTGTCACCAGATACCAGGGGAAAGACGAGGGGGAAGACGGCTGCTTGAAATCTAGATCCTGCAGTGCGGAGCATCGACTCATGACGGACCTCATAAGCAATTGCAAAGGTGCGTCATTGAAATGGCAAATGCGGTACATCCCTTCTGGTATGTGGAATGGAAAAAAGCCGTGTCTCATCCCATCAAAGGTAGGGTACAGTCGCATTATTCTTTCACGAGGTCAATGAAACAGGATAAGCACGAAGCTTGGCGAAGATACAAATTGCACGTGAGTGGTAGTACCTTGTGGTAGGGATTTGGGCCACACGACAGGATTTCTCTATCTCGTCTGGATGAATCACCTAGGTTTCCGAGTACATTCGATCCAAAGCCCTTGATCCTCGCTTTCCCAAATCTAACCATCGCCACTGTTTGATCCGTTCCCTCTTTTACTCTCCTATATCCTGTAATTGACATCCTGGACAGCCTTGGTTGTGCCCCTGCCAACATGTCCTATCCATCGTTTGAGTAGATGGGTACCTGAAGAAAAGGTATCTTGAATGAACGCGCAATATCTCCCTTCATCTAGCGTTGATCTCCGAACTCCCGACTGTCATCGAGCATTGTATTGTTTGAGAGCGTGCTCTCGACAATCCTTGAAAAAAGTTTCCGCCTCGGCTTATGCTGCGTTGGACTTGTGCAGGAAAGGCTGCTTATAGTGTCATGCCGTCTTCAAATTGCCGTTGGTCTCCTCTGACAACTTCGAAATGTACCCGGTCTCAGGGGCAGCCCGAGGATTGGCACTTCAACTCGAGAATTCTGATCGATTCAGTACGCTGGAGTCCTAGTTGGGTTCTCGTCGAGAGATAAATCGCTGGCTCCATTTGGATCGTCTTCACTGTTTGCTGGCATTGAATTCGGACTGTGGAGATATTCGCGTATGGGCCGGTGGGCCGGTAGGACCCTCGACATATCGCGCTTGTCGAAGCTGCTGGGTGCCCGTATCAGCGGTACGGTCAGTCGGCATATTCATCATAAGCTTTTTGTCAACTTCAAGAATATGAATACAGACTTCGATCGCTTCAGCCTTTGGTATCACTTGAGGCTCAATCCTCGGCAGTCTTGTTTCGTTCCACTTCCCTTTTCCTTGCCCCTTTCTCGCTGCTTGATCATGGATCTAGTTCCGTCAGTGTGCTTCACGTGTCAGCCTCTCCAGCCTTCGACATGGGCTAGAGCGAAACTGCTAGAAGTCAACTCGGTATTTCTAAGGCTGATCATTCGCAGAATAGACCCAAAAACTCGGGACGCGTTGGGCCTTTTCTCCGCCTTCTGCTATTTCCAGAGCCTCCACTTCCTCCTGTTCAACACAGCTCGATAAAGGTCCACGGACTGTCTCAACTGATTTGACGTTGCGCGACAGAATCTCGGTAATATGGCGACAACGTCCCTGCTGTACAACATCTAAAGTCTTCTCAAAGCTTTGTTGCAAATGGAATGAGAGATTTGAGATTGAGACAGGACTTTGCCGGGCCAAGATCTCACTTGCTCGCTTCCTCCTGACCACCAAGATTGACCATGTTGATGACGATCTATGAGCAGCGCGAACCAGTGTTTCCCTTCCTCGCACCCCACTAAAACCCAACGGAATGTCACACATGAGCACGGACAGCATAGTATTTTCATTGAAGCGCTTTGGTGTTGTCGCGAAAACAAAGTAAAGGACCGCGGGAGCCATGGAGGTGGTTGATGAGCCGTTGATCATTCGTCTCGATCGTCCGACAGTTGACAGCCCTTGAGAAAGAGGCCGTACTACTCGTATGGATGACAGCCATCTTTTAAGATTATCATTCTAGCTCAGTGCCACTGTAGGAACTTGAGCGCAAATCTTGCTCCATTCTTTTGCAAAAGATGATCAGCCCATACATTAAATGCTGGGCCTTTTCAATTTCTTGTCGCGCGACAAGCCTCGGATTTCCCTTTTTCTTGTCATGATCTAATGAGCTGCGGTCAAGACCTCCGTCTTGCCGTCTTAGTTGACTAAGCTCTGGGGACTCTTTCCGAGTACACTCCTTGCTTCCAAACTCTTCATTGATTTCGACGTCAGCTGTGATCATTTCGCATACAATTCAGGTGTGACAGATGTGAATGTGCCAGTAGCTTTGAGCCTCCCCGCTTCCAGGAAATCCTCAAGAATGGCGATTCAAGAGGTGATCATTCATCAGCGCTTTCTCAGCCACGCGCTTTTCTTTCGGTTTGAGGGCGAAGCCGGGCGGAACGCTGTGCTTATACATGCATTTGCCGTCTCCGTTGGGATGGGTCTACAGCGAGCCATACTTGCCCTCTTCGACTGCGTCGACGAAGACTTTTGTATTCTTTGTCTGCCGTGGTTTTGGAGCTGCCACGCATGCTTAAGGCGACGCGACGGAGAGTTCTGAATACAAGACGATGTCGCCGAAAAATGCGTTGATCTTCCGAGGGTTAGGGGAAAGCCTACCAGGAAAGCCTTCTTCAGGTCTCAAGATTCCTGATTGGTATCGACTGGCCATGAAGCTACAGGCTCGCCGTCATCACTGATCAGAGCGTGTCAAGTTTCGTCATTTTTCCCCACGATGTGTGCGACAAGGAACTAGCTGAAGCCTCCATGCTCAAGTGGGCGGAATGAATCCGGTTCCTCAAGGATTCCATGTAGGCCATGAGGGGAAGACATTTGGTATCCTTGTGGCATCAACGACGCTCCCCGCTCCAATAAAAGTCTTTGCAAGATCATCTGCGTCAAGGGTACCTCCTGGTGGACCAGCCTTCTTTGACGTAAGATTTGCCATCTCAGCAGGATATGGATCTTCGACCAAACCCAACTCAGCCAGTTGCGACCAACCATGTGGTTTTGAAGGTGATAACATGACTGCAGTTGCTGCTTCAGTCACTTACGTCAGGTGCGCGACTTCTTTGTCGGGCAAAAGGGTAGCGATGGCTGTAAGAAGCTGGTCGACCTTGTTCTGCTGTCTCTCAGTAAGATCATCCCTTGTGCGCAGGTTGTTCAAATCAGCTGTCACTGCCTCAAGGGTATCTTGGTCGTCATCCAAAATGGTAACCTGCCGATCACATTCTGGGGGCACCTGGACCTAGTGCCGTGAAAATGGGGGTTTTTGGTTTTTTTTGGAAAGACAGAGGGGATCTTCGATCCTCCTCGCCGAGGTTAGTATAGACCTCCCACAAGAGCAGGAGGCCACCTTTTCTAAAGTTGCCTCTAGAAGAGGTTTCCACATTATTATTTTGTGTGGAGGTAAGTGTTAGGGAAAGCAGAGGGGATCTTCGATCCTCCTCGCCGGTTGTGATGCGAGCATCCCACAAATGTAGGAGGACGCATCGTCCAGGATTGTCCCCCCGGAAGGATGTTCTTTAAAAAAAGAAGATTGATTTAACAAAGGCGGCCGGGGTCATCGACCCACAGCGCCGGTTTGTTGGTAGGGATCTTCCACCGGAGCAGAAGATCTCACCGTCCAGGATTGTCCCCCCGGAAGGATGCTCTTAAAAAGAAAGAGATTGAGAGAGAAGCGGCCGAGGTCGTCGACCCACAGCGCCGGTTCGGTGATAAGGATCTTCCGCCGGAGCAGAAGATCTCACCGGCCAGGATTGTCCCCCTGGGAGGATATTCAAATAAGATTGGTTGAGAAAGGCCGCCGGGGTCATCGACCCACAGCGCCGGACGTAAGACTCCCTAAGGAGCCCCACGGGTCGATGCCGTCGGTGAGCCGATGGCGAGAATGTAAATATATATATATATATTTGACGACCTGAGCAGCAGAACCACTACAGGTGTTTCGTCATATTCTCATGCGACGAAGAAGAAAAGAGGAAGAACACAGGTGGGAGTTGGTGTTTAGTATCCGTGGCCGCTCGCCTAAAACACGCTAGTGATAATAGTGGGTCCTCATTTCCCTTGGCGCGCGTTTCTTCTTTCTTCGCGGCTCCCTGTTTGCCTCACAAGAACGCCACAAATATCGCTCGACTACGATGAGAGGGCAAATGGTTCCAGATTTCAATCATCTGATGCGATCGGTGGAAACTCATAAGTGCCAACGGCTGCTCAAAGGAGGATTCCGATTACATTAATTCTTCTGCTATCCATTGAGGTCGATCATCAAGGGTGATCCAATGGCATCGAGAAATGCTGTCGTCTATAGAGTAAAATTTGATCTTGTGTTTGCCTTGACCTTGCAACAAAGCGTATCTCTCCAGCGGCTCGTACAGGTTCATTCCAATTCCTTTCCTCTTCACCGTACCCACCCACCGCCGGCTATCCAACACTCACAAACCTATTGACTCGACAGTCGTTATCCGTTCACTTTTCGAACACTGCGCCTTGCCCGCGTTGACGCCCGTGGAAGGATTCGCTAAATTGTCTGTATTCATCACCTTTATCTGACTGCGTCGCGAATTTCTCGTAGTTGCTGGAAATATCGAAGAGACAAGACACCTCGTTCACCGTCCCGGGTTGCGATGGAGGCTGATGAGATGGGTGGTCTCCCCTTCTGGGGTGTGAATAGTTGGTGCTCTTATGACTTCCCCGTGGCCGAGAATATCTTGTGCATTCTCGGTAGCCTCTTTCGCGAAGCGCCACCAGATCCCATTGGTGTTCTTGGCCTCCTCTTTGTCCTTGTTTACCGAACGGTTTTGGGTTGCTTGAGGGTCCTGGTTCACCACGTCAATGGAGACTAGTTGGCGGTCGAAAGCGTCAGCCATCATAAGACTGATCGAATTGGAGATCTTCGAGCGTTTGTTGGCGGCGGCCAGAAGTGCAGCTGCTTGTCCGAAAACGATGCATCCATACTTGGCCCTTGTCAAAGCCAGATTGAGTCGGCTGGCCTCTTTGACGTGTCCCGAAATAGTGGCGCAGACGTTGAGATTGCGCATTTTGAGAGCATAGTATTGATCAGTCGCCGTGACAGTGTCGACAAGGATGATGTCGGACTCCCTACCGCGGAACGAATCTACCGTGCCTATCGTGACCTGCTTCACCTCCGCAACCCAGTCTCGGTGCCCTTGCTCAGCCTCTGGACCCAATGCATAGTGTATCTTGTTCTGCAGAGTTAAAGTCTGGCCCTTGTAAAGAGCGAGGATACTGATTTGGTCACCCCGAACGCCTTCTATGAGAAGATCGCGGATACAGTCGGATATCGCGCCTGCGTTGGCATGATTGTGCTGCGAGGATCCGTTCTGCTCAGTCCGAGAAGCACCGTATGGAACGTCCACGAAGAAATAAGTGCTTCCGCCCTGGTCTTTCTTGATGCCGTAATAGTTCACGGAGACAGCACGAAGTTTCTGCTTAGTAATGCTGTCTGCATTCGTTGACGGATGACTGACCAGCTCTCCCTCCCCGTAAAATTGCACGGATGGAAATTTAGAGATCTCGGGGTCTGACCGATATTGAACCTTCAGTCTTATATGGGAAAATCCTTTCGACATTAACAAATCCATGGGCGATAGCTTAGAATTCTCAACGAACTCGTTCATACCACTGGAGGCTACCTTAGGTTTCAGCTGTATCGTGTCTCCAAACAGAAGCAGTCCTTTCCAGGTTTTATACGCCGTCAAAGGTACGCAGAAAGTGGGCACAGTGAGTTGATCCAACTCATCGACGCAGACGATATCTGGATCAAAGTGTTTAGGTAGCTGACCGCATCCGGAGGTGACGCAGGTAGTAAAGACTGAGTCCGCCTCCTGGACGGCCCAACTATTCTCACTCATATTGTAGGTCGTCCCTATTCGCACAACCGTTTTTCCTGCCGGTAACATTGACTGAACCACCGCAGCAGTGCTGTCTACGGCAGCATTAGATGCGGCCACGAAGAGAATCCTCTGTCCAGATATTATCAAGCCGCATATCATTATAGCGATTGTAGCGGTCTTAAGGGTCCCAGGACCGCCAACGACTAAGACAATTTTGTTCTTAAGGTTTTGAACCGAGTGCAATACCTCATTCCGGGGTAAATTCTCGTTCGACAGGTGAGGCATAATGAAGTCCTCGTAAGTTCTCCTGTTCGCTGCCTTCTCGTCATCCGTACCATTGCCCTCTGTCAAGTCGATTTGCTCCAACACTGTCTCGTCCGGGTCTGAAATGATGGCATTTCGAATAAGTGAGAGAGATTCTCGCTCGTAATTTGCATCTGCCATATGGTGCACTGCATTTGTCTCGACAAGATCATGCTTCAAATGTCGTCGCTCTGTTTCAAGGTCCGATAAGTGCTTTGGTTCGAGCTCGGTGTCACTAAAGTTCTGTAGGGGCGCGAGCGATCCGATGCGCCCAATGGAAGCGCATTGGGCCTTAAGGTGCTGTCTATTCCGGACGACATGCATTGTCCCGTAGATGTCAAATTCCTGTAACGTTTTCCAATAGTGCTTCAACGGTAGGACGTCGTAATCTGGCGTCGCCACCATTCCACGATTTCGTTTGTCGCCAGGGCTTGCTGCTTTCTTATACATCCCGTCTCCAGTTTCCTCGATTGTAGGGTAAGCATCTAGGTCAGTGTCAAGGACGAAATCGTCGCTGTAGTACTGTGCGAAAGGCTCTCGACACATCTCGACTGCAGACTGGATAGGTCTCAAGAGATTCCTCTTGACCACGTCGTTATCCTTGACAGGGTTTACGAACCACAGAGTGATTGTGCGTTCGCGTTGTATCCTGAACAGATCATGAAGGCTCTGTTCTGTTTCCTTGGAAAGACCTGCCCCCCATTCAGGCTCGTACCGGTGGTTTTCGATGTGGGACCAACTATGGAACGACACAGCTACGATCTTTGCTAGTAAAGTTTGTTTGTCCCATGGACAAAGTTTCTTGATCGCAGAGGGAAGCGTAACAGCCTCGTCGGAGTCCTCCAACGCCGTCCTGATCTCCAATTTCTCCATGTTTCGGTATCCGCCATACTGCACACCTGGGTACCACGAGATGGAGGCGGAATTCGTATCTAGAGCGTAGGACGAAAGGTCCTCGTCCCTGTGTTCCTTATTGATCCTGACTTTTAGCGTAATCGATGGATCACCATACCTTCCAGCATCTGGTTGAAAATAGACCACCATACCTTTGGTGGCCGAGAAAGGATTGCCGAAAATGTGGTCAGGTTTGTCTGAGGATTTTTCAGAGACACAAACCGCGACTTTGATCTTCTTCCCACTAGCCACACCATAATTCAGAAGCTCCTTATAGGGAACCTCAGGGTGCCTACTTGGTCGTGAGGGTGCGTTGACACGCTTGACTGGTGAAGCGGCCGAATGAACCTTGATTGGAGCCTCCGTCGTCGGCTGAGATGAGTTTATGCTGTCAAAAAGTTTGCCTTTACTAGAACCAGCTGCAGCCTGTGCGTACGATGAGCACGCCGACCCAGTTGGCTGGTTTACAGCTTTCTGAGTCGCCACTAAGGTTTTCTTTCGAGTTGTGTCTCTGGCGGCGAAGTCTGGACTTGTCTCCCAAGGGTGTTTGCTTGCTTCGCTATCTGCTTTCTTTTTCGCGAAGAACTGTTTCATTGCTGCCCTCATTTCAGCAGCTTTGTCCTGTGGTTGGGCTGAAGGAGCTTGTGGTAAAGCACGGCTCAGGCCTTCAAGGTCCATGTCATGCCCCTGTAACGCCGCGGGCTTATTGCCTTTGTCGCTGCCGAGTCCCGGTTTAGGATTGTTGTCGCCCCTATCCATGCTAGTGTCTTGCTGGATTGGCTGCTCACTTTCATCATCTTCTGCAGCGAGCTTTGGTCTCGCTGGCTCGGATGCCTCCGATGGTACTTGTAGGCCGCCTAAATGGTCAGCTGACCGCCCAGCAGCTTTGCGTGTGCTGGTAGGAGAGGTAATTTTATCACGGGAGGAAAGTTCTGTGGAATCCAGAGAGGACTGTTGACTCTCCTCCCCCGGTTGATATGGCTGTTCTGCTTCAGAGCCTTTTGGTGATGGCTCTGAGCCTTGAAGGAAGTTTCGCGTTCCCAAGGATTCTGATGAACCGGTGGGATTTCCTTGAGGAAATGTTGAAGCGGATGCGGCGAGAGGCAAAGCCCCAAGCGCTGGATGGTCTTTAGGAAGTCCGGAGGATCTCTTTTTAGGAGGCATTGTGGATTGAGAAAACGGCAACAGGCAAAGCCCGAAGCGTAAGAGAGCACTGATCGATAGTCAGCAGTGAACCGCTGGCAAGAGTTTAGCAGGAAGAATAGGACTGAGGCATAGGCTGCAAAGGGTAGCAAGTCAAATTCTCCAGTGAAGAAAAGAAGAGAAAGCCAACAGGAGCGAGCTTTGATGTTATCCGTGGCCGTTCGCTTAAAATGCGCTAGCGGATCAACACTCCTAGGCCTAAGAAGGTCGTGTGTCTGCAGGAACGCGGATTTCTTTGAGGGGCAGCGTTCTTAAAGAATGGTCCTTTGTTCTATGAAGATACTGCGGAGCTGTATCGGCTGCAGGTCGACTTTGCACCTCGCCAAGTGAAAGGAACACGTTCAGTATTCACAGTCAGTCAACACTTCACATATGCTGAGTTGATCAGCTTTTTCTACGCTGGCTGACGAGCCTGGCTGTTAATAACGGTGCTTCAAACACTCCAAGTGTTGTATGAAAGATGACCCTAGCTCTACAATATTTGTGTAGCCGCTGTGAACTTGATCTTGGATCACTACAAATACAGATGCTGGCATTATAGGAAGCATTGTATGCACGGTGGAGTCGGGATCTATTCCACGCTCGAAATGCGTCGATAAATCTTACGAGGTTCCTCCCCATCCATGGTGTTATTGAGTAGTTGTCAACGCTAAGCCATCTTCCCCGACTAGATCGCAAATGTAATACATGCATAATCCATCATTGGTCTTGCCATCCCCTGTCTCAATACAATGATACTGCAAATGTTTAGATCGAATTGATATGTGAAGCAGAGACATCACCAATGTGTTGTGTGTTGTCGATCTTAGCGCATCATCAAGCATAAACTCGCGTTCTGCCCTCTCACTTCTCCCTCTCTTCTTTAATAATAGAGAATGGATTTTGTGCCTACGAAGTTCTACTGCAAAGGCTATATAATCGCTTACGTTCTCGTCTTTAGCTACACTAAAGACACGTTTAGATCGCAAGATCACCCTTACGAGGTAGGCCCTTAGCCCACTTCCGTTTCCTCTATCCCATAATGCATCCCATATTAGACTTACGCCGCGTCGGCGCTCTACCCAATGAGATACACGAAGCCATCATCGGGCAGGCAGACGCTCATGACCTGAAGGCGCTCAGCTGCGTTTCGAAAGATTTTCGCAAACTCGCATTAAAGGTGCTGTTCAACAAACTTACCTTCAGTATAAGCAATGACTTCGACTTCATGCTCAGCTCTCCCATGAGCAGGAGAGTACCCCTCGACCTGCAAAATAGGGCACCACTACATTTCTTGAAGCTCGTGAGACATGTGCAGTTGGATACATTGTTTGAGGCCCGGGCTGCTGCATACTTCCAACGCTGTCCCCATGTTCTTCAAGGAGGAAATCCGGTCTGGTGGCATCGATCATTCCGGCTCATGCCGGTTTTTAGAAATCTGAAAGATAATGCCTTAGAAAGCCTCAGCTAGAATCTAGGCATTTATCCGCCTAGAGAGCTCTTCAGTAGTGGAGGGTATCTTACGAAGAAGCAAACCGCCCTTAAATCGCTTTCACTAATAACGGATGGCAACTATACACGGAATTAACGTTATACTTTACTTCCGGGCTTCCTTACGAAATTTAAGAGCCTTCGTAAGTTCTCTTAGATAGGTCTAGATACGTAGTTAGCCCTTAACTCTATTTAGGAGTTCCTCTAGGCTTAGTACTAGACCCTTAGATTATTAGAGCTCGATTTCGTCGATTAGGATAGACTAGTTCTAAGGTTCGAGAATAAAGATAGTAATCCGTTCACTAAATTCGTACTCCCTATCGGGCCCGATAGTTCTAATTTACGACTTACGGCTCTCCGCAAGCTTTCTCTTTCGTTAGTGCCGTTACTAGATCTACTAACCGCCCTTAACATCGGCGAATTAAAGTCGTTAACGCTCCGAAGATACTATACTTAAGACTCGGCTTTTCCTTCGCGAGATTGTCTACTAAGAGATTAAGCTATTATTAACCTTCCTCGAGCTAACGGTTTTAATAGTTAAAACGGTTTAGTCCGAAGGCCTAACTAGTCTATTTTAGTAGTCTAAACCTTAGACTAGTTAGTTTAAAACCTAGACTAGTTTAACTAATAGTTAAACTAGTTAGTTAGTAGTCCGAGCGTTCTTCTTAGTTAAAAATTACTAAGACTTACTAAGACTTATACTTCTCTATTACTCTATACCTTAGGAGTCGACGACGACGTTAGCACGATACCTATAATATTATAAACTACCTTCGGAGGACCTTAAAGTAGATATCTCGTAACCTCCGTAGTAATAGAGAAGAAAAGTAGAGCGTTAGTAGAGTATTAAAGGTCTAAGTATTAGATTTCCGAAAAGTAGTAAATATTATTAAATTCAGTTTTTTCGCCGTAGGGCTAGGTAAGCGAGAGCCGCTAAGCCTTTTTAGTTAGAGTGTCCGGATTTTATATAGTAGAGTTATTACTTTTCTATATAGGGCTTAAACCTATAGAGCTGCGCTAAGCCTATTTCGTTAGACTCTATAAGGGACGTAATACCGTAATACGTAGACACCCCCTTTTAATGCATAGACACCCCCTAACTTAATATATAGATACCTCCCCTAAATCGGGCTACCTTCCGCGGTTACGCGACTATTCTACCGTAGTTATTTTAGTATTTTAGTAGATACGCGCCCTACCTACTCTACTACACTACTTCTCCTCTTTTAAGACTATATTACTATATAGGCTTTAAGATATAGCCTTATACTCGTACCGAAGCTAGTTTATAGCCTTATAGCTATCTTACTAACTACCTAAGTAACTAGGCGAAATATTAAAAAAAAAGTATTAGCGCCTTCTACAATTGTATTGGAATATGTATCGGACCCTGAAGGCCTTATCCATTGGCTATGATTTTTCGCTAAGAAGTGGATTCATTGGCTATGGTGTGTCGCTAAGAGGTCACACCACGTGACCCTAGGAACATCAAAAATCTCTGCACCTCCCTGTAGCTTCTCTATTTACCTACACCTACTCTGTACCTATACCTTACGCACTACGTACCCATTTGCGCAATTGATTAAGTTAATGAATTGATGAATTGATGGATTAATGGTTGATGAGGTAGTTGATTGACTCTACACCTACACATTACGCACAACGTACTGATTCGCGCAATTAGGATGGATTGATGGATTGGTGGATGAGGTGGTTCATGAGGTGGTTGATAGGGTGGTTCATAAGGTGGTTGATTGGTTGATTCATGAGGTGGTTCATAAGGTGGTTGATGAGGTGGTTGACGAGGTGGTTGATGAGGTGGTTGATGAGGTGGTTGATTGGTTGATTCATGAGGTGGTTGATGAGGTGGTTGATGAGGTGGTTAATTGGTGGTT
>JAABUP010007561.1_pt1 | contig 14465 bp, 13 predicted proteins | sample 5559201 | NCBI WGS metagenome assembly JAABUP01 (sample SAMN10711887, study PRJNA513373) | rock metagenome | isolation source: Antarctica rocks | place: Antarctica | reverse complement strand
GCCACGCGTGAGGGCTTCTCTTTCAGCAAGCTTGTCAGCTCCAAAGACAAGCAACCTTCAGCCACAAGAAGCAAGCAAAATGCGCTACGAAGGCCGCTTCCGAGTTCCTTGTGAAGGATGCTGTAAAGTCAAACGATCTGGAAGACAACAAAATTGACCAAGCATTCCTTCATTGTGCACTAGTGCACACTTTTGCTTACACTATCTTCCTCTACCTGCCCAGCAATGCAGAGCCTTGCGACTGCTGCAACAGATGCAGCAGCAAGCCAGTAGTGTAGCTGGCCCATTTGCTTGTCACCTTTTCTGCATGATCGAGCATGAGCACAGACTTTTGCCCATGTGTGCACAGGGCCGTACTGTGTTCTGGCCAGGCAGTGCCATGGTCAAGGATCACCCAATAGAGATGATGCATGCTCTGCCTTTTGAGCACTGTGTGAAATTTCTGTCAGAACGAATTCCAGAGGAGGTGAGAGATTTAACAATGAAGACGTCTTGCAACTTTGATCTGTCACTGTGATGCACGGGGTTGTGATGCTTGCCTGCACCATTCTATTCTGTATATGCAAAGCAGCAAACCGGACAGCTCATTGACTGTGTACCTGTACTGACAGCAGAGTGGCTACAGGCACATGCACCTGCACACGATCCAGCCTCCAAAAAGACGGGCAAGGGCAAGGAGCCTGGCAAGAAGGGTGCAGGAAGCGAAGTGCTTGCTGATCTCATTAATCAACCATCTGGCACCAAAAGGCAGAGCAGGATGTGCACACGCAAGACAAGTCAGACAGACAAGTCACCGCACCAGCCAGCACTGCCTGAAGTGCAAGGGTTTAGTGATGGTGGCCAGCTTAGTCACAGCTTATTCACAGTTTAGTCACAGCCTGTTTACTGATAGAGTAGGGTTTGTTAGGGTTTATAGACAAACAGATGCAGAATCTGCACAGCAGGCCAGATGTTACATCTGCATTGGCCTCAGTTGTGACATCTGCCCTAGTACCAGATTTGTGAACTATGAATAGTACCAAGTGCATCTATGCCCTGTAGATGTAGCATCTACAATTCTACTAGATTTTTCGCCTGTGCAGATGCAACATCTACACTGACACCAGTTGTGACATCTGTAAACATACCAGATGCAATATCTACACTGACACCAGTTGTGACATCTGTAAACATACCAGATGCAACATCTGATTGCATATGCAGTTGTTGCATCTATAATGCGTGCAAACCAGCTCTCCAGATGCTACAACTGCACAGGCGAAAAATCTATTAGTGCTACAGATGTTGCATCTGCTGAGCACAGATGAAGCATCTGATGGTGGATTTGGCCACCTCGCTTGTTTACAGTTGCAGTATCTATGTTTCTCTAGATTTTTTTGGGGTCTGTGGCTCTAGTGCCGGCCTGCGTGGTGGTGACTTGGTCATCAACATGTGTTGCGACATGAAGACATGTGCACATGAGCACCCATGATGCAAGAGGCAGCTCGGTTGATCAAAGCCACAGACAATATCAAAGCCAGCGTTACCATTCGCATCAACTCTTTAAAAGCATTGCTTTGAACCAGTTCAGGACTCAAAATCCTCATGAATATCGTATGCACAGATGATGTCAAAGTTTGATATCAAAGATTGACGTTGTCTGTGCCTACAATAATCAGGACTTTTGAGTCCTGAAATGGTCCAGAGCAATGCATGGTTTGCTTCTTTTTACCAGGAATTTGCTCAAGTTGTGACTTGCTCTTGCATGTATGATCCGGGCGATCAAGCATCACTCTTGCTTACATTGTTGGTGGAGTTGCCAAGTCATCATCTTTCGAACATCTGTACCTCAAGTCTGTGACTGTCTGTCTCTGGTGTCTCCATTCCTGGACTGCGCATTTCTACATCTTCGGAGCTGCAAATGCATCGACATGGCTGTAGGCACACTGGGGGATGCTAGGCGTATCCTATTGGGGCACACGTTGGCCTGGAGGCTCTTCCAACATGGCATAGACTTGTATGGTCCCTGGGCAGTGGTGGCCATTGCCCTGCCCAACTGCCACAAGGTGGTGAGGGACAAGACACTTCTGGCCAATGGGTAGGTCCGCAGGCAGCTTGTGGCAACTTGTTGCTGAAACAACAAGCCAGACAGGCTCGCCACACAGTGAAATTTGTAGCACACTGCTGTCTTGACGGTCATTGCTACAAGGATTGACGTTTTGTGTGGTTTAGTTGACATGAGTGAAAGCATGAACAGCAAGGCATTAAGAAGATATGCATTGCAATTGGTTCCAGTGTGTTACTTATATACCTATTTACTGATATTATATGCATCCACAGCAGTCAAGCAGTAGAGCTGTGATCCATGCTTGTCAACCAAGTGTAGAGTAGGTTTATGATACACCGGTATATACACCGTTTGCCAAAAGCTTCAGTGTTTACTCTACGCCTAAATGCTTTTATTTGATCAAGACTTCATCCAATTTGACGTTGCACTTGGCATCATTGTTACCAATTGCAGCCTAGTTATGCTATGCTTGCATACATACATTTTTGTCTACAGTGGAGATGTCGCTGGTATATGCCTGATTTGGGCAAATGACTAAGAATGCAGAAAAGTGCGACATATACGCCAAGCGTAGATCTAGACAAAAACGTATATACCTGCCTTCTAGTATTTTGAGCCGAGCATAGGCGTATATCACATACTCTATCAAGCAAAGGTTGAACTTGAGCAACCTGAATGTTGAGGTGTCATCTGCAAGGCTTTTGCCATTCTTGTGACACTGCCACAAGCACATGAATAGTCAGCAAAGGGGCATTGACTAGATCAAACTCCAAGGCGCCCACTGGGCATGGAATACATTGCGCCTGGCCTTGGCTTTGAGAGGAGTGACAGCACCAATTTTTCCGCTGTCAGCAGGGAGTTCTTGGCTGGCCAGCACAAAGCAAGCAGCGCCGGGTCTGGCAATAGGATCCAGCACACGGCTGAGCAGCAGCAGGCAAGCAGCAGCAGTGGTGGAGATGTGAAGAGGGAGCTGCACACCAGAGGCTGCAGCTGTCAGGCTGAGGAGGGAGAAGTACCATCAAGGTGCCGGCTAACAACAGAGGTAGTCTCTTGGATCACACTTCAGCTTCACTAAGTCCATCTGCTGTGTATTGCAGAGCTGACCATGACATCTTTTGCTGTGTCTATTGTCAGCTTGCTGGTGGTTGACTTGAGCAAACCACAAAGGTGGCTCAATGAGCTATACTCAGCTTGACTTGTGTCATGCTTGCCCTCTTTTGTCCTTTGCTTAGATGGCCTCGCAGCCCTGGACCAAGCAAGTTTTGGCTGCAGTGGTGTTGGTAGCGTTTGCAGCGCTGCCAAAAGCTATACCTGTTGCTGTGCATCCTCTTCACTCCAGCGACTGGTCTGCAGGCCAAAGGATCAGACATGGGTGCAAGGGTCAACAGCAAGGCCTCCTCATCATCCATCATCCCGTCTCAACCCCCAGCCAGCAGCGCTGCCGGGGACAGTTTGAGACTGTCAAGACTGTCAGTCTCTAACTGTCCCCAGGACTGTCCCCTCACGTCCCTCCTTTGTCCCAGACCCATCCACGTTCCCTGCAACTTACATTTCTTCTTCAGACCACTGCTAGGCATCTTGTGGCCTACATGGAGGCCCCCAAATACCCAGCGACTCTGCTGAGGCCCCCCTGCCCTCAGATCAGGTCCATGAACCCTAAGAGCCCAAGCCAGATGCAACAGCTAGGTGCCAGAAATCTGGTACATAGACTACCTGCCACCATTCTGTTGGCAGCGACATCCTCTTGCTACATCGTGCAACCAAACTACTTTGAGTGTGAACTATTCTGGCACTACTCTGGCAGTCCCTGCAGCGGCAGCACAAGCTTGGCAAGAAGCAGTTTTGCTAGGACTTTACAAGAGGAGCTAGTGAAGGTGCTGCTCATCTACCTGAGGTCAGGCCCTGTTTCTGGGCACATGCTTTCGTTTTACATTTCGTGCCATTTGTTGTGTGATGTTGCACATACATAGGCAAAGCTTTCTCGGGTCATGTCAAGCTGCCGCATAGGTGTTTGAAGCATCATGTGGGTGTGCAGTACCTTGATGTCAGGAAGACTAGCCTCTGTCATTGTGACACACATGTGGCATGCATATTGTCCATGATGAAGCAATAGACACGCACTGACACTACGCTTTTTGACTCCGCTGCAGAATATTGGCCAGCCACAGGCAGAACTCCAGCACCAAGAGTACAGGGACTCACTTGATGATGCAGAGCCTTCCATGTGGCCAGTATGCCAAGCTGCCCATGCCGGTTGCAGAGGCTATGTACCAGTACATCGGCAATGTTTCTGCTGGTGAGGGAGACTGCTCTGCACCTGCACGCCGCATACCAGTCTGATTGACCACCTCTTGACAGCACCACATGTATTGTAATAGTCCTAAACGACTGCTAACAATGCAAGGCATGCGTACTTTCCACATTGAACACTTGATTGCAAAGTTTGCCAGGTCTAGTATTGCTGCGTAAGTGGCGATTTTGAAAATGCTTGTGCTGCTGCACAAGTCGCATCCTGCCAAATATCACATGCTTTCTACCAAACATTACGTGCTTGCTGTGTAGCAAAGCGCTGGCGGTCAAGAGCAAACACACCTATTGCGCATATGTTGTTGTTGACAACAAAGATTGTTTCACGAAAATCAATGCAAGCAAGCAAGCATCAGTCTACCATTGGCTTAGCACCCCTACTAAACGACATGGTTTTCATGGGGTAAGCTGCTCTTTGTGATGTTGAAGAGCCTGTGACCGCTATGCTTAGCAGAGTGCAATGCATCTTCCTCTTTTCAGGTCTTACACAACTGCGCATGCTGCTCTCTGCACACATCTGCCTGCAGCTTTACAGTGAAGACCTATACTTGTAAAACTAACGCTAACTGAGTGACAACACCTCACTTGTGCAGGGCGCGGCCTAGAGCGGCCATAAAAAAGCAACTAACGCTAACTGAGTGACAACACCTCGCTTATGCAGGGCGCGGCCTAGAGCGGCCATAAAAAAGCAGCCTGATTTTTGGCAGGATCTCTGAGACAGCCTGGTGCCAGCCTGTCGCCAGCCTGTCTCAGAGATCCTGCCAAAAGTCAGGCTGCTTTTTTTTGACATGACAGGCCATAGTGGAGATGTGGTCTGCAGAGCAAGCAGCCCTCGTGGCAAATGATTTTCAGCAGCTGATTGTCATCATTGGCAAAGGGCCACGCGCTACTGTCATGCAACCATGTGTGTTTTAAAGCTTTTGACTTGCGATATGCACTTACTAGCCATATGCCTTGCATGCACTCAGTACTAGTCACCAGCTCAATCTTGTGACTGGTACACACAATCAGGTGACAGATAGCATTCGTGATGCAGTGCATCAGTTATGCAATTCTACACCTGCCTACCTGCAGCTCTGTCATGATCATCGCTAGCATTCCCCTCCAAGTGTGGAGAAGCTAGGCATGGCACCTGCTCCCAGAACCTGGCATCACCAGCAGGACACTCACAAATTGTTCAACACATTCGCATGTTTGCAGAAAGAGCCTTGAGGGTCCATTGGCGGAGACGCATCGAGGGAAAGCGTGGGCGCAGCATTCCTGGTCAATGTCCTGCGCAAGTGCTATTTGGTCGTAGTGATGGCACAGCCTGCCCCCGACGACCAACATGCGCACATTGCTTATGTTCTGCGCCAGGTCCCGCTGCAAAATGTTGAGCCGTTGAGGGAGGTAAGCATTGTGACCCATGCAACTCAGACATCGCACACTACAGAAACCATGCACCAAAATTGCATTGGCAGGCCTGTGCACATCATGTTGTGCTTGCGCCTTTGCAAATAGTGGCATGCACAAGGACATCTCATGGATACTGCTCATTAAAGTACATACAAAGCCGACCCACAAAGGAATGTCATGCAGCCGGCACATATGGTCAAAGCCCTCACTAGCTGTGTTTCTGCTATGCAGTGCTTGGAGGAGGACCGATGCTTGTAGAAGAAGCATTGGTTTGCCTTTGAGAGCAACTTCAGCATGTACCAAACCGTGGCAGGTCTAGACCACATCCAACCTGCGCTAGATGTACGCAAGGAGCAGCAGCACCCGCCGGGCCACTGGCGTGAGTTTACAGCATTGTACCAGCAATGCTTGTTCAGTATTGATACAACGCTGGATAAGTCTTGCCGGGCAGCCCGGATGCGTCTGTTCCTTCATCTGATCATTGCACAGTATTGCCTAACAATTTGAAAGTCCAGTAGACGTAACGCTAGCAGTGAGCTGTTTTGTGATCACCTTCAGCTTGAGTGAGTACTCAGGATTTGCGCTGCTGCTGTGATCAGCGGTAAAGCCCAGACTGGGTATGCACTGTGCATCAGCATCTGCTAGGAAGCACAATGCATATCTACGCTGGGCTTTACCGCTTGTACAGCTGCCGTTAAAATTCTGCCTAAGGTAATGACACTGCTTCTGATTCAGCAGAAAATTTGAAGTGAATGCTGTGCGCAATGCAAATGGCGGTGATTTTTTTGAGGTTGTTATCGTTACTGCGTGAAATGAATATCTCTCCTTCCCCAAAAAAAAAACAAACAAAAGGAAACAAAAAAAAACATGAGCAGCCTTGCCGTCAGGATGTTTTGCTTGCCCCTTGCGGGATTTGCTTGCCTTGGTCTCTGTCTGTGAGGGTGAATTGGGGCTCTCGGGGCTCGGCGGTGAATTCCCATTGGTCTGAATTCAGTGAGTTCAGAGTGCGATTCAGTGAAATCAAATTCACGTGGCTCGTGAAATCAGTCCTTCCACCACTGTCGCGAACACAACAAGCCTAGACCATGTCATGCAGCGTCACAGGCTGAGCCTCCAGACAAGCCCTCTACTAGCAAGGGCCTGCAGCGTGGCTTTTTGAAGTGATTGCTCACTGCCTTCTATACACCGTTGCCAACGGTTTTCCTGACTAGCCGGTGGGTTTTTGGCCATGAGTGGCTTTTGTTATATGTCATTGGCTGACATGACTGGCTTTGACCTGTGCATGCATTCATCTACTGAACATGTTGAGCCTGAACGTTGCTCTCTTAGGTGTGCATTTTGATTTGACTTTAGGGCGTTTATGCTACAGGATCCTGTCATTGTGAGTGCTTTTGTGTTGGCAATGTCTCTATTCTTTAGCTCGTTGGTAGGGCACTTGGCTGGGATGTGCTTTGTGCACGTTGGCAGCCTTGAACGGTGTTGTTGCTGCTTACGTGGCCTTCTCGATGACGGCTCTGATACAAACGATGTTTGTTTTTCTTTTTTTGGGGGGCGGAGGGGGGGGGGTAAGATATTCAGTACACAAGTGCAACGATAGCAACCTCAAGAGTATGTGAAGGCCACCGCACGCCATAGTGGCCACAGCTAAAAACGCATCTTGAATTTGCTCAGGCATGAATCCTGAGCGTCGTGACAACGAAAGCCAAACAAGCAACCGTCCAAAGCTGGTGACCCAGATAGAAAGACATGCTTGTTTCTGTCCACCAACGATGAATGACACAAAGCTGGATCAGCTAATTAAAGTCAGAGTGGAAGTAAAAGCAAGCACTGCCAAAGCTGAGCCTGTGCCAAGCCACAAAGCAAGCAGGTTCCCAAGCCCCTTGTCTGGCCCAGCAAACATAAATTAACCAGGTCAAGTAACAATACTGCAAACAAGTGCTCATTGTGAGAGCAAAGGTGGATCATGCCATCAAGCGTCAAACCAGAGCAAGCTGCAATGCAGTAGCCTGACACAAAGAAATGTCTAACACCAACACGTCAGCAGTGAACTGCACAAAGAGATCTTTGCGCAAGCTACAAACAGCAAAAGCACGTCTTCTCACATGTTTTCACAGGCCACCGTGCTCTAGGACGACGTGCTTACTTGACATTGCTTGGCCCGGGCAAGGCGCTGTGCCAGTTGCCGATGTGCAGGTTTCCTGCATGGGCACTTACAGTGTCACACTTGCTGTTCTTCTTGCCTTACACGGTGACACACATGTGTCATGACATGACCGGCCTTGTCATCAGGGCTGGTCGTCTTGGCGCCCATGTTTGTCCGACCTAGAGTTGTTGCTGAACCCCTTCTATTGCTGGAGACACTCTCGGCTTGCTAAGCTGGGCTGGGATTTTTTCTTCTTCTCTCTTTTTGGGTTACAGGGATTTGTCCACCCTCCGTCAGATGATGAAGGTACCGAACGAACCTGGTCTGAGCCCGAGCAACGGGCTGGGATTAGGTTTTAATAGAGCTACGCGCTTTTGTCGTTTGTAGTTTGTGCAAAGATCTCTTTGTGCAGTTCACTGCTGACGTGTTGGTGTTAGACTTTTCTTTGTGTCAGGCTTCTGCATTGCAGCTTGCTCTGATTTGACGCTTGATGGCATGATCCTCCTTTGCTCTCACAATGAGCACATGTTAACAGTATTGTTGCTTGACCTTTTTTTTCTTTTCTCTTTGTGGGTTTCAGGGGAATTGTCCACTCTCCGTCAGATGATGAAGGTGCCGAGCAGTTCGTCAGTATCGTCAGCTCGGCTCCAGCGTCCACTTGGTTTCAGGTTCTCTCGGCCTCCGACACACAACTCATTCGGGATGCTCAGACAGGCCAGCTCCACATCATTAGCCCCCATCTGCAACTTCTAAAGACCCCACCAGAGCATGTGTCTGATGCCAGCCCTGTCCAAGTCATCTCTTGGGACCCCTCTAGGCCTTGGAGGGGCCCACCGCGCCAGCCAGCTCAGCTAGGCAGTCCCCTGTACTTGCAAGGTCAGCTGTGGGGCCCGCATCATCTGTCACTTGGGGTGAGGGGTTGTGGCAGTCAGCCAGCTTATCAGTTGGAGGTCAAACAAGCGGGCCTACGCTTACGGCTCATCAGGTCGTTTGCCACCAAGCACCCATTGGCCCCGAGCGGTTTGACCTACCGCCCACGCCTGTTGCCGATGCCAACATCGGGGCAATCAGTGGCTGAGACCTTGCAAGCCATGGAGCTCAGATGGGTGGCTTCCATGCAACCCAGCTCCAGAGGCACAGCTCGCCTTAGCTCAAAAACGTCTGCCTCTTTGTCAGCATGGATGACACCTTCGCAGACCCCTAGAATGCACTGGTCAGACCGGCAGCAACAGCGTCAGGAACAGCATCAACAACAGCTGCAACAGCAGCCAGCAACTCAGCTGCCTTTGGACAGGGCAGCTGCAGACGAGACAGATGCACCTTTTGTGGCTAGACGACGCACCTTTTGTGGCTAGACGACGCACTTGAGGACTCCTATTGTTAAGTCAGCTGGGTGAGCTCCAGATGGCAAGATATTGGAGACACTCTGACCCTACATTTCAGACTTTCCTCTAGATTGGTGCATTAGACAGATGCACCTTTTGTGGCTAGACGACGTACTTGAGGACTCCTATTGTTCAGTCAGCTGGGTGGCTCTAGATGGCAAGGTATTGGAGACACTCTGACCCTACATTTCAGACTTTCCGCTGGGTAGATGCATGAGGGAGATGCATTGTTTCGAGTTAGACATCCTTTGCTTATTTGCTGCACACTGACCATGCAGTTTTTGTGATTGGTAGTATGCACACACTTCCATCCTTGTCGGTGCATGAGGGAGATGCATCTTTTCTGTTTGGACATTTTTTCCTTGCTAGCGTCGTGTCACCTTGATGGCCAATGTGACTGGTGATGGCACACACTTTCCTTCATATTGATGCATTAGGCACATGCGTCTTTTTGGCTGCAAAGCCTGAAGGGCTGCAGCCTATAGGGAAACCGCTAATCTGAATTATGAAATGTTGTCTGTCATCAGTTGAGAAGCGAAGCAAAGGCAGTTGTGCAGGGCCGAGCGGAGCTCGGCACTGTGCAATTGCTTTTGCTTCGGCGACGACAAACGCTGACAGGCATCAAGCGGACCCGCGGGGGCTACAAAAGATGTAGCCCCTGAGTTGACATCTAACTTTCTAATAGCAAGAAGCAAACAGTTGAGATGTCACAAGAAGACCCAGCAAAAGTGTACAGCAAAAGAAGGCAAGGTGCTCGCAGAGATGAACGAGCAGGCAATCGAGCAGCAGGGTATGTCCGGCTTCACTGCCATCAGTGGTGTAGCTTGCTGGACCAGCAACATGGTTGGGTTGCTTCTGCAGGCGACACGCTCTTGGTACTGATAGGACTACTGCTGCTCGAGACCTGACCAACAGGCATTTTGCTTCTGCTCCTGAACGACGCACACCACGAAGTGCACAACCTGACAAAGTGCGCCCAGGGAGCTGCCGGGCTCGGCTGCAGCCGCTCGGAGAGCACGCAATAAGGAAGCTCAACGCAAAAGAAGAGCTGCATTCACATCAGAGCGACGAGATGCTGAGCGGGCAGCTGACTCTGCTGCTAGGGCTACAGCCAGGGCAGCATCGTCGCACAAGCCGAACAGGCAGCAGACACAACAGCCCAAAGGTAGGCTGCCAGCTCTGCCAGGCTGCCTAGGCTGCCAGGTCTGCTAGGTGCAAATGTGTGCCCCCATGCCCCCAGGCAGGACCATGTGCACCCCAGGGACCCTGCATGGCATACCGCTGCTGGCGTGTATCTGAATGTGTTGACTTCACCACTGGGTCACAGCCAGCTTTTGCTGCAAAATCACCTCAGTCTGTCTCAGTATGGGTTCAGCCATTTCCAGCCGCACAACAGCCCCCTCATGGCACGCCCAACAATCAGCCTACTAGCACTGAATTGCCAGCTCCCACAGGACCTGAGTATGAAGCCATTGGGGAGCTTACCTATCAGATGCTGCAATTTGCCGCCGAAACTTGTCCATCATGGTCAGCTGAGGAATTTGACCGAATACAATAAATAGTGACACTGACGGCTCGGAGTGCAGCAAAGTTGCATGTACATGTGATAGGGTTCCTAAAGCCCTGATGTTCCGATCGAGCAGAAGTGCTGGGACTACCGCTTGCTTTTGAGCTTGCCGGTAACGGGTCTAAGAGAACCTCGATCTGTGCCTCTGCTCCTAGTAGCAGGGCCAGACTGATTACCAGGGGCCAACCCAGAGTCAGAGCCTGTGATAGGCTGAGTTGCTTGCACTGCTTGTTCAGCAGCAACTTCGTCCCAGTATTCCGACAGCGTGTCCATTGGTGCTGCACAGCGTCAGTACACCACACTTTCCAGTGTCATGATACCTCAGCCATATTATGAACACGAAGTGCACAACTGCTGCACAGACTGCTTGATGGTTACACACTATCAACACAGTCACAATCATTTTATCATAGGATAGGTAATGGCATCAGCTGCAGCTGTGGCCTGACTCAAGTTAAGCATGACACCAAGCTATGAAATGAATCTTGGGAGTATGCTAGCTGATGTGACGACACAGCAGCATGCTAGTGGTTGCACAATGTGCACATTTGGCAATGAGATAGTCAAGGCTTTCCTTGAGGGGCCGAATGTGACGGATACCGTCACAATACACCGTAATTACCCCCTATCTTGCCACGCATCACTTTACCGTTACTCTCCAGGCTATATCAGGCCTTTCACCAACCACTAGTGTCAGCTCGACGCTCCCTTACTACGAATACACTCTTACAAGCTTATTATCTGTTACAATTGGTTTCGGAGCCAGGACTGCCTTGCCCAAATTATTTATTGTCGTGCCTGCCTGCTTGAATTTGTGTTATGTCGTTGTTACTGACATACACCAGCCCTAGAAAGTAGCGAGCTTTGCAGCCGTTTTTCCCGGCCCGTAGGGCCGGTTCCTTGTCTTGTTGGATACCTTTTGCTTGCTTTTGTCATGGCGCCTTTACAGACTTTTGATTTGCGGGATGCCTTTTGACGTTTTTCCTAGGGGTGGTTGCAGGTTTGGTTTTTTTTTTTTTTTGGGAGGGAGAGATCACGAAGCAACGATAACAAACTCAAAGAAATGTGATGTCCACTGCATACCACTAAGCTGAAGTTAACAACACATCTTGATAGAGAAGGATGAACACCATCCATAAAGCATCGTTTTGTATCAGAGCCGTCACAGAGAAGGCTACGTAAGCAGCAACAACATCACTCAAGCCTGCAAACTTGCACAAAGCACATCCCAGCCAAGTGCCATCCAACGAGCTAAAGAAACTAGATATTGCCAGTACAAGGCACTCAGAATGACAAGACCCTAAAGCATAAACACCATGAAGTCAAGTCATAGGCGCCAAAACATTTTGCTTGCCCCTTGCGGGGATTGCTTGCCATGGACTGATCGCTTATGATCGCGTTTTCCAGGCCGTTGTTCGGGCACAAACCAGGTTCGTTCGGTACCTCCATCATCTGACGGAAGGTGGACAATTACCCTGTAACCCACAAAAAGAAAAAAAGAAAAAAAACAAGTCAAGTCAAAATGTACACCCAAGAGAGCTTTGGTCAGGCTTAACATGTTCAGATCATACATGCCAAACAGGTCGAAGCCATTCACGTGAACCAATGACATATGCCACAAGCAAAGCCTCAAGTGGCCAAACAAACATTGGCTAGTCATTGAAAAGGGTGTAAGGCACTGAGTGATCACTTCAAAAAGCCTAATAGAGGGCTTGTCTGGAGGCTCAGCCTGTGATGCTTCATAACATGGTCTAGGCTTCTTGCGCTCGCGTGAGCTCCGCCGCAAGCTAGGTGCATGGGTATCATCAGGTGTCAAGGGCACAAGGGCCAAACTATCAGCAGTTGGAGCCTCTGCTGTCCCAGAGGACTCAGCATCTGACATAGACTCAGGACCCCTTCTTTTGCCAGCCAATGGAGAAGCAGCATCACGCACCTCAGCACAAGGTGAAGAAGCAACAGTCAGGGGAGTCCCCAGACCGCAGCTGTGCTTGGTGCAAGGTGAAGCCGAGCCAAGGTAGCTAGAGACCCCTGGACTGTGGGCAAGCTGCAGCCCCCAGGAAGAGGCCAAGTGGCCTGTAGCAACGGCTCGTCATCAGGCACAACTTCCTGCTGCTCCACAACAGGCTGTGAGCATGCAGGAGGTGATGCTTGCTGCTGAGGAGGTAATGCTTGCTGCTGAGGAGGTGATGCTTGCTGCTGTCCCAACTTTTGCCTGTTTGTCTGCCGCTTCACCTTCTTTGCCTTCCTGCGTGCCTGCTTGCCATTGGTATTCCTGACAGTAGAGTACTCGGGCAAGCGAGAGCAACTTCCAGCTAGCAGCAAGGGCAGTCAGATCTCCCCTCGCTTCGCTGAGGTCGTTGTGAACAGCTGGACCCTAGATAGGCTTGCAAAGGCGTCACAGCAGCTCTTCTCAAGGCAACTGGCTACAGCGCAGATGTAGCAGTCAAGACAGAGTTTGTTGGGGATCTTCCAGCACATCTGTCTTGCTGGTCCGCTCATCTTGGCAGATCTGATGTGACAGTGGCAAAAGTGGCAGCACCAGCTTCAGACCCTTCACTGAGCAAGCTACCCAGGTCCATTCAGTTTCAGGGTCTCTCAGTCAGCATATCAGTCTCACGCAGCTTGCAAGACAAGCACGAGCAGCGCAAGGCCACAGCAGCTGTCACCCCAGGCAAGCAGGCACGTAGAAAGGCAAAGAAGGTGAAGCGGCAGGCAGGCAAGCAAAAGTCTGGACAGCAGCAAGCATCACCTCCTCAGCAGCAAGCATGACCTCCCCAGCAGCCAACATCACCTCCTGCATGCTCACAGCCTATTGTGGAGCAGCAAGCAGTTGTGCCTGATGATGAGCCCTTGCTAGAGGCCACCTGGCCTCTTCCTGGGGGATGCAGCAGCTTGCCCACAGTCGAGGGGTCTTCAGCTACGTTGGCTCGGCTTCACCTTGCACCAAGCTCAGCTGCTGAGGGTTTGAGGGCTCCCCTGCCTGTGGCTTCCTTGCCTTGTGCTGGCGTGCCTGATGCTGCTTCTCCATTGGCTGGCAAAAGAAGGGGACCTGAGTCTATGTCAGATGCTGAGTCCTCTGGGACGGCAGAGGCTCCAGTTGCTGATAGCTTGGCCCTGGTGCCCTTGACACCTGATGATTCCCATGCACTTAGCTTGCGGCGCAGCTCACGCGAGCACAAGAAGCCTAGACCATACTACGCACCATCACAGGTAGAGCCTCCAGACAAGCCCTCTACTAGCAAGGGCTTGCAGCGTGGCTTTTTGAAGTGATTGCTCAGTGCCTTACACCCTTTCTAATGACTAGCCGATGGTTGTTTGGCCACTTGAGGCTTTGCTTTTGGCATATGTCATTGGTTCACATGACTGGCTTTGACCTGTTTGGCATGTATGTCCGACATGTTGAGCCTGACCATTGCTTTCTAGGTGTACATTTTGATTTGACTTTATGGTGTTTATAATTATGCTATAGGGTCCTGTCATTCTGAGTGCCTTGTATTGGCAACATCTAGTTTCTTTAGCTCGTTGGTATGGCGCTTGGCTGGGATGTGCTTTGTGCAAGGTTGGCAGGCTTGAATGGTGTTGTTGCTGCTTACGTGGCCTTCTCTGTGACAGCTCTGATAC
>JAABUP010007559.1_pt1 | contig 14474 bp, 13 predicted proteins | sample 5559201 | NCBI WGS metagenome assembly JAABUP01 (sample SAMN10711887, study PRJNA513373) | rock metagenome | isolation source: Antarctica rocks | place: Antarctica | reverse complement strand
GCGGAGCCCGGCAACATGCAACTTCTCACCTGCTCCTAGTCTTCGAATACTGCCCGGCGCGTCTTCCTACACTCGTTTGAGCGGCTGTTTACTCGTTACCATACCTTGATCGCGCTTCTCTCATTGCACGCCCTTACGACCCATTTCCTTTGTTCCATATCGCAAGAGCTACGAATGTCACGAGCCTTACGCGCCCGCGCAATAATACTTCACCGGCGCTGTACGACTCCAGCGCATGTACTTCCATGACTGTGCCCTGAGTCTCTCTCGCTTCCCTTCACGCTCGTTATGGCAGATCTCCGCCCATGGTCCAACGACGAAAAGGTGGGAGTGTGTCGGGCCCACGCTGTACCACGCTCCCGCTGACTGGATCGCAGAATTTCTTGCTTGCCGAAATATTGAAACAGCACTCACCACCGTCGAATATATTCTGGAACTTTGTCGCGAGCCTCAACCCTCAGCCAAGATGGGATGATCTCCCGCTCCCTGCAGGTCAGTCCGGTCTTGAGCGATACCAAATCAAACGCGATGTGCTGGGGTTGTACAAAGCGGCATGGTGGGGCATCAAATACTAAACAAATTCCAGGACGGTCGGTCAATGCGTGTCGTTACGCGTACGACGAGCTCCCGCGCTCTCACCCGCCATCCTACATCACAGGTCCATACGGTCCACAGACACCACTTTCTGCGCCGCCACCCGGCATCAAGCGACCCTTCCAACTCGAGCCCGCTTTCCCAGGGCGTGTGATCGCCCCGAGACCATCAAACCTAGCTCCCAGTGGTGCCGGACAGCCTCCCGCGAGCGAGCCGGCTCCAAAACGAAGACGAGGCCGACCGCCGAAAGCTGAGACGCAAGCCAGGGAAGCGGCGGCGGCGGCAAGTAGAAGTGAACCCGGACCCGCACCACCGCTGGCGCCACATCCTCAAATCCCTTCGCGAGCCGTAAGCACACCGGTCAGCGCCGCTCCAGCACCTGCGGAAGAGCCGCAACCGGCCCAGCTGTCTTCAACCCGCATGCCCATCTCAGCGGTCTTGACGCCCGTCGCGCCGCACACAGCCAGTAGCTCCAGCTCGTCATCAGGAAAACGGCGTCGCGGCAGATCAATGCGTATCGACCCCGAAGGGCCACCGGGAGGCAGCGCGGGAGCATCCGGGCAGATCTACGAATCACCGTACGGAAGAGCGATGGGCCCGTTATTGGAAGATACACCCGCGCGGGCGGCGGTCATGCGACATCGTGAGGAGCAACAGGTAACGCCGCAGCAGTTGGGACCTCAGCCTGGCTCTTCTGCGGCGAGGCCTGGGGCGGAGTCTGGAGCTGGACCCAGTGGGAGTTGAGAGGAGCTAGCTTTATTTCGAATGGGGCGGGAGAGCAGCTTGGTAGTGGACGACGCTTGCGACTGGGGTATGCCACATATACGGGACTTGGACGGTGCTGCAGCGTTACGACGACCTTTTCGCGACATGCTCACGCTTACCTACTTACGACGTGGGAGTTGCCTTATAATGATGAATGATTGAGTGATTACGGCACTGGCGAAAGCGAACTGGAACTTTACCATGCATAGAATTTTCTGATGTATTACTATTTATGAACGACAGGCAACGGTTGATGGGATGGGCTGTTTGGATCACTTTTAGCGCGCGATTCAGTGTAACACTATAAGCGGGTGATGAAGAGAGACGAGGGCGAGATAATGTAGCAATGGTCACCTCATATCAAGCGCTGACAATTCTTGAGGCGAGGGGGATCAAGGCCAGCCCGCCAAACCGGCAGATGAAGCGAGTCGTTATAATGTGGACTACATCTCTCATTGCGCCACCCGCCTTCTATCCCTAGGCATCCCCCTCTTCTCCCTCTGACTCTCCTTCAACCTCCGCTTCTCCACCACCTTCTCCCTCTCCTTACCCTTCATCCCCCTGAACTTCTCCACCAGCGCCCTCTCTTTCACCTCCTTCTCCTTCAAGAAATAAGGCTTCTTCCCCTCCAACACCCTCCCCTTCTCCTCCTTCTTATGCGCGCTCCGCACCGCTTGCTCCCGCTCTTTCGCGGCATGCGCTTTGAGTCTGTTCTCCATACTGTTGATTTTGCGGCGGAGGTTGTAGATGTCGTCTTCGCCTTTTGTGCGCTTGAGGGCGGCTTTGAGGTCGTCGATTTCGGTGCGTTGGTAGTCGAGGAGGAAACTGTAGGCTTTGTCTGCTGTGCCGTTGGGAGGTTGGTGGGCGGTTGACGGCTGGTTGGGGATGCTGTCGAAGCGCGGGTCTCGGATTACGCGACGTGGGTAGTCGACGACAGTGCGTTTGCGGGTGACTTGGTGGCGGGAGGTTTGTTCGGCGGGGGCGTGCTTGGAGGTGCGGGATTTGGAGGGCGCTTCGTCTTCTGAAGGGCCGGAGTCGGAGTCGGAGTTGGAGTTGTCGGGGTCGTCGCGTGCTGTTTTGGTTGTCGCGGTGGGCTTGAGCTGTATTCCTGCTCTTTGTTCTTTAATCTGCCTCAGGCGCTTGCGCAGGTTCTCAAGCTTGTCGTCTTGCTCGGGTGCCTCGTCTGACCCACGCTTCCGCTTGCGGGACACCGCATCCTGAGCTTGCTTCAACGCGCCAAATGAGATGCTGCTGATCTGCTGTTCGACGTCGCCGTCAAGCTCGGACTCGCCTTCACCGTCCAATTCGTCCCTCTCTTGGTCATCGTCCATGTCGCTCTCGAATTCATCGTCTTCGCCGTCATCCACATCATCTACCGCCATGTCCTCGTCCTCCTCTCCTTCGTGAACGTCGTCCTCGTGCTCATATCTCCGTTTCGGTACGCGAATGTTCCGCTCCAGTGTCCTTGCCGGCGACATTGCGAAATGATTCCCAATTATGTCCACGTTGGTTAAGGTTCGTCTCGAAATGTTCAACGTGGACGCGGCGGGAGCGCATTATTAGCGGCCGTTCCACGTGCGATGACGTCGCGAAGGGTCAAGAGCTTGGACGGCCACTGCTCCGAGTTTCCGAGCAGGCCATATCCGACTCTTGCCGCAACATCTTCTTCATGTTGTGAATGTCCTATCGCCATACGAAAATCATTTACGTATTAAAATCCTTCGCAGCCTTGCGAACACAATTGGCGAGACTCCCGGCCCCAATCGCAAAGCTCGCGTGACCGTGCCACCAGCCAGATGAAAATCCTCTCGCCTGAGGAAGAGAGGGAGCATTACAAGTAATACGCAAGCGGCGTACCTACTTAGGAGGACTACCGTGCTAACGACTACGGCAGTGCTACCCTCTACGGCGGTACCCTAGGCGGCCTGGCAGGTGTCGGAGCCGGCTCCCTCGGTGTCTGGGCCGCCTCGCAGCGCTACCCAGCCTTCCGTACCCTCTCCATTCCCTTCCGCGCCTTTCTGATCACCAGTACCGGCACCTTCTCAGGTAAGCTTCACAGTTCCTCTGCGGCGGACTCTGGGCCTAGCTGATACGGATTTCTACAGCCATCGTCTCCGCCGACTCCTACTCCCGACGTTTCGAACGATCACGCAACCCCCAGAAACAGTACAAAGATGAGGATCAAACCCTGATGGAACAAGCGAACGCGCAGAAATCAAGTCAGCAGCGCGCCATGGCTTGGCTCAGCGAGAATCGCTACAGCGTCGTTTTCGGGTCATGGGTGGCCTCAATGAGCGCGGCTCTGGGTCTCGTAGGCCGGAACCCCTACCTCTCGACGCAGCAGAAGCTGGTACAAGCCCGTGTCTACGCTCAGGGCCTCACAATCGCCGTCGTCATTATCTCTCTCGCTTTCGAAACAACAGACAACGCGAAAGGCGAAGGTCGGTGGGAGACTGTCAAAATCATCGACCCCAACGATCCTACGCACAAGAACCTCATTGAGAAGCGCATTCATCATGAGAGATACGCAGGAGAGGATCAGTGGAGGGACATGATTGCCGCGGAGGAGGAGCGGATGAAGGAGCGGGACGAGGCGGTCAAGGCACAGGAGCAGGAGGACAGGAAGAAGGGAAAGAAGGACTCGCATCATGAGGAACACAGTTCGAAGAAGGGGTCGCAGGGGAAGCAACAGGAGACAAAGGAGAAGAAGGTCAACGCTCCCTAGGGCAGAGGGTGGGCGGTGGAAGAACATCTTGCGGGCTGGGATATCTTGGTTGGCGCAACGAAAGATGTCTGTACATATATATGCTGTTACGAGGTCTGCTGGACTTGTGTCCGGGCGCTTGCAGTCTTGTCCCTGCCGCGACGGTGCACGTAGATTATTTGCTGCGTGTCCAATTAAATCCATACCTACCAGATTCGAGGGACTTGTCCTACGAATGACGTTAAGGTCGTTTCATAGCAGCACGATTTCAATTTGATGTTCTTGAGCTTCGAGTTGGCACGTGCATCCGAGGCCCGAGCACCCAGCATGGAGACCGCGTGGAGATGCATTTACTTACATCTTCTGAAGCTCCACCACCACGAACTTGTACAGCAGTAGACGAAGAGAGACAGACACAACGTCGGGCACATTCGATTGAACTGTGAAGCTCCGGAACAGCGTATAGGCTACTGGCAAACCATTGGAAACTAGCTGATGCTGCCGACGAAGCAACATGTCAGCAGACAGCACCACTGACTTGAGTATGACTCCATACAGGCACTTCGCCTAGGTCACCCTCATGCGCTTACATCACTTCCAGACCACCCCGTACTCAACCTCTCAGCCGACGAGAAACGCGCCTTCTCCTTCCTCTTCTCGCAAGCCGACAGCGACCAGCTCGGCGTCGTAACCGGCGAGCGCGCCGTCGCCTTCTTCGAGCGCACCAAGGTCTCCCCCAATGTCCTCGGCGAAATATGGCAGATTGCGGATACCGAGAACCGCGGGCTGCTCACCAAGCCGGGCTTCTGCATGGTGCTGAGGTTGATCGGGCACTATCAGGCCGGGAGAGAGCCGAGCGCGGAATTGGCGTTCAAGCAGGGACCGGTGCCGAAGTTTGAGGGACTGCAAATACCAGGTGTTGGGCCGGCGGCGTCAGCGGCATTGCCGAGTCCGACTGGGGGACAATTTCCAGCGACCGCGTTGCAACCGCAGCTGTCGGGTCAGGGGCCAATCCGGGTCCCTCCTCTCGACGCGCAGAAGGTGCAGCAATACTCGGGATTGTTTGAGCGGTCAGGCGCGCAGGATGGTATGCTAGATGGGGTGACGGCGAAGACAATCTTCGAGCGCGCAGGCTTGCCAAACGAGGCATTGGGCAAGATATGGAACCTGAGCGATCGGCAGCAACGGGGTGCGCTGGACCAGACGGAGTTCATCGTGGCGATGCATTTGCTCACAAGCATGAAGTCGCGGACGATGAGCGCTCTCCCTAACAATCTACCTCCGGCACTGTACGAGGCAGCAGCCCGACGAGGCGCACCACCTCCGCCCGGCGCACGGAACAGCTTCAGCGGACCCGGAGCAGTGCCTAGACAATTCACGGGTGGTGCAGTCGGGAGTCCAGCGAGAACGCAGAGTCCGCTTGCAAGACCATCAAACTACGGTACACCGACGGCGCAGTCTGCACAGATGACCGGCACCCCTTGGCTTGTTACGGCGCAGCAGAAGGCGAAGTATGACCAATTCTTTGCTTCCATCGATACACAAGGCCGAGGTGTTCTTACCGGCGAGCAGGCCGTACAGTTCTTCTCCGACTCCCGCTTACCGGAGGACAGTCTGGCCGCCATCTGGGACTTGGCGGACATCAAGAGTGAAGGCCAACTGAATAGGGACGAGTTCGCTGTGGCAATGTACTTGATCGGCCAACAACGTTCCCCTAATCCAGTGCCTCTGCCTGCTTTCCTGCCGCCTGCGCTCGTGCCACCTGTTATGCGGCAGCAGCAGCAGCATCCAGGGCAATCCACTGCTCCAGCTTTCGACAACGCACAGAACACCTCCGCGCTCTTACCGAAGTCTGCTGCGGATGATCTTTTCGGACTTGACGAGCCGTCACCACCGCAGCGGCAGCAGCCACAAACAACAGGCTTTCAAGCTCCGGCCCCGGGCCTGCAACCTCAGACTACTGGTACCTCGATGAGTCGTGATCCGTTTGGCTCAGTCCCCACAAGTCCGAGTAGCCCTCAACGCTTCCAGTCCCAGCCGCCACCAGCCAGTACGGTGTTCAAACCCTTCATGCCCACTTCAGCGTTCGGCACAAGCATTGCACAACAGCACACAGGCGGCTCGATGTCATCTAGTCAGCGAGGCTTTCAGCCACAACCGCCTGCAAACCCGTCCCATCTGCAGACAGCGACTACAGCCGAGGACGATCTACTAGGTGACAACGAGGCGCATGCTGCAGAGGCCAGCCAGATCACGAATGACACCACTGAACTGGCCAACATGAGCAGCCAGATCGGCAATCTCAGAACGCAGATGGAGAGTACGCAGACCAAGAAGGCTAGTACTCAGGCGGACCTGAACGCTATGCAGACGCAGAAGCGAGACCTGGAGCTGCGGCTACAGCAGTTCAGATCACAATACGAGACCGAAGTACGTGCTGTCAAGGAGCTGGAGACGCAGCTTGCCGCAAGCAAAGAGAGCACGAAGAAGCTGAGTCAGGAGATCGCGATGCTGGAAGGCAACCACCAGGATCTGCAGACCCAGCATACTCAGGTCACGCAGCAACTGCAAGCCGATCAGCAAGAGAACGCCACATTGAAGCAGAGGATCAACCAGTTGAACACTGAGGTGACGCAGTTGAAGCCGCAGATTGAGAAGATGAAGCTTGACGCACGACAGCAGAAGGGCCTCGTGAGTATCAACAAGAAACAGTTGACGACTAACGAGGGCGAGCGAGATCGTCTACAAGGCGAGAAGACAGATCTGGAACGCGAGGCCGCTGAGCGAGAGGAGGCGGCGAGGAACGCACCACAGGAAGAACCACAATCGCACTTGAGTCGCAATGCGGTGTTCGGCACAGCCGGTCTCGGTGCGGTGGGCGCCGCAGCTTTCGGTGCGTACGAGACGGTCAAGGATCGTCTGGCCGGTGGAAGTGAGCCTAAGAGTCCTCCTCCTGCAGCAGGTACACTGAGCCCGACGAATCCTTTCTTTCGTAAGACCAGTAACGACGGGACGACTGAGCGCGCCGTGAGCCCGCCTCCGGCGGCAGGAAGTGGACCCACACCCAGTGCGTTCGATGCGCTGTTCGGCCCCTCGGCGGCTTTCTCGCCCAGCGGGCAGACGGCGAGCAGATCCGGCACACCACCGCCGACGAGCTTCGGCACGCGCAACGTCTCTCAGCCGAGCGGAGGTGATGCCCCGCCCGCGAACATGACGGGTAGCGTCCAGAGTATCTCGTCGGTCGGCGAGCCCACGCCTTCTGCTACACCGCCCTTGAGCGACCAAGCGAAGGAGAGTCCCGTGACGGCGCTCGAGCATCCGCCGCCGCTGGCGCCGGAGACGAGGCAGTTCACGCCTTCTCAGCTACCAATTGGACCTTTGCCTGATAGGTCCAGGGAGGATCCGGAAGTTAGTTCCACGATGGCATTGCCGCCTGCTAGTCGGGCGGGTGGTGCTGAGACACCAAAAGAGATGGAGCCGGCCGCACACACCCAGGAGAGGGAGGTACCCGGTGCTCTTGAGCATGAGGACGATATGCCCGGCGCTTTTCCAGCGGAGCAGAGTGACGTACCGGGTGCTTTCCCGCATGAGCCTGAGCACACTGAAGCGAGCGCGCGGGAGGTGCCGGCTCAGGAGGAGCCTGCTGCCGCGTCTGCGAGAGGCAACGATGACTTTGACTCCGCGTTTGCGAGTTTTGGTGGAGGCGAGCGACAAGACGCTCCCGCCGCGCAGACCGGGAGTGAGTTCGACTCGGTCTTTGCCGGCTTTGGGGGAGGGCAGAAGGAGCGTGACGCCCCGATGCACGGAGATGACCCATTTGCGCCCGCTTCGACAAGGCAGCAGCGTTCTGGCCCGGGTCCGAGCGAGTTCCCACCCATCACAACACTTGAGCGCGAAGAAGATGAGAGTAGCGATGAGGAGGATGACAGAGAACCACACGCGCAGCACGCCTTCGGCAACAGCCTTGGCGGGGCTGCCTCGCCTCCACCAACCGGCCATGGTGTGGCTCAGCCTGTCCTGCCTCCGGTCTTGTCGGCTGCTAAGCACGCCCTGCCGGAAGCTAACATCTCTGGTGCGCGGCCTATGGTGCAGTCGGTGGACTCGACTGCCAGTGCCGTTCCGAGCGTCAATGCAGAACGGTCGCCGCCAACATACGAGCAGAGCTATGCGCCGAGTCACGGCGGCACTGGCGCAGTACCAGGCGCGAACCAATTTCCGCCGGAGTTCGGTGGCTTGTTACCGTCTCGTGAAGACCCGACAAGCCCTCCTCCAGCATCCACTGAGCCCGCCGAGCGTGCTATTCCAAACGAGGGAGAGATTGAGCGGCCGTCAGCTTACGCGGCACCACTGCGCAGCTTCACCGGCTCATCGAGTCTGTACCCCAATACTGTCCCGCAGACACCCACCACAAGCGACGTCTTCCACGACTCCTTCAGCAGGCCCATCAGCAGTGTCACAAGTACATACGCCACGCCACCGACCGCCCAACCGACGCATCCCCAGCAAGCGCCCAAAGGTGCTTTCGACGACTTTGATGAATTTGACGATCTTCCTGAAGCGAAAGAAGCGGGTAAATCCGGGCCAAGCGACTTCGATTTTGGCTTCGGCGGCGGTCGCCAGAGCGCGGACGAATTCAATCCGGCTTTTGACTCTCCTCCGTCTGGCTCGAGGAATGCCATGGCGAGTGCGCAAGCGACGCCCGTGCCGTCGGCGAGACAGATGGACGGTATCTCGAACTCTCACCCGATGGGCAGCAGCCAAAACGGCGGCAGCGGCAGCGGACCCTTCCAGACCACGGGACCTAATGTTTCGTCTCAGCCAGGGAGTAGTATCCAGAATACACCGCAGAGTCTACAACACGACTGGGATGCGATATTCTCGGGTCTAGACGGTAACAAAGGCGTCGACACTTCACTCGGGAAAGGCACCAATACCGATCCCTGGGGCTCGACATCCAGCGCTGCCATTCCAGCAACGAACGGATCGTCAGTGATATCACAGACGGATAGGACGCCTACTACTGCCTCCCCACCCGTCGCTGATCCCAACAGCAGTGCCAACAAGCGCGCGCAAATTGCCGCGCAGATGGGTCGCGCGGTCACGCCGGGGACCGAACACGACGATCCGATTCTGAAGCGGTTGACGGGGATGGGGTGGCCGAGGAACGACGCGTTGAAGGCGTTGGAGATGTATGATTATGATATTAATATGGTAAGCTCTGCTCTAGGATGTCCAAGGGGGTTTTATGCTAACGTGTCTCGCGCAGGCTGTTGATCATTTGACGAAGGGTTGAGGAGTGGGTCTTTCGTCGTCCGAGTGGAGGCTGGGGGGTTGTCGATAGTTGGGGTAATGTGTTGTGTCTATATTGTGTGTGTGGCATAGCGGTTGTATCTACTTCGCGCATATTGAATATCAAGGTAGTTGCCAGCCCCTTGCTTGGGCCCAACTTGCTAGCCCTTGCCTGGTGGCGCTTTCGCTTGCTTCCCCCAGCGCGAGCTGAGGTCCCTGCTTGTAAATTGTCGTGAGACAGGAATGAAGCCAGATTGCGGTGGATGTGAAGTCGCAGCATACATGTATATGTAGGAATAAGGCACCTTAAGGTACATGTACATGTAGGCTGCGGACGCTCGCGATTTTGCTTACTAACCTGGCTTACTTTTCATCGTCTGCTCACGCGTGAGAGGCGCTCGCGGTACAATGCTCTCGACCACAAGAAGGTATCCTGCGCTTCGGTCAAGACTACGACTACAGGTTTCCCCAAACAGCACAAGACGCATACGCTTCTCGCGAACAGCCCGCGCTTACGAGAAGGACACCAGCAGCCATGAGGATGCTAGGAAGCCCACCGGAAGCTACACCGGAGTACTCTCGATATTCGCCCTCAGCGCAGCGATAGGATGGGGTGTACACGCTTTCAACGACACCAGGAAGAGCTCGCCGAACGACTCGCTGAAGCGCGCGGACCCTGCGGACTTTGTCAAGTACACCTTAGCCAAGAGGGAGAACATCTCGTCGACGTTGTCAATGTTCACATTGAAGCCTGCCCAGGGCCTAGCCATCGACGCAGAGCAGCTGTATGACCCACGCGCCATCACGAGCGTGCAGTTCAAGCAGCCTCAATTGCAGATCGCGCGGTCGTATACCGTGCTGCCGCGGATTGCAGGCCAGCCACCCGAAGATCCACGTTTCTTGATTCGCAAAGAAGAGAAAGGCGAGGTGTCTGGATATCTACACAGGCTCGCTATTGGGTCTCAAATTGAGCTGCGGGGACCTAGCGTGGAGTACGTGCTACCGGAGGGAGTCACGGACGTTGTCTTCCTGGCAGGCGGCACTGGAATTGCTCCAGCCCTGCAGGTCGCGGAGGAAGTTGGAAAAGATGGGATCATGCACATACTTTGGGCGAATCGAAAAAGGGAGGACTGCCGGGGCGGCAAAAGTGATGCAAGAAGTGCGTCGGCTTCGCTCAGTTGGGGGGCGTTACCTTGGGTTAGTCGTCCGATGACACCAATGACATCTTTAGACGGTATGGAGGCCTGCACCCAGAACGTACATCATGATATTGTCAACCAGCTCGAGAGCATGAAGTCGCGGGAATCGACCGAGTTCGACTCGAAGAAGACGTTGCTGGTCGAGTACTACGTTGACGAATGGGGTTCGTTCATTCGCTCTGCGGACGTGGCGAAGCTGCTCGAGACTGCTCCTCGAAAAGAAGGAGCGCGTCTGATACTGGTGTCCGGTCCGGAAGGCTTTGTGAGCCATTGGGCGGGCCCGAAGGAGTGGAGTGGAGGACGTGAGGTGCAAGGACCTCTCGGCGGTGCTCTGGCGACTCTTGACTTGCATGGATGGCAGGTCGTCAAGTTATAAGTCGATCGCCTCGCCGTATCGCTTTGATATACTCGTTCGGCCAACGCTCATATTCCGGCAATATCGAACGGCTCGTCGGCAAATGCCCTAACAGCAATCTGCATACATTAGCGGCGCTGCGCTTCCGCCGCTTAAGTAATCGACCCCATCGGACGACGATCCACACTTCTGGAAGTCTTTCTTCGACGCTTCGATTCCTCCATCACATTACGACTTGCGAGTATCAGCGTACCGCTGCACCTCGGTCCTCGAACCACCATGCAGGAGGCTGTTGGGAGCTCCGTTTCATCGGGTCGCGCGTATCAATGAGCACAATGAAAATGGAAGAGAGCCCCAATGGCTCGCCACCACCCGGCTTGGAAGTAAACCAAGCGACTTCCATGGAGCCTCTTGAACCCGTTCAGACAAACAATGGCCGCCCGGCGTGCTTCAGCTCGACGTTCCAAGAGGTACTGTTCGTCCTGACCGCAACCATGGCGATCGCTATGCAGGCAATGCTTGCGGGCTCCGTCACCGTAGCATCGTCCTTCATTGGACGCGATCTCGACATGACCACCGCGGAGATTACCTGGATATCGTCAGCGTCCTCGCTGAGCAGCGGTGCTTTCTTACTGTTCTTTGGCAAACTAGCCGACTTGTTCGGTAAGCCGTTGATGCTGTTATTGCAGATGGGGCACAGCTGACGGCTATCAGGCCGCAAAAGCCTCTTCGTCGGATCGCTCTTTCTTTTCTCCGTCTTCGCGTTGGCTGCCGGCTTCGCTAGGTCCGGCATATCACTCGACATACTGAGCGGAATCATGGGCTTGATGTCTGCGAGTGGTGTTCCACCTGCAGTAGGCATTCTTGGTGTCGTCTACGAGAAGCCCAGTAAGCGTAAGAACTATGCATTCGCTTGCTTTTCTGCCGGCAACCCACTGGGCTTCATCTTCGGCACCATCTTTGGCGGTATCGCGACGAACCTCTTTGGCTGGCGAGCTTCCTTCTGGCTGATAGCGATCATCTTCCTCGTCACCACGTTTATCGGTATCTGGACCATTCCGAAGGACTTCACGGCCAAAGAACCAGTCAATATGGAGACACTCAGAAGCTTCGATGTTCTCGGCACCGTATTCATCATCTTCGGCATCGGCATGTTCTCTGCCGCGCTCAGCCTGGGCGAGACTGCTCCCCAAGGCTGGACGACAGGTTACGTCCTCGCACTGCTCATCGTCGGCCTAGCCCTCATGATCGCCTTTGTGCTCTGGGACTGCTGGTTCAAGTACCCGCTCGTACCGATGGGCATCTGGAAAGATCGCAACTTCACGCTGTGCCTCTGTATCTTAATGTTAGGCTTCATGGCTTTCGTGCCCGGAAACTTCTTTGCCGCGCTGTTCTTCCAGCGAGTCTGGCACATGTCAGCTCTGGAAGTCGCCGTCCATCTACTACCCATGGCCATCATGGGTATCATCGTCAACATCGTCGCCGGCCTGATCTTGCACAGAGTCTCCAACAAGCTCATCATGCTCGTAGCGAAACTGAGCTACACCAGCTCATTCCTGCTCATAGCCTTCAACAAGACCGACAGCAGCTACTGGTCCTTCTACTTCCCCTCCTTCATCCTCCTGGTCATGGGCGCGGACCTCGAGTTCAACGTAGCAAACATGTACGTCATGTCCTCCATGCCGCCCTCGCAGCAATCGATCGCGGGCGGCATTTTCCAGACCGTGGCGAAGCTGTGCACGACGCTGGGGTTTGGCATCACGACGGCAATTTTTAGCTCGGTGCAGCGGGATCCGCGGCTGGCGAGTTATTGGGATCCGACTACGCAGCCTTACACTGCTACGTTTTGGTTCTCGGTTGCGTGCTCGGTTGCTGGGTTGATGCTTGTACCGTTCTTGACGCTCGGTACGCAGGGTGGGAAGGAGAAGGAGGTTCGTGTGACGACTAGTGAAAGTGAAGCTGTCGAGGATGGGCAGATTGTGGATGAGAGGAAGGCGGAGGTTGAAGCTACGGTTGCGCAGGCGTTGCCTACAGTGGGATGAACACGATTGTATCAAAGCATAGCATGGCGCTGTTGGTACCTGGCTGATATCATATACACGGGAGTCCTCGTAGATGAAGGGTAAGGCATCGCGCTTCACGTTACTTCGCGGGCTTGTAGAAATACTCAGACTTCCATCACCACTGACCATTGCCGTTGCCGAGCCTGACGGCAGGTAGTAAGGGACTTTGTCAAAAGTGACTTTACATCCACAATCTACGTTTTGTACATGGAGCGCATCAGTTGCTCAGTCGGCTTTGCAGCTCTTTCCACGGTTCTTCCTCCAGCTGACCCTGGGCGACGTTCATCGCCACAGCCTGCAAGCTGGACTCTCGCTCCTGCAGCACATCAACGAAGGTATTGAGCTCCTCCGCCATGTTCCCATCGGGTACGCCGATACTAGTATCCTCATTCGCCTCCCACAAGATCTCTGAAGCGGCAATCTGCAGTCCGAGGGTCTTGTTAAGCGCCTCTCCTACCGCTCTCGTGTCGCCTGGCTCGGTAAAAACCACGATCCTGCCCTCCTCACCCTCCTCTACATCCACTGCCCCCGCCTCCAAGGCCGGCTCCAAAGCCTCCTCCACCCCAACCCCCTCTTTAGCCTCAAACACAATCCTTCCCTTCTTCTGGAAAAGGTACGCAGAAGGCGTGACACTCCCACCAGCCTCCTTCAACACCAACCTCACATCCGCAAGCGTGCGCAACTTATTATCCGTCTCACACTCCACAATCACCGCCACGTTCCCCGGCAAAATCCCCTCAATCGTCACACTCTCCAACGTCGCTCCACTCGTGCTCCTGCCCTGCCCTCGCGCCACCGCCGCCTCGATAGAAGTCTTCGCGAACCCTTCGCGCTTCGCTTTCGTGATCAGGTCTGCCAAGCGTGTATTGAGACTGGGATCGGGACCGTAGAGTTTAGACGCTAGAGCAATTTCCTGGGCGAAGATGGAGCGCTGGCGGTTTTTGGAAGCGTCGACTTTGGCTTTGTCGTGCTTGATCTTTGACCAGCGGTTGTGGCCTGATGCGAGGGCGGCGGTGGAGTGGAGCGGGCGGAGGCGGCATTGTCGGCATACGTATAGCTTGGGAAGTAGCCGCGTGAGCGACGAGATGGCGGACTGGCCTCTACTGGGCGCCATGATGTGTGTGTAGGATTCGGGGGGTTGCATGGGACGGTTTTGGAGCAGCCCAAATTTGGACCTCATCTCTTGCGGAGACGGTGCGGAGGTGTCCTAGAAGTTGTAGATGCATGGCTGCAATCACACCTCACCCTGGAACACTGATCCTCTTGCTCGAGAGGACGAGACTATTTTACGGTGGCACCCATGGCGGAAGCAGAGTCAGCGCCCTCCGCCGTGTCAAAACCTACGACCAACGGCGAATCCAGCCCGTTCCAGCTCGATGTACAGAAGCTACATGGCCTCCCCTCGGAACAGCAGAGCCTATACCTTCTCACATTCACCGCGGACCTCGTGCAGCATGTGGAGGAGTTGGATGCAGAGGGTGCAACAAGAGAGCAAGCAGCGCTGA
>JAABUP010007558.1_pt1 | contig 14474 bp, 13 predicted proteins | sample 5559201 | NCBI WGS metagenome assembly JAABUP01 (sample SAMN10711887, study PRJNA513373) | rock metagenome | isolation source: Antarctica rocks | place: Antarctica | reverse complement strand
TACTATCGAGGAGGGCATGGTGGTTATGAAGGTGGACAGGGGGATCATCGAGGAGGTCATGGCGGATACGAAGGTGGGCAAGAAAACTATCGAGGAGGGCATGGTGGTTATGAAGGCGGACAAGGGGATCATAAAGGAGGCCACGGCGGAAACAAAGGAGGTCATGGCGGTCATGGAGCTGGACACTAGTGACTGCAAAGTTTAAAGCTCTTATGGACCTTATTGATCCCCTCTACGTATAGCCGTCGCGACTCTCCGAATAGGTTCCGTGTTCTTCCCATATGGCACTTATTTTGCCAGAAATATATTCATGCACCTGCACAATCCTAAGGTCTGAGACTCTTGCCTCGCCTAGGATATAAACAGCCTTCTGAAAGGCTGACTAGTGCCTGAGATATCAAGCGAATCAATCTGATCCTGCATCTTCAAGTCTGCAAGCAATCAGGTGCATGAACAATGCCTGTATTGCTTGAAAGTTCACAGTCATGGATTTGGCTCAAAACCTTTGGTCGGCCAAAGATGCCAGTTCATTATCATCTAGTCAGATATCAGATCTACTACTCCTATGAACCGAGGGCTACAGAATAATACTCTTAAGAGATTGATAAGATTATAAGAAGACCTGTGACCGGTCTAGAAAGCAATTCGGGATATAAGAAAGAAGTCTCCCTGATTCTCTCAAAGGTATGTCCTGAGTTCTGTCGGCTCTGAAGCTTTGTAATGGAATGCGATCTAACGCTTGAGCAAGGTGCGTTACACCGCTTGAGAATGCGTGTCCTACGTGGCATGATGGGACGAAAATGCCATTGACGAGCTTCGCCATGACCAGCAAGAATTCGAGACGGGAGACAAGATCTGCATCTTTTGTGAGCGTACAAACCTCCCACCTACTAAGAAGTGCCACCAATGTCGAAACGACGAGTTTCGTCCTGTATACTGTGACGCCGAGTCTAGAGTCTGCGAGTTTTTGGGAATCCTGAGTTTAGCAAACGTATGGGCTTTTTCTCGACAGATGGAGGACAGTGCTGTGGCCTTTCAGAGCAAAATGAAGTCTAGGCTGGCCGTCGGGTTGGGTTGGATCGGGGCGAGGCACATAGGGCCCAGACCATATGGGGTTTCGGGTTGGGGCGGGTTTTCCAAATGCGGTTAAACTCACTACCGGTTTGGTCTGGTTTCTGTGACATAACCCAACAGGGATCTTTGCCACAGTGACGCTCTGCATAATCAGCTGCATTAGGACTTTATACAGTAGTATAACTCTTATGCATGCATATTAGCGTGAATAATGCAGTATACAGTCACATATATCTGCATAAAATTGTCTTGACGGATTGAGTCAACCCACCGGGTTGAACCTCTGAACCCTACCTCAGTCCAAACTGACTTGGCGGGACCTGAATATCCAGCAACCCGACCCGCATCAGCGCCCCGGACCTAACCCAACCGGGTCAACCCAACCCGTGCGGCCAGCCTAAATTGAAGTCTACGCAATCTCGACTATATCACAATTGCGATGGACACAATCGATGCCCACTTTCTCAGGCAGCCACTGGAGGACAATTCCAAATACACCACCATCATTCTCAGAGCTTAGGCCTTTGAATCCCGTAGCTCATGAAGCTTTTGATGAGACCGTGAACGCCGTCATAAAGCACTTCGATACTTATGAGCATGCACGTCAGTTCCTGCACGCCGATTCAAGGTTGACCAGAGCTGCCAGCGTCTTTACGGATGATGGCACCGCTGACGACGAGCATGAACCTAGTCGATCAACGCCTCAATGGTTCGGAGGCTTCAAGTGCAGCCTAAGAACCGCTCCGCAGATCCCAGGAGAAGGATGGTACCTTGGCACTGAACGTGGCCGACCAGCAACCGGAGAGGTTGATATCTTACTTGCGCCTCAACGCAGCGATGGGCGAAGAAGGGCGTCATGGGGAAGCATGCTCGTCTTTACTTCCACAAAGAGTAATGTCGTATCACTCTTGAAGCTCGCTATACAATAACGCTTGGTGCAGCAAACGGAGCTGATATCTTTACGAAGCCAGCTTCTCGGGTGCTTGGACGAGGACAAGTTCTCAGTATTGGCGAATGTCTCTACGTTTTTGAGTATGCTGATCTTGGAGTATGCTGATCTTATCACAAGTTTGGCCTTTGTCGATGAACTCTCTTCATTCATGAAAGGTCATCACGGACCTCAGTGGACGTTCCACAAGATGCGTTCACCGGCTTCAGGAGGTGACCATATGAATCTAGGCAGCTATACTTGTTCACCAGGTGCTTTTGCTCAAGGTACCTTCGGCCAAGTGACAGCGGGATGGACGCTTGATGGTGCGGCGGTTGCCATAAAGAGATTCATAAAACCGAGACAGACAGACCTGAACTCACACCGAGAAATGATGGCTTACATCGGCGAACATGTAGGGCCTTCTATATCTACAAAACGGAGTCGCGGGCTAACTTTAAGGAAGGACAACATATTGGCTCTTCTCGACTGCGTTAGCAACTTCAACATCAGCTTTCCGGGTACCTTCTGTGTGTACAGGCCTCTTGCGATGGGAAGCCTGAAAGAGGTGATCAACCTCTGCAGATCAGATGTCTCCGCGCAGATAACCCTTCTCGTGGATTATCTAAAAGGCCTGACCTATCCACATGAGGAAAAGGGAGTCATGCATCGAGATATTAACCCGAATAACCTGGGTGTTGTCTCTTTCAATCCACCGAAAGGAATCATTCTGGATCTGGACTCAGCGACGCGATCCGAAGTATCGGAGGATCATATGCAGGGCACTATACCGTATCTCGCACCCGAGATCATAGATTTGAAGGTCTGGGACACCGTTGTAGGCTCAAAGCCTGGACCATATGGAAGGAGTGTCGACGTGTGGGCTGTGGGGCTGAGCGTCTTCACAGCGTAGATAGGCCAACCCTTATCTTGGATATACTTCGCCTAAAACGTTCCACACGCGGCAGAATTTTTAGCCGGCGGAGTGGTACACAAGCACGATTTTGTGGAAGACGACACATACAAGAAGTTCTATAATTTTATCAAGGCAAAACAAACCTCCTCCAAAGAAGCACGGGTTGCAGAACTTCTGCGACTTATCGAGTGAATGACTACTTGGTACTCACAACAGCGGGTCTCTGCAACTGACGCACTCAAGCTAGCGCAGTGGCTTGCAGTAAACCAGAAGAAGGGCCAATAGAGTTAAAGACTGCTCCCAAGCGACGCATGAAAGAGGAAGAAATCTATCACCAAACAGGGTCGCCGCTGTTGTCATAAGCAGAGAGGGAAGTGTCACGGAATTGTCAGGCACAGAATGACAACCTCCAGACCATAGACGGTCAATTTCTTCTCATCTCTCCTCTTTTTGTTTCTGACCACTTAATTCCTCATCAAGTTATACCGAAGCGAAGTCGTAGGAGCAGACGAAAGGGGACTGTCCAGAAGCTGTCGAGCTTACTGAGTGGACACTCTGACAGCGTATGGCAGACTCCTAAGAGTTCAAGAGGCGGGTTTCACAATCAGTAAGAGTGTTGGCTCTGCTGTTAGGTTGTACACGCAATCCAACCTGGAACCTCCTATTTCCGGCGCGGCGATTGAGAACTCTCAAATCTCTGGAGCCGGTCCCAGCTCTTTTTTTGCCTCCACCCTTCCAGACACTGTCGAGTCACTCGTTGTCGTAAATAATTAGTCCCCAATTGACATAATCATCCCCTCAACCGGGGGTGATTGCTGCCCAATTTGCAGCACGCAACTGTGCTCCAGTAGCATTCTTGTCCTTACTCCTAAGTATACTGCACCCTAATGTTACCGCCGGATGGTGCCTAAAGATCCGGCATAGGTTTTCAGCGGGGTGGCACCAGGTGGATAGGTAATGCAACCAACACCGGCAGCGGCAAGAGCAACAACAACGGATTGACCTTGTATCATATGATGATATACCTAGTCACGTCTGCCTTCGAGCTTATTGTTTCAACCCACTCCACTAAATCTCTTATCCTCAGAGACTAAGACGCATACGAGGGCGCATCGCTTAGTATCCGGGCGGACCATAACCGGCAGCGTACCAAGTACGAAGTAAGGTACTCGTAGAACATTCACGTAGAACATACGTCAGAACGTCTCAAGTAGGTTCCGTTCGCCGGCCTGGTTGACAAATACAGAGTAGCATTCATCACCATGATACAGGGTCAGGACAGAGCGGGTTGATGGTCTAGCTGCCGTTGATTTGTGATATAACATTAAGGTTCGGCGCCTTTCTGATCTTGTGGGACTAGCGAATCCAGATCAGGGTCCAGGGTAACTACATAAAGTATAGCGCTCTACTATTTGGACTGGTAAGGGTTGAGGCTTGGCAAAAGCGTCCTTTTCACTACAGAACCGGTATGGATTGAGCGATCGAAGCATGAAGGGCAATGATGGTGTCATGTATGAGGAGGAGGCTCAACGATCAGCCATCTACAGATACTTAAAAGATCGTTCGTTGCTAGGGGTTGAGAAGCGATTCAGGACTTTTTCCATACCACCAAGTGTATGATGCCGTTCCATCTTCTGTTCGCGCTGCTCATAGCAAACCTAGCGCTTGCCCAGATCCAGGCGCCGGCTCTTCCAGGAGCGCCTCCAATCTCCCTGGAAGACCGCATTTATACCGCCGACCAAACTTCCAATACTCTCACCGTCATCAGTCCTGCTACGAATGAGGTCCTCGGCACCATTGCGCTGGGTGATGAGCGCTTGACCGATCTCCTTGGTCCTCAGTACCTCAAATCCATCAACAGTCACGGCCTTGGATTCTCACGCGATGGAAAATATATCAACTCGATCAGCGTCACCAGCAACACCGTCACAATTATCCGAACCCTGGATAACAGCATCGTGTCGCAAACATACGTCGATCGTGCGCCGCATGAGGGCTTTTTCAGTGCGGATAATCGCACGGTGTGGGTGGCTTCACGAGGAACTTCTCTGGTAGACATCGTGGATGGCATTGACGGAGGCATTGTTGGAAGGGTCAAGACAGCACCGGGCCCCAGTAAGGTGCTTTTCAGTCCGGATGGCAAGTTGGCATATGTCAATCACATCAGATCACCAACCCTTGATATTATTGATGTAGAGAAGCGTCAAGTTATCGAACAGATCACCGGATTGGCGGATGTATTCTCATCGGACATGATGCTATCAGCAGATGGGAACATCCTTTGGGTCGCGCACAAGAAGGTGGGAAAGGTCTCGGTGATTGATCTTCAGCAACGAAAAATTGTCACCTTTGTGGACACCGGGCCGGAAACGAACCACCCTAATTTCATTGATCTCAACAATACAACCTATGTCTTTATCACCGTCGCTGGGTTGAACGAAACAAAAGTCTACCGACAGGATTCTCCATCACAGCTTCCAGTTTACGTGGACGCTGTAAAGTCTAGTGGGGTCCAGCCTCACGGTCTTTGGCCGAGTCCAGACAACACTCGGATATTTATTGTCAATGAGCACAGCGACACTGCCGACGTCGTTGATACGTCAACGCTGAAGGTCATCCACACGATGAAAGTCGGTCAGGAGAGCCAAGCACTCGTTTATGTCGCCGGAGCCGTCACATCAGGAAACGGCACGCAGAATCTCGGTCGCCAGGGCTTAGACCTCAAAGTTGAAAACCGGCTCATCCCCATGTCCAATCAACCAAACTCATCCTCTCTGATTACAGTACGTGCAGTCTCCGGTCTAGATATGTTTCAAGTGATTGGTAGTGGGTTAAAGGTGAATACAACCTATGTCGCCTCCGCTTCCTGTCTCGATTGCAAGGGTGTTCGCATCCCTTTACTTGAGTTTTCGGGAATGCCGACTGGCCATGGATGCGCGACTGCTCCGCAGGTGTTGGGGTTCTTCAAGTTCTTTGACGTCTATGATCTTAAATCTGTGACCGTTGAGCCGGTCTGAGAACCGAGGGGGTATTGTCTTGGTGGACAAGGTACCCTTATAGTAATGCTGTTTGTGTAGTGTTACTGTATCAGTGCGTTGCGATATACTACTTCTTATACAATACTGAGATCGCATTGGTGGGTTCAATATCAACAGTCATGCCAACGAGACATTGAATCTTATATCGATATTTGTTCTTCCTGGGTGCACATCTTTGCAATTCTCGACCACTTCTCCGCTCAACCCCTGTCCATGTCATTCCATAGTCACATCATTGAATATCCCTACCTTCGCCCTCAGTCGCGCCCTTGCCTACTCTGTTCCAGATCGCTTTCCCGCCCGTATCCGTCCTGTCCAAAGTATCAAGTCAACTGATTGGGGGCTTCGAGAAGATGGCCAGAATACTGGAGCAAGTGGCCAGAAGAGGTCCGTGTTCTCTGATTCTTTTCCCATGCTTTCCGTCTGATCTTACGGTTGAGAACCCCTGCTAAACCCTATTCGATCCTTGGAGGATCGGGAAGGGCTGCCTTACTCCAGGAAATCGTGGTGCTCAATCGTCAACTTTTACATGTCCATCTGAGATCTCAGCATGCCAAGCAGACCGTCAAGGTCTGAGAGAAGCCGAAGGTCATCTCAAGACTCGTTGAAGCAGTGTCAAGGACGACGGCTTCCAGATCTAAGGACGACCTCTCAAAAGATGATTTCCGACGCTTGAAGGCGAAGGTGGACGAGCTCTGGGCATGCTTCAATCTTATTTGTCGTTTCAAAAACATGTCCAAAATCTGTCCGAGCACTCTTTGCAGATTAGTGAGTGCAGTATGCACATGACCTCATGTCGGAACTCGATCATGCAAAGGTGCTCGCAGCAGCAAACCTCCTTGAACCCGACTCACAGACTAGCCTACCAATCGCAATCCGCAAGCTTGGAAGATACCATTTTGCAAGCAACCGCCTTGTCCGCGCAGCTCGCAAGTTCTCTTACTACAAGAACATAGAGATCGAGACCGTTATCCCTTCTCCTCACCCACAAACAGAGCCTACCGATCCTTCACTGACCGCATTGAGCTGTCTTACTAACATCCTTCGACCTCAACCTCAGCTTTTCATACTCGACTCGACACAGACCGTCGCACGGGCATTGAGTGGCTGCAGGCTATCGAAATCAGACACGCACTTTCAGCCGATACTGCTGGCAAAACAGCCCGTTTCACGCTGAGATCCAACTTCTCTTCTGCTACGCGAGCAATCCTGACACCCCTCGACCTAGAGTCATCTGTTTGCGAAAGAACTCTTGTTTTCTTTGCCATCTTTTTGTGAGGCTTCATGGCGGATTCCTAGTCCACAAGACACACAGAGAGATTTATGAGAAATGACCTTTCCGTGAGACTCTTCATCCACGGCTGTCCGGGGACGCTGTGGACCGCATTGTTCATAGTAATGTGGATGAACACAAATCTGGAAAGTGGAATCAGGGCAGGCTAGTTGGGCACACCTCAATGAGAGCACTGTTACTGCTTCTGCCGTTCTCTCGTCTGCGGCGACTCTCTTCGTGACACTTAGGGGAAAATCCAACTGACACATGAAGAGATTGATGTTTTGACGAAAGAGGATCAAATAGACTGTGGTCACGATCACGTTAAAGAAGCTAGCCCTACGCTACCGCACGACACAAACAACGCTAATGTGAAGTCGAACAATTCAGGAAATGGGCTTATCGCCGCGCCTCAGTCTTCACCCCCTCCTCCCCACCATCCCTCCCTTACAATGACTTTCTGCGGCACCGAGAAATCACCAATTCAACAGGACAAAGTTCCATTGAGATCGGACGCAGAATCCGCAGAAGTCCAAGTTTGGTAGTGCAGAACAAACACGATCATCAAGGCCAGGTCAACCAATCCCGACAGATGTCTGAGCAGACCCAATACATATCTCTTTGACTGACTTCCTCCCCTGGACATGGTCATCATCATGTCCCTGAACCTAGTGTCAACACATCCAGAGAAGATGAAAAACTGGGCTCGGATATCAGCCATCGTCGAAAAATTCTCACGATGTGCCGCCTTCTGGTCCTCCCATCTCTTCCTCCGACACGCCAAAGGTGGAAAGCACTGGTGGTGCTGCCGGAACCCAGGTCATTACTATCCGAGATATTCATCTAGACATAGTTGAAGCCATCACACCCAGCTCTACGTAGAGTACCCTGCAACATCGGCGCCAACGCAGCCAGGAAAGCTCCCAGACCCAACGACATAGTGTGCAAACGCCCCTGGCACCACCCCCGCCGCCGCCGCCTCTAGCCTTGACTGCTACAAGCCCCCTTTGCCAAGACTGCAGTTACACTTCCACGAAGGTAAGACGGGTCTGGCGCAAGCTCTGCCTAAGCACGCCGTCCATCGTCAAACACAGCACGAGCCGCATCCACATGGCGCTTGACATGAACCCGAGCGAGGCCGGGGCCAACACTCGCACTCACGATGACCAGCAACAGCAACAGCAACAGCAACAGCGCAAGTGTTGCCTGAAACTGTAGAGTACGCCTACCAAGGCAGCGACAGCGACATCGACATCGACATTGGGAGGCAGACGATGCAAACGCACCCCCGGAAAAAGGAGACTTATTGTCAGCGTATGCGGGAGACGGAGAAGGGTGAAGCCAGCCAGGACATGTGCGGGCATGGGATAGTTCGCAACGGAGGATTGCCGCACGAAATTTACATCTCGATGAGGGTCGTTGTCGTGTTATGTATAGAGTGTAAAGGGGAGGTAGACGGGGAGGTTCATTGGTTTCTGGCGAGGCGTCTGGGGAGTGGCAGGGACGCCGACGGATGACGCTGCTACTAGGGTTTTTTCATTGTGCTCTGGAATCTGTCATTCGCGCCTTGTAAGCCGGAGAGCATCCGTGGTATTGTATTGTGGAGGCTATGGCGCGCAATGGCGAGCGACGAAACCCTGAGGTCTGAGGCAACACGTTGAGTGGCATATACATACACCCCAAGGACCGCGGAATGTTAGCTATCCCATTCCTCTGCTACATTCCAATTACAACTTCATTCAATCGCAGGAGAAGTAGAGTACAAGGTAGGCAACTTACGCCGAACCTGTCACTTTTCTGCTTTTATTTCGAGAGGTACAAACACACCCGCAGTGTTTCAGAGCTGCAGAGCTCCAGCGCTGTCGAGTATTTAAACACTGTCAGATGTGGTGCTAGGGCATGCTGAAGGGTTTTTGCTGGGAGGGTTGAGAATGGATGGTTGCACCGTGGCATGAATGAATTGGATTGACGAGTTGGGTATGATTGTGTGAGTTCTGTAGGGGCTCAGAGCTTATCGAGGTTGGAGGACTTATGATTGCATTCCAGCTACTGATCTGGGGATGGATATAGCTGGGATGATTGTGTCGGTTTGTGCGAATGATTTCAACGTGTAGCCCTGCAGTTCCGCTGCTGCTGCTGCTGCTGCTGCCGTTGTTCTTCAATTCGGACAACTTCGTGCCTTGTGAAACCTGTGGTATGGCTAGGTCAACGCATCGCAAACCTGCTCGCCTCAGCTCAGACGCCATGAATTCGACAAGTTTTCACATCACGAATACACGGCAAAGCAGACTGACAGAGAGTGGTGAGAGGAGGGCTAGTAGAGATCTACATCGTAAAAGTACATAGAGTACAGCAATGCCGGAGATGATGATTTCGCCCGAACGCGCTACCCTTTTGTACAAATGCAATCACAGATCCAGAACAGATGCCAATTTTATTTTACTTGATGATGCGAGTGACTAGCCCAGTAGCAACCGTTCTGCCGCCCTCCCGGATGTTGAATCGTTGTCCACTCTCCAGAGCAACGGGGTTGTAGATGTCGCACTGCATCTCGACGTTGTCGCCGGGCATGACCATTTTGGAGTCTGCATGCTCGGTGCCATCCGGCCAGTGTAGAGCAGCCGCTTCGTCTATACGAACTATTAGCATGTGATTTGAAAGAGTACCGATTTCTGTTCAGATGTACCAGCTGTCCGGATGAAAATTTGTGGTCGGTAGTTGTTATGGAACCCGGTGTGACGACCACCTTCCTCCTTTGTAAGGACGTACATCGATACCAAGAACTGTTTGTGAGCCTTGGCGGATCCTGGCTTTGCAACAACCATTCCACGGCTGACATCCTCCCTCTTCACACCACGAAGCAGAAGACCCGAGTTGTCACCAGCTCTTGACTCTTCGCAAGACTTCTTAAAGGTCTCAATATCGGTAACCTTGGTCTTGACTGGTTGTCCAGCCTTGCCGATCAGCTCCACCTCCGAGTCCCGCTTCAGCACACCACGCTCAACACGACCTGATACCACAGTGCCGCGTCCGGGTATGGAGAAAACATCCTCTACTGACATGAGGAATGGCTTATCGGTCTCCCGCTGCGGTGTTGGGATCCATTCGTCCACAGCCTTAAGCAGCTCATCGATCTTCTGTTCGCCGATCTCGGGCCGTCTGCCTTCCAGTGCACATAGAGCAGAACCGAGAACGATAGGTGTATCGTCTCCCTCGAAGCCGTATGAAGTAAGGAGCTCTCTCATCTCCATCTCCACAAGCTCCAACATCTCCTGGTCCTCAATTGCATCTACTTTGTTAACGAAGACAACAATTTTCTGAACTCCGACTTGACGTGCGAGCAGCAAGTGTTCTCGCGTCTGCGGCCTGTAACATGTAAGCATTCTGAACGTACATCTGTTGGCTCAACCCAACGCACATCTGACCGTCCGAAGCCGCCACCACAATGATCGCACCATCCATACTTGATGCACCTGTGATCATGTTTTTGATGTAATCGGCATGTCCAGGGCAGTCGACATGCGAATAGTGTCGTGCCTCTGTCTGGTATTCGATGTGTGCGGTTGCGATAGTGATACCACGTTTCCGCTCTTCAGGAGCCTTGTCAATTGCGCCATACTCGAGAAAGTTCGCGAAGCCTTTCTCAGCTTGTCGTTTCGTGATAGCAGCTGTCAACGTCGTCTAGGCCTTTGCGTCAGCTTAAGTAGAAGGTAATTTGCGCCTAAGACTATTGTGTACCTTGCCGTGGTCGACGTGGCCAATCGTACCTTATTCTTGTCAGCTTCGAAACTCACACACTATGTCAGGAGTCCTACCAATATTTACATGAGGTTTCGTCCGCTCAAAGGCGGTGGCCAGCCCTCGCGCTCCATTTCGGTCTCTCCCAAGCACTTGCTGCACGGGATTCACGCCTTTCTGTTGCCGGAGCGCAATGCGGGTAGTGCGCAGAAAAGGAGTAACAGACCGCGCGAAAGTAGACATTGTAGAGAACCCGCAGAGTACCTCTGAAACGAAGAAGATAAGGAAACGGAGAGTAGAGATGGGCAGTGTGCTGCTTGCGCTAGTGTGTCTTCGAGAGTCAAGACAAATTATTTTAGCGGATTTAAGATGTCGCCGCTCTACGGTAGTCCATGCCTACGAGGGCAACTCTCAACATCTACGGGCATCAATGAACATTAACAAGGCTTAGGTCATATTTGGACTTAAACTCGTGTAGACAGTAAGTCTGTAGGGATCTTTGAATATGACGTACGCATAAGACATTGACTAAAGGTCGACGTGTTTGTGCGTCTTCGTTGCCCTAATCAATGCTACAGTGTTGCATCGTATTGGCATCCATATCTTTCTATTCGTCTGTGTAGATCTTCTAGACCATCTAACCAAGGTGCAGTGTTCTAAGTCAGGTCAAATGCAGCAACGTCTGTACAACAAGCTGTTGCCTGTCTGCTCTCCCTTGCTCTGCACCCGCCCCCTCCCCCTCCGAAGCATACTCAAATATGATTACTCAGCCGCCGGATGAGCATATCGCCAAAACTATGATCAGGGCCCTCAATGCACCAGTACCTTCCTCCTCGAGACGCTTTGGTGCCAGCTCTTGCTTTCATAGCTAAGAACGAGCCATTCACTTCTTTACTTTGCCCTCAAAGAACAGCGTAGCCTGTCCTAACACCTTACCCTCCATCTCCTTCGACTCCCTCACTCCTTCAAGCTCTTTCACCCTCCCTCTTATGCGCTTCAACACTGTCTGTGCCTCATCCTGCGTGGCTTTCCTCCCTTTTCTCTTCCCAGCCAGTATAATCTCAACTCGCCTTCCCTGCTCCAGAAATTCCTGCATCTTGTTCAACCGATGCCCCAAGTCGTTCGGATCAATGGCCCAATTCAGTTCCAGCTGCTTCGTCAGGGTCGCTGGGCTCTTCGGCGGCTTGGCTTTGGCGCGCTCGGCTTCCCGAAGTGCCTTCTTGCCAAAGATCTTACATACAGGAAGCTTGCCAGCTTCCGGCGGTGATACCTGGACAAGGGTATAAGTTTTCCGATCGAGGGAATAGAGGACTTGGGATAGCGGTGCGGGGGGTTTAAGGGAGTTATCCTCGTCCACGACTTGGACTTCGTATGCTTGAATGTTCTCGTCACGGGGAGGGCCTTGTTTACGCGACGGTGGACCGTACTGCTCCGTCTCCACATATCTTCCGTCGACAAAAGTGCTCAGCGGTCGCCAAGGGCATTGAGCGCGGAGAGGGGGTAATCGGGCGGAGCAGGGAGGAGAAGGCCGCGCAGAGCCAATGCCGACGAGGAAGACTTCATTGAGAGCTGCAGCCGTGCTCGTAAGGCATCGAATAGTCTTCATCTTCTTACGTCATCAAGTGCCATCAGTGAAAAGGTTTCCCGTTGATGTTTCTGACTTGTTGTTGATGCAGGGCGCACTGACCATCTCGGCTTCATCCGCTAACGACCAAAGTCTCCGAATTACATCACGACCGTTGACAACGACAACAACATCACACGCGCAATGCCACCTCGATGACACCGAAGGCAAGCCGCTTGATGCGGCCGTTCCGCAAAGTCCGTTCTCACCTCTGGTTCGGTCCCCAAACCTTCCCTAAATTAATCATCAATTCAACGAAGGCAGCTTTTTTCATTCACCTTTTCACGGAGTACATCGGGTCATTGCACCTGACATGGGGCCCAAGTATGCTCCCTACATTGAGGACGACGGGAGATTGTGTCTTTGTCTCTAGGTTGTCGAGGAGAGGGAAAGATGTTCAGGTTGGTGACATGGTCAGCGTCAAGCATCCTATGTTCGCTGGCACTGGAGCGATTAAGCGGTTAGTTGGACTGCCCGGAGACTTTGTGCTGAGGGACCTGCCCGGTAGTTCGTCAGATTCCATGATACAGGTACGGAAACTCCTGAAATAATATCCCCATAAGCTGACGTCTCCGGCCCTAGGTTCCAGAAGGCCATTGCTGGATTATTGGTGATAATTTGCCCTGGTCGAGAGACTCCCGGACGTACGGGCCAGTGCCACTAGCTTTGATCAAGGGGAAGGTTGTCGCAAGAGTCTGGCCTCTACGGCAGATGAAGATGATTGAGAACACCTTACACCCAGTAGAAGCAGATGTGGGATGATACTCAGATGGCGTGACTCGTACACTGATACTGCATAGCGCTTGGCGTCTGTATGATACATGTATATAGTACAAAGGATACGCTTTACTCTGTCGGTCATGTTTACACGTAACCTCTGCGTTACCTGTACCGCTCCGAATTCTTCTTCTTATACGGCAGAGGCTCGACTTTCTTCCGTTGAAACTCTATCTCGGCTCCCTCGATACCTGCTCTCTTCATCACCCCTGCTGTGCCTTCGTCCCACACGCTTCTAAACATATGAACACCGAAGGGCTGCAGTGCATGCTTATCGTTGAAGCTCCGCAGATTAAACTTATCCCGGAGCACTTTCTCCCGTAGAGACAGAACGTCTAACGTCTTGCCTTCAGGCTGCCGAAGGATGAACACCGAGAGTCGATGATAGGGGCTGCCTTTCTGAGCATATGGAGGTAGCCATGGCAGAATTGTGTGTGATTCCTTGGACAGTCTCAATAGGAGAAGTGAGGTGGAAGTGGGTGAGATCGGAATGTTGGCAGCGAGAAAGTGACACCTGTAGTCAAAACCATCGGTCTCCAGATTCGGCACGTCTGAATCTACCACTATCACGCTGACCAGTCTTTCGCCCCTGTCGAAAACCTGCACACTAAGCCTAGCAGGAATCTCGCTGACTCTCGAGTCCACGAATTCGCCCGGCTGGACGTTCCGCCGACCAAAAGCCAAGTGGACATCCGCTGTGGGATCAATGAAAGGGAGAACGTCAGGTACAACGTTCATCTGTGTGATACGCTGTACGAGTAAAAGTCGTCGGTACTCTCGCCATTGCTTATCTGCAAGGTATCGATAGATTGGACGGTCCATGTCTCCTGGAAGAAGCAGATCAGATCCTAGATCTATCGCTATCATAGGTGTGAGCGGACACTATATCATACCTTCCCCATCCTCAAATCTCTTCTTGATTACAGGATCATTGATATCCGCCAGTATCTTCAGCTCTTCCAAGTATTTGCGCATGCTCTTAAGTCGCCTATGCTTTTCGGTCTCGCCTCCACTGACAGCAGGATCCTGCGCCTGTAGTCTTGCTATCCTGGCTCTTTCCACCTCAATCTGCTGAAGCTTTTCTTCTCGATCCGCCTGCAGTATCT
>JAABUP010007557.1_pt1 | contig 14478 bp, 14 predicted proteins | sample 5559201 | NCBI WGS metagenome assembly JAABUP01 (sample SAMN10711887, study PRJNA513373) | rock metagenome | isolation source: Antarctica rocks | place: Antarctica | reverse complement strand
TTTACAGGTGGCTGCCCGCCTCAGATGCTTGGAAGGCGATGCTACCTAAAGTTGAATATCCTGATTCCTGCCGTGGCAGTCTGATTGTCGCTAAATGGCAGGGCTAGATTGTCGCGCTACACCGTCCAGCGCTCTCCAGACAGCCGGGTAGTCCTCGAACGTGTAGGCGACCCCTGGAAGCGAGGCGCTCGGAACTAGAGAGGACAGCAACAGTCCCGAGTTGGTCATGAACTCGAGCGCCCCCGATCGAACCTGCGCCAGCATATCGGCCTCGGAACCGAGTTGCCCGCTCGGAAACACCTGGAAGTCGACCCGACCTCCAGTGGCGATCCGGATCCTCTCGGCAGCGCGCGCCACGTTCTTCATAAGCGGGTGCTCCGCCGAAACCGTGCCGCCGTACTTGAAATTGAACTCAGCGGCCATGGCGTGCCGTGTCATCAACATCGGAGAGGCGAGTAGCCCCAGGCCTGTCGACACTGCGAATTTGCGACGGTTCAACATAGGAGCGCTCCCCAACCTTCTTTGTTCCTCGCACATTTTTACGCGAAGGACTTACGAGAGCCGGAATTATGACCTCGTCAGTTCGAAAGATTGTAATATTGTCTGACAATCTTTGTCAATAGATATGTCGCTCCGGCGGAGCAGGTGTTTGTGCGAGCGGGCTTGCCCTTCCGCCCCGATGCGAACCGGACCTCGGTCAGTGGAGGAACGGTCGAACATTCCATCCGGAACGGCGGGAGCGATCACGTCTGCCGTCGGACCTGTCCGACTATATTGCCCCCGGTAGATGCCGCTCCCCCGCAGTCTCGGTCCAAGTCCCGCAGTAGGCGGCACATTCCGGCGCGGGTAAGATATGGTCCGGGGACGGTTTGCTGGTCGGTCGCCATGCGATGACCTAGCGCAGCAGCGATTCGGCCCAGGAACGTGATAGCTTCGCTGCAGCGGACGGGCGCATCAGGTTGAAACGGAATTTTCCGCTGGTTCCGGTCCGCGCGGAGTATCGCCACGATTGGATCCTCATCCGCAAGCGATTTGGCACCAAACAAGTCGATCCCGGCGCGTGTACCAAGGTCGTAGAGCGATTCGAGGATGCGGAAAAGCGAGTGACGTGGGCCGATTGAGTCGAAATGCGCGCCTGTGACGCTGATCGGAAGCCTGAGGCAGGTGACAACGGCCTCGGCCAAAAGTCCCCAGTTTGCCTGAGTATCCGGGAAGAACCGCCAGTGCTGATCTTTCGGCACGAACGAGCGCAAGGCAGCCCACTGGATCGCCTGCAGGTTGGGATGCGTGCTTTCGACATCTGCGAAGTAGGTTAGCTTCCCTCCTCGTGCGAGCAACTCCTCTTGGATCGCGGATGTCGGAACCTCACGTGGCGGGCATTCGAACCGGAGTGCCAACCCCGCAGCAACGCCCGCAGCGATGCCCGTTTGGATACGGGCTGATTCGCACCTCACGGCGGACCAGCCAATGTGGGTCGCGCTGATGCTGCCGCAGACGAGAAGGTTGTCGATCTTCTTCGGAAGCAGGCAACCGTAAGGCACCTGGTAAGGAGTGCGCGAAACGCGATTGTAGATGAATCCTTCCGGATTGGGATAGCCGACGGGGTGTTCATCGGTGCAACCATGCGACTCGTAGATCCAGTCGTGGATCGCGATGCTCTCCGGATTGTGTCGCGGGCGGCAGCCATCGCCGGAGATGTAAGGCGTGATGTCTGCTTCGGTCAGCGTCGCCTCGCCTTCGATCCGTCGTCCCTCTCGCACATAGATTTGGTATGGGATATTGCGGTTGTCGCCGAACTCATCATGCGCTAAGCCGAGTTCCGGTAGTCCGCCCTCGGTCTGTATGTAGTACAAGTATCCCAAGGCATGGTCGACGAATCTCTGCCGTAGTGGGCCACGCTGGCTGGGATCCGCCAGGATGTATTCTCGGGCGGGCCCAACAAGGTTGTTGCCCTTTGCCATCCGATTCAGCAGGAACTTGTTGTTGACCAACACATAAAGCGTATTAAAATATACAGGTGAACCGTCCGGTGCCGTGTCGACCGGACCCCACGAATAATTCCTCGGGTCATAGCCGGGCGGCGGCAATTGCAACCGGTGAGGCGCGGACGCAGACCGATCCTCGTAGAGACGGCAGTGCAGACGGCAGGCAAACGCCATGATGCCATCGTCAGCCTCGCCTGTGCTGCCTGGCAGGATCGACTGCGGCATCGTTCCGTCGGGCGCATTGTCCATGTTGCTGGTGAACAGTCGGCCTGCATGGGGCTCCATCCACGACCGGGCTTCGCGTCCAATTCGATACGGGGCTCCGGCCCAGGCGGTCACGTCCGCCTCGTAGCTCGCGTCGATGAAGATACGACCTCGTAGCGAGTTGCGCGTGCCGTCTGGTTCGACATTTCCCATCGGGTCCGATGCAGTTTGCCAGTGGACTTCCGTCAGAAGGCCATTGGCCTCCACGCCCACCGGAACGGCCCCCAAGAGAAAGATTAGGTTAGTGGTCTCATTCAGCAGCTCGAGCCAGATCTGAGCCGCTACATGACTTTCCCAGACCCGATCGGCGCGCCGGGTGAAAAGCGGATCCTCAAGCCCGATCCGCTCATAGTAGGCTCCGATCCGCGCGCTCACCTCGTCTGCAATCCCGCTAAGAGCCTGTGGCGTGGCACTGTCGAAAGCGAAAACGCCGTTTGCATTGATCCCGCCAAGCGTCTTCGTTGGCTCCAAGAGCACAACTTTATACCCCGACCGCGCAGCTGCGACGGCGGCTGCGCAGCCGCCCGGATTGCCGCCAATGACCACGATATCGGCTTCGGTCAACATTTCCTCCTCGGAATAGACCTCTGCACCGAGCAGTGATCCGTTGACATCGCACTATATGCCCATCATACAATATGGCAAGATGGCGAAGATGGTCTGTTTGGCAGCGGCCAGGTCCGAGGCCCCATCTCGGAGGAAAGCGAAATGCGCTACAGCGCTGCTATCGGAAATTGTCCTGCAGAGATCGTGACATCGACAGCCGGGCGATGTCGTCCGCCGGATATCTTCCGATGGCGAACGGACTGAGTTCCTGCTCGCTCGGCAGACGGCAACCCCTTCGGGATCCCAGGACAGGACGATCCTCTACCGCAGAAAAAGCCTCTACCGCAGAAAAAGCCTGGACCATACGCCGTCGAGCGTCTTCGAGTGGCAAGCTCAAGACAGCAAACTTCAACCTTCTAATTTGCCCGGCTGAGGACATCTGACATGGCAGCTACTCACCTCTCCCTGCAGGAAAGCTCATCTTTGTCGTCCAGGATCGATGGACATTGCGACCAGCGCTTCGCATCGGTCCGGGAAGTCTTCGCGGACAATTTCGCTCGCGGGGAGGAGGTTGGCGCGTCGTGCTGCGTCGTGCTCGGCAGCGTCAAGGTCGTCGACCTCTGGGGCGGAGTGACAGCGCCGGGCGCCTCTGCGCCCTGGGAGCGCGACACCATTGTCAACATGATGAGTGTGGCTAAGGGTGTATCCGCTCTAGTGGTCCACATTGCGGCTGACCGGGGATTGCTTGATCTAGATTCACCGGTTGCCCGTTACTGGCCCGAGTTCACCGGTGGCGGTAAAGAAGCCGTGCTCGTTGCGCACGTGCTCGATCATACAGCCGGACTGGAAGTGCTAGACGACCCCCTTTGGCCCGGTGCCGCGTATGATTGGAACGCGATGACAGGGGCGCTGGAGCGGCAGGCCGTCCGCTCCTTGCCCGGCACCACGCCGGGTTACCACACGGTCACGATGTCCTTCCTTATAGGGGAGCTGATCCGCCGCGTGACTGGCAAGTCCTACGGCCGTGTTTTGCAGGACTGGGTGTGCGGCCCGCTTGGCTTGGATTACCATGTTGGTCTGTCATTGCCGCATCATGCGCGCTGCGCGCGCTTTGTTAAGTGGGCGGGATATAACCAGAGCGGTCATGGCTCAGATGGGCCGCCACCTCTCCTCGTCCAAGCGTGGGCCCAATTCGACCCAGAGCGGGACGATGACTGGAACAGCGAGCAATTCCGCCTGGCAGAGATACCGGGGGTAAATGGCCACGGCAATGCGCGCTCGATCGCGACCCTCTATGGCGTGCTGTCCCAGGGCGGCGGTCAGCTCGTCTCCGCGGACGCACTCCGCCGCGCAACGGCCTTGCGCTGGTTCGCGCTTGAGCCTGTCCTGACCCATCATTACCGGATGGGGCTCGGCTTCACGCTCAACAGCCCGGACGCATACATGGGGCCGTCCCAAGCAGCCTTCGGTCATGTCGGAGCGGGCGGTTCGACCGGTTACGCCGATCCAGAGGCAGGCTATGGTTTTGCTTACGCAATGAACCTGATGCGCACGAACCGAGACAACGGGCCTCGCGCCCGGCGCCTCATCGAGGCGCTGCATTCCTGCCTGTAGGCAGGCCTGAGCGAGATCTGATCGGAAGCTCCGCCAGGAGCCGCGACAAAGAAAAATGCGGGAGAGGTCCGATGATTGAGCTGAGCATCAACAGCAGGAGGCGTGCTGTCGACGTCGCGCCCGAAACACCGGTACTATGGGCGCTGCGGGACGCGCTGAACATGACTGGGAAGAAATATGGCTGCGGCGCCTGTACGGTGCACCTCGATGGTCAGGCCGTGCGGAGCTGCCAAATTCCGGTCGTCGAGGCTGTCGGCCGAGAAATTACTACGATCGAGGGCCTATCTGCCCAAGCCTCGCACCCAGTCCAGCGTGCATGGTTGGATGGGCAGGTACCGCAATGCGGCTATTGCCAGTCCGGGATGATCATGGCGGCGGCAGCTCTGCTGGCAACTACGGCGACGCCGACGGACGCCGATATCGACCAGTCGATCACGAATATCTGCCGTTGCGGTACTTACCAGCGGGTGCGTGCGGCGATCCAGCGCGTCGCCACGGCTTGAGGGAGGGCGAAGCATGAATACCAGACTTGTCGCAAGCCGCAGGTCCATCCTTAACCGCGGACTGGCGGGCGGACTCCTCGTAAGCCTCGGCCTGCCAGAGATGGCTCGGGGGCAAGGTTTACCTCCCGCTTCTCACGCGATGGGCGCATTTCTCCGTATCGGGACCGACGGTTCGATCACGGTGATAGCCCCTTGCGTCGAGATGGGGCAGGGGTCGCACACGGCCCTTACAATGATCGTCGCCGATGAGCTTGGCGCCGACTGGAGCCAGGTTTCGGTGCTGGCTGCGCCGCTAGATCCCGTTTACCGTACGCCCGGCCGCCCGATGCAGAACACCTCCGGAAGCCAAATGGTCCGCCGTTGGAATGTGCCGCTCCGCAAGTCAGCGGCGGCTGCACGCGAGATGCTGATCTCGGCCGCTGCCGAGCGATGGAACATCTCGGCAGCGGAATGCCGCGCAGCTCGCGGGGTCATTAGCCATGAGGCTACCGGTAGGCGCCTGAACTTCCGCGATGTCATCGTGGACGCGATCAAGCTGCCGGAACCGCGCAATCCGGTTCTTAGAACGGATGCCAATATTGTCGGCACGTCGCCTCCACGGCTTGATTTGGCAAAAAGAGTGGACGGCACCGCCGTTTTTGGCGCGGATGTTCGTCTGGCTGGAATGTTGTATGCCGCCATCCGCCAAGCTCCGGTTTTCGGCACCACCCTGGAGTCGGTGACAACCGGCGACGTCGAGAGCCGCCCCGGGGTGATCAAGGTCGTGCGGCTTGCTAATGCAGTCGCAGTAGTCGCGACCTCCTTTTGGGCCGCAAAAACCGCAGTCGACGCCCTGAGCCCGCAGTTCTCCCGGGCACCTCAGAGTCTCTCGACGGAGGACATCTTTCAGTCGCAGCGCATCCAGCTCGACTCGCCCGTCGCCAGCACCGGAATCAGCACCGGGGATGCCGCTGCGGCCATGACCCGCAACGCGCAGACCGTGACTGGAGACTACACCGTAGGATTTCTGCACCACGCGACCATGGAGCCCATGGTCTGCACGGTCTCGATCAGCCCGGACCGGTGCGAAGTTTGGGTCCCGACGCAGAACTTGACCGGTGTAGGCGATGTCGCGGCCCGCATCACCGGATTGCCGCTCAACAGCATAGTCGTCAACGCCACGCTTATTGGCGGAGGCTTCGGCCGCAAGTTCGAGCAGGACTTCGTCGAGCAAGCGACCTTGATCGCCAAGGGTGTCGCGCGCCCGGTCCAGCTAATTTGGACACGCGAGGAGGACGTCCAGCACGGCTTCTACCGGCCCGCGATGACGGCGCGCCTTACCACGTCCATCGATGCAGATGGAAAGGTCACCGGCTTGCGCATGCGCGTCGTCGGCCCCTCCGTCGTTGAGCATACGATCGGTACGCCGTTCGTGCGCGGGGTAGATCCTGTGGCGTTCGCCGGCATCGCGACCGAGACGCCCGCCTCGCCCTCACGTATCCAGCAATATGCCATAAGGGACTTCCTGGCTGACTACGTCTATCAGCCCTCCCCGGTGCCGGTTGGCTACTGGCGCGCGGTCGGCGCAGGCGAGAACGGCTTCTTCATCGAGTCCCACATCGACGAGGTCGCGGCCAGACTCCGGCAGGACGCGTACGCTTTTCGCCGCGAGCTGCTTCGAGACAGTCCCCGTGCTGTCACCGTGCTGGACAAGGCAGCATTCTGCGCCGGCTGGGGACGACCATTGCCCAGCGGTCGTTATCAAGGCATCGCATTCTCCGAATGCGTCGGCAGCTTCGTCGCCCAGGTTGTCGAGATTTCCCTGATCGAGGGTCTGCCCAAGGTTCACAAGGTGGTCTGCGCCATCGACCCGGGGAAGGCCGTCCACCCGGACAATGTCCGGGCACAGGTCGAGGGAAGCATAATCATGGGTCTGGGCGCGGCGCTCACGGAGGAGATCACGATCCGCGACGGCCGATGCGAGCAGGCAAACTTCCATGATTACATTGTCCCACGCCTGTCTGACACGCCAATTATCGAGGTCCACATCGTCGAGAGCGGCGCAGCGCTCGGTGGTGTGGGCGAAGCCGCCGTCCCGGCTTTGGCACCAGCGCTCTGCAACGCGATCTTTGCCGCAAGCGGCCGCCCGGTTCGGAGCCTTCCGATCAGCTCGAGCCTGCCGATTCGGGCCTGATGAAGAACGGGGGTGGACAGGCAGGCTCGGCCAACCGCTGGCGCAGAGGGTGTATTAATGCCAAATTACTTCGAGGGGCGTGCCATCCTAGTAACCGGCGCTGGCAGCGGGATCGGTCGTGAGATAGCCCTCCGCTTCGCCGCGGAACGGGCAATGCTCGGAATTTTTGACCGGAATGAGTCTGCGGCGAGAGAGGTAGCCAAGGAAATTGAGGCGGCAGGTGGCCGCGCCGCTGTGCTGGTTGGCGACGTCTCGCGTTCTGCCGACTGCGACCGTTTGACCTCCGAACTCGCTGCATCGTTCGGACGGCTCGACATCTTGGTCAACAACGCCGCCGTGCTGTCCTACGGCAATCTCGCAGATACATCGGACGATGCCTGGCACCAGCAGATGTCTGTCGTTCTGTCAGGCACTTTCTACATGTGCCGGGCGGCGCTACGGGAAATGAAGAACGGCGCTGACGGCCGAATCATCAACATGGCATCCGCGGCCGGTATGCGAGGCCTCAACAAGCGAGGCGCGTATGGCGCGGCCAAGGGAGGGGTCGTCGCGCTCACGCGCGCTCTGGCGATCGAAGTGGGCCGACGCGGAATCACCGTCAATGCGATTGCACCCGGCCCGGTCGATACGCCCCTCGTGCGGGGTCATTCGGCTTCTGTGCGGCAGTCGTGGAAACGGATGCTGGCGATTAAGCGCTATGCTGACCCTTCGGAGATCGCGGCTTACGTTTTGTTCGTCGCCTCGCGGGAAGCAGGTTTCTTGACCGGGCAGGCACTGTGCATCGACGGCGGGTTCACGGCTGTAGCGCGACAATCTAGCCCTGCCATTAGCGACAATCAGACTGCCACAGCAGGAATCAGGATGTTCAACTTTAGGTAGCATCGCCTTCCAAGCATCTGAGGCGGGCAGCCACCTGTAAAGTCTGGCCTTTCAGGCCACCGCCGATGGCGGCTTCGGACTTGACAGCCAGCTGCCCGCCTCAGAGATATTCCACCAATGGATGTGTCGCTGATTGTCGCTGCGACACGGTTTTGATTGTCGCGCGACACACGGCCGGGGTCGACCTCGAGAGCGCGGACTGACCCTTGCCCGACACCGCCTGGTCACGAAACAGCGGCGGAAAAACTGAGGGTGGGACCAAGTCAGCTTGACCTAATCCCACTGCCGGCGTCAGGCGCTCGGCAGGTCGTCTGACGGATCAAGGTCCAGTCGGGCCACCTTGCCTACAAGCTCGGGCCGGGCCGGCGGATAGCGGTCGATGACCGAGCTGTCATGGCCGCAAATGATGCTGTTGAGGTCGGGAGCCAAGGCCAGGAGACGATCGTAGCCGCGAAACATCTGCTCGAGGTCGAGGTATAGCGGGAACGGTCTGCGCATGGTGAGATTGACAAGAAAATGCGCGGCATCGACGGCGAGCAGAACCCAGCCTCGTCGTGTCCAAACACGAACGCATAGGTGCCCTGGGCTGTGTCCTGGGCTGTGTCCTGGCACATGGTCGAGTTCCACTCCCGGAGCCAGCGTCAGATCGCCCTCAACCAGTCGGACGCGCCCCTCGTACAACGCACGCGCTGCCTATGTCACATGGGCAAGGTCGTATGCGAACGAGACCGATGGCTCCTGTGCGTACCAACCCGTAGTGAAGGGCAATTCGGCCTTGTGAAAGTGGAAGGTCGCGGCTGGAAATCGGCCAATGTTGCCGGCATGGTCGTAATGCAGGTGGGTCAGCACAACGTCAGTCGCGCTTTCTGGATCTATTCCGATCTCATGCAGCATATCTACAGGATTGCAAATGAAGGTGCGCCCTAGCCGTGTGGCATGCTCCTGCGTGTATCCAGTGTCGATCACGAATGTCCGTGAAACGCCTTTGATGGCCTAGAGTCAATACTGTTCACTTTGCGATCTGGATAGCGGCAACGACATCGATCCATGTCGTCGGTTGCGGGGTGCGAGGGCGCAGCGGATAGCCGCTCATCTTGCGCTTGACCCCGCGCGGCACCTGCCTGCCTCGGGAACTCGCCACGCGCTCCTCCAAGATCTCGTCCAGCACCTGCTCATGCAGGGCGAGCCGGTCCCGAGGGGGGAAAAGCCGCAAGCAGCGGCAGCTTGCGGCGCACCACGCGCACGGCATGCAGGAACGACAGCCGATCCGGGTCTTCATCGGCCCGCAGCGCCGCCTCGTGCATGAGCCCGCGCACCGCGAAATGCGCCAGCAGCAGGCCCCAGAACTCCTGGCGCACCAGGTCCGGGGTCTTGCTGCGCAGCACGACTTGCGCCCCGCGCAGCTGCGTCTTCAGCTCGGCCAGCGCACCCTCGATCTCCCAGCGCTCGTGATACAGGGCGGCCAAGTCCGCAGCCGGCGCCTGCGCCGGGTCCAAGATCGTGGTCAGCAGCCGATACAGCGGTTCGGCGTCCGCCACGCCCTGCAGCCGGTATTCGACCACGCGCACCTGAACGCCGTTGGTCGCGTGACGCCGGTCCTTTTCGCTCGGGTAGACCACGGAGAGATAAGACCCGTCCGCCAGCACCGTCGCGCGCGGCAGGCGCAGGTTGCTCTTCACCCGCCATAGCAGGTCGGCGCCGGTGGCTGTCGCTGCCCGCCACAGCGCATACCCGAAGAAATACCGGTCACCCAGGCACAGCATGCCGGGCTGAAGGGCAGACACCACGTCATGAGCCAGCGTCGTCTCGCTGTCGGCGTAACGGCCCAGTTTGGCGCCGAACAGCACGTGCGTGCCGTTCTCCACCAGCGCCACGAAACGAAGCTGCGGGAACGCGCTCTCGCCGCGGCTGGCGCCTGGATAGCCAAAGGCGATGCCGTTCTCGGCCGTGTCGGCCACATCCAGGCTGGAGCCGTCCAGGCTGACCAGCCGCCACCCCCGATACCACGCCCCCTTGGTGGCGCGCGTCGCCACCGGCTGCACGACCTGCTCATACAGCCGGCGCAGCGGCATCTCGCCCAGGCGGCTGCGCGCCTGCGAGATGCCGCTCTTGCCCGCGACTTTGACCGCATCAGCGCCCCACAGCCAACGCAAGCCCTCCAGCAGGCAGCGCAGCACCTCGCGGGTGCTGGACCCCATGTACAGCGCCATCGCGATGGCGTAGTACACCATCACCTGGGCCGGCAGGTCGCGTTCGCGCTCGCTCGCCTTGCAGGTCTCGGCCAGGACCTGCTGCACCTGGTCGGGCGGAAACGCCCGGGCGATCACGCCGAGGCTGATGTGGTCAGTCACACGAACGCCGGCTGGCAAGCCGGCAGGAACACGCGCCATCGCTGTTGATCCCAGAAAACCTTGTCAGCGATATAGGGCTTTCAAACGCTTAAATGAACCGTATTGGGCCTAGAGTGAGTAATCCATCGCCTGACTCGCCAGCGGCTCAGGGCAAAGCAGCATGTTCTCTCGCCCGGATTTCATGAGGCGACTGTAGCGTATAGCGTAGACCTCGTATTCCTCGGCTTCTGTTCCGCCCGACGACTTAATTTCCATCTTCCGACCTTCTATGCTGTCGTTGGCTTGTGCCGTCAGACACGGATCACGAAAGGATCGGGCGCGTCCATCCCGAGCTCGCACCAAACGCTTTTGGTTTGCAGGTAGGGCGCGATCGCCTCAGCGCCATTGTTGCGACCGATGCCGCTGTCCTTATAGCCGCCGAACGGCGAATTGCAGGCTAACGCACGATAAGTGTTGATCCAGACGGTGCCGGCTTGCAAAGCGCGGGCGACCAGGTGCGCCCGTCGCACGTCGCGGGTCCAGACGCCTGCCGCCAGTCCAAATGGACTGTCATTGGCAAGCGCCACCGCCTCGTCATCGTCTTTGAAAGGCGTCAGAGCAAGGACGGGTCCGAAAACTTCCTCACGTATGAGTGGGTTGGAGGCTGATGCCTTGTGCAAGACGGCCGGAGCGAAAAAGAGTCCGCCCGGGAAGCCTTCGACGTTCACCGCCGTACCGCCGCACAGCAACTCGGCGCCGCTGGCGACCGAACGCTCCACCATCGTTCGATCTTTGTCGAACTGGTGCTTGTTCGCGACCGGTCCCATTTGGGTGCTCGGGAGCAACGGATCGCCGATGCGGATTGCCTTCGCACGCTCCACCAGGCGAAGCACTAACGCGTCGTATATCGAAGCGTGAATATAGACCCTTGATCCTGCGATGCAGCTCTGTCCGGCTGCCGCGAAGATGCCTGCGACAATCCCCGCCTCGGCCAAGTCGAGATCCGCGTCGGCAAACACGATGTTCGGGCTTTTGCCACCGAGTTCCAGCGTGGCGCCGATCAGGCGCCGCCCGGCGCGTTCTCCTATGGCGCGGCCAGCAGGCACGCTGCCGATGAAAGAGACACGGGCAACAAGCGGATGGTCGACCAGGGCTACGCCTGCCTCGCGCGCGCCTGTCACGACGTTGACCACCCCAGCCGGAATACCGGCTTCAAGGGCGAGCTTGGCGATCTCGACAGCGGATGCGGAAGTGAATTCGGAGGGTTTGATCACGACCGTATTGCCAGCCGCAAGCGCCGGCGCAATCGCCATGACAGTATGGAACGTGGGCGAGTTCCATGGCAAAATAGCACCCACGACACCGACCGGCTCCCGCAACGTATAGTTGAGGACACTCTGGCGCGTGAGCGGGATTACCGAACCTTCGATTTGGCTGGCAAGCCCGCCATAGTATGCAAGCCAGTCCTCAGTAGCTGTAGTCTGCACTCGGAGCTCACTGAGGAGTTTACCGTTCTGCGTTGCTTCAAGGGTTGCGATTTCGGTTTCGTCTCTAGCAATCAGCTCTCCCCAGCGCGCCAGCAGCTTGCCGCGTTTGATCGGCGGCAGGGCACCCCACGCCCCTCGGAATGTTTGGTCAGCAGAGCGCACCGCTGAGTCGATATCGGTTGGTTCGGACAAGGGAAAGTCGCCCCAATGCGCCCCGGAGGTTGGGTTAACCGAACCGAACGTTGCCTCAGACCGGGAGGCCACTTCTTCTCCGGAGACGAAATTGTGGTAGCGGCGCGGTGGGGCGAAATGCGGCGAGCCCGTCCAAGTGTCCATTCAGCCGCGCACCATCTCGACATCGAGCTTTGGCGTGCGTTTGCGGAACCGCCACCCGGCCGCCGTCCTCACGATTTCGTCGTCGTAGATATAATGCGCGGTGACGGTCGGGTGCGGCCCACTTACGTCCACCGTCATGCCGTAGCAGGTTCCGTGCACGAACTCCTCACGCTGGGTGAAGACGTGGTTGCTCGTCCAGATGCGTGCTTGCGGATAATTGTCGGGCCGGGTCGTGGCGAAGCGCGCAAGCGCTTCCAGACCCTTGTAAAGTTGTCCGGCGGTTGGCCCCACTGACGGGCGAAACTCACCGTCTTCCACCCAGCAGGCCGCCCATCGCTCGCCCTCCATGGCGTCGACTGCGTGACAATACACGGCGTAGAGCTGTTGTAGGTCGAACTTGTCTTCTGCCGTGAGTGCCATTCGAGCTTCCCCGCTAAGCTACATTTAGCGTCGAACTATTTTCCGCCGGGAGCGTGGCCAAGTTCTTGGCCGCTCGACCCCACTGCATACCCTCGTCACTTTCGATGTCGCGCTGTCCCGTTTCGGGTAGCCAGAGAAACAGGACGATGAAGGCGACAAATGCGAGGACGACGACATAGAACGCTGGAGCGATCGCGCTGGCAAAAGTGAGGGCCAGCCATGAACCGATGAAGGGCCCGGGCCCGCCGAATAGTGCCTGGCCGACGTTGTAGCCGATCGACGAGCCACTCATCCGCGCGGAGGCTGGGAACAACTCGACTAGCATCACCGTCAAGCTCGTAATCGCAAAGCTCTGGCAGACCGCATACATGCCGACACCCAACACGCAGAGCGGCAGGTCGCCGGTACGGAGCAGATAGAACATGGGCACGATCACGACCATCGATCCACACGTGCCGATCAGGTTGATCGGCCTTCGACCATACCGGTCGGAGAGGTGACCGGCGACCGGCGTCATACACATGTATATGAACAAGCCCAGGCCGGTGACCACAAATGCACGAGTTGGACTCATTTTTACAGTCGTCTGCAAGAAATTACTGACAAACGAACTCAGGTAATAATAACCAACGGTTCCTACCGATGCCATCGCAAGAGTTAGCATCATAGGCTTGATAGCATTGCGCCGGGCCGTCCCGACGTTGCCTCGGGCAGTAGCGTCACGTCGGCGGTTAACGACCTTGAAGACAGGCGTATCCTCAAGCCGAAGTCGGATGAACAGGCCTATCGCAGCAAGCGGCAGTGCGCACAGGAACGGTATCCTCCACCCGAAACTCGCGAGGTCAGCGGGCGACAGGATGGAAGTCAGGGTCAGGGCGGTGATGCTTCCTGTCATGGTGGCTAGCCCGGAGGTGCCGACGATCACGCTGGTGTAGAGGCCGCGCCGGCGGGCCGGGACAGCTTCGAGCAGGAAAGACGCGGCCCCGGTGTATTCGCCCCCAGCCGAAAGGCCCTGGAGGCACCGCCCGAAGACAAGCAACACCGGCGCGAGGACGCCTATGGTGTTGTAGTTCGGCAGGCAGCCGAGCAGGGTGGTTGCAAGTCCCATGGCGACGATGGATGCGGTCAGCGCAGTCCGCCGACCATACCTATCGCCGACCGTACCGAGGATGATGCCGCCCAGAGGGCGCATGAAAAACCCAACGGCAAAAACCGCTAGAGCGGAAAGTACGCTGACTGCCGCGGACCCACCGACGAAGAACTCCCGCCCGATCACGCCCGCGAAAAAGCCGAAGGTCGCAAAGTCGAACCACTCCATGAAGTTGCCGATTCCAACGGCCAGGCATCGCTGCCAGAGGCTCTTCTCTGGCGCGGCTACCGTATCACCCCGTGACGCCATCCCCGTTCCTCCCCGTTTATAATGTAGTATTGTCTGACCGTCATTCTATAAGCCACTAATGAATGATTGAAAAGCGCTGAGTTGTCAAAGGGTCAATTTCGACCCTGCGGCGCCACTCAGATTGACAATTTTCCCTGTATCGTATGATAATCATATAGGAGGACCATACATGGCCGATGATCAGCGAGTCCCGCAGGGAACGGGATCCGACCTTTTCAATGCTGGCCTAGAAATTAGGCGGACTGTGCTTGATACCGACTACGTGGACGGGTCGCTCGAGCGCTCAAACAAATTCATGATGGCTTTCCAGCACCTCGCCACGGAGTGGTGCTGGGGTCACACCTGGAGCCGTCCAGGTCTATCGCGGAAAGCTAGTACCTCTGCACAGTGGTTTTGACCGGTTGGCGCCCGAGGGGGTTAGGTCCGGCAAAGGCTGTTTCCAGGCAGAACGGTGCTCGGGACGAGGATTCGGCAAGGATAACTCAAGAAGATCAGGCTTGGGATCAGACCAATGATCTCATGGCTCACTTGGCCTCAACCGG
>JAABUP010007556.1_pt1 | contig 14479 bp, 16 predicted proteins | sample 5559201 | NCBI WGS metagenome assembly JAABUP01 (sample SAMN10711887, study PRJNA513373) | rock metagenome | isolation source: Antarctica rocks | place: Antarctica | reverse complement strand
CGCGCGCGCAGCACCACAAACTCGGCCTGGCCGTTGCGCGGCGAGGGCAGCTCCACCTCGAACTCGCGGCCCGCCAGCGGCGAGGCGGCGTCGCAGAGCACCAGGCGCAGCGCCGCCACCTGCGCGCGGAGGCAGGGGTCAGGGCTGGGGCGCCGCGCGCCCCGCGCGCGGCGAGGCCGCGTCGCAGGGCACCGGGCGCAGCGCCGCCACCTGCGCGCTATGGTTGGGGTTGGGGCAGGTGCGCCGTGCGCGCGCTGGGACATCTGCATGGCCTGGAGGAGAGCCTCCCGCGATGTGAGCCCGCACGGAGCTTGATGCACAGTGCCAGAGCCCGTGCGCCTGCGACCAGGCAGGGCAGCGGGTGCAAGGCATGCGGTGCTAGCTGCATGGCAATAGAGAACATAGCGACGACACTGTGGATGTAAGCAGCGACAGACATAAAAGCACAGCAGGATGCAGATCTGCTCAGAGCAGCACATCAGGCGACCTGGTTGCACGTCACACCCAGCCCCCACCGACAGCAGCATCTGCCGCAGCCGCCAGCCAGCACGCAAGGCGCTGCGCCGGGTCAGACAGGCGGGAGCGCTCGGGGAGCGCGCCGTGTCGCGCCGGCCGTCATCGCTGATCGCGTAGCGCAGGCCCACCACGCGCACGGGCTCGGCCGGCCGCATGCGCTCCCCGGTCTGCGCGCACGCCACGCCGTCGCACACCGCAGGGCCAGCAGGCCCCCGCGCCACAGCTTGCATCGGCCCGACATGCCGACACGCAAGCGCGGCCCTGGCCTGCTCGGTGGCGCGGCCCGAGCTCGAGGAGCCCAGGCGAGCACGCCAGCTCGGCCACCCACGGCGAGGGCCGGCAGCGGCCGGGGGCGCCCGTCCCGCGCTCGGAGTTGCGGCGCGAACGGAGAGGCTTGCAGGGCCGGCGGGTACCACCCCAGGCGCAGGGCGCACCCGCGGCGCGACCACGGTGTGCCAGGGGCCGGCACGCTTGTCGCGCGTGTTGTGCAGGCAGATGCGGTGGCCCTCCGGGATGTACACCGCCTCGTCGCCCAGCTGCGGCACGTACACGCCCGGCGTGTGGTCGCGCGCCTGCGCGGGCGCCGCCAAGGTTCCCCGCTGCACGATGAGGGCCCAAAGTAGGGTTCCAACAGGGTTTCAGGCACAGCGCGGCACGGGCGGCGGCGGCGCCCCGGCTGGCCGGTGTGCGGCTCAGTGCCGAGCGAGCGCCGCTCCGAGCGCACAGGTTGGGGTACAGGGGCAGGCAAGCCACCAACCGTGGGCGCCGAACCCTGGTGGGGAACGCCCTGTCAGCAAGCACGCCAGCCCCGGCGCGGCCCCGGCGCGCACCCGCAGCCAGGAGTAGGCGCTGGCGGGCCGGCCGCCGCGCCCGGGCGCGGCGCCGGACCGCGCCGCCGCCGCAACGCGGCTGCTGCGCAGGCGGCGGCCGTCGCCCAGGCCGGGCGCCGGGGCCGCCGCGCCGTCCAGGGCCTCGCGGTCCTCGCCGGCGCCGCGCCCGTGGCGGCGCCGCAGGCGCAGGGACGGCAGCCCCGCCGCGGCGCGCCGCCGCGGCTGCCGGCGCGCCGCGCCGCGCGCCCCGCCCGCCTCCTGCCGCAGGACTCAAGCACGTTGGCAGGCCATAGCATGTGCATGGTGCCAGAGCCGCGCTTCGCCGCTCGCACCATTCATTCACCGCCTGCACTGCACAAGCGGCTCAACATCGCGCATGCGCAGGCTGACAAGGCGCGCGCGCGCCACGCCCGGCCTGCTGCGCACACCGCCTCGGCAGCGCCTTGCCTGCACCCTACAAGACCCCGAGGGTCTAGGAGGGCGCGCCAGCTCCTCGCTCGCGCACTCGTCGTCATACCTCTCGTCGTCCTCCTCCAGCGCATCCGCGCCGGCCTCGCAGAGCTCCTCTTCGTAGTCCGACGCGGCCTCCAAGCCCAACCCTGAACCAAGCGCCTCCTCCTCCTCCTCACCCTCGTCCTCGAGCGCCGGCTCGGCGTAGTTGGGGCGCGCCCGCTTGCGCGCCCGCCGCCCGGCGCCCCCGGCGGCTGCCGCGTCGGCGGGCTCCCGCCGCGCGCGCCGCTCACCGGACGGCCCCGCCGACTCGCCGCCCGCGCCTGCGCCGCTCACGCGCACCTGCTTAGGCCCTTTCAAGCCTTTGCTTAGGTTCCGCAGACGCGAGGCTGTCAAGCATGGGAAGTGTAGTCAGCCACAGACGGGCCGAAGCGCAGGTGGGAGATGCCGCACGCACAGGAGCACTGGGAGCAGCGCGCAGAGGCCGGGGTGCGGTCCACCTGCTGGGCCGTCTGCAGCGGCGCGCGCGCCGGCGCTGCGCGCGCGGCGCTCGCGGCGCCGCTTGGGCCGCCTGCCCTGCTCGGCGGCCGGCGCAGCCCCGGCATCCTCGCGCTCCGAGGCTGACCCCGCCGCGGCGGCGATGGCAGCGGCGCTGCGGCGCGTGCGGACGCCGCGCTCGCCGCCGGCCTCGGGGCGCCTGGCGGCGGGAGCTCACGTGAGGCACACTGGTCCATAAAGGGTCCAGCTGATGGTCACCTCCTCAAGCCCTTTTTTACTAACTGATCTGCGACAGTGACTGCATGGGGCACGACCAGGGTGGCTTGTCCGCGCATCATGCAGGAGCAGCGCCATTCCTTCGCACCACCCCACAGACGGACCAGGCATGCGGGGAGCGCCAGCGGGCTGTGTTCACCCGCGCCTGCATAAACCTTGCCGGTTGCCGCAAGGGTGCGCAGCGCACCTGCGCTGGCTGCTGCGCAGGCTGCGCCGCCCGCGGTCCGCGGCCGGCGCCTCGGCGTCCGGCAACCCGCCGCCGACGCCGCCCTCGTCGTCGCCCGCGTCGCCGCCGCTCTCCCAGTCGCTCTCGAAGCGGCTGCCGGCGTCGCTGCTGCTACTGAAGCTGTCCGACGAGGTCTGCAGCGGCAGCGGCAAGTCACGCAGTCGGCCCGAAAGGTTTAAATGCGTCGTCCTGCTAGTCGTGTTAAGCAGTCCTGCAGCGAATTGCATCTGCATTAAGGCCCTCGCCACGCGCTCTGGTCTGCTGCACATCACAAGCTGTGAAGGACTGACGGTGCAGACCGCTGTCGCCCTCTATCACCGCCAACACCCAAGCCAACACGCTGCTATGAACAGTTGGATTGCTGTTGCTGATTGCACACCTAGACGCTCGCAACAGGCCCATGGAAGGCTGAGCGTTGAGTGGGCAGCGGGAAGGGGGCAGGCCGGGCGCGCCATGTAGAACAGCGGCTCCTCTGGGCCGCCGTCCTGCCGGCGCGCCGCGCGCTCCGCGCGCGTCAGGGGCCGCGGCGCCTCCGCCGCGCTGCGCGCAGCCCCCGCGCGCGCCGCCGCCCGCACCTGCGCACAGCGCGAGGTTGGGGCTGCCCTGCGCGGCATGCTCGCCGCAGGTGCACCTGCAGCCATTGTCCGCACCCTAAAAAACCATAAACCTACAAGCAAGGCATGCACCTCAGGCGATCGCGCATGTCAGCATCTCGGAGCGGCCCAGGCCGTCAAGGGGCTGCTGGACACGACAGACGTGGGGGAGCGCATCGGCCGCGCGTCCGCACCGGCTGATGCCGCTCCGGCTCGCGCTCCGGCGCGTCTGCGGTCGGCGCCGCGGAGGGCGGGCGCGGTGGCGGGCCGGGGCGGCGCTCGCGGCTGGGCGCCGCCAGCGCCTCGATGTGCAGCGCGGCCTGCCAGCGCTGCATGGCGGCGAAGTACGCGCGCTGCATGTCCGCCTCGCCGCCGCCATTCTCCTGCGCATTACCCAGTGGAGTGAGCATAGAGGCAAGCACAAGGGGCTGCTGGGACAACGACGGCCGCTTGAGATGCTGGCATTGACGGCCAGCAGGCGCAGGCGGGCAGATTGCCTTCCTCACACGTGCCTGCTTGAAGCGCATGCTGTGGGACGGCTGGCGGCGGCAATACGCCGGGACTCAGCACAGGGCGCCGAGAGGGACGAGCGCAGGCCGCGCTAGTGTCTGGGTTAGAGGTACAGCCGGAGAGCCGCGCGATGCGCCTGGACGTCCAGCCGGCGGCGGTCGCGAGCGGCGGGTGCACCACCAGCGCGTGCGGCAGCGCGCCCGGCGCCGGCGCTAGGTTTGAGTTAGGGTAAAGCCAGGGTCCGCGCGGCGCGCCTGGACGTGCCAGCCGGCGGCGGTCGCGAGCGGCGGGTGCACCACCAGCGCGTGCGGCAGCGCGCCCGGCGCCGGCGGCGGGCCGTCGCCCTCGGCCACGGCGTCCGCAGTCGGCAGGCGCGCCACGGCGCGCGCGCGGAAGGCCGCCTGGTACGCCTCCGGGTAGGCGTCGTTCAGTAGGTCCACCAGGCGGTCCCTGCGCGCACAGGCGCCCGGGCTGGTCGAGGGGTCGGCCGCGGGGCGCGCGCCGCCGGCGGCCGCGCCCGCGCATGGCCAAGCAGACCCAGGCAGACCCAGGCGGCAGGCGCGCTGGCGCGCGGCTCAGCCGACCTCTCCCAACTGAGCTCTCCTACACAAGCGCGCGCGCTCGACGCCTCGATGCGGGGAGTCCAGCTGATGAAACCAAAACAGACAGAAAGCATCCTTGCGTCTGGCGCCTCGCACGGGAAGGCGGTCCTTGCAGCGGGCCGCAGCCTGGCGCTGCCACAAACGCGTTCGCTGGGTGTTGAAGGCATCAGTGCTACATCAGTAAGTAAACAAGGCACACCGGGGCTAGCGCTCAACCAAAACCTAAACCTAACCCTATCAAGGTAGCCCGGCGCACCGCTCGGAGCGCAGGTGCGGCGGCCGCTGCGTCTCCGCGTCCAGCACGAAGCCGGCCGCATCGCGGCTGAGCGCGCCGTAGTCGCTCGCGAAGAACTGGTCGTAGCGCGCGTTGCTCGCGGGCGCGCCGCGGCCCGGCCCGGCCGCCCACACGGGCGCGCGGAGCCCCATGGGCTTGAGCAGGCTGGGCGAGGGCAGGCTGATAATGTGCGTGCTGGCTGTGGGCTCCGCCGCGCCGGTTGCCGCGTACAGGTGCCACTGGCCAGCCACGTCGGCGACGGCGAGCGCGGTGCCGTCGGGCGCCCAGTGCCCGTCGACCAGCTGGATGGCTTCCGGCCACACGCGCCCGTCCGGGCGCGTGTCCGCCGTGGAGAAGCTGCGCGCAGCGCGCATGGTCCCGTGTGGGGGGTCCCTGAGGGTCCCGGACGGGGCCGGCAAGCCCCCGGTGGCTGTGGCGCGTCGCTGCACGCAGGCCGCCGGGACGGCGCGGCGGGGAGCCCGCCGCCTCGGCTGCGGCCGCACGCAGCGATCCTAGCGCGTCCCTGCCTGTCACTGCAGTGCCATGGGAAAAGCAGCCTGCAGTCGGCAGCGCGCCCAGGGCTGCCCCGGCGCACCCCGCCAGCTTGGCGCCCGCGACAATGTCCCACACGACGATGTTGCCATCATAGCCGGCGGTCATGGCCAGGCGCGCGTCCGTGGGGTGGCCCTCAATGATGGGCACCTGGCGCCGCGGGGCGCTCGTCAGCACTGGCGGACGCGAGCCAACCGCGGCACCGGCCCCACGCCGCATACCGCGGGCGCCCCGAGCTCGCATAGACGGCGCTACATTGAGCAGGCATCGTAGCTTGCAGGCTGCTGAGGAGAGGAAATGACAGGGGGTTGGGGGGGGGGGGATGGGAGAAGCAGCGGGCCACCTCCAGCTTGTGCTCGGCCAGGCAGTGCCGCAGCGCGCCACTCGCGGCGTCACAGACCAGGACGCGCCCATCCGTGACCGTCGCCATTACCTGCACGGCCGCGCCGCGGCGCGCGTCGGGCGCCGGCCCAGACAGCCTGCCGCTAGTTTGGCAGCCAGGCGGCCTTCCAGCTCAGACCACGGAGCGCGCCACGACCAGGGCCGCTTGAGTGCTGCGTGGGCGGGTCGCGAAGCGGCTCGCTGGGGGCTGGGCGCAGGGGCGCACGTGCGCGTCGTCCAACGTCCAGGCCACCTGGCTGATGGAGGGGTCCGGCGGCGCGCCCCGCCGCCGCCGCGCGCTCGCCGCGTCCGCGTCCTGCATGGGCGGGCACGCGGCCACCCACGCGACCGCCCAGGGCCCGCCGTCGCCGCTGGGGCGCCCATCATGCGCGCGCGCCTGCCGCCACACCTGCGCGTGTGCAACGGTCCAGGGTTAGGGTGAAACAGGGGCTGCATCACACATGTGGGCGGCTTTGACATGCAGGCCTGTTTTGAGGAGGCGCGTGACCGAGGTGGATCAACCTCCGGCTCGTCCCACGTTGCAGCCGTGACGAGGTCCTGCGCTGGGCGCGCGCGGACGATGCCAAGACCATGCTTGCAGGCAGCACTGCTGTCAGCAGTGTGTGTGTCCCAATTCTGCTTGAATGCAAGAAAATCTTGGGAGGTCACTGGACAGGCTCGATCAGTCCCGGCAGCACGGGGAGGCATCAGGGGCAAAAGCGCCTCGGGTTTGCCCTCTGCAGGCCCCCGTGCAAGTTCGTCGCCGCAAGCCGGCGCTGAGGATAGCAGCGTACCCCCGGCGTTGCTGCCGCGCTCTGGCAGCAGCTGGGCGCGCACCCGCACAGTGCCGTCGCGCGAGCCGGTCGCAAAGCCGCCGCCGTCGTGGCTAAACAGCAGCAGCAGGACGTCATGCCGGTGGCCGCTTAGTTGCCGAAGCGCCATCGGCGCCGGGCACTCGGCCGCCAGCGCGGCGGTATCCGCGGCGGGAGGGCGCGCCCCAACGGCCGCGTCCCCGAGAGCCCCGGCCACGTCCGCGCTGCCCGCGGCCGCGCCGCCCGCGGCCGTGGCCGCGCCCGCGTCCGCCGCGCGGGGTCCGCTGGCGCCCGCAGGGTCGGCGCCAGGGCTGCGGCGTGCGTGCGCGCCCGCGGCCGGCGGCACATCCCAGCGCCAGGCGTAGACCTGGCAGTCGCTTGCGCCGGCCACAATCGTGCGGCCGTCCGGCGAGAAGCTGCAGACGAGCATGCCCGGCGCCTCGGGCTCCTGGCGCGGCGCGCGCGTCGGAGCCGGCGCGGATCCGGGCCGGGCGCTGCAGCAGCCCGCACGGGGCGCCAACTGGTCTGCAGGCCACACGCTTTCCCAGCACAGCAACCGCACCCACACGTTGGAGCACTCTAGCTCTCCTCACGCATGTGGCTGCAGCCATAAACTACCTCGCACGTCTTGAGGCCACTCCTCAGCGTCATAACATAGCAGGGCGACTGCATTTGCAACGCGTCAGCAGACGCAGGCAGGCACGCGCGCACAGGCAGCACCATACATGCTAGGCCCATGCCGCACCGCCGAAGGCGCGCCCTCGACGCGCGGCGCGGCCCCGGCGCCGTCGCCCAGCGCAGCGACGCCGCTGAGGCCCAGCAGCGCCCGCGCAGCGCCGCCCATCGCGTCTGGCGCTGCGCCAACGGGCGTGGCTGCTTCACCGGAGCCAGGGCTTGGAGCGGGGTTTGCGCTCGGCTCCGTCCCCGCAGCCCCACTCGGCACGCCCGGAGCTGCGCCCGCTGGCGCCTCAGTGCGGGGCTGCGCAATGTCTCCGGCGCCGGCGTCGCCTGCCAGCTCGCCCTCGCCGCCCGCGCTCGTGCCGGCCAGCCCTGCAGGGCGGCCCCCCGCTGCGGGGTCCCCGCCCAGGGCACCCCGCTCCTCTGGGGAGCTCCCCCCGGCGCTCACCCGCTCGGGCAGCCCCGCCGAGCCCCGCCGCCGGCCAGCGACCACTCCCGAGCCGGGGCGCGCGGCGGCGCCGGGCGGGCCGGCAGTCGTCTGATCAGGCGCGCCCCGCGCCACGGGCGCGGGCGCAGGGCGCAGCACGTGCAGCGCGGCGCCGCCGGCGCGCGCGTCCCAGAGGCGGCACGTGCCGTCGAAGCTGGAGGAGACCAGCGCATCGGGCACCGGGCGGCAGAAGTCCACGAACGTGACCGGCGCCTCGTGGCCCAGCAGCACCGAGACCGGCCAGCCCAGGCGCCCCGCCTGCGCGCGGCGGCGCCGCGCTCAGCCGCGCCCTGGCCGCCTTGGGCCGCGGCGCGCGCGCCCGGCGCGCGGCTTACTGGCAAACCCTGCGGGGCCGCCGCGGCGCGCCTGCAGGTCCCAGCAGCGGATGGTGCAGTCATTGGAGGATGACGCAGAGACCGCATCGTCCCAGGACAGCACCACGTCAGTGATCTCGCCGGTGTGCCCGCGGCAGCTCGTCAGCAGCAGCATCGTGTCCACGCTCCAGAACTGGCGCGCGCGCCGCCGCGGGCCGCCTCAGCCCCCTGCATTTGGAGAGGCCGGAACAGGCACCGAGGAACTCAGCAAGGTTGCTCGTGCTCCAGCTACACATGGGCTAGTCGAAGGCCGGCGCCCAGCACGCTGTGGCCTCCGTGCCTGCGCCCATGCCCGGACCATGCGCTGCAGGAGCTGTGCGAGAGCGGGCGGTCATGCTGCAGGTCCGCATGCGGGCTGTAGGAGTCAGGGCCGGCCTCCGGCGCGCGGCGCTACAGCAAGTGGCGTGCTGCGCGCACGCTGGACGGCCGGCGCGCCCGCCAACCTGCGCGGCTGCGCCCCGGAGCGGGACCGGGGACATGCCTGCTCCGGCCCCGACAAGCTCCTCCGCCCCCCGCGTCCCAGGTACGGCCGCCCAACCCTAGACATCAACCCTAAACGCCCCAAGCCGCCCCCCGCGCCCGCGCCTTGACCAGGCGGTCGTCAGAGCCGGTCATCACGCGGCGGCCGGCGCGGTCGAATGCGATGCAGTACACGGCCGCGCGGTGCCCGCGCACGGTCCGCTGGTGCGCCAGCGCGCCCGCCAGCAGCGCCGGCGGCGCCAGCGCGCGCGCGCCGTGCGCGGCGCTGCTCCAGCCCAGCTCGCGCAGGCGCGCGGCGCGGTGCGCGCCCGCGCCCGCGTGCGGCGGCCGCAGCCACGCCGGCGGCGGCGCGCGCGCGGGCCTCCCCCCCGGCACCGCGCCTGCGCTCAGTCAATCGGCTCTGAGCGGCCAACCCTCTGTACACCAACTTGTAGCAAACGAGAGGCCGTTGTGCACCCATGTCGCCCTGCCGCTGCGGCCAGGCGCATCTCGCGACGCTCCGGGCCGCCAGCAGGAGTCTTTCGAGCGAGCAGAACACCGCGCGCCGCAGCGCAGACACGGCATCGGCTCGCGCCTGGCACGAGCAGGCCGCCGCGCGGCGGCACGCCGCCTGGGCCGCCACGCCGCGCGAGCAGGCGCGCCAGCGCGTCCGGCGGCAGGCCGCGGTAGCGCGCGCGCAGCTCCCGGTAGCCCAGCGTGTGCTGCCGGCCTGCGCGCGGGAACGGGCCGATTCGGAGGCCGACGCGGGGCTCGCTGACGCAGCGCCGCTGATGCACGGGCAGCAAGGGCGGAGTCAGTGCGCGCCGCCGGCCGCATCAGTGCGCGGTCGACCTGTGAAGCCACTCGCCGGGCGCCCACGGAAAGGGAGCCAGGGTCCTGCGCAGCTTGTTACAGCGCCCCCACATCACACCACTGCGGCGGCAGAGCGGGGCTCGCCCTGTGCTTCCGAAGCGCCTGAGGCCCGAGGCCGAGTGTGATTCAGCCTCACCTCGAGCCCCCAGCGGCGCTGCTGGCTTGAGCGACACGGGAACTGTGCAGCGGGGCCGTCGGTGCGGGAGCGCAGAGTGCAGGACGCTGCGGTCACAGTGCGGGCGCCGGCACTGGTTACGTCGCGAGGCGGCGCCTCACACGGTGGCGGCCCCTGGGCAGCAGCTCGCCCCGCCGCAGCTCCAGCGCCGCGTCCCTCTCTCGTGATGCCCTGCGCTGCAAGGTGCGCAAGTGCAGGACACAGAGACAGGAGTGTGTCGTGCTGTCGCAGGCGTCTGACGCTGCACCCCGGCACACTAGAGTAGCAGGGCCGCGGCAGCGCACCCAGGAAGTCCGTGCGCACGGGCAGCAGGCCGTGCGCCGCGGCCTCGCGCTCCAGCGCCGCGGCCGCCTCGCGGCATGGCCCCGTCGCGAGCGACAGCAGGATCAGCAGGTGCAGCTCCGTGGGGTCGACCTGCAGCGCCGTCCGCGGGTCGGGCGCGCCGGGCAACGCACGCCAAATGCCCTTTAACCGGGAGTGGCCAGAGGCAAGGCATGCCCAGGGCCAGCATCTTGTCAGCGCTCCTTGTTGTAGTGCCCTGCCAAGCGCGCACTTGCTGGCGCGCCCGCACACATATTATATAAGCACGTCTCGCTGAGGCGACCCCCGCTCGCGCACGCAAACACCTCTGCAGCACCTCGATTGCCGCACGCACCTGCACGTCGTCCTCCATTCCTAACTGCGCCTATGCGAGACGCTGTGTTCCGACCGCAGTGCAACGCGCTTACGTGGCACAGCGGCTCCAAGCGAGCAGGGGCTCCATAAAGGCACAGGAACACCAGCCCCAGTGGAGCTGATTCAGAACAGTGGGTGGTGTCGCATTGCCTCGCTTTGAGGATGGCTCGTAGTTTCGTGTGACAGAGCCGCAGCTGTGGGTGGCTGTTATGCTGCATGACAGTCCTCATATGAGTGTGCTCTAGATAAAAAGCATGGAGTCGTCCACATCTCGGAGTGCCACTGGTGCCAGCATACTGCCCGTACTTACAACACACCAAGCGTACATTCATTCCACTAATGCGCCATAGCCCGCCACCGGTTCGCAGCCCGGAGGCCTTATATGCAGAGATGCAGTGCACTGGCCTAACGACTACCGCTGCACATGAAAACCACATACTCAAGCACACTGAAAAACTCTAAGCAAAAATGTAGCGCTGCAACGCGCGTCACTGCAAGACGTGCAAATAGTGGCCAGCCCTTCGGGTTTTAAAGGTTCTGGGTACATAGGCTTCTAGCTGTTCACATGCAGATTCGTCCAGGCGCCAGCATGCAGCCGGACACGGCGTGCCGCTTGTCAACGGGTGCAGCAGGGCGGTGGTGACGTAAGAGCACAGCAGTACCAGCTGGTCGACGCCGTGCTCGCGCACTCTGTAGCACAAAGCGGGCATTTCCCAAACCCTTCACACTCCCCACGCCCCATCCTGTCAGCCTTGGTCGCTTCATTCGCACCGCAAGCTCTACTGCGCGCAGGTGCATGTGGGCGCAGGCCGTGCGGGGCTCTGCCGAGCGCGCTAGCCCACCAGCGCGAGCTTGAGCAGCGCCATCCGGATGAACAGGCCGTTGCGCGCCTGCCGGAAGTAGGCCGCGCGTGGATCCGCGTCCACCTCCGGCCGGATCTGCGCCGGCCAGCCCCATGTCAATGCTCGACCACTACCAGCTGAGATGCAGCGGGGAGCCATGCATTGAGGCTGGTCCCACTACCAGCTGCCAGGTGGCTGGCAAGGGAGTTGCGGCCTTGGCATGCCTTCTGCGTCTGCCGTGACGGGGACACCATGGGGGAGCTCTGCCTCGCGCGCACGCCACCCAGGATTAAAAGCCTGCAGGGTTCCTGGCGTGCAGGCGCTGGGCCGGGCGCCAAGGCAGGCAGCACGCCTCGTCCACGCGCGGCAGCGGGTGCATGACCACCGAGCTGGCCGGCAGCGCGCGCATGGTGGCGCTGTCAATGATGTACTTGCCGCGCGCGCTCTCGTAGTCCTCTGGGCGGTCCTGCGGCGCCGCGCGCACGCTCTGTCACCGGGGGGCACTCAGCCAAGGCCTGCGCTGCATTGACCGCAACGCCAGCTTTAAGCTATAATACATAATGAAATAGCAACATGCTGACATCCCCGCATGCACAGACTTTATTTTGACATGGGCCTGGGCTGCAGCCGACAGCCTGGGCCCTACCTGGCTGCATGGCACGCGGTCTGCATGCACCTCACGACCTCGACCTCGACGAACGCCTTCACATGCTACGACCAAGCAACGCAGCACAGGTACACAGCGCGCGCGCATCCCTCCCGTGCATGCCTCAGGTCATGACCCACGCGGGAATGCTGGAGCGCCTCGCCTCCCTGGGCCCGCCATGCAGCGCGCCCGCACCTGGAAGCGCTCCTTCTGGATGCGCGTCTGGTACAGCACGTCCGCCTCCGCGGCCACCTGCGCGGGCGGCGGCCGCGGCGCTTAGCGCGGCATCTCACGGCCTGGGCTCCCGGGCCATCGGCACCAGTGTGCGCCCACACCACCCCTTGCTGCCATCGGCCACGCCTTCATGCTGGGCTGATGACGATGCAAGCCAGCAGGTGAGCAGCGCACCAGCCTGAGCACAAGCCCGCATGAGTCGAGCGCAGCCGCTCATCGCCATGTCCCACTGGCAGGCATCAGTGCGCCCTTGACCTACGCAAAAGCTACACCTCAAACCTAACCTCACCTCCGCCAGGTCCTCCGCTTCGGCCCAGGCGACGCCGCGCGCGGTGAGGAAGGCCTTGATGTCGTCGCCCATGGCGACCACCGGCGGCGCCACGAACACCAGGCGCACGCCCGGGTACATGGAGAGCAGGTAGGCGAGCGAGCGCGCAGTGCGGCCGTTGGCCAGGTCGCCGACCAGGGCGACCGTCAGGTTGTCCAGCCGGCCCAGCTCGCGCTTGATGGTGTATACGTCCAGCAGCGCCTGTGCCCGGGATAGGGTTAGAGTCAGGGTCAGGGCAACGCCCGCCTGCTCAGAGCGCGCCGGCCGTCCGCCGACCCCTGCCCACCAGCGCCTGATTGGCTTCTTGCTTGCGCTTGCCGTCACGGGATTCCTTGCAGCACTGGGAGGCTCCTGACTAGGATTCCACGGTGGTCAGGATGCATGGGTGCAACAACAGAGGGGCTTATGTTTCAGGCGCGACGCAGCGGGGATGTTGTGGCGCTTGCCTCGTTTGTCCCTTGGGCAGGCGGCGCGCCTGCGTGGGGTGCTGGCCGGGGCCGTCGCCCGCGTTGATGATCGGCACCGACGCGACCGAGGCGGCGATCTTTGCGCTGCCGGCCTGGAAGTGGCGCAGCACGATGCAGTCCGAGTAGCCCTCCACGGTGCGAATGGTGTCTGCGCAACACGAGCAGCCTCGCGCATGCCAGGTCCAGGTGCACAGAGCTGGTACACATCATTTCGCATGTTCTCTGCTGATCATGCGGCGGTTCCTTCCTATGGTAGGCAGTGTATTCAGGCTAAGGAGCCCATTCACTTTGTACAGCGTGTGTCCGACGCTGCAGCCGTATGTTGCGACAAGCCACTTGGGTCAAGCAGCTCGAGCGGTGCTCAGCGGACGGAGAGCGCTACTGCGGGCTGAGCCTACCTGACAAGGCGCCCAGCACTGACAAACTCACAGCAAGTCTTTCATGCAAGGCATGTCAGAAGCTAGGTTCCCATATAGTCAGCCGGCAGTCGGCGCGCACCCTCGAGCGTCTCGCCCTTGGCAGCGGACGAGTACTGCCCCGCGCTCTCAGTGGAGAGCACGGTCCCGCCGAGGCGCGCCATCGCGCTCTCAAAGCTCAGCCGCGTGCGCGTGGACGGCTCATAGAAGAGCGTGGACATGATGAAGCCGTCCAGCTGGTGCGCCGCGTCGGTCTGCCGCTTCACCACCTCCATGTCCTGCGCCGTCCTGAAGATCACGTCCAGGGACGCCTGCGCCCGGCGCGCGGTGAGCCGCAGGCCCACGGAGGCTGTGAGCGCGGTTTGGCAACACCGGGCTGCGCTGGGCACTGCGGGGGGCGTCGGTGTTGAGGATGCTGTTGTGCCTGGAGCGGACAGCGAGTGTCATCACCACGCTACCAGGCTGAGCAGGGAGCTCACCTTGTCAAACTGCTGTGACTCGACGACGTGCTTGAGCGGCAGAGTGTGCCACGCGCTGCGCTCGCCTTCCTGCTTGAAGCAGCGCACGAGCATCGCTCGCTGCAAAGCTGTGCGCCGTCGCCCGCGGCAGCCCCGGTGTTCCTGGCCACTGCCCAGCTGCAAGGTGTGCGGGCATTGGCCGTCGCCTGTTGGCGCCCGTGCGCCCTGCGCCGGCAGGCCGCCCATTGCTGCTGCGTTCTCAGCGTGACGCGCACCAGCCACTACACGTGTGCTGATAGTCGGCCCCGCCCGCAGCTGTTGCTTCAGCCTTCATGGCAAGAGCTTGGGGGTTGGACAGGGCTTCAGTGGCGGGATCGAGCAAGTCTGGATAGTTCGCAAAGCTGTCTTGCCTTGACTTTATCTGTATGCTGCCAAGCTCTAGCTGGCACCCGCACACCAGTCACGCCGTTTTGTGAAAAGTTTATACCATCTGCAGAGCTCTTGCCCATCATCTCCTGGCCTGGGCTGTCTGAAAAGCGTGGGTAAGGAAAGTTCCAGCACAAAGCGAAGCGCCGCTGGCGCATGGCGGCTGAGGTCACGCAGTGGCACCTGCGGCAACCCGTGCCGACCAATCCAGTGGTCTTCTTCGGTAAGGACGCTAGCGTTGTGAATGTCTGTGTGGAGAGACTTTTGTTTGTTCTGTTGCGCGTCAAGAGCGGCGCTGCTGCGGCGCAGATGTAACAATTGGGGGCATACCAGCCGGGCGCATAAAGATGGAGCTGTACGCGGACCTGGTGCCTAAAACAGCTGAGAACTTTCGGCAGCTGATCACCGGCGAGTTCAGGTG
>JAABUP010007555.1_pt1 | contig 14479 bp, 23 predicted proteins | sample 5559201 | NCBI WGS metagenome assembly JAABUP01 (sample SAMN10711887, study PRJNA513373) | rock metagenome | isolation source: Antarctica rocks | place: Antarctica | reverse complement strand
TTGCTTAAATACAAATGAAGCCTGCCGGCGCGGATGGCATGCTCACACGGGCAACACGCGCAGGTTCTGCGTGACCGCGCTCCAGTTGCCCGCCAGCGGCGAGGCTGCCGACGCGCCGCGGGGCGCGGCGGAGGACGGCTCAGCAGCAGAGGCCGCCGCTGACGAGCTGCCGGCGTCGCACCCTGGTGCTGCAGTGGTTCCTGCAGAGACGGACGGCTCAGGAGACAGTGCTGCCGGCGAGGCGGCCGAGGCATGACCAGCGGCCCCGTCTGCAGCAGCTGCGCAGTGCAGGCTGTCGAGTGTCAAGTCCATTACGAGTTTGACGGGAGCCGGGAGAGCAATGTAGGCAGGTGAGCGTACAGAGCGGTCATGTCCTGTCTCGCATGGCCGCGTTTGTGGGTCGCTAGCTTTGACGTGGCAGAGAGTGACATGGTAGGCATGATGGGAGCTGTCCATATGTGACTCGCATTTAACAAGTGCGTTACGCATATGCAGGCCTTGACCTGCCCGAAACGTCAAACGACATGACTAGCAGCAACTCAAAATACTCGCTCGTTACCTTGCCACCTGCTTTCACAGAATGCACACATAGGTACACATAGCATAGGCCCTACATGTATGTAGGGCTAGGTTGCCAGAGCATGTAGCACCTTCAAGTGGAGAAAGTCTTGTGTGCCAAGAAGCAGTGGAAGTTTGTGGATGAGGAGGGCGTTCAGGAATCCATCCCTCGACCAGCCTTTGCCAGGAGGTACCTGACCTGGTGACCTAATGCACAGTTTTCGAGCGAAGTTGTTCCACGTATCTCGTGAAAGTATCTGTGTGCCTTGTCCATGAAGCCTTGCCGCGTGGCTTTGACTCTGTTCCAAAGCTGACAAAACCAGGTCTTCTTACGGAAGCAGGCCATGACATAAGCGCGCGCGCAGCGGGCCTGCTTTCAGCTTGTGGCAGTCAGTGAAGAGAGATCGATGACAGTTGGTGGAGCGCACAGAGTGCTCGCTGTGCTGCCAAGGTTTGCCCTGTGCACTGCCGCACTGTCAGACTCGTGCTGGTTGAGCACGCTGAGCAGCAAGCCTCGAGCGCCGCAGGGGAGGCAAGGCCGCGCAAAACCCTAACTTCCTAAACTGCGTCGAGGCGCGCGGCCCTGCTCCGCCTCTGTGCGCCCCGCCTGTGTGCCGCTCCTCCTGTCGCGTCAGGTGCCTGCAGCTGCACCCGCAGAATGGCCTCGGCCTGCGCGGCGCCCTGGAGCGCCGCGGCTGCGCCTTCTTCACCACCGACCTCAAGGACGGCCCCGACTCGGGTGCGCTGCATGGGTGCCGGCAGCTCTCAGCCACTCCTTCCTTGCCAAGCGCTCCCATGCCGCCTGTGAGGCTGCACTTACGCCGCGCTGCGCGTGCAGACCTCGACAAGCTGCTGCCGAGCATCGACATCCTCGTCACCACCCCCTTCCACCCGGTGCGCGCTGCCGGGACTGCCGCCTGCAGTGTCAAAGCAGTCCGCCTTGCTTGTGTCCAAGACAGTCAGAGCAAGCGGCCTCACATGTTCTGTCACACAAGCCATATGGAAAGCAATAAACACCATGGGCGAACATGATAGACGGGGAGCAGGAGTGAGGGGAGACTCATGGCGGCTCTACTACGCGGATGTCCAAATACATGCCAGCCGCATGGAATTGCATCTGGCAGGAGGACGCATGTGCTTGGCCTAGTCATGTCACAGTGACTAGGTAGGGCTGCATCCTAGACAAGAGAAATGCAAGGGTGCTTGGCTGGGCAGGCGTACATGACGCGCGAGCGCCTGGCGGCGGCCAAGAAGCTGCGCCTCATCCTGGTCGCGGGCGTCGGGTGCGCGCCGCCCCTGTCGCCGAGCGTACAGGGCCTGGCCTGGCACTGCCTGCAGAAAGATGGCTCCCATCCGTGCCTGGAACAGCAGCCTGTATTCTGAGCAGCATGGGTGCGTGAGAGTACATGCACACGGCCGGAAACAGGCACTTGCTGATGGCACAGACTTTTCGGCAACTGTTCTCGCATGCTCGCAAAAAGGACATGCACATCTTGTGCGCACACCACAGATTAGTTGTGATCGGTCGTGCTGTGCTGCCACCCTGCCAGGCACTCACCGTGGACTGTGGGGCCTGCCTGCTCAGGTCGGACCACGTCGACCTGGAGGCCGCCGCCGCCGCCGGCATGACGGTCGCTGAGTGCACAGGTGCGCAATACTTGCCCCTGCGCGGGCCCATGCAGCGTCCAGCCAGCGCCTTGCATGCAGTCTCAATCCTGCAGTGTGTGGCAGGCCCCAGCTTGTTCAGCAGGTGAGCGATGCAGGCAGCAACGTGGAGAGTGTGGCGGAGGATGAGGCCATGCGCTGCCTCATCCTCATGCGCAACTTTGTCGAGGGGTACCAGCAGGCGCGCGGTGTCACTGCAATGGCACTTGTGTGCAGCGCGCGCATACACAAGTGTCTGCGGTCGCGTCAGGCGTGCTTGTCCAAGTGGCGTGTCACGGACACAGCTGCCTGACTCACCGCTTGCGCGTTACGAGCATCACGTAAGTCTGGCTGCTAACTGGACACATGTCAGGGGCGTGCGGTCAAGCGCAACATGCCATGCCTGCTTGAGCAAAGCAATGCTCAGGGACCAGACCTGCCTGCGTGCGTCGCGCTGCACAGGTGGTCAACGGCGAGTGGGATGTGGCTGCTGTGGCCTCCCGAGCGTACGACATTGCGGAGAAGACCGTGGGGACCGTCGGCGGTGGGCACATAGCGAGAATTTTCCTTCGCCTCCTCAAGGTGCTTCGCCATGTCCCCTGTCATTCAGGCGAAGGGCGCCCGCCAGGACAGACAGGCATGCTGGCAGGGCCTGCTGCCGCGGCATCGCCCAAGTTCGTGAACCTAGGCACCGCCAGCAGCAGGCACAGAGGCGTGCACACCTCAGCAGTCGTGTGCAGGCGGCGCCGGTCAGTCCTGCTGCCCTGCGTCAGCGTGCAAAACTGGAGCGAAAACTGAGGAGCGGCCGCCCGCCGCCGCGCAGAGCTTTGGCGTGAAGCTGGTCTACTACGACAGGCACCAGAAGCCCGAGATCGACGCCATGGGCGTGGCATGGATCCAGGACCTGGAGGCCATGGTCAGCCGCTGCAACATTGTCACCATCAACGTGCGCCGCGGTAGTCCTCCACGATCACGTGCATTGTGGCATGCGCCTCGAGCTTTTCGGCAGGATGCCGTGCGGCGCCACGCTGCCGCCCGGGGCTCAGCTTTCCAAAAAGTCTATCGTACTATACACCACCGTTGAAGCTCCAACATGGGCATGAGATGGGCATGGCGGAAGTTTCAGGGGGGTGCCGTTTGCGCAGGTGCCGCTGACCAACAAGACACGGTGCGCCAGCCCTGGCCCCAGCATGCCTTGCTGCTGCGCGCCGGCCTGCATTTGCCGGCAGTGGGCATTAGCTGCGTTGCAGCAATTGTCCTGAAAGAGGCATGCTCAACGATGTGCAGGGGCATGTTCAATGACAACCTGATCGCCAAGATGAAGAAGGGTGCGTCTGCGCACTGCTGTCTTTGGTAATGCATGGGCCGCCGCCGTCTGCCTGGTCACCAGCTCCCTGCGAGCCTGCACGGGACATGCGGGCGCGCGGAGGCACCTCGCCCGCACACTTCCAAGCAGGGAGCACTTGCACGGCATGGTCGCGGAGCAGGCGACACTGGCCGGCTGCGCGGCAGGCGCCTACCTGGTGAACAACGCGCGCGGGGCGATCTGCGACGCGGGCGCTGTCGCGCGCGCGCTGGAGTCCGGCCAGCTCGGCGGTGTGACCCCACCGCCGGCGCCCGCGCATGCGCAGCACAGCATCGGCGGCGGCCTGCTGCTGCTCTGCGATGCTGCAGCAGTGCGCCGTCTGGCCACCTGGCTGTGCTCCTGGCTCCCTTGTATGGGTCAGGTGGTCGCGCGGGGCGAGAGCGAGTCCGCTGACGGGGCCGGTGGGCGCGCCCGGCAGGGTACTCTGGGGATGTGTGGCCGCAGCAGCCCGCGCCCAAGTGCGGCCAATCCCCCTTCCACCTCCGGCCCTGCTGGGCAGCCGGCAGCACGTGGGGCGCCTGGGGGGTGCTTGTGCGGCGCTCCCTGACACAGGCAACGTGAATGCTCCCAGCGCAGCCAGCGCCGCACTTGCGACCTGTCAGGACACCGCCGCTGCCTCCCCAGTGCTCAGTGCGAGCAGGCAGTGCTTGGGAACCACCCATGCCGCACTCTGCTGCATGCACACGCTGCCCCGCATGCGGGCGCAGGCAGGCTCGCGGCCGCTGGCTGCCGCGCCCATTGGGGGAGGGCGCTGCGGCGCAGGGACCACCCCTGGCGCCACATGCCCCGCCACGCCATGACGCCGCACTTCAGCGGGTGCACGATCGATGCTCAGGCGGGTCGCGCCGGCTGTGCTGCTCCCATATGCCAGACCGCATGTCATGTTGGTCCAGCGCTCTGGCCGCCAATGGCAGAGAGACAGCGCAGGCGCGTGCCTGTGAGCACCTCTGCTAGGCCTGGCTGCATGCACCATCTCTGCGCTTCCAGCCTCACACCATGCAGGAGCCAAAATTAGTCAGCTCCTGGCACATGCGTGGTGCCCCGCGCCTGCGTCCTGCTGCGCTCGCAGTGCGACTCCGCGACGGCAGGCTGCGTATCAGGCCTGCTGTCAGCGCAGTGGCATGATGGCAGCGTGTCATTCGCCGCTCAGGGCAGCATGCCATGGCCTGTCGCATGACCCCGCTGCGGGCCGCCGCGCGCAGAAGCGCTTTGCGGGCATGACGCGCGAGATGCTGGAGGCCTGGCTGGACGGGCGCCCGTTCGAGGAGGACAACTACATCGTGCGCGAGGGCCGCCTGGCGCCGCAGTACACCTGAGCGCCGCCGGGGCGCCTGCACGCGGCCCCTGTGTACCAGGGTGGAAGCACAAATCTGCGCGTGTCTTGCAATGAAGACCAGACAGGGGTCATGGACTTGGACATAATGGAACAAACCAAGCACATACGAGCCTGGGGCGTAAGAGCGTGCCTGGGAACAGAGGGCACCGGCTCGTTGTAACAAGACGCGCCTGCTTTGCATGTGCTCATGTTGCATGTCAGGACTTGTTGCCAGGAGCTTGGAGCGCCTGCGTGCTCAAGCGCTGCTTGCCAGGGTGATTGCGTTGTTACCACCACCACAGCCACTGTGCGCATCACAGGGTGTGCGCATCACGGGGTGCGTTGAGGACAAGCCAATGTTTGCTTTGGCCCTGAGTGCCAGCAATGATTGAAGGCAGCCAGTGCGTGCCAGGCAACCCGCCGGCCGAAGAATGCGCTGCTAACCCTAACCTCAGCAGCTTCCGGTACACCGAACAGTTTTCAAGCAGCGCCGGCAGTTCTCGCAGTGCCTGACAATGTATCACGCACACCCAAGCCCGTTCATGTGCCCGCTGTGGCACAGCCAGCCAAGCAACTCGCGACCCCATAGGGGCGACGCCATGGCGCCGCCAGAGACTGTTCGCACAGACCCCTGCAGATGGTTGAACCATCACCCTGTGCACGGCCATGGAATGCCCTGTCGGGTGCACCCGGCCCTGCAAGTGCGCTGGACTCTGGTCACAGAGCGCTCCCAGACCCCGGCGCGCCCTGAACCCGAGCACAGCCGCCCGGCCTGCCCGGCGGCATGTCTCCCGAGACCAGAATGATGGCGCGCGCAGGACCCCGACGCGCCCTAGGCCCACGCGAAGCCGTCCGGCTTGTCCGGCAGCGTGACGCCCGAGCGCTGGATGACCAGGTGCGCCGCGAAGTTGCCCGCGCGGCAGCACTCGGCCAGGTCCTTGCCGGCGACCAGCTGCGACAGGAAGCCGCCCACGAACGCGTCGCCCGCGCCGTTCGTGTCCACCAGCTTCTCCTTGGGCAGCGCGATCACCGGGAACTGCAGCACCTGCGCGCCGCGGGGCAGGGTAGGGTTAGGGCCGGGCGCGGGGCGGCGTCGCCTCGGCGGCGCAGGAGCGGCCCGGGCGCGAGGACACCGGTGTCTCTGTCCGCGCCGGCTCGGCCTGCGCCAGAAGGTGCGGCTGTGCATGCGCGGCGCCATGCGCATGTGTTTTGAGCCTGAGGCGCACTCAGGCGTGGCAAACTACATGTGTCAGGTTGCCATGTGTCAGGTAACCCCCAGAGGGTTGCACACGCACGTTGTCAGGATGGGCCTGACCAGACTAGGAACTGGTCGCCCAGCAGTCATTCCTGGCTGTAAGTATTACAGCCGCACTGATTGTGCATTTTTGACTGTGACGTGGCTCTGATTGCGCCTAATGGCCCATGACATGCCTCTTCAGTAGCGCATGTCATTGAGCAGCGCGTGAGGGCGCAGGCCGCCACCTTGCCGTTGGTGGCAATCACAGTGGGGTCCTTGCCCTGCGTGATGACCGCCGTCCGCGCGCGGCTGCCGTTCTCCTTCGGGAAGCGGGCGATCTGCCGCACGCGCGGCGCCAAGGTTGACGCACAGCTCTGCACAGGCGTGGCGCATGTGGGCACTCAATCCTACAACACATGCTGTGCTGTCCTGAGACAGATGCGGCCCTGACTGAGTCGCATCCGTGTGTCAGCCAACCGCGGTTTTTCATGCAAGTGCAGCCCCACGCATGGCTTCGCAGCATGCTACTTGATGCGTAGCACCTCAATAGTAACTAGGCACGCAATAGTGCAGCAGGCTGCCGCCACAGTTTCCTGGTGCTGCATGCAAGTGACAAAAGGCACTGCAGCACAGGCGCTGCCTGTCGTGACAAAACCCTGCGTCATGGGACAATATCATGACGCAAAAGGCCGAGCTTGGACAGCAACGCCTGCACCAGCAGACTTCGCCAGCTGGGCCTGAGGCGGGCCAGCGGGCACCTTGAGCGCGATCTCCGCCACGTCCTGGGTGTCCCAGCCCTCCGACGCGGCAAATGCGCGCGCCTCGGTCTCGTTGCCGAACAGGAAGTCGATGTAGGGCATCGCATCCAGCAGCGTCTTCTTGAAGGGCGGCACCTGCGTCGCCGCATAAAGGCGGCGTCAGCCCTATCCCGAGCTACCCTAAATCTGTTTTCAAAGCGGCAGCACCGGCGTGCTTTAGCATGCGAGCGAGGCGCGGCAGTCGCTCGCGCAGCGCAGTCTGTAGCACAGCACAGGTGGTTTCCTGGCGGAGCTATAGCTCTGGACCAGACTGGGCACTGCTTGGCAATCTCCATTCAGCAGTATCTGCTCCTTGAGCATGTGCAGAGGATGAGAAGGGAGCCGCGGCAGCTCGCCCAGGCCCCGAGACAGCGCAGCAGCGGGACTCATCGGCGCGGCGCGCGCCTCGGAGATGAAGGGCGCGGACAGGTTCATGCAGTAGATCTTGCTGTGCTCGGCGCAGTGCTTGCCGACCAGCAGGATGGACTCGGGCGAGACGGTGATGAAGAAGCCGGCCGAGTAGACCACCCGCGCCGCCTCCACCAGCCGCCAGTTCTCTGGCCGCTTCACGTGGTCCACCTGTACGGGAACAGCCGCCTTGATAAGGGCATAGTTGGGGCCCTCCCGTTTAGGATTGAGACGTCGGGGGAACCACTGCCTCCCCATAGACGTGACGTTTGCCAATGCAGCCACGTGCAGACGGCGCGCTCAGCGCCGCACACGGCGCGGGCGCGGCGCAAGCAGAGACGCCGGTGTCCATGCATGACAGTTGCGATTCATGCTGGTCAGGCAGCTGCTCCAGCGAGCGGGCGCCCGCTGCGCGGCGGCACGGGCCGCCTGCGCTGCGCGAGCAGCACGCCCGCGCAGCACGGTTCGGCGGCGAAGCATAGCATTGTCGGCGCCCGCAGGGCGCCCTGCAACCGTGTGCTGCGCCTGCCGCAAGCGCTGCCCGCGCCAGGTGCCCGGCAGCGCTCCCTACCCTATCCAGGGCAGCTCTACCCTACCCTATATTGGCGCACCTTGTAGTTGTTGGCAGCGGCCAGGTTGGCGACCAGCGAGCGCTCGCCGTCCATGATGCAGGTCGCGCACGTGCCCGTCGGCGTCTCCTTGTCCACCATGTATTGCACCTGCGTGGGCACATTTGAATGCCGGTTCAGCCTGGCACGGCTGCTACTAATTCCTGTCCGCCCTCTATGGTTCGCTCTCAGGCTCTGTGTTGCAGGCACTGCACAGTGGCTTTGCGGCACAGAATCTCGTGAGTGGCTGGGTGCGCCATGCATCAAGCAGTGCATGGCTGGGCATATCAAGTGCAGACACCTGCGCGCATAGCGCATAAAAAGACAATGGTGACCAGTGACAGCCCAGCGCTTCACGTGACGCTGTGCACAGCAGCGGGACACACTTGGGACTCCAGCTTGCTGGGAATGAGCGTGTCTCTGGACTACAAAGTTTGTGAATCACACAAACATGCGGCGGCGTAAGGGCGCGAGCCGCACGTTGACGCCGCCCTGCGAGGCCGTCTCGCGCAGCTTGTGGCCAAAGTCGTCGTCGCCGACCGCGCCGAAGTAGGACGTCGCGCCGGGCACCTGCAGCAGCCACTGCGCGATGCGGATGGAGTTCTGCGTCGCGCCGCCCGCCACGTACTGCACGTCGGACTTTGCTGCCAGCTCCTGCCGCACAGACGCCAGAAGAAACATTCATACCATATGCCAGCCAGGTGTTCACTTTGGCAGGCCTGCAAGCTGCAGCGCGGCGGCCGCTTTTACACCTGCTTTGCCGCAGCCCGCACACCTCGTACACGATCACCCGCACAGGAGGAGCTGGGTGTAGGTGCGTGCCTTGTACATGGGCTGGTGCTGGTCCTCAGCCAGGATCTGGTTGGCCAGCTTGAGCTGCGGCCAGCCCAATTGCACACATCAGGTGCATGTTGGCTCATAGCAGTGATCTGCCGCCGATCAACCAGTGCGCCAACATGGAGAGTCATATGTCACAGGAAACCAAGCGCTATGGTGCTAAGCAAGCCACTTCGCTCCAAGAACAGCGCATGCACTGCTTCAAGCACCGCGGCGCGGCGCTACGCCTCTTGATTGCAGGTTACCTTGTATTTGTCTAGGAAGGCCTGGTCCACGTTGGACATAACATCCAGCAGGGGGTTGCCCATGCCCAGCAGGCACTGCACCAGCCCCGACATGGTGCGCTGCCGCTGCGTATGAAGCCTGAACAAGCAAGATCCGCGGTGAGCAAACAGCAATGCAGCTAGCATGCACCGAGTCGCAGAGCAAGCGATCTGTCTGGCGCGCACACGTTGCCGCCACACTGAGTTCCGAGCGCCTTGGAATTGCCCCCAAATTTGCCCCCTCGCAGAAGGTGAGGGCGGGGGGGCTGCATTGTGCATGCGAGGCAATCTCTCTGACTTTGCTACATAAGGACCGACGCTCATCAGCCTAGCTGGGGCTGCGTAGAATAATAAATCTATCTATCATAAAGTCACAGTGACTTGATCACTCTTCTATTAGCACAGCGCGCCGGACTCTGAAGTGCGCCTGCTGACCCGCAGGACCTGGCCCAAGGCCTGCAAATTTGCAAGCTCCAGTGAGCTGCAGAAGTCTTTATGCGCGCGCCAAAGCCTGGTCACAATTGGGCCTGTGCACGCCTTGAGCATCAGAGGAAGTTGGTTTTCTGATGGCACGTGTACGGTTTTTTTGCACATGATTGCTTCGGCTTGACAAAGGAAGTAGCGGTGCACACATGGGTTGACATCCACAATATCACTTGCTAGGCTTGTACTCTGCGTAGAGGAATACGGTGCATGCCTCGGTCGCTGCATATCAGATGTGCTGTGACTGGTTGATGCACAAAGTACTCATGTGCGGGAGTTAAGCAAGGACTTCTTTCACGACCAATGTAGACATGGCTTTCAAGCAACAGCAGGGTTGACCGACATTCTTGCTCACAGGCTAGGGGCTAGCGCAGTCGCAGGCCCAGACACTTTGCTTGATATGCAGCGGCAACCGCGCAGTTGCTTGCAGTATGACCTTGCACAGGCTTAGAACAATCATAGCTGTATTATCGCGAAATTGCATGAGTACTGTGCCAAACGCCCGTGTCGCCTCATGAACATGCTAGAAACCCCGCAGGCATCCCAGATGACCAGCGTTCTGCGGACGCTGCATGCGCGGCTGCGCTCAGCCCGGGCGTCGACGGCGCGCTCGGCACGCTGGCAGCCGCGCCGCCACTGCTCGCAGCCGCGAGGCCGCGCGGGGCACCAGCGGCGCCCGGCGGGCCGCCGGAGGGCAGCTCGGGCAGCGCGGCCGCCGCATGCAGGCGCGCGCAGCCGTCCGCAAGCTCCTCCTCCAGCCTGGCGACGGCCAATCACAGGCTTTGACTATGGCGCTTCATGCATATGTGCGCTCCGCACCAGCTGCTGGGGCGCTCTAGAGCCATCCAGACAACAGATGCAGAGCTCAAGGCAGGCAGGCACGCCGGGCGCAACTCTGCAGGCGGGAGCGAGCCCTTATTGGAGTGCGCCAAAGTGGGCTGCTGCGCAGGGTGCTGCCTTTAAGGCGACCACTCGCAAGAGACAGCAGGCGCGTGCGCATTCCAGCAAAGAAGCATTGGCTGGTCCCTGTCAGTCACTGTTCCGCAGAGCGGGTCTCCCGTCCCATACCTGGCCAGCTCCAGCCGCGCGGCCGCAAGCTCGGCGCCCGCCTCGCCCAGCGCGCGCCGGCGCGCTGCGAGCTCCTCGCCGGCGGCGGCCGCCGCGGCGTGCATCGCCGCCAGCCGCGCCGCTGCGCCGCGCGCCTGCTCGCGCAGCGCCTCCGCCTCCTGCGCATGCAGCGGGGGCGCCGGCTGGGTATAGGGTTAGGGGAGGAGGGAGGAGGGTGCACCAGCGCGGCATCAGCTGCCTGCTTGGCAGCGCCAAGCAGTCTCGAGCAGGTGATGCAGGAGCAAGTGATCAACTGGCAAAGGAGCGGCATGTATCGAGCCCCATGTGGCAGCGGAAAAGGCGGCGCGCCTGCTCCGCCGCCGCAGCAGCCGCCTGCGCCAGGTCTGCCCGCACCTGCGCGTGTGTGTAAGCCTTCAGACATTCGCGTCAGGCACGAGTTGTATGTGGGGCAGCCATGAGTTGTTCGCGAGCAGGGTCATGCGACGCATGACCCAGCGCAGCAGCCCACAAGGCCAGGAGCCCAATCTGGCAGCCGACGCACCCGGCCCCAGCGCAGCAACAGCACGCGCGGCGGTCATACGCCTGTAGGGTTTGGAGGTCATGCAGGAGCGCACCTGCAGCTCTCGCAGGGCTTCGGTGCGGCGGCGCGCCACGGCCGCGGTGTCCGCGCGCAGCGCCGTCAGTTCCGCCGCGGCCGCCGCGCACCGCTCCCTGCGCCGCGACCCGCTCAGGCCCGGCCCAGACAGGGGGAGGTGCTGGCCACCCATCGTCTGCCGAGCGCTGCGGTGCGACACATCGTCTGCCGAGCGCTGCGATGCGGCCACGGAGCATGTGATAGGCAGCGTGGAAGCAGTGAACAGCGGGGTGCCGTGCGGTCTGGCCTGGCATGCTCGCGCGGGAGGCACCGCCCCGGCACCCCTCTCAAGCGGGTGCTTTGGTGCGGGGCCGCACGCGGTGCAGCCAACACGAGCCTGCGCACCGCAGCAGCCCCTCCTCCGCCGCGCTCGCCTGGCCGCTGGCCGTCGGCCGCCGGCCGCGGGCCTCGCCCGCGCCGCCGCCGTCGCTCGCGCCAGCGCCGCGGCCGTCCGCCGGAGTCGCCGCTGCCCCTTCGCCGCGGCCAGCGCCATGCGCAGGCTTGGGGGCGCGGCCGAGCGCATCCGCGCATGCCGCGGGCGCGCCGGCCGGGCGCGGCGGCGAATGGCGGACGGCCGTGGCGGAGCTCGCGGCGGCCGAGCCCGGCGGGCTTGGCCCCGCGGCTAGGGCCGTGGGGCATGCGGCAGCGCGCGGCGTGAGCGCCAGCGCGGCCTCCGCGCGCATCTGCGGCGCGCCGCCACAGAGCGCCAAATGTAGCGGCCATGTGCCTCGTTGTGGCTTACACCGCTCATGATGAGAAGCTGCAAAGTTACAGCACGACATGCATGCATGGCTAACAGTTTTGATGTACCTGGCTTCCCGCATGGCTTTGCTGCGGCCAGGCAACTGCCTGTGCGGTGGACATGGACGTGCACACGCCCCCCGGGCATGCCGTGTTGTGCAGCATCATGCTATCACGTGCCAGCACATCCGCGCCCATAAAGTGCGCACCCGCTGCGCCAGCGCGCCCTGGAGCGCACGCATCAGCGCGGCCTCCTCTTCGTCAGTGGCCCTGTCCCCGCCGCCGTCAAGGAGCTCAAAGCCGCCGGCTCCTGTCCAGGCGCACGCCGCGCTGGCCCCGCTGACGTCGTGCTCCTCGTCCACATTCTGAGGGATGGCGTTAGTCTGCGCAGTTAGTCTGAGCCGCGCTCGCGCAGAGCGGGTCAGGCCTGCAGTTGATCGTGATAATGCGCGCAGGCGCCGCTTCGTGGCGGAGCGCCTGATGGCGCTGCACGACTCGGCGCTGGCGGACGCGCCGCTGCGCGCGCTGGCGCTGCGCGCGCTGTGCGCCGCGGCGGCTGCGCCCGAGCTCGCGGCGGACCTGGTGCTGCGCGCCGGCGCGCGCCCCTGCCGCGCACGCGCATGACGCGGCTGACGCTGACCTGCGTGTTTGGTGCCTTCGCGCTGGTGCTTGCCCTGCCCACAGCTGCCTCTGGAGGCTAGCTGCTGGGCGGCGTGCGCTGCAGAGCAGAGGCGGGCCTCCCTTGCAAGAGCACTCCTGCTCAGCAGCATGGCCGCGCGCGCTGCCGCGCCGGGGCTGCAGCTCCGTGACGCCCGTGCGCGCCGCAGGCCTGGTGCCCTGGCTGGCCGCCGCGGCCGCGGCCGCCGCGGCCGCCGCGCTGCGCGAGGCCGAGCCCTGCGGCGCCGCGGCCCTGAGCGCGGCCCCGTCGAAGGCGGCCGCCGCCGCCGCGCGCGCGGTGGACGCGCTGGCGGCGCTGCTGCGCGTGCGGCGCTGGCCGCCGGGCGGGCGGCGCGGCGGCGGCGGCGCGCTGGCGGACTTTGCCGCGGCCGCGCCCCGCCTGCTCCTGCTGCTCGCCGGTGCGCTGCCCTGCCTGCTTGGCTGACCCCAGGCGGGGCGGAACCCTGACTAGGGTACCTTGTATAGCTGGGGCGCCCTGTCCACGCCGGCACTTTCTACCGCTCACCGATAGAACCCCAGGCGGTTGCAACGCTCATGGCAGTGGTCCCAGACGGTGCCTGCTTGTCACATGCGCCCTGTAGGTGCGGCGTCGGGTGCTTGCGGCGTCGTGGCTTGTCTGACCTCGGCGACGCCGTTGTGCACACGGGCGCTTGCCCTGGCGAGTGCGCGCCTGCTTCCTGGCCTCGCCGCTCACCGTGCGCGCATGCAGGGCATGTGCTCGGCGCCCGTCCGGCGCCGCCACACGGCGCGGCCGCGGCGCTGCTGCTGCGCGCGCTGCGCCTGGCCGAGGAGGTGGAGGGCGCGCTGAGCCGCGCCCTCGCCCCGTCTCCGGGCCCTGCCCAGGCCGCGCCGCCCGCACCCGCCGCCGCCCCCGGCACCTCGGCGCCGCCGCACACAATGGGCGCGCCAGCGGCCGGCGCGGCTGGGCCGCGGCCCGCAGCCGCCGCCGCCACCGCCGCCGCCCGCCTGCACCCTAGCATGTACCCTAGCCTGGACCCTAGCCACAGCATGCTGCGCCTGGACGAGCTGCTGGCGCTGGCGCGCGCGGTGGACGATGTCGGCGGTGGCGGCCGCGGGGACTGCGCGCGCGCGCTGCTGCGCCTGCTGGTCCTGGCGGCGCCTGGCCCGCTGGTGCGGGCTCCGCTGCCTCGGCGCCATGCACATGCGGGCTGCATCGGCGCCCTTGGATCGGTGTGATGACTGCCTCGTGCTGTCTGGCCCGGCAGCCGGCAGCTGCCTTGGCTTGCGGCGGCGGCGGCCCACTCTGCGTGCTGCGGGGCGCAGGCGTGCACGGAGCGCGCAGCGGTGGCAGCCGAGCAGGAGCGCATGGCGCAGGTCGCTGTGTGGGCGCTGCAGGAATCCCTGGCGGAGACCCTGCGTGCGGCGCCGCATGCTGAGCCCGCCTCCGATGCTCGGGAGGCGCCGGGGGTGCCGGGAGGGCGCGGAGACCCTCTGGACCCCCAGGAAGACCCCGGCCCTCTGGAAGACCCCGGGCCCGCCTGCCCCGCCGACGGACTGTCCGACGAAGGGCGCGATGCGCTGCCAGGTTCAGGGCCGGGGCTGGCCGCCCGGGTGACAGCCTGGCTCGCCGGCGCGCTCGCGTGCGGCGCGGCGCGGCCCGCGGCCGCCCCGCGCACGTGGCACGCGTGCGGCGCCCTGCTGCTGCAGCTGCACGCGGCCGCGCCGGGCCTGCAGCACGGGCGCGCGCAGGCGGCGCTGGCGCTGGGCGCAGCGCTGGCCCTCCGGCCGGCGCTGTGCGCGCTGGTGGGCTTGCCGGCGGCTGCTGGCGGGGATGCGCGCACCCTGGCAGGGCTGCATGCAGGGTTTGAGGTCGGGTGTGAC
>JAABUP010007553.1_pt1 | contig 14481 bp, 13 predicted proteins | sample 5559201 | NCBI WGS metagenome assembly JAABUP01 (sample SAMN10711887, study PRJNA513373) | rock metagenome | isolation source: Antarctica rocks | place: Antarctica | reverse complement strand
ACCGACCAGCAAATGCAACTTTCACATCGGTAGTTACGTCAGATGGAATAATTTTCGACGGTAGTCCTTTCTCGATAGGCTCTGTGCCTGTGCAGCTTCCGGGTCAGTTCAACCCATACGCAAGCTTTGACAGCTTCAGGAAGCTCGCACGTGGTCAAGGCACGTGCGCACCCCTTGCTGGGAGATGGTTCTTCGTCACAGAGCAATGTCGTTGGTCCGGATGGTTTTACGTACACCTATCCATCTATCTATGTGGCATTCCATGATGTTTCCGCCACGGATAAGTGTGGGCAATTTGGTCAAGTCCATACCTCCGTCACGCTTGCCTTCGCCCCCGATGAACTGTCTACCGTGGAAGGCCCTTTCAATTTGGCGGCGCAAACTACCAAAAGTTTCAACTTTGCCGACTTACCCTGTCCACCTCAATCTGTGCTGAGCGCTGATTGGTATACACTCGGGCCGGGACAGCCATATCGACCTCGTCTCGCGCTACCCAAGAAACTCCAGCGTCTTGATCCTGCATGGAGCACCTGCTCAGGCTACCAAGCTGAAGGAATCGACCCCCCCAAAGCCCTGTCTCGAGTCTCATCTATGGACCCTGCTACGACACAGGTAGACCCGGCCCCACTACAGACGCCCGCAACACCAAGTAAGGCGCATGATCCTTTACCTGCAAGCACAAGCCCGGCCGCGGCACCGAAGGTACCACCTGCAAATAACGATAACCCTAAAGATCCGGCCAGTCCACCTAAACCAAGTCCAGACCCGCCACAGCCATCAGTCCCCAAGCAGAATGCAGACCCGCCGAACTCTGATCCTACGGCTTCTCAAGCTTCGTCACCGAATGATCCTCCGGCGAGCGCGCTAAACCCTTCATCCAAGGGTGTTGACCCGAAAGATCCATCGGCCTCTGCATCTGCTGATCCACCGAACCAGCAGAATCAGAACTCGAGTCCCAATCCGAAACCAAGTTCGCAGGATCAGCACCAACCGAACAATCCCCAGAATCCAAATCCAAATCCGAGTCCGGATCCGGAAAACCCGAACCAAAGCCCCCCCAATCAGCACGATTCAAACCTAACTCCGCAGAATGGGCAAAACCAGAACCCTGACGGCGCAGCAGCACCTTCCGAGTCAAACGCGCCTGTCATTGTCGTACAAGGCCAGACAGTCTCCGAAAATGGACCTGCTATTACTGTAGGTGGCGCTGTGGTTGCATTTTCTTCGGGTTCCATCCATGTGGGGAGCAGCATAGCACCAGTGATCGCCCCTTCTCCGCAACAACCACAACAGAATCCTGCTCCGCAAGTTGTTGGCGGTTTAACGTTTTCACAGGTGCAACCAAGTGCTGAAGCAGTTCCGTTGCCAGTCACCGTGGGTGGTCATCCAGCTTCTGTTGCTAATTCCGCTGTGATGATTGGCGGTATCACTGTCGCTCCAGGAAGTGCCGCTATTACCATATCCGGAACGCCAGTCTCATTGGGCTCTCTAGGACTCGTTGTCGGTAGCAATACAGTCCCTTTGCCTGCACCCGTAGCAACCCCAATTGCCACTGTCGCCGGACATATGATAACACCAGCGCCATCTGGAAATGGGTTTGTAGTTGACAAAACCACTCTAATACCTGGAGCCCCTCCGATCACCATATCTGGAACACCAATTTCGCTCGGGTCGGCCGGTCTTGTTGTTGGAAGTAGCATCATCGCTCTGCCACCGTCATCAATTTTCACTGTGGGTGGCCAAACGTTCACCGCCAATCCAGCAGGTTTTGTTTTAGCAGATACTTCTATGGTACCTGGAGGGCCGCCAGTCACCATATCTGGGACTAGAGTATCTCTTGGGTCCTCCGGCGGTCTCGTTATTGGGGGTAGCACCGTCAACTTGGCATCATTGCCTCGCTCATCTATCTTCACCGTAGGCGGTCAGACGTTCACAGCCAATCCTACAGCCATCCCCATCATGGGAACGACTATATCAAGAGGCGGCCCCGGCATAACAATCTCAGGGACTCCCATCTCCCTCGGGCCATCCGGCCTAATCATTGGCACCAGTACGATTCCCCTGGCCTCAACAATCAATTCAGTCTTTACAATCGGTAGTCAGACTTTTACTGCGAATCCAACAGGCTTTAGTATCGCTGGAACATCGATCTTGCCCGGTCAGCCTGCTATAACAATCTCAGGGACTCCCATCTCCCTCGGGCCATCCGGCCTAATCATTGGCACCAGTACGATTCCCCTGGCCTCAACAATCAATTCAGTCTTTACAATTGGCAGTCAGACTTTTACTGCGAATCCAACAGGCTTTAGTATCGCTGGAACATCGATCTTGCCCGGTCAGCCTGCTGTAACCATATCAGGCACGCCTGTATCGCTGGGTTCCTCTGGTCTTGTCGTTGGCACAAGCACAGTTCTTCTTCCCTCAATGACTAATTCAGTCTTCACAATTGACGGGCAAACCTTCACGGCCAATCCAACAGGCTTTAGTATCGCCGGCACATCGATCTTGCCCGGTCAGCCTGCTATAACCATATCGGGCACGCCCGTATCGCTGGGCCCGTCGGATTTGTTCATTGGGACAAATATCATACCGCTGGCTACCACCAGCAGTGGCAGTGGGTTTGGTGGGTTAATCTTGTCAGGGTTAGGCAAAATTGGGCCGACATCGACGGCTGCGAATGGCTCTGTACAGTACTTTGAAGGGGCGCAACCAAAGTTGGAAATACCAAGGAAAGTCTTATTGCTTTCGGTTGGGATGAGCTTGTGTATAGCGTTGAGAGCGCGGGTGCTGTGATGAGGTGCATCTTACATGCGAAGGGCATTAGTATTAGTATCAGGTTCTAGATGTTTACCGATCCCAAGTATTGGGCGGACTCCATAGACACAAATCACATCAGCATCACGTACTTAGAGTTACGACTAGGCATTACAAGCAGGTGAACCATTGGATCCCCCCACTGTTATAGACCTCGATGACATGGGTTGTCTATACCTATTGATATTCTTGGTGGTGATACATCTGTCGGAGTCTGAGTCCGAGTCCGCTACGTATGTATGTATGTATGTATGTATGGGGTGACCCAGAGCGCCGAACGAGACGAAGAGCGAGAACAAGAATGACGAGCTGTGTCGTGATTGAGAGGGTCGCCGTCACAGAATGATGATGGTTGGGAATGGACATCTCAAGGAAGTAGGATGGAATAAAGACGGTGTATGCGTTAGAAGCAGACGCCGCGGCCGGCTTACGATGATTGTGCTCATCGTAGCGTAGAGCTTTTGCGGCGGCTGGCTTCTCCCAGATCTTTCCGTACTCGGGCGTCCCGGCGTGTGGGCTTTGTTGCTTGTGAATGTATGATTGTTTGGTGGTGGGGTGAGTGAGTGGGGGGGTTCTATTCTGCATATACGCTATAAATCTTTACATTACAGCTGAGTAAGCCCCCCTATTGTTTACTACCTACTAACCGACGCGTAGAACCTTCCTGCCGTCGTCCTCCATAACGCGTACCACCTCGCTGTCGCCGTCTTGTCACGTCCGCAATGGCTGTGACTGCCCTTTTTGAATTTCCTTCGGCCATTGCAGAGGCTCACCTTTGCCTCTTCTCCTTGGAGGACGAGGTTATCCTCTCCTCTCACGACTTCAAGGCCTACTGGTCACATGTCGACAATGTCTGGTCCTTCGCCGGGACCCCACAGCATTCGAACGGAAGGAGGACGGCCTACTATCGCTGTTGCCTCCACAATACAAAGGACTGAGTGCCGGAAGGAGGTGGAAAAAGGGTTCAACAGCAAATGAAGCCGTCAAGAACAGCTGTTGGCTGTGGGATGCACATGCGCATAGTCTTTCATGAAGACCATGTGACTGTAAATTGCACAACAGAGTGCTCTCAGCACTCTCATACTCTTGAGGATTCAGATTGATTCAAGAGACCTTCTCATTTTTGAGACCTTGTCGCCGCTCAGGTAGTCAGTGACTACAAAGTAGCGGAAGTGGCCTGAAATCTTCATGAGATGAATCGGCCAATGAATCAAGAAGCCCTTCTTGACACTGAAGGTCATTGGTTGTCCTTAAAGAACATTCACAACATCAGTGCTGCTTGAAGAAAGCAGCACTCAGACTCAAGAATGTGAGAAAATACTGAGACATGAGCGAAGCAGCATTTAGCTGCTCAAGAATGACTGAAAGAGAAGAGGTGGGATGTAACTAATATTGAGGTAATATCATCTCTTTTTTTTTAATATTTACTAACTATTCTATAGGCTATTCAACATAATCAACCCTCTATTGGTCTGGTCTTTGCAGAGCCTCAATGACTCAAAATTCTCTGTCATCACAGCCACTTTGTGGTGATGAATGCCACTCATTGCATCAACAAGCTGAGGTGGCTATTATACATTCTAATGATTTGAGATGAGGAAGAAAGCTGGGTTTCTGAGACACACATGCTTACAGCAGAGAAGGACAGTGACATTGTGGCAACAGAGTTACTACAGATAAGTGTCCCTTATTATGTACATCTTTACTAATATATTATTATCTATAGATTAAACATTGATGCCACCAAAGATGGCATCTTCATTATATGCTCACTGATGACTTTGTCAGTGAGCAGTGCGCTGTTCAAAAAGTGTTTTAAGGTCTTGAGGCTGGTGAGCAGAAGGTCTCTCATCTTCTTTGCAAAGTGCACTCCGCCTGTGTTCTTCAAAAAGCTCTTGCTGATAAGATCAACTGTCAGTGTAGAGAGCATCTCTTTGCGGCTCTTTACAATCAAAAAACAAAAGCTGAATGTGAGAAGAGCATTCAGCAAGCTTTGAACTCCGCTCTGTCCTCACAACAAGCATATATTGAGAAGGAGTGGTGAAACACTCGGGCAGACTGAGCAAATTATGCTTGATGTCACTCTGCTCTACTTCTGCAGGTACCCTTGACCAATGTGGTTGAATCATGACATGCCTCATTGAAACATGAGGTTAAAAAGGAAATGACTAAGTGGTCTCTTCTTGAATTTGTTCAGCATTTAGCTAACATTGCAGCGCAATGAGACAGAAAGGCTGAAAAGATTCAGGTGGAGTTTCGCTCCCTTCATCTTTCTGACACTGTCTTTTGGCCTGAAATGCAAAAGCTGCCATATTCAGTGCAGCAGCTTATTCTGACTGAGCAGCACCGCAGCAATGAGCTTCTTGCAGAGGGGGTGGAATCTTGAGCTCTGAGCGATGAACTTGAGTGTGATTGCCTTTTTTTTCGGCAGTACCAGCTGCCTTGCAGTCACATGTGAATGCAGAAGCATTGGTTTGAGAGGGTCCTGAAGGATGAGGAGGTATGGGACCACTACTCATTTATGTTTAACAAGTGTGATTTCAAGATCTATGAGGGCATGAAAGTCTTCTACTTCAAAAGGGAGCTTTATGAGGAGGCTGAGGCTTCAGCAAAGTGAAGACTAGAGGTAAGTGTCTCTTCTCTCTATAAATTACTATTAACTTTATTACTAGGTTCGGGAGATCTGTGACTCACTCCTTGCTCAATACTACTGACTGAAGGATGCGGCGGAGTCGCTGTCGTCACAAGCAAGAGACTCGCTTTTTGCAAGGTGGATTACCTATTTGGGCAAGGTTACAGGGCCTATTCAAAAGGCTGAGGTGGAAGAACTACTGGGGGCAATTCCAGACATCCCTTGGCAGTGGGTGGAGGCAACGGACTCGCAGCTACGAGCGGATGGGGCTACGGAGTCTCAATTGAAGGAGCGGAGGGAGGCTATAAAGGACGAGGCATGGGAGGAGCTGGAAGGGTGAGAGCGGTGAGGGCGGTGAGGGCGGTGAGGGCGGTGAGGGCGGTGAGGGCGGTGAGGGCGGAAAGGACAGGAAAGGTGGCGGCAGCGAGGGCAGCGGCGGCGAGGGCTAATAGCCTCAATTCTCTATCTACTATACTATATATAGCTGCTTAATAATAATTACACATATTTTACTAGCGTATATGCAGAATAGAAACTCCCAGTGAGTGGGGTTTGTTGGGACACACACAGCGTAGATATTTCAAAGGTTTGGGGCTTGACTTGTTGCGCGCAAAGTTTCATTCATTCATTGATTCGCGGTAGTAGCAGCAATAGAAGCTTCCATGTTTAAAAGACCGCGCCAACGCAACATCCGTACGCCGCTGGACGAGGATGACCCTTTAGAAGCCCTTTCTCACATCAACATTATCCCCCCATTCGTACTGACCACACTCCCGGTCAAATTCGCATCCTTCATCGCATAAATATACGCCTCGGCCACATCCTCCGGCTTCCCAATACTCCCGGTCGGATTCTTCGCCCCCATCGCCTTCTCAAACGCCGCATACTCCTCCCGCGGCATATCCTTCCACAACTCCGTCGCCACCGCCCCGGGACTCACCAAATTCACCCGCACCGGCTTTAAATCGACGGCTAGGTTCCGCACCATGCCGTACAGTCCCGCGGCGTACGATGCTACGACGCTCCACCCCGGCATGGGCTTTTCGGCCACGGATCCCGTCGTGAATGTCATCGAGGACATGGGGCTGGTGGAGAGGTAAGGGGTGCCGATTTTGGCTATGAGTAAGGGCCCAAAGAAACGCACCATGCCAGCTTGCTGCATCTGGGCGAGGGTGACTTCGTGGATTGGCGTCATTCCCAGCCTGTCACCTGCGGTGCTGATGATGTGGTCGAGTTTGCCGCCGACGTTCTCGAACAGCGACTTGATGTTATACTCCACGTCTGGGGAAGACAGGTCGCAGGTGTAGCCTGTGAGGCGGTCGCGGGCGGAGGCGTAGGTTTGGAGGAGCTTTTCGATAGAGCTTTCGACACGAGACTTCGAAGAGGACGAGATTATCACTGTGGCGCCGTGTTCGAGGGCGGCTTCCGCGACGGAGTAGCCTATGCCGGAGCTGCCACCGATGATGAGGACCCGGCGGGAGGTGAGCTTGGACGTGTATTTCTTCGAGTCGGACATGTTACCGGTGATGGTAGTGTGAGTGTTTGAGTCGTGTAATGATCATAGATCAGTAATGTTTGAGAGTGAACGCTTTAATAGGGCGTGTGTATGGTCAAGCTTGAGACGTTGTAATCCTTTAGCATCCATGGCCAAGGTCTTGAGTGAATACAACCAAGTGATGTCATCAGCTGAGATTGAAACTGGTAACTACATGTAGTGAGAAGAAAGCACGCCCGGCCATACTGTATAACATTGTTGGAGTTTTCCCGGTAGTGTTTGAAATCAGTAAGGGTTGGAGAGAGGAACCTTCCGGCGGTGATAACGCAGCCCCTTCTCGCCGGCGTTGGCATAGGAAATGATTACATTATGGCATGTGAATCCTCTTGGAGCAGGGACATACTTTTGACGAGCAGTCCTGCTGCAACGATGGGCAGATCACGAAGCAACGTTGTTTTATGCACGGAAAGACGTTGAGGTGAGACAAACCTCGCCAACCTGTGCTGGCGTAGGCATGTTGACCGCACCCTTAAGCCTCCAGAAAGCACCGTCACTACGGAGTCCCCGGTAGTCACTCTCCTCTCGCGTTGTGGTCTAGGACTAAACTAAACTTCGATGGATATCGTTATCTACTATACTTCTATCCACCGTCAAAAGGGTGAAACTCTATGTGATCAGGCTTTCCATCTGCCATCTATTTGCTTTCTCCGTACCTGTTGCACAGATCGTTAATAGACCGAACGTCAAGAGGCCTTTGGGCTGTGAAGATGCTTACCATGGGCGCCAGCAATGTTACTCCCGCCGCTAAAGCAAGCACTGTCCCGATTAGTTGCACCTTCCCAAATCCCTTCCCTAATATATCAAACGCTTGACTTGGTGCAATCCTTGTGCCAAACACGTCTCCCCCGTTTCCAAATGCAAAACTAAGACTTGTACTCTCCAGTAAGCTTGGACTCGTAATGACCTTCTGGATACCCATAACTTCGCGCTTGTGTGTGATGTACCATTTCGGATCGAACTCGATGATCGGCGAATATCTGAACAAGCCCTCCTCTAGTTCCGCAGATGTGGGATCCCTGCCAATTGGTCGGCGTGGATCAAGAACATGACGAGGGATAGCGACGATGGCGTTGGATGAGGGAAGTGTGCAGAGAATGGAACGAGATGTAATACCCTGTCTAGTCGACGTCACGGCCATACCGGAGATTTCTTCTGGGACCAAGAATGCTTGGGAGACGACGTGCGGCTTAGGTATGTCGGCATCGGTGGGATAGATGCTGGATGAATTTGGGGAAGAACCAAGCGGGCCTCGATCATTGGGGATTGAGGATTCGTATAATTCAGCGATTACGAGATGGAAGCCTTTCGATGATGAGGGTGACATATTGGAGTCTGACACGTCAGCCCAAAGAGAGTAGGTGAACCAATTCTCGGAGATTGTAGAGGTAATAGAGCGAGTCGAATCAACACCGGTATGGCTGCTGCTATGTAGAATATCTCCAGAAATTGAGTCGAGGAGGTAGAACGTGGCGGTTGCGGAAGAATCGCTCACGGCTGTGACGAGAAGGAGATTGGGATTAAGGTACTTGTACATGACAGATCTGTCACCGAGGACCTTTCCGATCGAAGCAACTGGATCGTGGCAGGGACGAGCTACAGCGCTCAAGATGCGTTCTCCCGCAGCTGGTGCAAAATCCCAAACAATGCGTGGTTTCGAGTCTTGGCCCAGGCTCCAACCCTGCAATTCTCCGCTTTGGTCGTGACTGACCACCACAGTTTCGTCTCCAAAGGTATGCGCTGGGACATATCCAAGTTTGCCATCTTCGTCAATGGTGATCGGCACTTTCTTGCCTGATCTGTCTTCTACCGAAACAGAGCTTCTCAGCGAAGGTGCTGAACCTCCTGGTTGATATTGCACGAGGTCACCTGTGGAAGTGTTGACGCGTAAATATTCTCCCGCATGTCCCTTGATAACTGCAAAACCGTGATTGACATCAATGTCTTGGACACTCCATTTTTCTCCAGCTTGGACCTCCACCGCTTTAATGTTCCAGAGAACCTTACCTTGATCAGCAGCAAGCAAAGCCATGACACGACCATTTTCAGTGGCAACAATAACCAGCTTCTGGAAGCCAAAGTTGTCAGGGTGAAGATCTTCATCTTTCGCCCCGACCTGGTCCCCCAGAAAGCTTGCCATAATACTTGCCGGTATACTTCGTACCCACGCTGGGAAGTGCTTCAGATCTCTCGCGTGGCGTTTTACCCTGTGCAGATAAGCGCTTAGGACGTTTCCATGGCCTTCGACTTCAAGCTCCTTAGCCAGACCCTCCTCTTCGGTCAATTCTGCCCATTCAGCTGCAACAATTCCAGCCAGAGCTTCTGGTCGCGCCCAGATTGGTTCGCCATTCCGGATAAGCTCCCAATCCCCCTTGGGCAGCGTGACAGCACATCTAACGGCGTAAGTTGATCCACCCCTGACCACAACTTCCGATACTGCGTGCAAATTGCCCTCCAAAATCGATTTGTCGCCTTGACTCCTCGACCTGACAGGCCATCGACCGTGCACACCATGAGACGCTGAAGAAACTAATGTGACTTCTAATTCGGTGTTGCGGGTGAAGTACACATTGGCATCCTGAGTACTGGTTGAGAAGGCTCCTCTGCCACCTACTCTGGGGAGGCTGTACGCTTTCGAAACAGAGGCTGCTGTGAGATCAACATGGTACACTTCCGCCCAATGAGACTTTGCAGTCTGATAATGCGCCAAGAAGTGTGACTGTGAGTTTATGAGATGTGGTGCGTGAATGGTAATGTTCTCGATATCTTCGCTGCTGTCGTTTATGATGTTGATAGTGCTAATGTGCTTTGAGCCTATAACATTGACTTTGAGCACCTTATGGGCCTTATCCGTCCAGACAATTAGTGGACAGGCTGCATTCGCGCCGACGAAGAGGATGAAATCCGGTGTCAACACCTCGCTTTCGGAGCTGAGGGTATTCTGGCCTGTTCGCCTTCCGGAGACTGGATCCAGTGATGTGACCATTATTTTGTACCCCTTCAGTAAGGCCGAGTGTAGAGAAGTGTAGTATATACTCGATGCGGAAATCGACACCTGAAACGGCAAATCTGCACTGCATCCTGTCAGCACCTTTACCCACTCTCGCGAATGCTTTCACCTACCTGTTATCCCTAAATTCCCATTTCACATCGCCCGTCTCTCCACACAGCCTCTTCACCACCCCTTCTCTCCCCCCAAAAAGCACAACAGCATCCTTCGCTGCTTCCTTTTTCCCGTCCTCCAGCTCCACAACCTCCAAATCCCTTACCTCGCCATCATTGAAGTCATTCCCCCATGCCAACTTCCCACTCAGCGCATCCCAAGCCCTGACTTGGCCACCCACAGCACTTATCACAGTATTCTCGCCCTCTCCAGCCCTCAGGTACCCAGCCGTAGCATTCGCACCACCTAATCGCTGCCGCCAGACAATCGTTCCATCCTTCGGGTTAACCGCCCCAAGCACAAGTTTCTCGGAAAGGGTGTAGAGAAGACTCGCTCTCGAGCTAGATTGTGGACGGTGAAAGAAAGTGGTATGTTGCTGGGGAATTCCTAGGAGAGAGTGGTGGTAGTCTGTATGGTATGCTTCGTCGGCGAAAATGGCAAGGGCAGAGGGTACGAGGAGGTAGGATGTAATCAACGCTATGAAAGCTGCATGGATGCGCATTATTAAAGGCGGTGGAAAGTTGGAGGTGGATTGGTCGGCATGAGGTGTTTGGGGATCGCTGCAGCTTGGCGATAGCTGCGGTCGAGGTGCGAGTCAAAGTAGGCAAACATTTTGCTGGCTTGAACTTAATCGACGGTCATCTAACGACATATATTTCTCCGCGCTGAGCGAAAATTTCTCTGAGATTGTGTTGATTATTGAGTCCTCTGCTCGATCATGACTAGTTGTCCACTAATAACAACTGACGGTGTACTTCACATGAGGTACATAACCCTAACTAAGTTGCTGCCGGCTACGTTTCCACAACAATCACAGTCATTAATGTTCTGCTGCGATGCTGAGCTCTTTACTGTGGCTGGCATAGGATTAAGTACATTCTGCCACGGAATCAAGTAGGGTCAGGAATGGGGCCCAAGACTGCCAAGCACGAGGTGAAGCACTTGCTCAGAGCACCAGGAGAGTAGCCGAGTACTTCGAAGGAATTGAGGTCGAGGTGACACAGGAAACTCGAGCAGAGCCTAGCCAGGGCATGGGATGTGACCTACTACATAAAATTCCGTTAAGGGTTAGTAATCGGCACACTCCGACGTCAGGTCTGTCTAAATGAACGATGCGGTGTCTGTGGTCAGTTATTGTGTATCAGTTTTCTGTCCTAGTACTACAGCCAGCTCGTCTAATCAAAAGGCGATCAGACTCGGCCTTTACACACGTGCGTCTCCAACGCTTGGTAACCTTCTCCAGAAAGGATGTAGGATAAGGCAAGAGCGTGGCAGACGCATAACAGTGACAGAGAGACACTAGGAGAATGCAGCAGATGACTGCTGACAGGCCATCAAGCTTGCTTTGCAAGGAACGACAAAACCAGGACTGAAGGCTGTCGAAAGCAGTCCTTCAAGAGGCTTGATGGATACGAAGACTTGAAAAAGGAAAAGGTAGCTGAACGCGTTCAAGCATACCATCGGACTGAAAGTCAGGTACGTTTACATGATAGTAAACCAACAAAAGGCAAAAGTCCTCCACAACTACAAGAAAGCAGGATCCATCCCGCTCTCCTCACTAATCCTCATTTTCCTACGCCGACTGCTCAAGAAAAGGTCTAACATCTTTCCGCTTCCTGCAGCTTGGTTGTTCGCGGTGACCGGCCCGCTTAGACCGGCGCCATTGATGTTATACTCTGTGTCTGACGTAGCATGGCCGCTATTCTCATTGATGATCTGATTCTCCTGGTTATGGGGACGAAGGGGTCCGAACCGTTCATCAACAGCATCATGGAGGCTTTTCGGGTTACTGCTCTGCATGCGGCGGAGGCGGTTAGCTCGCTCTGGGCTATAGCGGGGTTGACCATTAGCTGAAGAGCGAGTTGGCAGATTGTAACGGCGGTTCGCCGAACCAAGCTTCTCTGATGACCGAGAGGCGCTTCTGCCGAAACTATTGGGATGAGTAACTGGAGCTCTCGAATTACTGGCCGTCGAACGTAGGGAAGTCTGGGAGGTCATCCGGTGGACATCGCTGTACCTTCCGTCAAGTTGACTGGCCGAATAACGCACGTTTTCCATGTTCGAGACCGTACGAGACGGCACGCTGGACCGCTGTGTTAAAGAAGGGTTCCGTTGCTCGCCGACATTCCTTTTCGCTGGTGGTCCAATGTCAATGACTGGAAATCTATCCACCATCTGCTCAGAGTTTCTATGCTTAAGGACCGGCCTCGGCCCCATATTGTGGTGCATGCCTGCAAGTAGCTGCTTCGATGTCATGCTCGACGTACGGCCGGATCCAATCTGAACATCATCGCCATGAATCTGAGCATTCTCGCGCTGATGGCCAACTCTTTGTGGGCGATACGCTTCGTTGATTTGGATACGCTCCGTAGTCTGATTCTCAAGATTCGCCACCTGAGAAGACATCCACCTCTTCCACTCCTTGCTTGACCTTGCGGATGAAGATTCCGGTTCAGTATCAGGGGATACCCCTGAATTACGTTTTGTAGATCGAGTAGTAATAATCACAGCTGTCCCTGGCTCACCGCTGGCCCCCGATTTCACAAGAGAAACAGCACTCTCGAACGGCCTAGTTGTATTGCCGCTGGAAGTTCGTGAGTAGGCGCTCGCCGAGCCAGTGGCACTTCCGCTTCGATGTAAGAAGCTGGCCCCACTGAGTTGCGCAGAGCGGTAATTCTTCCCATTCATAACCCTAGCTGGGTGGTCGTTTGTACCGGTATGAGTTGCAGTTCTTCCTGCGACTGCCTGCCTATATGGGCTTGTTTTGAGGGGTTGGGTTTCTGATGAGTGTGGAAAGAACGACGACCGGACCTCTCGCAGCTGCTGCTTTGCTTCTGGCCTTGCCCGCTCGTTATGTTCAGCAATTTGCTGAGGCGTCATTCCTGTAGCTTCGCTAAGCATTTCAATGCTGAGCCCTCGATATTTCCGACTTGCGGGCCTAGTCGAAAACATTTCGCTGGTGTCATCGTCTGCCACAGGGTTGAATATGACTGATTTTGACACTCTGACCCCTTGTGGTGTTGTAAGGCCGTCCTGAGAGTCATTCGGCACTGCTCTGATGGTGTTTGCTGTACGTTGTGTATTCGCAGAAGTAGTCCGTAGAGGCACAGCGGACAGTGGGAAATTCGTCCCACCGTAATCACCGCTAATGGCGGCTTCCGCTACTTCTTTGGCCGCTCCTGGGCTATTTTCATTGATTTTCTGCATCAAGGCTGCGTAGACGTGATGACTATCCACAGGACCGGTGACTCGACCTGACCCGCTAGTGCTGCGAATTGGCTTCCGGAACACGCCATAACCACCACGCGGTGTAACATAGCGACCTGCGGATGACGAGGGTTGGTGTGGTCCTCCAACCTCTTGTATAATGGATAGCCGCTTCTTGTCGATCATGTGACCTGTAGCCATCGTGTTGGCAGCTGTTGAGTTCGTCCAGCTCGTTACGCGTGAGTTGCCGTTGCTCATGTTTTCAATGCTGTGCATACTGCGGACACTGCCAGCTCGTAACCGCGGATCGGCATCGGATGAGGCCACACGTAACGAAGCCTCGCGTGAGCTAACGCGAGAGAGAACGTCCCCGTCAGGGACCGGCACGTCCTTGTATTCTTGCTGAAAGACTGGATCTTGACGAACATAGTCACCGAAGTGCGGGCGGCTCGCATCAACTTGCTGGACAGGCAAAGCTTCCGCAGTCTGAGAGGATCTTTGGAACACGCGCTTGAGTTTGTTCTTGATCGAACTTGACAGCTTCCTGGCCTTGACACCAAAGCTCTTATTCTCCGCTGCATGGTCGTTCCGCTGATTGGACGAAGAGATGGCGCTTCCATAGCTAGTTGTGCTGCTATCACGAACAGTCTTGCAGGAAGCTTTCTCGGACCGCCGTACTCGGGGACTTAGAAGGAAAGAGGCCTTTTCTTTCAGCCTTTGCTTTTCTAGCTGACGCACGTATCGGTCCCGGGCCATCTTTATTGCAGTATCCGTCGCTTGACTTTCATGGACAGCTCGGTGTAAATACTCGTTCACGTCGTGCAGAGCCGATGTTGACGTTCGAAACGTCGGATCGCCCCTACTTCGTCCATCTAAGCTGAATCGGTGGCTAAAATCGCCCTTCCCATTATTAGGTTTGCTGTCCGGGGTACCGTTGGTGAATACTACGGAAGAGGTCTTGCGGGGACTGAACATCGACTTGGCTTTGCGGAGCTTCCGGTATGACGACTGTGTAGACGAGACGCCGTCTTCGAACCTAGAGTACTCATCGAGCTGGGGAATAGCAGTGAGAAAGCTCTCAGATATTTCAGTAGAGAGTCTTTGGTGTGATGG
>JAABUP010007552.1_pt1 | contig 14481 bp, 17 predicted proteins | sample 5559201 | NCBI WGS metagenome assembly JAABUP01 (sample SAMN10711887, study PRJNA513373) | rock metagenome | isolation source: Antarctica rocks | place: Antarctica | reverse complement strand
CGGGGCAAAGCAGGCAAAGATGGGTTGAGGCAGAGTTGCGGGCTGCCACCTTGAAGCTCCCGGTTTGATGGCTGAAAAGCATAAACTTTTCTTTTTTTTCACCTTGGGTAGAGGTAGTGGATCAAACTCTGCCGGGCATGTGACACAGGTTGACAAGATAGGACCTGTCTCGGGGCAAGTTTGTTGTCATTGTGTATATTAGAGAGGCCAAATGTTTCTAGTGGTTGCAGGCAGTTCCACCGACCCAAGTTGTCTGTCTGAGCTTATGCTTCAACACGTGACTGGCCTGCTTGCCAATGCTGCAGGTGCTCTTTTGGACACAGAAATATTACTTCTCACCAAATCACATGCGTTTTGTAGTTGTAAATCTACCACCCATTTCATAATGAAACAGAAGAAACAGCATCCAAGACCGCCTAGGGGCTAACCCCCACGCGTGTGTCATAGAAAAATAATATACATCAATTCAAACACAGGGACAAATGTGTTCAAACATAGTGATACTTGTGGTGAAAGTATGGACCTGATGCAGGTTGCAGGAGAGAATGGCATTGGTCGCATTGACATAGTGGAGAGCAGGTTTGTGGGCATGAAGTCCAGAGGTGTGTACGAGACTCCAGGAGGCACAGTGTTGCTGGCAGCCCACAGAGCCATGGAGAGTATCTGTCTAGACAGAGGGGAGATGCACCTCAAAGATGAGCTCATGCCTAAGTGAGTAGTCAAATGGGATTACTTGGGCTTTCATGTTGAATTGTGTTCTTTGTTGTGTATGCTGTGTTCTGTGTTGTCACATTGAATGAGCAAGGCACGAGACAGAATCTGTATGCCAAGGCACACATGTTGAGGCTGCTGTGTACCTGAGGCTGCTTGTGAGCTGAGCTCTGCATATAACCATGCTGTGCTCTACCTGTCAACATGCTGTGCTTTGCCTGAATGCTTTGCCTGTCAAAATGCTGTGCTGTGCTTGTCATTCAAACGATGTGAGTTTGCATGCTGTCATTTCGTTGTCTATCAGACAGCAGGTGCACATGGTCTGACCCACCAAATAGACCAATTTGAATTTCATACCAACAACTCCAACAAGATGGACTGAGTCATTCTGTGATGTTTATCTTGGCTGGCATTGTAGGTATGCTGAGCTGATATACAATGGTTTCTGGTTCAGCCCTGAGCGAGAAGCTCTGCAGGCTGCCATTGATGTCTCCCAGAAATATGTCTCTGGGACTGTCAGGCTCAAGCTCTACAAGGTATCTTTCTGCATCCCTCTCTGGATTGCCAACCACACATTCACTCATCCCTCACTCACCCACCCATGCACTCATCCACCCTCCCCCCATTCCATCCCCCCCCTTTCCCCAAATCCACCCATTCACACACTCAGTCATTCATTTGATTGTGACACAGCTGTGAAGCATGATGCTGCTGCCTGGCATGGTGGGCTGTGCTGCTTTCTGCTGCCATGACTTACTTTCTTTTCAGAGCATAGGCAATGCTGCCAAAATTTGATTTATTTTCAGAGCATAGGCAATGCTGCCATGCATACGACATAGTATTGAACAGGCCACGCTGCTGGAAAGAGGATTGCATGCAATTATCAGCTTGCCCGTTGCTGTTGTCACTGCCTTGTGTGTCTCAGTCCAGAGGTGGCAGACTTGGAATGTGGTGCTCTTTGTATGCAGGGTAACACCATTGTTGTGGGGCGTAAGTCACCAAACAGCTTGTACAATGAGAAGATTGCTTCCTTTGAAGATGATGAGGGCCTGTATGACCAGAAAGATGCTGCAGGCTTCATCAAGCTACAGGTAAAAGCGTTGATAGGGCTGTGCTGTGCTGTGCTGTGCTGTGCCGCGCTGTGCTGCCATGAACTTGCATGCCTTTCAGCTTCACCATGATGAGAGTGGCCTTCAATGCGTGCTGTGGTTGTATAGGCACTTCGGTTGAGGACACTGGGCTCCAACCGCATGAAGTGAGCCTGATTTCTGGAGGTTCAACACTTGCTACAGCTTTTGTGCTTTACATTGCCATGAATTCAAGACGCTGTAGTTGATATCGATCATTGCACTGCTACTGAAGTTGACTTAACAGTTGATGCGACAGCAGGCTTTGAGGTATCTGCCGCAGCAAGCTTCATGCAGATACACTGGACATGAAACCATGCACAGGATGAACAGGACTTGCCGAGTTCAAACAGACTATTGTGTTGTTACAGTGTAAGCAGCAAAGCATGAAGTTGAGTGATGACTGCAGTGGCTATTTGCAACATATTTGTAGGGGTGCAATCTTTACGCGTTTGCATAACGAGCTGTGAGAGTTAAAACATATACTTTCAATGATCGTCTTACACTTTGAACCATACTGTGCTACTGAGTTTGAATACTGCAGAGCATGATTGGTGCCGTCTGTTGCATGGCATACACGTAGCAGGTTTGCAGTTGGCACAGCCACAATGCTGCACAAAATCGGCACAGCACATCAAACAGCAACAAATTGTTCGAGAAAGTTTGAATCAATCGAACTATCAGAAAATCCCGTCTCATCTTCATGGCTTGATGCAGCATTGTATGATGTGATGAATCACATGACACATCAGGATCATCTGCTGCTCTGGAGGTGGAACAACTCATGATAACCCTGGGAGCCTACAGGACTGCGGTGCAGTCAGGTGATGATTGACAGGTGACAGGTGAAGAATCAATCTGAAAGGCAGTTAAGTAAGACACAACTTTGTGATCACTATTGAACTAGTATCATCCAGCTTTTGGTGGTGTTGAAAAAATACCATGGCCATCTCAGCCATCTGCAGCCAGTTGAACTGGCTGCAGATGTGGACAGGATGCACGACGTGAACGTGTGGCCATGTAGCATCCCGAGCAAAAACACAAGACTTACCTGACTGAAGTACCAGGTAGGTGAGTGTGGCCTGAAAGAAGCACATTTGAGTCAAAATCATGAGTGGCGCAAGCATCCACCACACTTTGTGAGGTCGAGTGCTTGCCCTTCTGCCTGCTTGTCCAACAGAGTGGCAAGGCGCACAGAAAGGCAGCACATCGACCTGCCTCAGAGGTCGAGGATGACATACCTACCTAGGCCTAGCAGACCTCTGTGGAGTTGTTGCAGAGCGGCAGGGACAGGTTGCAAGAGGTGAGGGAGTCTTCAAGTGGAGCCTGCAAGTAACAAGTGACAAAGCATCAGACACAGGAGACCACAGACATCCACCACACTTTGGGAGGTCGAGTGCTTGCCCTTCTGCCTGCTTGTCCAACAGAGTGGCAAGGCGCACAGGAAGGCAGCACATCGACCTGCCACAGAGGTGGAGGATGCCATACCTACCTAGGCCTAGCAGACCTCTGTGGAGTTGTTGCAGAGCGGCAGGGACAGGTTGCAGGAGACGAAATCCGAAGAAGCGAGATGTGCAGCATTACAATTATTTCGAAGACTAGGCTCGGCATCCCAAACTCTGAAGCGTCAGTTCTTGCTCGGCAGCAAAACTGCCGTCACAGAGAGCAGAGCTGCTCACAAGGTACCTGATGTCTCGTAGTCTAGCCACAGGGAGCAACTGGCGGACTTGGATGGCTTCGCGAGCTCGAGAAACTCAGGGTATGGCCTGAAGAGACAACAGCCAGTGAGTGAGGTGGACGCGTTTGCCGCTGCTTCATCACTGACAAACTCACGATATGAATCTTGTGAGTCGGCTGAGCCCCTCCTCCAGCGCTTGCGCAGTGACCAAGTTTGCTTGAGAGAAGGTGCCTGAAACTGTGATTTTGAAAGTGTAAAGGCGCATTAAATACTGGTGGGCGACCAGCCAGTTGTTTACGAGAGAATCTTGACCGAGCCGCCCTTGTCGTAAGGGCCGGACGAGATCTAGCCCTTGAGTTGTGTATATGTTACACACGAATCCTCGACTCACCCAAATCGTCGATCCGGGTACTCATTTTACCCAAATCAACGATTAGGGTGAAAGTCCAAGCAAATGAGCGATCTGGGTAAACTCGGTACACAGATCGACGATCAACTGTTTGACGAGCTGAAGGAACGCTGCAAAGGCATGCAGATCATCAGGGGCCGCCCGAGACACCCACAAACTCAGGGCTCAGTGGAGGCAGCCAACAAGATGGTAGAGGGCAAATTGGCCAGCAGCTTTGAGGAGACAGGCAGCAGAGACTGGCCAGCCATGCTGGCTGGCATCATGTGGGCCATGAACACTGTGCCACATTCTGCTCATCGCAAGTCACCATATCAGATGGTGTTTGGCAGGAAGCCCCGTGAGCAGATCTTGAGACCAGGCACCACATGTGAGGAGCAGCCAATCATTGACCAGGCAGATGTAGAGCACCTGCTTACAGACATTGAGCAGCCAGCGGAGATCCATGATTCAACAGCCCAGCTTGAGCAACCAGCTGTCCAGCCTGCAGCTGAACAATCAGGCAGCAGGCCCCTTCATTCAGGTATCTGAATGACTGATGATGCGTAGTAAAACAGTTGCATGCAAGATTAAGCATATCAGAGTCTGCAGCTTTGCTGCTTCACTGAAGTGCATGTAGTGAATGCGCCATTTCTGTTTCAACGTACATTCTATGACATTGTGATAAGCATATTGCGTGCTGCCAACAGAGATGTGTGCTTGCAAGAACCTCATAGCTGTGAAGCTGCATGGACATATCACTCATGACCACAGTTACTTGATGTCAATGCAGTCTGCTGATGATAAGATTGTCATGCAAAGCCAGAGCAGGGCAACTCTCCTGCGCTGTTGCAGCCTGACATGCCAACTTTGCAAGGGTCCTCAAAGGCGGCTGAGGACAGGCTTGCGGCAATGTCAGCTGACATGCACAGTCAACCCAGCAGACATTCTGGACCCGGACATGTGGCAGCTGGACCCAGCAACCTCAAGCCACAAGTAGCGGCTACTGGCAGCCTGAGCCAACCTGTCACAAGCAACAGGTTGGGCAGCATACCTGAGCCAAGTGCCAGCAAAGGCTCAGGGACCACAACAGGGCAGAACAGCAGCATGCAAGCAAGAAGCTTCTCAGGTGTGAGCTGCTTGTGTACAGCTTTCATGCCTGTAGTAAGAAACACTCTACAGTGATGTTAGCTGGGCATGTATCTATTGTTTGTGAAACACACTGCAGCAATGTTATCTGTTATTTACTTGTTCTATTATTTCAGTATATCGTCATTGTGCACAACAAGCAACACCCTATAACAACATGCAGGCCCTGGGAATCTTCTTCACAATTTCCCTAACAGACCTGGGCAGCCTGGAGCTAGTTTGCAGAGGTCACAAGGGCTTCCTGGGCATCCAGCTTTACTGCCCAGACGCAACTCCTCCGGTTACATGAAACCGGCAGGCAAGAGCTTTGCCTTATTCAATCAGAATCTACTCTCATTTGGCAGCAAGTAAAAAGGCCAGGCTTTGCATGAGCACAACATATGCTGACTTGCTTCTGTATGGCTGTCACGTCAATAATTGTAACTGTGTTCAGGAATCGCTCAGCTGTTTCAGTAATTTGTCACTCTTTTTGTCAAAAAACAACCTTAGTGTTACTATTCAGGCCGTCGCCTTGTTGGCCTGTCAGCTGAAGGACCTGGGGCGCCTGGATCTGCTTTGGCAAGGGCAAGAGAGGTTGCCCAGGAGGAAAGAGACAAGAGACTGGAGGAGCCCAAGCCAATGCTGCCCAAGCCAATGCCACGTCAGCAGCCACAGGCAAAGCAGCAGCAGCAGCAGCAGCCTAAGCAGCAGCCTAAGCAGCAGCAGCAGCAGCAGCCTAAGCAGCAGCAGCAGCAGCCTAAGCAGCCTAAGCAGCAACAGCTTGCCATGCAGGTGCAGCAGCCACAGGCTTCAGGTGCAGTTGTAGTGCGAATGACAGCCAATCCTCTGGTGGATCGGCTGACAGCTTATGACCTGCAGTACCTGAAATCATCGGGTGGGATCAATGACGAGATTGTCAATTTCCACCTGGGTACCTGTCAGCTAGAGGCCTTGCACATCTGCCACAATGCTGAGCAGTCGTGGGTGTTTCTCAACACTTTCTACTTTGACAAGCTGTCAAGGTTTCTCCGAAGGCGAGTATGATATGCTGTTCAGACGCATCCCTTGCTGTCATCTGAGCTAAGGTTTTTGCAGCAGCTGCAGTGTCAGGTGACAATGCTTCTTCCCCTGACTCTGCATCTAACCAGTACACAGGACGTCAAACAGTGAGGTGATGTGGCAGGCTCCACTCAACAAGTGCAGCATTGGCTACTGGCATCAATTCTGGTGCTTCATGCAGATGCAGATTTGCAAAGCTGCATTTGAATGGGGCAAAGACTGCATTTCATGAACATGATCATTTGTAGGCATAGTGTACAACTCAGCTGTGCAACCAGTGTGCATGTACAAGCTACGTATCATGCCTGGGTGCCAGTGTATGTATGTAGACAAAGCATGCTTGATATCAATTTCAAAGAAGCATCTGGTCACAATAAGCGTAGTGTACCTGAGGAGCTGATGTTCACATCTGGAGAGCATACAGCAGCCACAGCACCTCTTGTGGCAGGGCGGCCTGTGCTTGCCCCATTGATAGGCATAATGCTCTGTGGCTTTCCGGCTGCGGCAGCTGCACCTGAGGTAGCCTCTAAGAACTCCTCAGCTGTAGGGTTGGTCAAACCTGCATGACAAGTAAATGTTTTCTGGCCAAATTGCCTTGGTGTTTCATATACATATAACAGTTTTTAATGCATCAATTTGATGCTAGCAAAAGATAAGCACAACAGCAACTCACCTATGCTCTCAAGTGTCTTCAGCATGGCTTCCCTGAACTGCTGCATCTTCCCCTGTTCAAAATCCATTGGGCCTTGCCTGAGCAGGTCTGTAGCATACCCACAAAGAAACAGAGCACAGTCCAGGCTGCGCCCTTGCTTGGGCAGGTCTCCCTCATACCTGAGATAGACACACTGGTCAACAATGCATTTTTTGGCAATGCTGATGGCACAATGTGTTTGCCTGAAACATTGTGTACCTGATCTCAAACTCAGAGGCTTTGTAAGGGGGCTTGCCGAGGGGCATGTCAGCGGTTGTCTGGTCCTCAAGCCATGTCAAGATGTTCCGCATGTCCACATCATGTCTGGCCTGCAGTAAGGCTTGCTATGTTGTCAACTCAGCTTGACTATGATGCAAGATGTAAGCAGAACAAAGGAGCATGGTGTTGACAACACTCACCCCTAGAGGATCGTAACACACCAGCACCTTCTGCTGCAGGCGGAGAGTTGCTGATATCCAGTGCACCCCTTTGTGAATCGGGAAGAAAATATGGGTGTGCTCATACCAAGGCTTTTTCAGATAGCGCAATCTCTGCCAGGTGATCCAAGCCTCCAGGCTACAGTCCCATGCCAAAGTGGCTGCTGTGAGCTGTAAGTGTGGCACACTTCAGTGCTCAACAAAGAGATGCAGATGCTTTGCAGCAGGCATTGAGTGCACTGCAAGGTGTCATGCTGGTAAAAAATGCCAGCACTGGGGTCAGCACTGAATGGGTGTTATAGATGGTGCATTTTTATGTATTGCAACCTGTCAAGTTGTACAAACCTCTTTATTGTCATCTAAACTTGCACATAAGTTGTAGTGAACTCTTAAGCATGACTGACAGCTTACATTGATCATCCTGTGACAGCCTGACTGAGTTTAATTCTGACAACATGTGGCTCTTTACATTAGAAACTGAATGGATGATTGCAATCCGAATCAAATCACGGTCTTTCATTAGTCCACATTCCTTGTTGCAGTAGCGCTACTGCTAGCTCAGATAGTCCACAATACTGCTTTGCATGGCCGCTGCAACACTAGATAAACATTTAAGTGCCAGCCCACACTAATCGTCAACTTGTGTAGTAGGAGGTACGCAGATCGTCGATCTGGGTAGGGTAGCACCCAAATCGTCGATTTGGGTAAAATGAGTACCCGGATCCACGATTTGGGTGAATCGAGGATTCGTGTGTAACATTTGGTACACACTTTAACAGTAACACGGCAAAGGCGGCGTCTTGTTTTCAGGTGTAAACGTCGCTCTTCTTGTTGATTGCCAAGAGTGCTGGAAAGTACGAGTTTGGCATTCAGGCGCTCATGGTACCATGCTCAGCTCAAGATACGCTTAGTTTCGTGCGCACAGTATACACAGTGCTCAGCATCGTTTTTGGCTCAGTATAAACGCAAAAGTGTACAATCACGAAAGGTGCTCAGCACAAATGCCCGGTTTTGGGGATATTGTCCTGATCCAGGTCCTCACGTCGCACTCCGGAACTATGGTGAGGTTCCTTGCCACAAGGACAAGGAATCAGTTAATGTGAGACACGGTCAAAACTGGTGTGATGTTCACACCTCCCTTCGGTCCAAGATGCTCTGTCCTACCGTGATGAAGCTTGGCTTATACAGTCTGTATGGTCCTTGCTTATGTGCATATTGAATCCACTCTCGAGAGGAGCTCCTCTGGTGTGCTGGTGATTGCTGCATAATCCTACTCGATTCGATTGTATGTTGCGTGCACCACTCCACGTGTAGTGATGGACTCGGCTGATGCAGAACAAGTTTGTGATGTACAACGGCATACATCAAGCATAAAGGTGCCAAACTAGCTGCGACCTGCCTCTGGTCAAGCTGGAGGATTTTGCCTTTATCTAGCGCGAGTCAATAGACACAATGAATTGAAGTAATGACAGAAGTGTCACGCAAGCTGGTGTAACGAAACCATGTAAACTTTGAAACTTCGCAACTGCGTAGTCCTACAGTATCAGGAATGCTATCCCAGAGGCTAGCAACACAGTCTCTCTCTCTCTCTCCCTGTAATGACACAGGCGCAGAACATGGCGGTAAAGTACACTGAGCACACAAGTTGACACTGTACAAACTACATAGGCCAGGATCAGATAGGCTACATCATCACATCCAACAGCACTACCAGTCTCCAATGCAGTACAAGATGGCTGCACTGTAGCAGCAAGCCCACCTAGAGACGCTGTCTTTTCTGCGACGGGGCATCTGCATTGTTTGCAGCAACAGCGCTGGCAGGCTGAGCAGGTCTTGGGGGTGGTACTACCGGTGGAGGCAGCCACTCTTCACTGTCCTGCTCTGGCTTGTCGACGCCAGGCAGGTTAACATCTGCAGGCCCAGTTTTTGCAGGCTGAGCAGGGGTTGGGGATGGTGGAAGGAGCCACTCACCACTGCCCTGCTCTCTGGGGGGTCAACGCCAGGCAGGACCACACTGTCACCAGGTAGAGTCCACTGTGGTGGGGGCTGTTGTGCAGCTTGGCCCATAGGCTGCTCATCTAACACTTCTACATTGGGCACAGCTGCCCAGTCTTGCAAGGCAGCCAGATGCTTGTGGAGGAGTGCGTCGGCATGCAGCCTGTGCGCCGCTGCCTTCTGCATGGCGCAACCATAGTGTCTGTGTTGATGGTATAGATAGTTGATTCATCAACATAAAGCGAGTGCACAATTCCTGCATAGCCTGCTCTGGCTGTGGCAGCAGCCTCCACCAAGTATACTGCCATTGTTGCACAGTGGGTGACAGGCTAGCAGCTATGCAGTGGGAAGGTGTGACCCTCTGTTCATGCATCCTGTCAGCACAGAGTACAGCATTGTGCAGCAGATGGACAGAACACGCTGCCACTAGACAGGCTAATCTTACAGGCAGAGAAGCAGAACCCATACTTTGTGCACCTGCCAAACTGCTTTTGGGTCATAATCCCAACCATGCTCTGACTGATAGCTAGGGCTTATCAGAACAGGGTTTCCTGCTGGGGTGAATATGCATTGCAACTGACCAGAGAGGATACACATCATTGTTGTGTTCTGGCTGGTGCCTTACAACATCAAGCCAATACCTTTGAAACTGCGCTGCTATCTACCTCTTCCTGAAACAAAATACTCTTTAATGACACCAATCATTTATCAGCGATGCACAGATTGCAAGACCAAAGGTATGTATGGCAGTATATGATGCAAGCAATCTTGAGATGCAGTGTGCAGTCGGCAAGCACAAGATGCAGGACGCGGGATAGTAAATGCAGCTATCACAGAAGCAGACTAAGTGTTATAACAGTGTTGCACTTACTAGCATGTTCTACCATATCCATGAATGACTTGACCGGAAATGTCCAAGAGGACTGCATAGTTCAACATCCACACCTCCACAAGCACAAGAACCTGAACAATCGAGTACAAAGCGCTGTATATACCCATCCTTACAACGTCTAAACATATATGCCATACAGTCTATGGTGTACAGTGGCCCAGATGATGTGCCTTGTCATTGTTGCTGATAGCAAGCCTGCCTAGGGCCCCATGTCAAGGCTTGCTTCAGCTGCTGCTGAGTACAATTGTGCTGTTGCAGATAGGATCTTCTGAGCAATGCTGAGCCTGCTCCACCATTCTAACTCATTCATACATGCATCATACATGTGTCTTCACAAAGGCCAGCTAATGAAAAAAAGGCTACGGTAAGCTACACCAACTGGCATCATTTTGATGAGAAGCCAAGTGTTATACTGGGCTGCTCAGGCGCAGGGCTAGCTACTTGAGAGTTGGGCAGCTGTATGCATATGCTAGCTTGTACGCCATGAAGAGCACCGCCATAGCACCACTGAAGTTGCCAGTGCGACTGTAGGCACTCTGAGCTGCCGCCTTAAGAGGCTCGCGTCATGATCGCTGAAAAGCGTGAACTTTTCTTGTATTTTCTTTTCTTTCTGACAAAAGCCATGCACTGCAAGCTATGCTGAGCCTGTTTGAGACTTGGCACTGCCTGTCTGAGCTTCAGACATGCGTCTGCAGCCAGTCCATGACTGCAGTCAGGGACTCAGCTTGCCAGGGCCCAAGAAACAGCTCATGGAAGCCGCCTTCCACCCAGTGCACAGTCAGATCCTTGGACTGCACATCCTTCAAGAATTGTTGAATAGCTGGCACGCTCACAATCTGCATTGCAGACAAACATAATCAGATCAGGCGTGCAATCATGTCTGGCTGTTGTCAACCTTGTTATATTCTGCTTCAGCTGTCCACAGTGGCAACATTCCATGCATCGTGACTTTGTTAGATTTACCTGCTGCAGCTGTAGGCACCATCTAGCTCACATTCTTGCTCAGCCTGAGACAACTAGGACAAACAGGGGATCTTACGGTATGCAACAGGGCAACTGCAAAACAAGCCAAAACAATAAAGGCTGGTTTTGTAGCTGGGATTCAGAGCTGAGGTTTGTTTCCCTGTTTGGAGCCTCAGAAAGCTGAATCACGCCTCTTTCTCAGATGACTGAGAGAGGTAACTTGCAGAACTCATCAGGAGAGCAGTTAAGCCATGGTTAGTTCCTGCAAGCTAAAAATAGACACAAGATTTGTCTGGCAAACTGCTAAAGCATCAGCCTAAGTGTGCGGCTTTACAGCAGCAGATAGATCATGTTCACATCCTGATGGCAGCGCAAGCAATGGCAAATGCTTTGTAGCCGCTGTCTTATGCAAGTTGCTCTCCTTGTGAGAAAAATATACTACTTGGCGTCTTTCTGATGCTGTTGCTGTTGGAGATGTTCACCTGATCTGTTTTGCTGGCCACCATCAGGATGGGCAGCGTGAGCATCCTGGCTCCAGTGGTTGGGTTGGCAATGTGGGCAAAGGCATCAAGGAAAGCGCGCCCTGTCCTGACACGCATGGGCCCCTGATCCATCAAAGGGTCAGTCTTGAACTGATGGACCTGCAATTTCCACATGCAAAAGTGATGTATCAATGGTTTTTTGCTGGGCACATGGCCTACAGAATTGGAGGTAGAACACGCTGTTGATGGTATGCCAGCTGCTTCGATAGGAGCTCAAACAGGGAGCTGCTCAGGACTGTCTGTGCTCAATGCCTGGGGCCATGAAAGAATATGTAATGAATAGATGAATGAACAGATGCATGAATGAAAGACAGAAGACATGAAGGAAGGAGTGAACGTATCCTACAGGTTTGCATGTGGGAGACAAGCACAATGCTGGCTCATGATGATCCTGAACTTATGCTGAGCAATGCTGAAGCAGGGATGATCAGGATCAGACTGCTTGAGCAAGCCAGACTGAGGACGGAAGCTGATGCACAATGGGCCAGAAAGCTAATGCAGACTGGCTGACAGTCTTCCCTTGCCTCACATGCAAGCAACTTTTTTATGGCAGGTGAGTTCATGTGGTGTCACTTGTGTCAGTCTGCAGTTGTGGATTGAGGTGTACCAGTTCAGGCAGATTGGTGCATTTTTCAAAGGGAGGTGAAGGTACAATGCGTGCATCGGGACAGATGATCATGGCAATGCTCTGTAGCTTCTCCAGGATGTTCAGCATCAGGTTGCGCTCCGCATCAATTCCCGGAGATACCAGCACAATCCCCTGCAGCGACACTGACACAGTGTGAAACACATGAACAACATGCACCTGTCAGGTGTTGATGAGTGCGTGGCATGTCAGCCACCAGCAAGCAGTTGTCACAGATTTATCTTTGAGATACAGCTGTCACACATGTATGTGTCAGTGGGACCCTGACAGTCCCCGATTCGCAAACAAGGTACAGGGACAGAGCGTCTGGGATCATGCAACACCAAAAAACACCTTTGCAGCCTTGCAGCAGGGAGATCATGGTGGTTCAGCATGGGATGACAGCGCCTCGAGGTGCATTAGCTTCAATTGTCTATAAGTTGTGACATTCTGGGGTTCAAGAGTCTGTTCCAATCTCCACTTAGGGGTTTCACCTTCGCCTCAAGTACGTGTTGATGCTCAAGTACGTGTTGATGGTCAGTTTCAAACAGTTATATTTAGGCTTAGCAGGTGGTCCGTAACACACCTGCCAGGCAGACTGGTCTCTGAGAGCTGTCAAGACTGTCATGGTGCCGCCCATAGACTGACCCCCCATAAAGACCGGCAAGCGCCCTCCTGCAGGCTGCATTGGCTCCAACACCTCCTGCACCATTCATCCCAGTTGCAGCTGCACTGGTGTCCTTTGCGCTGAAGTGTGGGACGGGCAGATGATCACCAGACACGCACTATACATTCCAGCTCAGTAACTGAGACATCTGGCTGAAATCAAGTAGATGTAATATAGTGGACAATCAATGGCATTGGTGCAGAAGGGGAAATTGCATCATGCTGCCAGTGAACACATGGTGCACACCTGTTACGGTGTAAGCACACCAACTGAGCTTGAAGGCTTACAAATGATGGATTTAGGTGGCAGAACTCTTGTGAGACTGGGAAACTTGAAGAAGATGCTGGGCATAGGCCATGAATCTCAGCAATGACAATGAGACAAGGCACAATGCATGTAAGCTGGCATCAAAGCCAGATGCCGTACTGCCGGTGTTGGCAGTCACAGCAACACGCACAATGTTCACAGAGTCTATGTCAGCAATACAAAACATAGAATACATAGTGAAGCACTTGTTTACCTTGCGGATTTGATAGATGTCATTGACCCAGTGATCAAAACTGTCCATCCATACATGCAGCTTTGGGTCGTCGCCTTTGCTTCGGCCATGCCCTTGTGAGTCATGTGCAACCACAGTCATGCCTTGAGCTGCCCATGCTTGGTAGGCTGCAAGACCAACGCTGTTGTGTTTTGCTGCAATTCGTGCAACTTGTGTCATATGCCGTGTTGGGGAACGTTTGCTGCAGCGCTCACCGGAATGATAGACACCAGTGTGAGAGCCGTAGCCGTGGTGAAACAAAATGAAGCCCTTGTTCTCCACAGGGGTTTCGTATATGCTTACATACAATTTATGTCCCCTGAGTACAAGCCAGCGGCGTCGAAATATTCATTCCAAGGGTCGCTCTCACATTAGCGCCCTCAGCAGCCGTCTTACCTTGCATTTGTGATCGTTTTGTCAAGCATGACCTGAAGCTCGACCTGTACCGTGATCGCAGCTGCAGCTGTTACGATGTATGGTCACATTGATGCCATGCAGAAGTGCGTAATGTCGGAAACCTCAGGTTCAAAGATCTATGAAGACATGGAAGCGACCGTTGTGCACGTTCTTGAATTGCAGGAAGGTAGCTACGAAGTTGAGCCTCAACTGTTGAGGTCGTTCGTCTTTGCACTACTTTAGTCATCATCCCTGACAGGCCTCGAGTGTGTACTAGTGTGTACTTTAGTTTGACACAAATGAATGACGTTTGGCAGGGTTGCTGAGGCTCTGCCACGAGCGATCAGACTTGTTGGCTGGCCAAAGCTTGTAATCTTCTTCTTCTTCTTCTACCAGCGCGTTGGAGCGCCGGTACCAGTCTCACCTTCGCCACAGCCGCAGCAAATTTAATCAGCGTGAGGTTGTGGACTTCTCCCAGCTGCTCAAAACCAACCCCCGCAAGTTTTGGCAGGCAGCCCGCGTTCCAAATGTGCTGCTGCCCACAGAGCTGCATGATCCAGCGGCTTGGGACTCTTTCCTCAGCAAGCTGACAGCACCTCCAGCACAGCATGCCACTCAGCTGCCAGCTCCTCACACGCCTCAGCCAC
>JAABUP010007551.1_pt1 | contig 14482 bp, 15 predicted proteins | sample 5559201 | NCBI WGS metagenome assembly JAABUP01 (sample SAMN10711887, study PRJNA513373) | rock metagenome | isolation source: Antarctica rocks | place: Antarctica | reverse complement strand
GCTGCCTGTCTGCACCATCTTCTGATACAAGATAAGCTCTGGTGGACTCTGGCGGCCAAGCTTCAAGCAATGTATAGACGGCACCAAAGGGTGACATTTCCATCCTGAAGTCTGCATTGAATGGAAGACAATATTCAGCCTGGGGTAAGAACAGTGAGTGCGCACAAAGCAACAGAAGAACTTCCTTGGAAAGCAGTGCCAAATGTCAAGCTGAAGAAGAGGCTGTAGCTGCTGAGCCAAACAAGCAGCAGACACACCCATATCTTTTGAACAAGCACAAGTCTGCAGGGCAATTGCTATGCAAGTCTGCAAACAAGAAACCTGCAGTCATGCATGTACTCTAGACCTGCTCTGCAATGCACAAGGGACTTGCTTTGCAAATCTGCAGTCGATGTGAGCTGTCAATCAGCATTGATTGGCACGCTCACCTTTAGGAGGACCCTCCAACCAAGTGCTTGGGCCACCATCTTCATCGTCACTGATTGGTTCCTCTGCTTCCAGCTCACTGACTTGATCATCCATGCCATCATGAGATAAGCTGGCCTGATCCTCATCTGGCTGCTCTCTGTAATCCTGGGCGAGATAGGAGGAATCTGACCTGGCTGTAGCTTGAAGTTGATCTATTGGCTGGGGGTGTGAGGGATCAATCACCTGCAGGTCAGTCACACAGTCGACCTCCCTCGTTTCCATGCAAGGAGCAGCAAATGCAGTCAGATGATCATGAATTGTTGCCCAGCCGTGGAACAGTTGTAAGCCCCATGCTCAAAACATTGCATGTGCAATGGATAGTATGCCTGCCAGGATTCTTAATGATGTAGGAGCGCCCTCCAAGCACTGACACACACAAGACCATGCATTGCTGCATTACTGTGGCCTGTTGCAGTACTGTTTTCTGAGAGACAGAGTATCAATGTTTGCAGCCAACTGGACTTCCACACAAGCAGTCTGTTACCTTCAGGCGCCCAAACTGGGAAGACAAGTCATTGGCAGCCCCTTCCAGAGGCCCTTCTGCATCATCTATTTCAAATGATATGACAGGAACACCAGCTGGCAAAGCTTCCAGGTCCAAACTGCCCAGCAAAGGTGGCTGGCGTGACCCACCAGACTGTGCTATAGGCTGCTGAGAGGCAGGGCTACTCTGAGGCTGCTGTGCCCATTCATGTCGCTCTTCTGCTGAGTTGCTGGCAGTGCAGGCAGAGCGAGCTTTGTCACTTAATCCAGTATCTTTTGGCAGTGCATCAGCAGAAATTGACGCCACAGCTTGTACAGAGGTGACACTAGTAGGGTTTGTGTCCTTGCTATGGGAAGCTTTGACAGTGGTCTGGGTCGCTGCTGACAAAGGCAGCACAGGCATGGACTGATCAGTCATGGCTGCCTGCTTGCGCATGCTTGCTTTAGCTTTGAAGGCATTTGTGGGTCTGGGCTTTGGGATGAAGCCATCCACTGCATGTGCAGCTGACTGGTCCCCAGCTGCAGTGATTATGCTCTGCTGCTTGAGTGCAGCAGCTGCTGCAAAGGCTTCATCTGCTGACGGGTCCTTCTCCTGTAGGCAGCAACAAAGTACTCCGAAAATTTCTGAGTGATGAGGGAGCAACAACCTCAAAAACGTTGCGGTACACCAAAACACCTGCATTCAACACAAGGTAACAGACCAACTGCCCTTGCGCACATGTTTGTTGCTAGGACTTGTGCAGATGTTCTGTTGTCAAGAATGCATGCGTTGTCTACTTGTTTCTTCATATGAATGTGCTCTTGCAATATCAACTTTCCTCCTTCAAACTAGGAAGCCATCAAGATAGAGTGCATGCTATTCTGCACAATGCTTGTCTGCTATGGAAAACAGCAGCACCAACCTTGATCTCAGCAAGCATGATGGGTGTCTTTGCATTGCCAGCTGCATAATGAGGGGCTGCCTTAGTCCCCTTCCTAGGCGGATGTGAAGCACTGCCCACACCACCGTTAAGTTTGTGTTGGACTTGCTGCAAAGGTGTCTGTGATGGTCCTGTTTGTGGGGGTGCATCATGGGGAGGTGGCAATTGAGAGGGGTGCTGTGATGCTTTTGGCAATGGGTCGCGCTCCATCACGGTGTCTGACAGCGCTGGCTTTGGGGCAGGCACTAAGGGCTGGTCAGGCTTCACGGGGTGGGTGAATCTGTACAGAGCTGCATCTTCATTGCCTAGCTTCTGCGCTATCATGCTGATGACTGCCTGACACTTCTCACTGCGCTCACAACACCCTTACATGGTAAGCAAATGTGATCGAGAGGGCCAAAAAAGGCCTGGGTTGTATGAGCAGGGGAGTCCCATGGCCACAATGGAGGTGCAGCTTGTGTGCAACACATGCAACATTTGCAGCACCTGTGCTGCTTGTATGTGCAATATGTTAACTTATGCTGCTCTCAGGCACATGGTAACCTCTATATGTTTGGTGAGTGATGTTTGAACAGACAGTATAGCTTATGGAAATACATGCCTGCATGTGCATCTTGACTCATCCTCCATGTCATACACAACCCTTCCCTGGATCTTGTAGTGGGCAGCAGACTTCTGCGATTGGAGACTGTGGGGGCAACGAGGGTTGCCACAGAGCGCTCTTTCTTCAGCAATCTGCACAGCCCACATTCTGTTACTCACAATCCACAAAGTTGTGTGGCTGAATGCAGATGCAATCTCAGACATCCACCAAGAAGTACAGCCTTTATGATAATATACCATGCAGAGGGCCATGAATTATACAAGACCGGTGCTCTGAGGGAGCATTTAGTGCAGCAAAACAAGCAGTACCTGAAGGAACTCATCACCACTCAAATTTGGGATTGACCTTAGCAGGTCAGCGTCAGAGAAGGCTCCATGCTCCAGAAGCCGTTCCATGGCCCTATACACAGCCTTCTTGCGAGTATCAGCTGTATTTGGGGTCTTTGACTGTTTGCTGGCTTTAGACTTGTCGGCAGAGACTTGTTTGGCACCAGCAGGAGGCTTGCCCTTGGCTGTTTGCGCAGCCTGGGCAACGTATGTAGCCAAAGGCTGAGAAGAGTTCGGCTGTGCGGTCGTGACTTCAGCAAGGCTTGCCTTTCTGTCGTCTGCAGATGCATAATGTGCAGACTAGGAAACCTTGAGCCGCTTATTGCCGAGATCAGATTACATTGCTCCTTACCTGCGTCGTGATCAAGAACCGGCAGGAAGTTCATGACCGAAACGTGTGCTTTGACCGGCTTATGACTGACTGATCACCCCCAAACTTGCTCAGACTCATGCTGCTCGATTCCCATCCGCGGCTCCATCAGGGGCGGCGAAGCACACACCGCACAGCTGCACTGTGGAGCGTTCACAGGGCCCTGAAGGCTGAACCTTGAAGTGTGACGACCACTTGACACTCCCATCGCAGAGCGGTTGCAGAACCCTCATAGGTTTACTCAGCTGGCATCTGGGTGAACATGTGCATGGCTCTGCCCGGCAGCCACTGCGAGAGCCTCTGCGCATGTCTCTGATAGTTCGAGGTACCCAGCAGCTTTGCAATATGACCTGCACGACACTAGCACCTTTCACTGTATGCGAGTGAGTTGATACATCATAAACCTGCACTCATGCAGGTGCAACATTGCAACTTTATAATGCGTCAGTGCTGTCATGTGAAGCACCATTAGCACCAGTGACTTTGGGACCTCGTGATGGTCTGTCATGCAAGTAAAGGGTCGGGCGCGGTTTGTTCTCTCTGCAAAAGCCCTGCAACACTTCATCTGGACCCTTAGTCATCATGACTCATCCATGCACAACCGCATGCACAACAGTCACAAAGGCTTCCTTGATGATCACAGCCTCTCGGACAAGATCTGCCTCCATTCGCGGTCTCGTTATGATGCAGTGCCACTTTCTTATTCTGTTGACAGGTTTCACAAGCGTCGTTATTGCGTTTGCTGCTGACGTAAACCTGCAGCAGGCTGCATCGCTTGTGACTCACGAACCTCCAGCACCGAGTTTGGCGGAATCGTTTGAGGTGCTCAGAATTGCCCATTGACTGCGCTGCTGCATAAATGATGTTCTGACCCCTGCTTGCATTTGCGCAGCTGCAATACACGTTTTCACTCCCGTACGAAAAGAAGATCCAGACAGACGGTGTCAAGTAAACAATGTCCTGCGCTTACTTTGAATAGCATAAGCTGACTTGGTCTTGACGTTTGGCCCGCACTGCAGGTATCCCGTACACATCTGGAAGGATGCCGAGTCCCAAAAACTCAGGATGGACACCTATAACCATACAAATTCCCTGATCACAACCAAGGTATAGACCGACCACTCAATTGCAAATGTTGCTGTTGACCTTCTGAAAAGTCACGCCAATTGTGCTGTCTACTTCCAGGACGATGCTGTGATCATCTCCCCCAGGATAGACTCCCTGGATTGTGATGATGTGGGACCATATCTGCCTCACGGCCTTGGCTCTGTCAATTCCATGATGCTTGGTGCTTCAGTGAGAACCTCCCTCCAAATTGCCTTCCAAATATTCCTGAGGTCCCCTGATGTCTCAGCTGCACTTCAGCAGTTGTCATGCCTTCTGCATGCTGCCGTATTGTGTTCAATGTGCACAAGACCTTGCTCAGACACTAAAACATGCCCTGATTACCCATGAGCCATTGACTGATGAATCACCGATGCCGCTTCTTGATGATCGACATTGTCTCAAGACAGCTCACATGCCATCAAAACAAGCTGACCTGAGTGGACTGTGTGGCACATCATCTGTTGCAATTTGCATCACAACAGCAGCATAAGCCACAGCATTGAATGCGCTGAACTGTGTTGAACTTGCTGCCAGGTTCTGCCTGATGTGTCCAAGTGGGACTACAAGGGGAAGCATGAAGTGCGCAACCAGCCATGTAACTTGTGGGAGCTGACACAGAGGTACACACACACTACACAGGTGTTGCATGCAGACTAGCTCAAAACATACATGATTGGCATTTGCTGCTGAGGCAGTCTCGTGGCAAACAGTACAAAAGGCGTCCTCTATGAGGCTGTCTCCTTGTGGGCTGCCTAAACCTCTTCAGAATGCTCTGCATCAATTGTGCTGTTTGCAGCATGATCCACAGCAGCGAAGCCGCCTGTTGGTTCACCAAAAATTCAACATGGGAAAATGTCCAACCCACCTTTTGCAAGATGCTCTTGCTGCAACCAAGAATGTAGTTCGAGAGATCTCTGGCTATGCCACAATCGGGCCTATGATGGGTGTACACTCTCAGTTCTGTCACAACAACGGCCCCTTGCTGATGCAGGCATGGGCAAAAGACCACCATCTACAAATATTATGCTACATCAGATGGTGAACCATTGCGGCTGCACATGCATGGCAATGATATCTCCAGTGGAGCCCACTTTGGTAAGAAACCTTATGATGCCATCTGACTCTGAGTTGTGTTGCACAGCATAGCAACCGCCCAAAGGCTTACATGCCTATTGCACTGGAATGACAGTGGGAATAATCTGATGCTGGTATAGATGCGTAATCCTCGCAATTCATGGCTGCTGAGGGTCCACAAATGCTGCATACCCCGGCCTTTGGCATTTCACAAGATTGCTAGACCTGATGATGCTGTTCCTGCGTAACTGCTGTCACCGTCCAGACAGATCTGATTTTTGACAAGCTGTAACATGTCAGTGCAATTGACACTTGCCTGCAGCACTTTTGTATGTATCTGCTGTTCAAATGTGCATTGCTATGCAGATGAGTACCTGGCAGACTTCACATACTACAAGGCTGGCAGGCCAAATGATTCCGTTTTTGCTTTCCCAGAGCTTTGTGCCATCTCGCCAAAGCCTGAAAGGCTGTCTTTTCCTACTGTCGCCTTTCAGATGAGCATGCTCCTGCCTTCCACCAGACACAGTAAGCCCTGCTGTCCTGCCTTTTCTCCTTGAATTTGAGACAAAATCCGTATCATGACCAATTTGCCCCTGCCACTATATGCGTTTCACACAAAGCAGTGCAGCCATTGATTTACACATACTGTGTCATGTCAAAGTACGCAGCAGCCAAGCACTGTGGCAGCAATTGACACACATTGAAGGTAGGGTGCAGCAGGGAACATAGATAAAAAGCACCTAGCTGCCAGTATAATCATGCCAGTGTCCCTCTTGGCAACAGCATACAGATGCTGTACACATCTTTGATGGCCCAGTCCATGTAGATGACCATTGCTTGAGTGCCTGCAGGTGGTGATGAGGTGTATGATGAATTTGCTGCAACCTTTGGTCGTCGTCACTCCTCACCTGAAGAGTATGAGCACCGCAGAGGAGTCTTTCACGACAATTGCCGGTTCATTGAGGATTGGAACGCTCAAGCACACAGCAGTGACAGCCACATGCTTGGCCTCAACCACTTTGCTGACTGGACTCAGGTAGGCTGTTCAAGCCTGCCTTCTCCTTTTTTCGAATTGGTCTCTGGGTGACCTGCACCGTGCATGCAGATGTTCCTGCTCCAAAACAATTGGGGCAATAAGACTTTGACTCAACCCTGTTATTATGATATTATGCAACACCATATTTACTCAAACGTGTACAATAAATCTGTCTTTTTCTTTCTGTTGAGCTGCTCGCCCTACTCACTCACTCGCTCGCTCGCTCACTCACTCACTTACTCTTTTGATAACTCACTCACTCATGCACTCACTCTTCTAAAAAGTCACTCAATCATGCACTCAGCAAATTGCTCGTGTACGCACTCGTTCACCCACCAACTCACTGGCTTGCTTGCTCATGCATCTAGTCCTAGGCAACACCAACACTCAGTACGTGGCACGCCGTCCTTGCTGGGTTGGGCAGAGTGGCCACATCTTGAGTAAGCAACAAAGCTGTGAGCCCCTGTAGTGTGCAGTGACAAGCCACTGTCTGTCCAGAGCACACCATGATCATTGGAGGCTGCATTTCATTGTTTGGAAAGTCACTAGCGTGTTGTACAGATAGATTTTGATGCTTGTTAGTGCATGGAAAAGGCAGTGATGCTATGAGACTGCTGCAGCATGACTGCTGCAGACACAAATTTCACTCATCCAAATAGCATCCATGTGGCATAAGACAGTGTTTTGAGCCATCCAAGTAGCATCCAGGTAGCACGCTGTGCCGCAATCTGTGAGTTACCAAATGTGTGTTGCTTACTGCAGGAAGAGTTTGACGCCATCATGCTGCCCAAGTACAACAAGGCGACCAACAATATGGGCAGGCATCTGCTGCAGCATGAGGCACTGACTGAAGCTGCGTCTGTGCCAAGCACAGTGAGTTGGGTGGGCACAGGAGGAGGAGGAATGGTGACTGACCAAGCAGTGTGTGGCAGCTGCTGGGCCTTTGCCACTGTTGCGGCCCTGCAAGGCGCAGTCTGGATGAAAACAGGTAAAGCTCTGCTTCATGTATTGTCGCTCCTCAGATGTCATGGAACAAATCAATTTTGAGACAAGGGCAATGCTCCACATGCTGGGCTTTTCTATATGTCACAACATGCTAGCGTGTCTTTCTTGTCGTCTGCTATCACTGCTGCACGTTCAGCAGCTTCAAAGAACTGCATGTGTGTGTTCCTCTGGCAAGATTCCTCTTGGCCCTTCCCCTGCACCGCGCTTGGGCATCCATCAAACTGCAGAATTGTGTCCTATCAAGTCATCCCTCCCGACCGCATAACCCGGTCGTACATCTACAGAGGCACCAGCCAGGCCTGTGCATGTGATGCTGCAGGCAAAACAGCACACGCTTCAGGGCAACAAGAGGAGTTTCCACACGTGCCAGCCCTTCAGCTTCTCGTTCACTTCCCCCAGTCAGTTTGACCTTCATCAAATTCCACCATCTATGCGACTTCAGAGTACTCGTCATGTTGCAGGTAGAGCAGCACACTTCTCAGAGCAGCAACTGATGGACTGCTCCTGGGATTATGAAGGCAACTCAGCCTGTGACGGCGGCAACTATGACGGTGCCCTTGACTACCTCATTGACGCTGGTGGTGCGGTGCTGGATGCGGAGTATGAGTACCTAGGGCAGGACAGCTGGTGCTTGGACAAGAACCACTCAGACACACACGCCACCAACCTCACCAACTTCAAGGTGGCGCTGCTTTGTTACTGGTTGGACTACCTTGTTTGACATGATGTGATACCATAATGTTTGACACAATGTGGCCATCATCACGTGGCCTTATTGGCCTTCGTGATGAACATGTTGCAACATGTGGCAGCGGTTGATCTATAGTTTTGTGGCATGCTGCATCCACCTGCCTCATGCAGGCATCTGGAGCTGTTGAACACTTCTAGACACGTCTTGCATTGAGAATGCCACTTTGCTTTTGATCTGCATTTGGCATGACATAGTTCATCAAGGCTTGAGCAGAGTGCTTGTAGGAACTGCTAATTCATATGTCTGTTGGGCATAGTCAAGCTTACATGAAGCCAATCCAGCAGGAAACATTTAGTGCAAAGCTCAGTAGCAGATTGCAGGTTTTTCAGCAGCAGCTCTGTGCCTAAATGGAAACACTCTTATTCACTCGTCTGCACATCTGCTGCCCTAGATGCATGTCTCTGCAGCCAGATGACAAGTACCACAGCGATGCCAGATAGTTGTGTGGTTTTTGCTGTTGATGTTAACTCATGCTCTTTGTGCAGGGTTATGCGTATGTGCCTGAGGGGAATGAGGAAGCTCTGAAGGAAGCTGTGTACAGCAGAGGCCCAGTAGCAGTGTCCCTTGATGCTAGCCACCGCTCCTTCAGATTCTACTCCCATGGTCAGGCATGCTCAATCACTCTGCTCCTCACATGCCTTGAGATTGCTGTGAGGAGGAACCTGTGGCTTGCCTAATGCTCCCTCATAGGGGGGAGTTGTGTTGGACAACTGCTTGACACAGGGCTGAAACAGGACAAGCTAGATGTGTGTATGCTAGGCAGGATGGCTGTACAGTTTGCAGTGATCCATCTGTTTGTCAGTCGGCATGCAGGCAACATCAGCCACGCAACAGATGTTGCTCTGCTGAGCTTGCCACACATGCAGCACAGGCTATGGCACGTGCTGTTGCTGATGTGTGGGGTAGCCTTGTGATGCACTGTTTTAGAAGACTCAGGATTGTTATGAGCTTTTGGTTCCTAAGTACACCACAATTGGTGGCAACTTGACAGTAGGAAACCATTATACCAACTCACTTTCGCTGCTTTGCTCAAATTAAGATGCGCAAGTGATATACAGGCGTTTACAAGGAGCCAAGCTGCATGTGGAAGGCAGAGGAGCTGGACCATGCTGTCACCCTCATGGGCTATGGCACCAACGAGCAAGGAGAAGACTACTGGCTCATCAAGTAAGCTTGTTGCTGTACAAGGCATGTCTGTGCACGGGAGCAATCTTTTGCAACATGATATGGTCTCAAGCTTAGGCCAATGATCATCAAGAGCGCTGCTGCTTGCCTGGTCAATAGGCTTCTAGTATTCAGGTGCATCTCATTTGCACTGCCAGCACTCCTTGCTTGCAGAAAATTCCACATTGACTGCAGTCCACAAGCCTGTAGAACATGTAGCATACAGGCATTGTCATTACTACACATACACTGCATGGACTGGATAGTTTGTTCTGAACACATTGAAGCCTGAGAGTAATGTCATACGCTGGAATAATCTTACAAGCCCTTGAGGCATGCTGTCAAAGTTGCAGGTGCACTGTATAGACTGGACACCATGCAGCATGAGGGTAAATCGATACGGCTTACAGATTTTTAAACCCTATCTTTTATTGCAGGAACTCTTGGTCCACTCACTGGGGCGATGGGGGCTATGTTGCAATATCACGTCAGCACCATGCCTGTGGCATCACTACTTCCCCAATGTATGCTATTGTAGCTGATAGTCAGTGATTGACAGGCTGCAAAGCTCGTCTGAAGCAGCTCTGGACATGTATGGGTCGTTGTACCCCTGTCCTCTATGTATGCCATTGTAGCTGATGATCAGTGATCAGCAGGCTGCAGAGCCAAAGGACCTGTAGGCATGTTTGGGTCCTTCTACCAATATGTATAACATCCTCTATACTGTAGGGTCAAGGTGACTCAAAGCAGCTGAGGTGTATGTACATGTATGTGGTTATGTATACTGTCAGATAAATGTGCAGTAGTTTTGATGCTGTAAGGCTCAGTGATACAATTTATGCAGCAGGGGCCTTGTGAATCACTTCACAAGTTGTGATTGAACCACTTCACATGGTGAGCCACGGCTGTACCTGTCTGTGAACAGTGCTTGCTGCAGGTCAAGTGCATCGAAGATTGTGCTGTTGCACCCAAAGCCAACAAAGCTGAGGCTGCCCTCTGTGACGCAATGCAGACAAAGCAATGCGTCACGATACATTTCTCACGGAACATGAGCTGTGTTTTGCTTGCATGTGGTGACAGCCACATGCTTGGGCTCAAAACTTTTACAGATGGGCCCACATCTGCTGTTCATGCCTTCCTGCCTGAGGTCTCTCACCTGACTCCCTCCCAGCTCCATTCCTTGTTTACCACTATGGGAACACAGCACGGCTAATTGCTGTCTGAGCCATGCTGAAACTGTCTCACTGTTTCAGGGACTTCAACCCAGTTCAGTCCATGCTGAAACTGTCCCATCAGGACCACTTCAGATAGCACTTCAGATAGGTCTGATCGTACGCGTACATTATCAGACAGGTCTCATCTTGTCTAACTGTGCAATATCAGACAGGTCTTATCGTGTCTCATTGTGCAATATCAGACAGGTCTTATCGTGTCTCATCTTTTACATCAGGTAGGATCTGACTGAGGCTGATAGTCTTATCAGATCTGTCTAGACCTTGTCTGAAACAGGCAAATTCAGGCTGAAAGCTGGCTGCTGCACAGGCTACCCTGTACCTAAGGTCTCCAAACTGCATCTGCCCCTAGGCTGCAAATCTACACTGATCTAGACACTGTACATGTGCACTCTGCCTACATTCCCTTGATAGATTGGATCTCAGATAGACTTTCCCAAGGATACACTAATTTGCAGAGCTTGGTAAAATGCCTGGATCGTAGAGGTACTGCATCAGGTACAGTATGCAGTCAAGCAAGGTTGTGTTAGACTGCGCAATGCATTGAAATGCATCTCGGAGGCTATATTTACAGTCATGGAGAGTAGAGTCGCTGACTGAAAAGCTGCTGAGACAACAATCATGAAGTGTTACTGACTGTTAGGACGAGGCTGACAGTCCCAAAGGCCGGCCACGAGCGCAAGCACAACGCATCTAGAGCTGATATTGGAGGTTGTGTTAGTGGTTATACCTATATCAGCAGAGTAAAACTTTTGAAACTTGTGAAAAGTTTTGAAAAGCCCTCGGAATGTGTGTCGAGGCTCTGTTGAAGAGTGCAATCAGGCACATGCAGGCACTTGTCCACATTCAGCTCATTTGCCTACATTGATTTTCAATCCAGCCCTCTTTACAGGTCATTAAGCAGCTCAGGAACTCTGTGGGCTCCAACAAGAGCAAGCACAACACTGATCATGCTGTACACAAGACAGACTGTAGTGACTTGTGCTTGAAGCTGTGTATACACAGAGAAATCTCGGATCAGGCTGCCTTGATCATGAATGGCTGCAGCTTCAAGCTGTGCGATTTCCCAGATGTGTAGCGCCCAGACAATGTCATGCCTGAATTTCTTTCAGTCTCAGCTACAGAGGAGCAAGCAGATGAACAGTCAGCAATGGAGGAAGAAGACGATTCTTGCTACTGACTGAATCATCAAGCAGTGACGTTCTTTGTATGTGCTCATGTCTGCTAAAGCTGCATTACCTGTAGAGGGTCATACCATACGTCAACAGTCAATTAGCATGCTGGTTGTTTGAACATGTAAAAGCAACCTTCACTGGATAAAGCGCGGTCCCAAGGACTCGAGCTGCTTGTTGCTGTAGCAGTAAGCAAACGGAACTTGTGACACACTGTGTGTACATCAAACTGTGTGTTTGAAACTCACGGTATAAGCTGGTATCGAAACTGTCAGTTTCTACAAGTGTAAGACACTGTGTGCATAACAGTGAGTTCCAAAACTGTGTGTTCTCCATACTTGGACAAAACTGCCAGTTCTGCATACTCCCCAGAACTCCTGAAAAACTGCGAGTTCTCACACAGTTTGCAACTCACTGTTATTCAATCTAGATTTGGAACTGGTCAGAAAACTGGGGAGTGTTGGCAACAGTTTTGATGAGAAAAAAAACTCCCTTGCCATATTAGAGATGCCATTGAAACGCTAAATGCTTAAATTACCTCATTTCACGACCCCAACAGTAAATTAGCGGTGATTGCAGTAACGTTACTCAGCTTGTAGCGATGTGTGATGCCGATAAAAGCAACAGGTCTGTGACAGTGAAACAAGGCTGACAGCAGGGCCCCAACTTGGCAGCTGTGCGGGACGCAAAAGACATAAACAACGATAGCCTGTGACAACCTCGATGTTCGGTGAAAGCAGCCAGCTTCAACTTGTAGTATCCAGCTTTCTCAGTGAAGCAGCAGGCATAGAGCAAGAGCGTTTGCCAGAAACCCTTTGACAGAAGGAGAGCCTGTTCAGTCAGCAAGCCTTCGTTTTCAAAGCAGTAACTTGCATATGCAGAACACAGCAGTTTACTTACCAACTCAGAAAAATGCCAGAGTTTGGCCCTTCCCACTACGAATAAAAGGGGGGGGGGGGCTGGGACCTTACCCAGGGATCCCTTGCCCCTTGACCTTGACTTTGACCCAAAGTACAGGCTGTGGATGAGCTCCTGCAGAAGTACAGCAGCAGAGTGACAACATGGTGTCCTGATGGCCACCATGGTGCTGAAGCAGACCAAAAGACGCCTGTCGACACAGCGCAGCTGGCCATAGCGGATGATGTGATTTGCACCTATCGAATGGTTCTTGAGCAAGGTGTCAAGGTACAAAAGCAATGGAGTTTGCCTGGAGAAATGGTGACAAATGGTCAGAAATGGAATTTGGCTGGAGAAATCGTGTGCAAATGTGTTACAGTGTGGCAGTGTATGACAGTGTCTTACGGCATGATGCGGCCCGTTCACAGCACCTGTGTCTTGTCAGGCTATAGCTCTGCAACCAAGCTCATTGTGATACACAACGATTCTACGTACGAGCTTTGGTGTGTGCCTAATAGCACTAAGCCAATCACTTGTGTAAGTAATATTTGGTTTCGGAGCTTTGGTTGCGATACTATGGCACTGTGTCCGCTGCGATCTTGCCTGACGCGGCCGTCAGCGTGCTGATGCAAGAGTAACTCTGGTAGATACAGTTAGTGCTGGCGTAGCTCCGGCTGTTGCTGCCAGTGGCAGTGCTCTCGAGCCAGGTGAGCTGGTTTCTGAAGGTGCTGGAGGCGGGCAGCGTGCTGAGGACGGTCTGTCTGCAGACGTCTTCGCAAGAAGGTTTGCAAGAGCTTTGCATGACTTCGCTGCCAACCGTGACGCTGCTCATTATCTCTCTGTTGGAGAGCATGAAAGTCTTGCCGTCAACAAGTGGCTTACTAAGTGTAAGGTCGACAAGCCTGACAGATTCAGTGGCGAGCCTGCTGGGTGTGGTGAACATGTCAAGTCTTTCCTTTCTGAAGTCAAGCGTTACTATGTTGTAACTCGCTTGCCTGTGGCTTCGTGGGGCGTTATGTCTGCTCACGTTCTGAAAGGAGCTGCACTACTGTCTTGGGAGCTTGAGTTTCAGGACGCTGTGTTGGCTGAAGGCTCCAGTGCTGTGTCATGGGAGCAGTTTGAGCATTTCATGCTTGACAGCTTTGGCTTGTTGCAGCCTGCGACTGAGATTCGCTCTGCTTATGATGCTATGGTGCAGTCTGACTATGACACTGTGAGTGAGTGTGTGCGTGAGTTCAGGCTTAAGGAGAGGGAGTTGATTGGCACACCTTACCACCCTGGGGGGAGTGCAATCATTGACTTCATCAAGAAGCTGACTCCTGCAGTGCGCAAGTATGTGCATGACAATGCTCCAGAGCAGTGGTGGACTGATGTAGACCAGGTCTACAAGAAGTCACTCCAGTATGAGCTGAACCATCGTGCTGCTGTCTCACTGCATACTGACGGTGATTGTGAGCCTGATCTTGCTTTGGACATAGCCTCAGAGTCTGAGCAGGATGATGATGAATTGCTTGAGCATGACAATGAGCATGGTGGTCGGAAACGTGTCCGCACCCCTCCAATTGTCTGGGACGCTCGCAAAAAGTGTCAAACTTGCTACAGATGTGGAGAGCCTGGCCACAAGGCTAAGGACTGCAATGCTGAATTTTGACTGACTGGCTTGTGTTGAGGTCGTGCCCTCAGAGTTGTGTTGAGGTTGTGCCCTCAGAGTTGTGTTGAGGTTTCGCCCTCAGAGTCATGTTGAAGTTTTGCCCTCAGAGTTGTGTTGAGGTTGTGCCCTCAGAGCGAGTTGTGAACTCAATCAGTGTTATATCCATTCAATGACAAGTTGGCTTTGTGCTCACTGTGCTCTTGCCCTTAGAGCTTGGTGATG
>JAABUP010007550.1_pt1 | contig 14482 bp, 20 predicted proteins | sample 5559201 | NCBI WGS metagenome assembly JAABUP01 (sample SAMN10711887, study PRJNA513373) | rock metagenome | isolation source: Antarctica rocks | place: Antarctica | reverse complement strand
TAACTCCACAGGGCTAGCACAGTCGCTTGGGGACGGCTCAAATGAGGCAACTGGGTGGACACGGTGGCGGTCCACTGCGATAATCCATCCGAACGAGACATGGCAGACTCCTTGTACTATGCCACTATTAGGTACTTCAGCATAGCCGTCCTGCCAGTCTCGTTCTTGGTCTGCTTCGTGATCTTCTTCTCTAATCCAGGAAGTCTACCCTCAAAAGGTGGCCCCGAGGGGGGCGCAGCACAGGCCTTCCCTCAGGGTCACAGAGTCAGTGTAGGGGCGAGGCCGGCGTGCTGGCTGCGGTGGCAGGGGTCGGGGTAGGACTGGCGGACGCCGCCGCGTCTGGTGTCTCCAGGTCGTGCCCCTGGGCGCCCAGCAGATCGACCAGCAGGGCGGCGTCAGGCGGTGCGCCGGCCCCCTCGCCGGCGGGGAGGGCCTCATGCACGGGGGCGAAGTCCCGCCGATCAGGTATGGGGTCCTGCTCCTCGAACGGGCGCGGGTACTCGGAGCCAGCGCACCGTGGCCCGGATGTAGGCGTAGTCGGCCGTGGCCTGGGCGGGGTTGGCCTCCGAGCGGGTCAGCCGTTCGCGCCAGTCGGGGGTGGCGGCGAGCGCCAGCATCCACGTCACCATTGCGCGACTGAGCGCCGCATGGGTGTACTCCTGGGGCGTGGACGGCGGCAGCCTGGGATCCTGGCCATCCACCAGGACGTCGCTGGCCGCAATGGTCGCACGTTGGCCCCACCCGATGGCGGCGAACTGGTCGACAGCCTCGGGGTCCACCCGGCGGAGCCGGGCCAGAACCGCCGCGCCACGCGGATCGGTCAGCACGTGGGCCAGGTGGCACACGGCCAGGTAGCTGGTGTAGGCCAGGTGGTCCAGGTCGCCAGCGTCCGCGCGGCCGGCCAGGTTGCGGCTAGCAAGGCGTGCGGCTCCGGCCAGGACGGCGTGATAGTCCTGATCGATCGCGGGGGCAGTGGTCTGTGGGGTGGTCATCGTGATCTCCTTCTCATCCGCGTCGCGGGTGGGACAGGCCGCAGCAGGGACGGTGGCCGCCCCCCCTGCGCTCGCCGGTGGCCTGGCGCCTGATGCTCGGTGGCGATCGGGTCCGCCGACCCAGTCCTTGAGCGTGCCCGGCACGGCGCGTCCGAGGGCGAGGATCAGGTCAACGGCCCCCTTGTCACCGCGGCTGAGACGCCGCAGCCCGCGCGCAAGGGCCGGGTCCTCGCTCAGCGCCAGGGAGATCCCGGCGAGGGCCCAGTAGACGCTCGTGGCCAGCGGCGGCGTGCCCTGCTCGGGTCTGGCCAGGGCACGCACCATGAGGTGCGCGCCCCAGGAGATCATCTCCCTGGCTTCTGGGGAGACAGGCGGCAGGGGCCGCGGGGCCCGGCGCGTGCGCGTCGCGGGGGCAGTCGGTGTGGATGTCTTGGTGGCCATGGTGAACTCCTCATAGGGGTGAAAAGTGTACTCACTACGCTTATGCAAAGGGGGTAGCCAGAGTGGCCGGCCCATCGGTATTGAATACCGATTTGAGCATCACGGAGGCGGGGGTGGTGCGCTGGGCCAAAAGTGCAACCGTTGCACTTTTGGCCCAAGGTGGCTAGAACGGGATGCAGGTAGCGCAGTGCTCGGTGTTGGTGGTGGGCTCGTCACAGGGGCACAGCGTGGTCCGGCCCGGGCGCACGCTGTCAGCAGCCACGGCCAGGCGCTCCCACCAGCCGGCCGGGTCCTCAGCCAGGGCGGCCAGCTCGTAGTCATGGGCATACGCCTTGAGGTCCTCGGCCAGCCGACGCACGGCCGCGACGTGCAGGGCGTGATCGTCGCCGGCGCGCTGGCCCTTGCCTTTGCTGCCGCGTCCCAGCCCGAGCTGCACCTCACAGGCGCCCAGTGGGGCACCTGGCGCGACGAGGACGGAGAGCCGGATATCGTTCTCGCGGGGCGCGGTGGAGACCCGCAGGGGCGTCGGCATCGTTTCCCGCCCCTGTGCTATAGTGTGCCGTGGCATCACATCAACCTTCCCTTGTGGGTGCCGGAGACAGGGGGGACTTGTCTCCGGCACCCATTCTTTTATGCGGCGAACAACTCAGAGAACGCCGGCGGGGCGGGAATGAAGGCGGGCGCCGGGGCCACGCTCGCCGCCACCTCTTGGGTGGCGGGGCGCAGGTGGGTTGGATGCGCGCGGTAGGCGTGGGCGGCCAGGGCCAGCACACAATGCTTGCACGTCTTGCGGTACGTGTAGCCGGTGCATTCGCAGATGGCCAGGTTGGGGCCGAGCACTGTCACCAGGTAGAGGATGTGCCCCCCGTAGCTCTCGCTGGGTAGGGCGTACTCGTTGGCCGAGACGAACTGGATACGGGGCTTGTAGGCGGTCTTGCTCGGGGCGGGCTTGGACAGGCGCGGGGTGGACGTGCGGGCTGTGCGGGTGGCCGTGGTTCCTGCTACCATGATTGCTAGACCTCCTGTAGGTCGGCCGGTTCCCTCTTTCTTGCAAGGGCGGGGGAGCCGGCTTTTCTGTGTGGGAGCTGATTGCTCCTCACTCCTATAGTATAAGCTATTAATAGCTAATAAGCAATAGGTATGGAGAGCAAATTCAAGAGCAAAACGTGGCTGTGGCCGGGCTAGTGAATAGCCAGTACTAGCTATGATATACTAAGGCCATGGATAGCAACGAGGATCAGGCGCCAGGTGATGAGCGCCGCAGGCTCCTGGAACAACTACCACCCAGCACGCCGCTCACCCTGGAGCGTGCTGCTTATCTGGCGAGTTATCGGAGTTCGAGCACCCTGCGTCGAGCAGCACGGGAGGGGCGTCTCCATGTGGATCGCCACGGGCCGCGCACCGTGCTGACCACCGCCGGCGCGCTGTTGTCGTATCTGGCTACGTTGCACCCCAAGGGGGCCGAGCGGGGCCTGCCCCGCAAGAGCCAGGACGAGAAGGAGAAAGACCTATGAGCGAGACGATCACCTACCTGCCCGACATACGCACGACGCCGACGCCCGAGACGCCCCTGGAGCGTGGCCTCTTTACCTACGATGCTCTCGCGGGCTTTGGCGGCCCCGAGAGTTACATGGAGCACCGCGGGCGCTTCATCCTCGCGTGCTTCGCAGGCCCCCGGATGGGGGGCTTCACCGCCGACGATGTGTTGCGGGAACTTGCCCTCGACTGCACGCGCATGAGCGTCCACTACACCCCAGAGAACCCCCTGAAGGTGGGCAGCTTTCGCTATGACGGGGGTGACATCTCTGGGCCTAGCATCTATATGGAGGCGTGTGGGCTCGCGCTGCTCGAAGCCGAGTGGGCTGCTTGGGACAACGCCACGTGGATGCGGGATGCCCTAGAGGCGCTGCAAAGCGACTATGCGGCGTACAAGCGGCGCATGAAGCGGTTCAACTCCCTTGACAAACCTATCCCCGCCGACACGCGCTTCGTCCTGCGCGCAGGATGCTGGCGACGAGCTCGGGGAGTAGGCGCACGCCACGTCAGCGCCTGCGCCAGGGCTGCCCCCGCCGACGCCGCGGCCGGGACCCAGGGGACAGGAGGACAATGACCAATGGATAGCATGCAAAGCTGGGACGACATTGAGTCCGCGCTCACTATGGTTGCGAGTGCCGTGGAACTGACGGGGGAAATCCCGCTCTACATAAGCCTCATGTACTGGTTACCGGGAGACGGGCCAGACCTCGTGATGCGCGCACTCGCCACGGAGGGGGAAGAGGTGGCCGTCCACTCGCGGTCGTGGGAGGTGATTAGCGCCTTTGTGTCCCGGCTGCTCGCGCAGGGCATCACCAATGTCGCGGTCACGACCCACCCGCTCCTGCCTCCCTGCGAGAGTTTCGATCTAGACACGCTGCCCCCTGATCGTGTTGTCGGCACGGTTGTAGCGGCCTAGACGCCATGGTCGCACAAGCACAGGCCCAGGCTGACGCTGCTTTGGAGAATGACACAAAACGTTGTGTCGGTGACACCGTCCACACCGACACAACATCTTATGTGCCCCTACCCTGTACCGTCGATGACGTGCGCCCGTGCGTGGTCATCGACCAGTGGGGGCCAGTGGCATGGCACGGCATGGCCAGGGATGCTGGCGAGCCCGCGGTCATGCCCGCGCGCTGGGGCAGGATCCTGGACATGGTCCGCCCGCACCTGGACTGTGCGCGCTGCTCCCGGGCTGCTGAGCGGGACGCCGCCAACCTTGCGGGCCTGCGCCTGGGCAAGCATGAGCGGCGCGTGCTTCTTCTCGCGCCTCCGCCGTCCCCAGACCGGGGAGCGCTGCTCGAGCCTTTGGGTACGAGGCGGGCAGCGATTGAAGCGCACCTGCGCGCTATACTCACGCTGCGCCGCGCTGGGCTGCTCCTCGTTGACTGGCAGCAGCAGACGGTGGAAGCCCCACGGCGCGGGTCCTGGCGCCCCATGTGGGTGAGTACCCAGAGGGTCGCCGTGCAACTCTCGCCCCTGGGCGCGGCCGTTGTTGGTCAGGTGCGCCCCCAGTTGGCGAACGGGGCACCGATCCGCTGGGCGGAGCATCGGGCCAGGGTGCTAGCGGCCGTGGGGGACACAACGCCTGCGGTGCAGGCGGCGCTCATAGCCGAACTACACGCCGATGCCGCGTCCAGTGCGCGCATTGCCGCCGTCAAGGGCACGATCACCGACAAGCTGAGGCGTGTGCCGGGTGACAACCAGCAGGCCCACTACGACACTGCTCTGAACAACAGCCCCACCACCATTCTGGCCCGGGCGATTGACACGCTCACCCGCTTCATCACCCAGGATGACGCTGACTGCCCAAGGGCCGGGGAGTAGGCCTGTGAGCACGGGCACGGCCAAGGGCGGGCTGACGACGCGCCAGACGGCCACCTTGTTGGACGTCAGCATCAAGACGGTCGAGAAATGGGTGAGCGCAGGGCGGGTCAGGGCCGAGCGTATCACGCCGCCAGTGGGCCGGGCGTATCTCTTGCTGAACAGAGATGATGTGGAGCAGGTGCGCCGGGACCGCGCCACGCACGACCGTGGGTAGGCTGAGCAGAGGAGATAGGATGGGTGGCGCGGCAGACGGTGGGCAGACGGTGGCCCAGGACGCTCCTTTGGACCTGGTGACCGTGCGAGAAGCGGCCCAGGCAGTCGGGCTCAAGGCCCCCGCGGCGCATTACTGGATCAGGCAAGGTCGGCTGACCAGCCATCCTGGCCCCGGTGTGCGCCTCGTGAGTCTCGCCGCTGTCCGTGCCCTGGCCGCTCCCCGTGATCCCCAGGCCCCGCCCGAGGCGGTCCTCGTGTACGACGTGGCCCGTGCAGTGGGCCTGCCCAAAGACCGCATCAGGAGCTGGGCGGGGCGGGGCCTCCTGCCGAACTGGCAGAGTCACCACGGCCTGCTCGTCCGTGAGGTGGATGTGCGCGCCCTGGCCCAGAAGCAGGGCCTGCTGCCTCCGGGCGACGAGGCGGGGGAGTAGGCCATGCCCGTGAACGACAGCCCGCAGGCGGCCCCTGCAGACCTGGTGAGCGTACGGGCGGCCGCGCAGGCGGTGGGCGTCATACCCAGCACGGTGCACAGCTGGATCAAGAGGGGGCGGCTCACGGCCCACCCTTCTCCCTTTGGGCGCCGGATAAGTCTGGCCGCCGTGCAGGCTCTCGTTCCCCTTCCTGCCCCCCACACCCCCGCCGATGCCGTGGCCATCTATGAAGCCCGGCGTCTCACGGACGTCACCAGAAGGCACATCGAGACCTGGGTGACGCAGGGCCGGCTCCCCAGCTGGCGGGGCCGCTATGGCATGGTCGTGCGCGTGGCCGATGTACAAGCCCTTGCCCAGCAGCGCGCCATGATGACCGCCGCTGCTAGAGAGGACACGCCCATGCCCGCCGATGTCCTCTCCATTCGGGACGCCGGGCGCCTCTGTGGTGTGACCGAGAGCCGTATCTACCTGTGGATGAAGAAGGGCCTGCTGCCGGTCTGGCCGGGGACTGGGACCGGGCAACGTGTGCGCCAGGCCGATGTCCTGGCCCTGGCTGAACGACAGGAGCGGGGCGTGCCCCCAAAGCCAGGAGGTGCGCCATGACTAGTCAGCAGCAGCAGTCCACTGACCCGCCCCGCCGGCCCCTGCGCGTCCACGTCTCCGTGCGTGGCCAGCTCGGCGACGGCTCAGCCATCGTGGCCACGGCCTGGCGCATCCTGGAGCCCGATGAGCCGGAGTATGAGCAAGCCTACCAGGAGGCGGCGCGGGCGCATCGCATCTATGGCTGGGAGATGCCCTATGCCGCCGGCGAGGCCGGGGAGGCGCCTCATGGCTAGACACCACGGCTCCGCCGTGAGCAGGGGATAGGCGCGCTGTGGAGGGCGACGACACACACACAGACGCACAGGCAGGCACACACACACACGGGCAGGACGGCTACACAATGACCGTTGAGGAGGCCGCGACCGTGCTCGACAAGTCGGTCGAGACAGTCAGGCGCTACATACGCTCGGGCAAATTGCCTGCGCAACGCGTGCAGGGGCACAACAATCAGGAGTATCGCCTGCACCACCCCCAGGATGTGGAGGATGCATACACACAGTTGACCGTACGGTCAGTTGACCGTACGGGCACACAGGCACACACACAGCCAGTTGACCGTGTCGACACACACACAGTCATTCAACCGGGCACACAGGCGCCTGCTCTTGCCCTTGTCGAGGCCCTCCTGGAGCGGACAGTCGCCCCCCTCGCAGCCGCTAATGAGCGTCTGGCCCTGGAAAATGCCCGCCTGAGCGAGATCACCCGCCGGCAGGCCGAGGAACTGGGCGCCGCACGGGAGCGGGCACGCCAGGCTGAGGACCGGGCCGCCCAGCTCGAGCGCGCCGTGCGCCGGCAGCAGCGCCCCTGGTGGCTGCGGTTGCTCAGCTAGTGGACGTCAGCGACCACGACCAAGGAGGGCCCCGCGGCGTAGCCTGGATACGCCTCGCTAACCGGGAGATTCGGCGCATAGAGCACGGCTATCTGGTCCGGCATCCCGAAAGCCGGAGCTGCCCCCTGTGTGATGAAGCGCAGGCCAACCCGGGCATCTGCCCGAGGTGCCGGCATATCATCATGGAGGCGTACCGACCCCGCCCATAAAGAGCGAGCAGTAGCCCTTTACCAACCCTCTCTAGCTCAGGGCCTCGTGGGAGCCGGGCCAGGCCGTCGGGATGCACACGGCCCAGCGTGGGCTCGCGGCGGCCCCTGAGCGGCGCAAAGGCTTCCCGGGGACGGTGACCCTCTGTGGGCGCTCTGCCCTGTCCTGGCCCCTCTGGGCTACCCTGTCGGCCTCGGCCTGCTGCCGGCGCGCGTTCTGCTCCCTGATCGCCGCACGGCGCACTGCGCCTGGGTCCTGCCCATTCTCCAGGATGCCATCAGCAAACCAGCCGGGCGCGCCGGGCGTCTCCTCATCCTCAGGCATATCTCCCCCTCATCCTCTTGCACTCTTACGCACCAGATGCCACACTGCACGGTAGGCCCAGTGCCCACGGCCCAGCAGTGACGCCGTGGGCGCTGACCGGAAGCCCACCGCCCCTGCGTGTTCTTGCCTTCCTTTCTTGCGCGCGGGGCTCGCAGGTGGGCTTCCCTTTGCCCCAGGGGCCACCTAGAGGGAGTAGCGCTGTGACTTTTCAAAGTCGACGTCAGCAGCGCTCCCCCAGAACCCGCAGTTTCCCCTTGATCACTCTCCCCTGAATTGGCATACTCGATGTCAGCAGCGTTCAAACGCGCTGTCAGTACGGCGCAAATTGCCAGAGTCACTGTCAGCACACTGCATTGTTCCGAGGTGGGGCGACATGGCGGACCTGTCACAGATCGTTGAACAGGACTGGAACGAAGCGCGGCGGCGCGCGGTGATCATGCGCCCCTTGATTGACGTGGAGCGCTGCCCGCGCGACCGGGCGCGCGCGGTGGCGGCCGAACTGGGCCTGTCCGAGCGGCAGGTCTATCGCCTGCTGCAGCGACTGCGCGCAGCGGGAGGCGAGTTGACCGCGCTCTTGCCCGGTGGTTCGACCGGCGGACGAGGCAAACAGCGCCTGTCGGTCTCCAGCGAGCAAGCGCTCCAGCGCTGCATCGACGAGCTGTTTCTCACGCGGCAGAAGCGCTCCGCTGCCGCCCTCGCCCGCGACATTCGTGGCCAAGCCCTTAAAGCAGGCATCGCGCCGCCGTCGGAGAGCACCATCCGCCGACGACTGCAGGCGCTCTCCCTGGCGGACACACGCCGCCGTGGCGAGGAACACCCCGAAGCTGAGCCGATCTACGGGGTCACCCCGGCAGCCGAGAGTCCACTCGACTGGGTACAAATGGATCATACCGCCGTCGATCTGCTCATCGTGGATCCCCTGGATCGGCGGCCGATCGGCCGCCCGTGGCTCACCGTGGCGATCGATGTCTTCAGCCGCTGCATCGCCGGCTTCTCTCTCTCGCTCGACGCACCGTCGGCGACCAGCGTTGGACTGTGCCTCACGATGGTGGCCAGCGACAAGGCGTCGTGGCTGCACCAACGCGGCATCGACGCGCGCTGGCCGATCGTCGGCCAGCCGCGTCGCCTGGGCGTCGATAACGCCTCGGAGTTCCACTCGGCTGCCTTCGAACGCGGCTGTGAGCAGCATGGCATCGTGATCGAGTGGCGGCCTCCCGGTCTCAAGCACTATGGCGGCGTGGTCGAGCGCGTCATTGGCACCTTAATGCAGCTCGTCCACACCTTGCCCGGTACCACCTTCTCCTCGCCGCAGGAGCGCGGCGCGTACGACAGCGAGAAGACCGCCTGCCTCACCCTGGAGGAACTGGAGCGCTGGCTGGCGGTGGCGGTGACCAAGTACTATCATCAGCGCGCCCACGACGGCCTCGACGGGGACGTGCCGCTGCAGCGCTACGACCAGGGGGTGCAGGCGCTACGGGCCGCCGGAAAAGCGATCCCCACCCCGCGCGACCCCCGGACGTTCCTCATCGATTTCCTGCCGGTGGTGCGCCGCTCGTTGCAGCGGGACGGTCTGACCCTCGACCACATCACCTACTTCAGCAACGCCCTGCGCCCCTGGATTCAGGCACGTGACCGCGCGAATCCCGTGCTGATCCGCCGCGATCCGCGCGACCTATCGCGCATCTTCGTGTTCGATGAAGCAAGTGGCGACTATCTGGAGATCCCTTATCGTGCCTTGTCCCGTCCGACAATCACGCTCTGGGAGCACAAGCTGGCGCGCAAGCGCCTGCGCGAGCAGCGGCGCGCGGCTGTGGACGAGGTCAGTCTGTTCGCGGCTATCGACGAGATGCGCGAGATCGAGCGTCAGGCCCAGACACTGACCCGCACCGCACGCAGAAACCGCACCCGGCGGCCGGCCCAGCACGCCGCAGCACCGGGGGAGCACAGGACGGCCCATGCGCCGGCTTCACCGGTCGCTCCTGGACCGGTCCGTCCGTTCGAGGACATCGAGCCGTGGTGAGCCGCGCCCATCTGCACCCTGCGACTCATGCGCTGGCGCTGCTCCCTGCCGCCGAGCGACTGGCGCGCTGTGGCGCCGAGCATTGGATCGGCTACACGCGTGCGAACCAGGTGCTCGCGCGCCTGGACGCCCTCTTTGTCGACGAGCCCGGCAAGGTCCGGCCGCACAATCTGCTGCTTGTGGGTCCCAGCAATAACGGGAAGACCATGATCGCGGAGAAGTTTTGCCGCGCCCATCCCCAGCGGACGTCCGACGACGGCGAGCGCGAGGTCATCCCGGTGCTCATGGTCCAAATGCCCGCCGCCGCCACGGCCACTCGCTTCCACACGGCTCTGCTGGGCGCACTGGGCGCGCCGGTCGGCTACTACGCTCGCCCTGACATCCGCGAGGCCTTCACCTTGCGCCTGATGCGCGAGGTAGGGGTGCGCGTGCTCATCATTGATGAACTGCACAATCTGCTCGGCGCCAGTGCCGGGCGCCAGCGGGAGATGTTGAACCTGCTCCGCTTCCTGGGGAACGAGGTGCGTATCCCGCTTGTCTGCCTCGGTATCCGTGATGCCTACCTGGCGATCCGGAGCGACGACCAGTTGGAGAACCGGTTCCAGCCTTTCGTGTTGCCGGTATGGGAGCATGGCGAGGACTACGCCCGGCTGCTCACCAGTTTCGAGACGGTCCTGCCGTTGCGCGAGCCGTCTCATCTGGCAGCCCCTGAACGCGCCGACCTGATTCTGCGGCGATCGGAAGGGACGATTGGAGAGATTGCCACACTGTTGTCCCGCGCCACCGCCGCCGCGCTCGTGCAGGGCATGGAGCGGATCGAGAGCGCCAGCATCGAGCGCGCGGAGTATCAACCGCCAAGCGTCCGACGGCGGATGATGGAACGTGCGTTGCGGTAACGACACACTGCGGCGCTGGCCGTTGCATCCGCGCCCGTATGCCTACGAGACTCTGGCGCTGTATGTACACCGGCTCGCTGCCCAGTATGGCGTGGGGTATGGGACCTTCTGCTTGCGCGCGCTGGGCATCCCTATCGCGGACGGAGAGGCCAGGTCGTTCAGCAGCCCGGCACCGGAGGTCCTGGCGCGCCTGTCCGCGGGCACGGGCATTCCCGTTGCGCACTTGGAGCAGATGACCGTGGCCCGCACATGGCAAGGGCTGCTCGCGGAACTCGATGCCTGCATGGCCACCCCGCAGGGGCGGGCGTGGGTGGAACAGATGACCGGCACGCTGCTGTCGCAGAACTCCTAAGTGGTGCGACAGCGGCACAAGCCCCGGTGGGCACAGCCTGTTCCTGTCGCAAAAGTCCGGTGCGACAGCGTATACTACCGATACATATGTGCGACGCACGTGCGGAAGGATCTGCCATGGTGATCGGCTATGCCCGCGTTTCCACGGACGACCAACACCTCGATGGTCAACGGGCCGCGTTGCGGGCCGCCGGATGCCAACGTATCTACGAAGAGAAGATCTCTGGTGCCACGCGCGACCGCCCGGAACTGACCCGGTTGCTTGAGCATGTGCGTGAGGGGGATGTGGTGGTCGCCACGCGACTGGATCGGCTGGCACGCTCGACGCGCGATCTGCTGGAACTAGCCGACATCCTCACACAGGCGAACGTGGGGCTGCGGTCCTTGGCGGAACCCTGGGCAGACACGACCTCTCCGGCAGGGAAGATGGTCCTGACGGTGTTTGCGGGTATCGCGGAATTCGAACGAGCATTGATCGCGGAGCGGACCAGCGCCGGACGGCACGCTGCCCGCACGAGGGGTGTGCGCTTCGGTCGTCCGCGCAAACTCAGTGCCGAGCAGATCGACCTGGGCCGGCGCTTGATCGCCGACGGCAGCTCCGTCCGTGCTGTTGCCCGCATCCTCAACTGCCATCATGCAACGCTGTATCGCTCTATCGGCGGCTCCATTGTCGCCGAACAAGGCAACGGGGACGGACGGCGGCCGCGCTGACCGACAGACCCTGTCACCGCGATCACCTGTCGCTGACAGGGAGTTTGACGACGTGCTGACAGCGGCTTTGAAAAGTCACACAGACTGTCAATCGCCGCATCGCCACCGGCGAGAATACCCAGTTCAAGGTCACACGTAGCAGTCCCACGCTCCGCTGGACGCTCACCACTCCTCGCTCCGGCAACATGGTGAACCATCCCCTCTTCGATGGGATACCCCAGCAGGACATCGCCAACGTGTTGCTCTTCGTCAACAGTCGGTGCCCTTTCCTGCAGCTGTTCGATCACCTGCTGCCGCGCTACACCAAACGAGCGGCTGATGACGGCCTAGAGAGGTAGGGTAGGCACCCGGCGAGGTACGTTGTCGTCCTTTTCCGTGTGCCCCCCTCCGAACCGTGCTTAACACTTTCGCATTACACGGCTCTCCAGTCATCATGTTCCGCAGGCGGGGCGTTGCAAGCGTCCGGCGTGAATGGCTTGATGGCAGGCGCGGCAAACCACAAGAGTCTTGCGGCGTCGTGCGGCCATGACCTGGACCCACCAGGGCTTGTCTGCCTGTCCTGGTTTGTGGAGATCGGCCAATCTGCGCACGTGGTGGACTTCGACCTGGTTGGTCGAGCCACACACTTCGCAGGCGTTGGCCAGAAGCCGGGTCAGCAGTTCGCTGCGTGCCGGCTTTCTCTTGATCGTGACAAGCAGGTCGGTGAGGAGTGCCCGAGGTTGGCGACGAAGCGGTAGTCCCCCAAACTGGGCCACGAGGGGGTGTTTGCCTTCCCGTGGCACCCTGATCTGCAAGCACTTGAGGGGTCCGTGCGGCGTGTCCATCGGCGTGCGGTGCTTCCGCGCGACGGTGGCGGCGCTGCATTTATGTTTGTGGGCCAGGGTCTTGAGGAGCGATGTTCTCATGACCCGATGGAGATCCCACAGCCAGGACACGTTCTGGGCCAGCAGATAGTACTGCACCACTCCCCGATATTCCGATTGGTAGCGAGCCATGATCGAAAAATCAGTGTCCGCTAGCAGAGCCATGCGGTAGTGGGGCTTGCCCTGACGCCTGTAGAGCGCACATTTACGCGTCACGACTTCAGGAGGGACGCGCAGGGCCACATGCCCGTTGATGCAGCGGCGACCACTCTGATCGCGTTTGTCATCGCGGTATTGGACCCGCAGGTCGTATCCCAGGAAATGCGCGGCCTGGGTGGAAGCATGCGTGATCAGGGTCTTTTCCTCAGAGAGTTCAAGCTTGAGGTGATCGTGCAAGAATGTCTTGAGGTTCTGCTTGATCGCGTCTGCCTCTGCCTTTGGCCCCGCAAATCCTAAGCAGAAGTCATCAGCGTACCGCAGGTACCGCAGGCGGCGGTAGCCTGGATCAGCGGGGTCACGTTCGGGCAGGCATTGACGTTGCCGTCGTAGCTCGCGTGCTTGCTCTCGATGACCTCGTTTACGGTGATATTGCTCACGGACGCGCAGGGTATTGTAGAGGGGAGACCGCCGACGTTGCTCTCCTCGTGTATATGCTGGAAGGAGGTGGTCGGCCACGTAGCGATCCAGCCGATCCAGGTAGATATTGGAAAGCAGGGGCGAGACCACCCCCCCTTGCGGACAGCCGCTGAGGGTAGGGTGATAGCGCCAGTCCTCCATGTATCCCGCTTCAAGAAGCTGTTGGATGAGGCGGATGAACCTGTTATCGTGGAGCTTCTCGCGTAGGATGGTCACCAGAACCTGATGATCCAGGCGATCAAAACAGGCGCGGATGTCTCCCTCGATAAACCATTTGGTTCCTGTCCAAGTTTGCTCGATGTCGCACAGGGCGGTGTGGCAGCCTCGGTCAGGACGAAACCCGTGAGAGTGAGGGCTGAACTGCGGCTCGTAGTAGGCCTCCAGGATGAGCCGGAGTACCTCCTGTAGGAGCTTATCCCTCCAGGGAGGAAGACCTAACGGGCGCAGTTTGCCGTTCTTCTTGGGGACGTAGGTCCGTCGCGCAGGTGTCCATCGGTAGCGTTCATGACGGAGGTCATGGATGATCTGGCCGATTTTGCTGAGCGACATGGCATCTACTGTTTCGCTGGTTACCCCTCTGGTCATGGCCCCCTTGTTGGTGTACAAGCGGGCGTAGGCCATCAGGTACAGGTGAGGATTGTAGAGTTGCCGATAGATGTCCTCCAGTGGCAGTCCTCGTGTGCCACGCTCGCGGATGATCCCTAAGATCGTGTCGGCGTTCCGCATCTCGCGTACCTTCTTTCTCCTGGGATCAGATGACCTGCCGCCCTTCCCCCTGTACAGGGCTTTCCCCTGCGCGCAGTACTATGGCGGCTCCGTCGCCTTGCGCCTCGCGGCGGGTAGGCGATCCCGTGTTTCCGCATGATCAGACGTCACGAGCGTCCCGTAGGTGGCCCATTCATTCCCTTACCTGATCTCGTTGGTCAGTGGTCCCACTCGCGGAAGGTACCCCGACCTTCCCTCTATGCCGGGGTCCGAGTGGTCATCGGCAATAGACGTGGTGCCGATGGGAGAACAGCTACTCCCCTGGGAATTGGGCTTCGGGCAGTCTAGCTCTCACCGTAGAACGCGGGTCTTGCAGCGCCTGGGCTTACACGTCTTGGTCCCAGCCCTGCTTTCCACAACATGCTCTTGTCCCCCTCCCCTTTCGGTTTGAGGTGAGTTGGGTGACCCAAGAACCTCCTTCCGAATTCTTCCTGGCTGTGCCAGGGATCTAATCATGAGCGACACGGCGCACAGCGAACCTGTCACCAGGGGCAAACTAGCTTGATAGAAAGACACTCAAGAGAGGCTGGTAGGGGTTCAGTGGGACCCGAGCAGCCGGGAGAAGTTCCGACTTCGGGCAGTGTCGGCACTCTCGACGCATCCCAGAGGCTGATTGCAGCCAGAATCGGGCTGAAAGGTGGCTTGCCCCGGGCGGAGTACCGTGACCACACCATAACTCGGCACTTTTAAGTGGCCCAGTTTGCCCCGGGTGACAGCTTCGCTGTGCGCCGTGTCACGCACCATCGTATCCCTGGCTCAACCAGGTAGAACTCAGAAGGAGGTTCTAGGGTCACCCACCTTACCTCGACCTGAAAGGGAAAGGGGACAAGAGCATGG